>ERZ1292630.3738-Hain-H41-02um-R3-3738-length-13170-cov-7_pt1 | contig 13170 bp, 11 predicted proteins | sample MGYA00564408_ERZ1292630 | MGnify/ENA primary metagenome ERZ1292630 (study PRJEB36523, sample SAMEA6512641) | groundwater metagenome | collected 2019-01-08 | study: AquaDiva: Metagenomics assemblies of 32 groundwater samples | reverse complement strand
TAGTTTAGTGGGCGTGCTCGATGCGGCCACTTTCTTTATCCCAACCAAACCATCGGTTAATCCTCCTTTTATCTGGCAAGATTTCTCCAGAGAAACTTCCTATTAATCGGTTTGTTATCGTTTTAGATCTGGTCCCATAAAATAAAAACGCCGTACCAGTGCAATGGTACGGCGTTTTGACAGCATGTAGCGCAGTGAATGCTAGCGTTGTGCCTCAAGTGCTGCAATTCTTTCTTCCAGCGGCGGATGTGACATGAATAAACGCATGAGTCCGCTACTGCCCCCGGAAATACCAAAAGCAGCAAGCTGATCCGGTAAATGTGCCTGTTTGTGAGTTAATTGTAAGCGTCGCAATGCAGCGATCATTTTATTTCTGCCTGCCAGGCTGGCACCACCGGCATCGGCACGGAATTCGCGTTGGCGGCTAAACCACATCACGATAATACTCGCCAAGACACCTAGCACGATTTCGGCAATGATAGTAGTAACCCAGAAAGCAGGGCCGTGACCTTCTTCTGTTTTGAATACCACGCGATCGATCGTATGACCGATGATGCGCGACAGAAAGATCACAAATGTGTTGACGACACCCTGAATCAGCGCCAATGTCACCATGTCCCCGTTGGCAATATGACTGACTTCATGCGCCAGCACGGCTTCAGCTTCATCCTGGCTCATGGTATTTAAGAGTCCGGTACTGACCGCGACCAGTGCGGCATTTTTAGACATCCCTGTGGCAAAAGCGTTGACATCCGGCGCGTTATAAATGGCAACTTCCGGCATACCGATACCGGCTATTTTTGCCTGCCGCTGCACAGTGGTGACTAGCCAGTGTTCTTGCGCGTTACGTGGCATTTCAATGACTTGTGCGCCGGTAAATCGTTTTGCTGTCCACTTTGACAGAGCAAGCGACATAAACGAGCCGCCAAATCCAAATACTGATGCGAACAGTAATAGGGAATTGATGTCCAGACCTGTTCCTTGCTCGTCTAAAATTCTTTCGAATCCAAATAGTCGTAATGTAATGCTAAGGACAACAATAATGGCCAAGTTGGTTGCTAAAAAAAGAATAATTCTTTTCATTCCTTTACTCCATGATATCGATAAAATACAGAACAAAGCTGGTGTTGATATGTGATCTGTTTGTCACTTTTCAAGCGGATTATATTTGAATTTTTCTGATTAGACTGCTGACGGAATGTTATTCAAATTGTCTACCAGCGGTCTTAAACCTAATAATTTAGGTGCTAGATTTTTTTAAACGTTCAAATGAATTCAGAGTTTCCTGAAAGCAGGTGCAGAAATAATACAGAGTAAACTGTTCCTTGAGCGTTACTGGGTAGATTGAGTAGTGCGAGATTATTGCGCAGGTTTGGAGGGTGTATTTCTGACAATCTGAAAAAGTATCTCACCTTCCTTGATCATGCCTAGGTCGCTACGGGCACGTTCTTCAATAGCCTCAAGACCTTGCTTTAGGTCATTTACTTCGGCCTCAAGTTTGTTGTTGCGATTTTGCAGTAATAAATTGTTTTCACGTGCCGCAATAACATCTTGATCGACCTGCCAGACTTTAAGCCAGCTCGCTTTACCGTACCATAAGGGGTATTGCATTGCGGCAATCAGTAGCAGCAGTATAAAACTCAAAAGCTTCATTATTTGAGCTGATAGAATGCTCTCCGGCCAGCATAGCTTGCTGAATCCCCCAGGTCTTCTTCAATTCGCAATAACTGATTGTATTTGGCGAGACGGTCGGAACGGGATAGTGAGCCGGTTTTTATTTGTAATGCATTGGTTGCAACCGCAATATCAGCGATGGTGGTATCCTCGGTTTCTCCGGAACGATGTGAAATGACTGCGGTGTAGCCGGCGCATTTTGCCATTTCAATGGCTGAGAGTGTTTCAGTCAGTGTGCCAATCTGATTCACCTTGATTAAGATGGAGTTGGCAATGCCGCGTTTAATGCCTTCTTGCAGAATTTTTGCATTGGTAACAAAGATATCATCACCGACTAATTGAATCGATTTGCCCAATTTGTTAGTGAGTATTTCCCATCCATCCCAATCATGCTCACTCATGCCATCTTCGATACTGATGATCGGGTATTTATCTACCCAGGATGCGAGGTAATCAGCAAACTGCGCCGAAGTCAGATGCAGGCCATCTGACGCCAGGTGGTATTTGCCATCCTGAAAGAATTCCGAGCTGGCACAGTCAAGACCAATGGCGACTTCTTGCCCAGCCTGATACCCTGCCAGATCAATGGCTTGTACGATTAATTGCAAGGCTGCCTCATTATTTGCCAGATTGGGTGCAAATCCGCCTTCGTCACCAACCGTTGTAGGCATATTTTTTTCGTTGATGAGCTTTTTCAGCGCGCTAAAAACTTCTGCTCCGCAACGAATAGCATCATGAAAGTTTGAAATTCCCAGCGGAACAATCATAAATTCCTGCATGTTGATATTGTTGTTGGCATGTGCACCACCATTAATCAGGTTCATCAAAGGAACGGGCATAGACATCAAGCCGGCGCCGCCCAGATAACGATACAACGGTAAACCGGATTCTTCGGCAGCGGCTTTGGCGACAGCGAGAGATACCGCTAGAATTGCATTGGCACCGAGTCTGGATTTATTTTCAGTACCATCCAGGTTGATCAACGCTTGATCGATGAAACTTTGGTCGACAGCGTCCAACCCCATTAATGTTTCAGAAATCTCAGTGTTAACATTTTCCACCGCTGTGAGCACACCTTTTCCTGAGTAGCGTTGCGCATCTCCATCTCTCAGTTCAACGGCTTCCCGGGTTCCAACAGACGCTCCGGAAGGAACAGAAGCGCGGCCTAATACGCCTGATTCCAGCAGTACATCTGCTTCAATGGTTGGATTACCACGAGAATCAAGAATCTCGCGGGCGATAACATCTACGATTGCGCTCATGCTACATTTTCCCTGTTATTGAATTAGTATTATTTCTACTGCCATATTGTTACTTGCTCAGTACTGCATGTATTTTCTCATCTCCTGTACGCTGGCGGCTGTTGTGAAAACTGATGGCTGCCTGAATATAGGATTTAAATAGTGGATGACCCTGTCGTGGTGTGGAAGTAAACTCCGGATGAAATTGACAGCCAAGAAACCAGGGATGCTCTGTTTCCGGAAGTTCTATCATTTCGCACAAGCTCTCTTCTTTGGATAAGCCGCCGATGCAAAGCCCCGCTTTTTCTAGTTTTGGGATATAAAGGTTATTGACTTCATAGCGATGACGGTGACGTTCAGTAATTTTATCCGCACTATACGTTTTCCAAGCTAACGAGTTTTTTTTCAAAATACATTCCTGACCACCTAAGCGCATACTGCCGCCGATGTCGGAATTTTCATCGCGTATTTCAATTTGCCCATCCCGGGTACGCCATTCCGTAATCAATCCGATGACCGGGTACGGGGTGTCCGGATTAAATTCAGTGCTGTGTGCGCCTTTCATCCCGGCCTTGTTACGCGCATATTCAATGACCGCCAGTTGCATTCCCAGACAAATACCCAGATAGGGAATACGGTTGGTACGAGCAAAGTGGATGGCCATGATCTTGCCTTCCACGCCGCGTTTGCCAAAACCGCCGGGAACCAGGATCGCGTCCATATTAATGAGGCTGTCTGTACCTTCTTTCTCGATAGTTTCAGAGTCTATGTAGTTGATAGTAATCCGGCTGTTAGTATGAATGCCTGCATGAATCAAGGCTTCAGATAGCGATTTATAGGATTCGGTTAAATCGACGTACTTGCCGACCAGCGCAATAGTAACGGTATATTTCGGATGTTCCAGCGCATAAACTAACTTCTTCCAAACACTTAAGTCGGCGGGCTTGGCCAGAATATTTAATTTATGGCAGATGATTTCATCGAGCATTTGCTCGTGCAGCAAGCCTGGGATTTTATAAATACTGTCAACGTCGATGGCGGATATTACCGCTTCTTCCTGGACATTGGTGAATAACGCTATTTTGCGGCGCTCTTCCTTGGGTACTTCACGATCTGAACGGCATAGTAATACATCCGGTTGGATCCCAATTTCCCGCAATTCCTTAACAGAATGCTGAGTAGGTTTGGTTTTTAATTCACCGGCTGAGCCGATATAAGGCAGTAAAGTGAGATGGATGAAACAAGTATCCGTGCGTGGATTCTGCACAGCCATTTGCCGGATCGCCTCCAGAAAAGGGAGTGACTCGATATCACCAACTGTGCCACCGATTTCGATAATCGCGACTTGTGCATCACCAACGCCTGCTTGGATATAGCGTTTTATCTCATCCGTAATATGAGGAATTACTTGTACCGTACCACCGAGATAATCGCCGCGCCGCTCTTTGCGGATAACACTTTCGTAGATTTGACCGGTGGTGAAGTTATTATGTCGGGTCATACGCGTGCTGATGAAACGTTCATAGTGGCCCAGATCGAGATCCGTCTCGGCGCCGTCTTCCGTGACAAACACTTCGCCATGCTGAAACGGGCTCATCGTGCCGGGGTCGACATTGATATAAGGATCTAATTTAAGCATAGTCACTTTAAGCCCACGTGTCTCAAGCAGTGCGGCTAGGGATGCGGCGGCAATACCTTTGCCCAAAGAAGAAACAACACCACCGGTCACAAAAACATACTTGGTCATGAATGGTTATCGTAACTAGAATAATTCAGGAGAACTGTGAGAGAGTTTTTGCATGATTTTTTAGCAGACAACTTTATCCAGTATTTATTAACGAATTTCAGCAAGTAATCGATCCATCATTTGCTCAGCTTGGTGGCAGTAGCTACTACCAAAAAGGTTCATGTGATTAAGAATATGATAGAGGTTATACAAAACCTTGCGAACATTATACCCGGAATCCAACGGATAATCATATCGGTAAGCAGAATAAAAATCGGCTGGAAAGCCGCCAAAAAGCTCAGTCATGGCAATATCCGCTTCACGATCACCGTAATATACGGCAGGGTCAAACAGTACCGGATTTCCTGTGCCATCATAGGCATAATTGCCACTCCAGAGATCGCCATGTAAAAGTGAAGGGGATGGTGTTACACCCGAAAAGAATTCATCCATATCGATTAATAATTGCTCCCCTAATTTTTGCAATTTTCCGTTAAATCCATTGGTTTTAGCCAGATCTAATTGATACTCTAGGCGATGCATTTTCCAGAAGTTAATCCAATTGGAAGAAGCGGTATTAATTTGTGGAATTTGTCCGATTGTATTATCACGAATCCAACCAAATTGTTTGGAAACAGTGCGGTGCATGGCTGCAAGCTGCATGCCCAAGTCGGATGCTTTGCCACGGTTGCCAGCGTTCAAATCCAGGTATTCCAGAACCAGCCAGGCAGCGTAATCGTTTTGGCCAAAGCAAACGGGTAGTGGTACACGTACGGTGTGTGACCGATGGATTTCCATTAATCCGGCAACTTCCGCTTCAAACATAGAAAGATTGCCGGGCGAGTTCAATTTAACAAAATAATGTTGTGTGCCATCACCAATACAATAGGTTTGATTAATACAACCCCCGCTAACTGGGCGGGTGTCTTTTATCTTGAAGGGGTAGCCGCTGGTTGTGGAAATTTGTGTGCCGATTTGATTCCAAGCATCCATGTGTTTGTCTCTTTAAAAGCAGCTGGAACGCATATTCAGGATAACCACTGCCTGGCTTGGTTAATTGCTCTTTGTACTTGATTGGGCGCTGTTCCGCCGGTGTGATTGCGGCTTTGCATAGAACCTTCCAGCGTCAAGACAGCGAAAATATCCGACTCAATCTCTGGTGAAAATTTTTGTAACGTATTCAGATCAAGATCAGCGAGATCGCAACCTTTTTGTTCCGCATATTGCACTGCTTTTGCCACAATCTCGTGTGCATCGCGGAAAGGAATGCCTTTTTTAGTCAAATAATCGGCCAGATCAGTGGCCGTGGCATAACCACGTAATGCTGAGCGGCGCATCGCTTCTTGGTTAACACGAACACCGGTGAGCATGTCCGCATAGATCCGCAAAGTATCGGTCAATGTATCGACAGTATCAAAAAGCGGCTCCTTGTCTTCCTGATTGTCCTTGTTATAGGCGAGCGGCTGTGCTTTCATCAAGGTCAATAAAGCAACCAAATGACCATTGATACGACCAGTTTTGCCACGTACTAATTCAGGTACATCCGGGTTCTTTTTTTGCGGCATGATCGAAGAACCGGTACAAAACCGATCGGCTAATTGAATAAAGCCGAACGATGGATTCATCCATAAAATGAATTCTTCCGACATGCGGGATAAATGAGTCATAATCAAGGCTGCACAGGCGGCAAATTCAATGGCAAAATCACGATCTGAAACAGCATCCAACGAGTTTTCGCAAATCCCATCAAAACCCAGTATTTCTGCAACTCGTTCCCGATTGATCGGATAACTGGTGCCAGCCAGCGCTGCTGCTCCCAGCGGTAATTGATTCACGCGTTTTCTGCAGTCGGTTAATCGTCCGATGTCGCGTTTCAACATTTCGAAATAAGCCATCAGATGATGACCAAAGGAAACAGGTTGCGCTACTTGGAGGTGTGTAAAACCTGGCATAACAGTATGAATATGCTGTTCCGCCAGATTTAATAATGCGTGCTGCATGGCTTTGATTAGCTCAGTAATCTCATCAATTGCAGTGCGCAAAAACAATCGGATGTCGGTAGCAACTTGATCATTACGTGAACGGCCGGTATGTAATCGTTTACCGGCATCACCGACTAGAGTAGTCAAACGTTTTTCAATATTTAAATGCACATCCTCTAGTTCCAGCAACCAAATAAATTGCTGATTACGAATTTCATCACGAATTTGATCTAATCCCTGCTGGATGTCCAACAAGTTTTCATTGCTGATAATTCCTTGTTCTGCAAGCATTATTGCATGAGCCAATGACCCTTGGATGTCAAATTCGGCCAGCCTCTGATCAAAACCGACAGAAGCGGTATAGCGCGCCACAAGTGCCGAGACCGGTTCATTGAACCGTCCGGACCAGGGTTTTTTATTATTTTCTTTTTCTAATACTGAGTTATTATCCATTGTGTTGCTATAATCCCTTATTTCCTGCCGTGAGAAGCGTCGATTATAAAACATAAATGCATAGCCGGTCATTTTGCGGCATTGCAATTTTTTGCACGGTGAATGTTATCTGCCAAGTTTGTAAAAACAAAATCATAAGCACCATGATCACTTCAGATTTAATATTAGCTGCAATTTGCTAGTAAATTTAATTGATACACGCCACTTTTCCTTCCTTAAGGATTAGTGGATAATTCGAGTTTTCCCCTACTACCCATAAATACACAAGGAGTTATCCATGACGGATCGGAACAAACAAAACCAAGATGAACAATCCGCAGTTAATACTTTTTTTTCAATGTTAAGCGCCAAATTTGAGATCTTGGCTAAAATTCCTACCATGCAGTTTCCTGCTAAGTATGCTGTGATGCTCGTCGGCGTCATTGTGGTAATTTTTCTTTGGAAGACCATCGCGGTGAGTAAAGTGGAATCTGACATGGCCAAGAAACTTGAGGGCGAACGCGTATTGATTACACAGCAAGCCCGCGAATACGCTGATCAGCAATATACTAAAGAAGAAGAGCGTTTTGGCCAGGTTCTGTCCTGGGCGGTGCGGGGCGAGTTGATTCGTCACAATATTGATCAAATTGATCAGTATTTAAGTGAAATCGTCAAAATGAAAGATACCGAAAGAGTTGTGTTGATTGGTGAAGATGGCCAGTTGCTGGTTTCAACAGATAAAAGACTGGAAGAAACAAAAGGCGTGGAATTATTTCCGAAGGAAATTCTTAATCTCCAGAAGGTAACTGTTAAATCCGATGTCGACGGTAAAAAAATCTTGGTTGTTCCGGTAATGGGATTAAATAAGAAAATTGCTACCGTCGTTGTTAGCTACAAACAGCCGAAATTTTAATGGATTATGACCGGTCGCTACGGTCAATGAGTTAACGCTGTAAATTAAAAGGCCTTTGTTTAACCGCAAGGGTCTTTTTGGTTTTTCTAGCTCGCTCGACGGATTTGAGCACCCAATGCGGATAATTTTCCTTCGATATTCTCATAGCCACGATCCAAGTGGTAGATACGATCAATTACTGTTTCGCCCTGTGCAATCAATCCAGCGATCACCAGACTGGCCGATGCGCGTAAATCGGTAGCCATAACATGAGCGCCATCCAATTGGGTGAGACCATAGATAATGGCAGCATTACCTTCCACTTCGATATTGGCATTCATGCGTTTTAATTCCTGTACATGCATCAACCGGTTCTCAAAAATAGTTTCAGTGATGATGGCAGTCCCGCTGGCAATACAATTCAAGGACATGAATTGCGCCTGCATGTCGGTTGGAAAGGCCGGGTAGGGGGCTGTACGTAAATTAACCGATTTGGGTTTTGCGGACATTTTCAGGTGAATCCAATTTTCACCGGAATCAATCTGAGCGCCAGCTTCGGTCAGTTTGTCCAGAACAGCATCAAGTAAGTGAGAATGGGTGTACTTTAAATGAATTTCGCCCCCGGTAGCTGTGGTCGCAACTAAAAAAGTTCCCGTTTCAATTCGATCGGGCATTACGGTATGTTCTGCGCCATGGAGCGATGACACACCTTCAATTGTTATGATGTCACTGCCAGCGCCCTGAATTTTTGCGCCCATCGCGTTCAAACAATTCGCAAGATCAATAATTTCCGGTTCACGTGCTGCATTCTCCAGAATGGTTGTGCCATCCGCCAATGTTGCCGCCATCATTAGATTTTCTGTTCCAGTGACGGTGACAATATCAAATACAATGCGTGCACCATGCAGTTTTTTCGCCACGGCATGAATGTATCCATGTTTGATACTGATTTCCGCGCCCATAGCTTGCAACCCTTTGATATGCTGATCAACCGGTCGTAAACCGATTGCACAGCCGCCCGGTAATGAAATATTGGCTTCTCCGGCGCGGGCAAGTAGCGGACCAAGCACCAGAATTGCTGCGCGCATGGTTTTAACCATTTCATACGGAGCGGTAAGATTGGTCAGCTTATCTGCTGACAGCACGACTTCTGATGCATTATGTGCTGTGATACTTGTTCCCATCTGTTTGAGTAATGACAACATCGTGGTAATGTCCTGCAAAGCCGGGACATTGCTTATTTTTAAGGATTCTTCGGTTAAAAGCGCGGCACACAAAACAGGCAGTGCAGCATTCTTTGCACCTGAGATGGTAATTTCGCCATGCAGTGGTATGCCACCCTGGATAATCAGTTTTTGCATTGCATAAAAGATTCAAATAAAAGTTTTAATAAAATGCTTGTCCGAGGGGATGCTATGCAGACAAACAGGAATTAACCGGTTGAAATGCGCTCAAGTTCACTGCATCATAGCGTAATAAAGCGTTGAAGGCTTTGTTCAGTAGTACCTACTATAACAAAAAAGTATTCAATAAATTCATCAGGAGAAAAAATGAGTAAGCAAATCATCCAAACCGCAGATGCGCCGCAAGCAATCGGTACCTATTCACAGGCAGTTCGGGTCAGTGGCGGCGATACGGTTTATTTATCCGGTCAGATTGGGTTGGATGCAGTGAGTATGCAGATGGTAATCGGAATTGATGCACAAATTCAGCAGGTATTTTTAAACCTGAAAGCTGTGGCAACAGCCAGTGGCGGTAGCTTAAGTGACATTGTGAAATTAAATATATTCCTGACGGACTTGGATAATTTTGCACTGGTTAATGAAATCATGGCCGGTTATTTTACTCAGCCTTACCCCGCACGTGCAGCGGTCGGTGTCAAAGCGTTGCCACGGGGTGCGTTGGTGGAAATGGATGCGGTGATGGTTATACAGCACTAGATATTGAGTCAATCGGCGGATTCAGTATTGCCTAATCTTACAATGATTGCTAGTGCCAATGTACAGGAAAAATTATCCCGTTTAGGTATTCGCAGTGAACGGGACTTGTTACTGCACCTGCCGATTCGTTATGAAGATGAAACGCATCTGTTTCCAATCAGTGACGCGCCGTCGGGACAAGTGGTGCAGGTCGAGGGCGTGATTATTCATACCGAAGTGGTGATTCGTCCCAGACGGCAATTGGTTTGCCAGGTTGAAGACAACAGCGGCATTTTGGTCATGCGTTTTCTGAATTTCTATGGCAGTCAGATAAAAACCTATGCAGTGGGGAAGCGCGTGCGGCTGTTGGGCGAGATTCGCAGCGGTTTTTTCGGTGCAGAAATGGTGCATCCCAAATGCCGCATTATTCGTGAGAGCGAGTCTTTGGCCGAGTCGATGACACCCATTTATTCCATCACGGCGGGCCTGACACAGAAGATTTTAGGTAAGCTGATCGGGCAAGTTTTGCAAGATGCACAAAAGACGCAGACTTTGGCTGAGACTTTGCCTGAAAAAATCATTCAAAAACACCGGCTGACAGGTTTAAAAGAGAGTGTGATGTGCTTGCATAATCCGTCCCCCGATGTATCGGTAGAAGCCTTGCAAGCACGCACGCATCCGGCATGGCGGCGTATTAAGTTTGATGAGTTACTGGCGCAGCAATTATCCATGCGCTTGCACTACCGGCAGCGGCGCAGCCACTCCGCTCCGGTGCTGGCGCAAAAGGATAGGCTGATAAAGGCGCTGCTCAAGCAGCTTGCCTTCGAGCTGACGACAGCACAAATTAAAGTATCTGCAGAAATCAGCCGTGATCTGGCCGCCCCTCACCCCATGCAACGCTTGTTACAAGGCGATGTCGGCAGCGGTAAAACAATCGTGGCTGCGTTGGCCGCCTTGCAGGCCATAGAAAATGGTTTTCAGGCGGCACTGATGGCACCGACCGAAATCCTAGCTGAGCAGCATTTCCAAAAATTATCAGCTTGGTTCGATCCATTGGGGATAAATGTTGTCTGGTTATCCGGCAGTCAAAAGAAGAAACAAAAGCAAGCGGCATTGGATGATATTGCGCTGGGTACTGCGCAGCTTGCGGTGGGTACGCATGCCTTGTTTCAGGATCAGGTGGTATTTCATCAACTGGGGCTGGCGATCGTTGATGAGCAGCACCGATTTGGCGTGCACCAACGCCTGGCGCTGCGTATGAAGGGTTCGCTATCCAATACGGTGCCGCATCAATTAATGATGAGCGCCACGCCGATTCCGCGTACGCTGTCGATGAGTTATTTTGCCGATCTGGATGTGTCGATCATTGATGAGCTGCCACCGGGTAGGGCGCCGATCGTGACCAAATTAATCGCAGACAATCGCCGTAACGAAATCATCGCACGCATCGAGCATGCTTGCCAGCAGGGCAAACAAGTATATTGGGTGTGTCCGTTGATCGAAGAATCAGAAACCCTGCAACTGCAAACGGCGATGGAAACGTATGAAAGCTTGAGTAAAGAATTTCCCGATTTAAGCGTCGGTTTGGTGCATGGGCGTTTATCGACACAGGAAAAAACCGCAGTAATGGCATTGTTTAAGCAAGGAGAAATTCAATTATTAGTCGCCACGACAGTCATTGAGGTGGGCGTAGATGTGCCCAATGCGTCGCTGATGGTGATTGAAAATGCCGAGCGTATGGGATTGTCGCAATTGCATCAGTTGCGCGGCCGTGTCGGGCGCGGATCGGAGGCTAGCATTTGTATTCTGTTATTTCAGAAGCCTTTATCGGAAATTGCTCGTAAACGGCTCAAAATCATTTTTGAACACACAGATGGTTTTGAAATCGCTCGCCAGGATTTACAGTTACGAGGTCCCGGCGAATTTCTTGGTGCGCGTCAGAGTGGCGTGCCGATGTTGCGATTTGCCGATCTGGAACAAGATGGCGAATTGCTCGCAGCGGCGCAGGCCACAGCAAACGAGATGCTCAATGATTATCCGGACCTGGCACAACGGCATATCGAACGCTGGTTGGGGGATAAAACTGAGTATTTGCGGGTATAAGTCATCAGATAATTTCAAGGGCTGATGATCTGAGCATGAATACGATGAATCAACAATAAGGAATTTTTCTGCCGTGATTGTTAAGAATAAAGTTTCATGGGCACGACTGCTGTTTCATTTCAGAGGCAGTAGTTTCATGGAAACGTGGCCGCGTATTCTCACGGTGACTGTCGCTGCGAGTATCGTTACCTATGTCGAGCTATATTACAATATTCAGAAATATACGCTTACGACGACGCCTTTTTTGCTGATTGGCGTTGCACTGGGTATTTTCCTCGGTTTTCGTAACAGTGCTTCCTACGATAAATTCTGGGAGGGGCGCAAGCTTTGGGGGGCGCTGGTGAATACCTCGCGCAATCTAACTCGCCAAACATGCTTCCTGATCAATTCTTCACAGAAGAATGAGGAAGTACGACGTTTCCGCGAAATGTTTGTCAAACGCGTGATTGCGTATACGCATGCATTGCGTTGTCACTTGCGCAAGGAAGATCCCGCAGAAGAAATCAGAAAATTTCTGCCAGCGGAAGACTTTGCTCAAGTTCTCAAATCGTCACACCGCCCGCTGGCAATTTTGCAGCAACTAAGCCGTGATCTTGCAATTGCCCGTGAGCAGCAGTGGTTAAGTGAACTCAATCATCCGGTGCTGGATGCTCAGGTCAATGAATTCACTCATATTCTGGGCGGTTGCGAACGCATCAAGAATACCCCGATACCATTCAGTTATTCCGTACTCATACACCGAATCGTGGCTTCTTATTGCCTGTTTCTGCCGTTTGGACTGGTTGAAACCACCGGTGTGCTGACACCGATTGTTGTGCTGCTGATTTCCTATGCCTTCATCGAACTGGATGCCATCGGCGATGAAATTGAAGATCCCTTTGGTTTGCAGCCCAATGACCTGCCGCTGACTGCGATTTCGAGAAATATCGAAATTAATTTACTGGAATTAATCAATAACCCGGATCGTCCAGAGGCGCTTAAACCTGTGAATGATATTTTGCTGTGAGGACAGTAGGTAACCAAGAGCGTGCAATTAACAAGCAAATTCATCCACACGAGGTGAATGTTCGCCAGAGCGGCGTGTCAATGCTGTGCTTGTGATTAGGAGCAGTTTACAAGATAAGCAGCGCCCCTGCGATAAGCTCAAAGAGTAGGTATTGCGTAAATATAGGAGGTAAGAAATTAGAAGACCGCTGTAAAT
>ERZ1292630.3736-Hain-H41-02um-R3-3736-length-13174-cov-17_pt1 | contig 13174 bp, 11 predicted proteins | sample MGYA00564408_ERZ1292630 | MGnify/ENA primary metagenome ERZ1292630 (study PRJEB36523, sample SAMEA6512641) | groundwater metagenome | collected 2019-01-08 | study: AquaDiva: Metagenomics assemblies of 32 groundwater samples | reverse complement strand
AGTCTAGCCGGTGCCTATTGACTTCATCCGGCTGTGACTTCCCACCCTATCAACGGTCCTCGCTCCACGTTCTTTCCACTCCCTACACCATCGCTCGCTACTTCCCTCAAAACATTCCCACCCTTAACCTCAGTCTGATTCTGACCGATAGAGCTTCTGCCCCTCAACCAGGAACCGCTTATGACTTCACCAAGCACGGCCACGGAATCGTCCCTCATCGACTCAATCCGTCCTCGCCTCCATCAGAAGCTCAAACTCCTCTTCGAGGAATCCAGCCGTTGTCTTCCGATCTTGCAGTCAACCTGTCAGCAAATCCTGAATCACATGGGCCCCCAGTCCAACGCCGAGACTCTGGCCCGGGTGATCAGCCGAGACCATGGGTTGACGTGCAGAGTTCTGCAGGTGGCGAACAGCATCGCCTACAGCCCGCAGCAGACGATTGTATCGGTCTCCCACGCCGTTAGTTGGCTCGGGCTTGACACCGTTCGGTCCCTCGTCGCTGCGGCACATCTCGTCGAACAGCTGCAGCATTGGCCGGTTCGCCAACAAGAGTTTCAAACCCTGATCGCGCGGTCCCTCATCGCTGCGACCTATGCCGGCGAACTGGGCATGGCTATTGGTTACCCACAGCCTGGACAGTTGTTTACCGGCACCCTCCTCTATTCGATCGGAGATTTGGCCATCGCCTACCAAGACCCTGACCTCTTTCTGGCGCTCCAGGCCATTGCCAAGACCACCAAGCGCCCGTCGGAATGTGCGGTTCAAGAGATAGCCCTCATCGGTGTGCCCCGGCTGACGTTGGCTCAAGCCCTGGCCCAGGTGTGGAAGCTGCCGGACGATCTGATCGAGCTCTTTCGCCATCCAGAGGAGCTGCCGAGGGAGCGCTGGCAAAGCGGGTTCCAGACCTACCGCGGTATCGTGATTGGCTCCATCCGGTTGGTCGAAGTCCTGACTTGCTCCGCACCACGACCTTCCATTGATGAAGCCAAGCGAACGCTCCAACTTGGCTGCGGCCTCTCTTCGGGCCCGTTTGCAGATTTGATGATTCAGGCCATGGATCGGGGGCGCCAACTCATCCGCTCAATGGGACTGGCAATCGACTCCTCGGATGAAGCCATGTCGCCATCACGCGAGCAGAACGCCACTGAATCAATCCCGCACCCGCCCGCCATCACACCGCCGGCCGGCACAAACCAGGCTGCACCCATTCGAACCAAACCGCTGGAAACACTCCAAGCCTTTCAAGACTTGCTGCAAGCCGCGAAAGATCTCAACGGCCTACTTGGAACATTCGTACAATCCCTCCATCGAGATGCCGGATTTGACCGTGTCGGCCTGGCACTCTTGAACCAAAATGATAGTGACCTGCTTGTCGGAAGACTGGTGTTTGGCGTGACTCCTCCCGCGCCCCACCTCCGATCCCTGTCAGGCTCACTCAGCCGGGAACACCGATTTTTTCTCACGATCCTCAAGCGAGTCGATCCACTCCTGGTTCCCAACTTTTCAGGCCAGATGGCCGGAACTCTGAAACAGGACTTCCTCGATGTCTGGAAACCGACATCGGCAATCGTAGCGCCGTTGCGGGTGGGAGCAAGACCGATTGGACTCATCTACTGTGATCGAGCGACAAGCTGCCAACCGGTGCTTGCGCAAGACTACCAGGCGTTCCAGCTGTTTTTCGCCCAAACGACGTTAGGTCTGAATCGACTGGCCGGCATTCTGTAGGCTGAGGACGCGGCAAAATCCATCCAGCGTCGTTCTCGCCGCCGACGGACGTTGTCACCAACCTGCTAGGCGGCCATAGTGTGGGGCTGGATCAGCGCCAGGGTATCGTGAAGCTGAGCCCGAGCATCTGTGAGCAGCGCCGGGAGGTTGGCCGGCACAAACCGCGTGGCAGTGACGGCATAGGGGCTGAACAGCAATGTAGCAGGGCGCCGACTCGGCTCGAGTTCTTCGTAGTCGGCGACGACACCGGCCAGATGGACGATGGATGCATGGATAATGAATTCACCGGCATCGTTCGGGCTCAGTTGACAGCGAATGGCCTGCTCGATCTGCACAGGCATCCCCCAGGACCGGATGAGTTCGGCTCCCACCTCAGCGAAGTCGCACCCAATATTGGACTGTTCCACCTCGGCCAGAGAGGCTTCAAGGTAGCCCGCTTCAATCAGGGCAGACTGGGCCCGTTTCGGAACGGTCTGGTAAAGGACCAAATGGCCGATATCACGCATCAACCCTACGATAAAAAACCGTTCGCTATCTTCCAGACCGCAAGATTTGGCGATCTTTCCGGCGAGCAAGGCGCACAACACGCTTTTCCGCCAGAACATAGAGACGTCCATGAGTTGAATCGGCATGCCGGAGAAGGTCCGTCCGACGGTCGTCGCGGTCACGAGGTCGTTGATGGCCTGTGTGCCGAGAAGATTGACGGCGCGTGTGACGGTGTCGATCTGTTTGGGAAACCCATAGAGCGGGCTGTTGACAATGCGGAGAAGCCTGGCCGAGATGGCCGGATCCAGCTTCAGGACTTCGGCAAAGTCGTCCATAGTCGATTCGGGATCATTCACCACGTCCCGAACACGGAAGTAGATTTCCGGTAACGTGAAGACCGTGGTGCAGGACTGGACCAGTTCGTTGGCCGATGGCATGGTGGAGGCACCTCCCGGTTGTGCGTCGATAGAGACCGGCTTCCGCCTCCTTTATCGGCTACTAACGGATAAAACTGTAGAGGAGCGGTGGGCCGAGTGGCAGTCACTCTTCTGCACTCAGCTGTGTCTGCGCTCAATCGTCCGCAAACTGGTCAGCTGTTTCCTGGAGGGATCTGCGGGGATTGCCACGAGGCCGATCGAACCATCTTGCCCCACTCCGCTTTTGTCCCCCGGAGCCATCGGACAAGACCAAGCAGTCTCCAGTAAGAATTGAGCTGACGATACCCAAAATTTTCGAGTACAGAGACACCTAGCAATTTCCAGAGATCCGCGGGGCGTTGATACAGATGAAAGGTCATTTCTTCCAAGAGAAGGGCGCTCACCGAAAGCAAGATGCCGAACCCGATGACCACAGCCATGCAGACCAACCATACATGCAAGGACATCAGTCCCAACCCCAACCCCATCAGCATCAGAACGTACCCGAGTATTTCGAAAGCAGGTCCCAACCATTCAAAAATCACCATGAACGGAAAGGCGAGCCAGCCGACCGTGCCGCCTTTTGGATGACAGCACAGCTCGAAGTGGCTTACCAGGCTGTCACATAACCCACGCTGCCACCGTATACGCTGATTCCGAAGAGTACGCAAATCCTCGGGCACCTCGGTCCAACAGACGGGATCGGGCACGTACGAAATGCGATAGGGCAGGCCGTTCAGGCGATAATGGTGGTGCAGACGCACCACCAATTCCATGTCTTCGCCGATCGTGTTGCTGCGATACCCTCCGACTTTCAGCACGGCCTCTTTTCGGAACAATCCGAAGGCGCCGGAGATAATCAGCATCGCATTGAGAGGCGACCATCCCTGACGCCCGGCCAAAAACGCCCGTAGATACTCGACTGTTTGCAGAAGCGCGAGGAAGTTCGACGGCAAGCCCACTTGTTTCAGAAGTCCGTTTTCCACCGAACAGCCGTTGGCAACGCGGATGGTCCCCCCAGAAGCGATCGTGCGATGATCGAACAAGAACGGCTCGACCACCCGATATAAACTGTCTTGTGCCAGTACGGAGTCGGCATCAATACAACAAAATAACGGATAAATAGACAGGTTGATGCCCGTATTCAGGGAATCCGCCTTTCCTCCGTTCTCTTTATCGATGACCCGGACCTTCGGATATTGTGAGGACCGATACGTGGCGCGAACCGGTTGAGTCGGCAGGTCATGGGCAGAGGCTTCCGGAAACGGTTTCAATCCGAACTCTTGCCTCAGCACGTCAACGGTGCCGTCGGTCGAGCCATCGCTGACGACGATGATTTCATACTCGGAATATTTCAGCTGCAGCAAAGATCGAATAGAGTTCGCGATCGTAGCTGCCTCGTTGTATGCTGGCACAATGATGCTGATCTGCGGCTCATACCCTGTAAATGCACGTGGAGGCTGTTCGCACATTCGCTCTTCAAAATACTGCCGGAGCGAGACGATTGATATGACATTCAGGGCCAGGTAGCCCCCTGTCAGAGCGACCAAGTACAACAGAAATATCGATTGGAACGCGGTATAGGCGGTTTCTGGCGTCATGCGTTACGTGATGTGGAATCTGAATACATGTTGGATTGTTCCTCGCCGAGGAGCAGTCCCGTTCGTGAGCCTGACCCTATGGGCAGCAACGATTCCGATGATGATCGCCGTCGGGCTATGGCCCTCTTCGGCAGCAACCCAAGAACTCGCTGTTTCTGGACAGACCCCCCTTGCCGACACTCAGGAAATCGAATTGATCTATGCGGGCGATCAATCCGTTCCTAAGATTATCGTGCGCGGTCCACAACCGGCAAATTCTTTCGTTTCTTCTTCCCACCGGCCGTCCGAACAGCGAGTGAACCTCCTTTCGTCGGCTGGCGCCGGCCAACCGGTCGGTTCCTGCCAGGCAAGACATGAACAATCGGTGCCTCCGCTTCTGGTTCGGTTTGATCACAATGGAACATCCCCCTGCGGGTTTGTCTGGTCTCTCCAACAAACGAACACACCGCTGGATGCGCTATCCTTCCAGGCTCTCCGGGTCCGTGGGTCGACCTCCAGCCCCTTGACGATTGAACTGGTTGATGACTCTGCCGGCGAGCGGCAACACGCCGTGGTGGTAGGAGGCATAGCCGGCCGCTTTGATGTCGAGGTCTCTCTTGCACCAGCCGCACGAACCATCGATCTTCGGCGACTCACACAGGTGAAGCTGTCGGTAGAGGATGCTGCGGAGGTCGTACTGGAAGAATGCGTCCTGCTGAATCGAGAGCCGACAATACTTCCGACCCCTTCTCTTGGGTTTTGGTATTGGGATTATCAATCCGCAATACGTGACCCTGACGGAATGGTGGCCGCCTGCCGACAGGATCACTGCCGACGGTTGTTCCTACAACTGCCTGACTTGCGCGATTCCGATCAGATCTGGGCCGCCTACGCAAAATTGTTCCCCTTGGGGAAGGCGGCCGGCATCGAGCTGTTTGCACTCGACGGTGCCCCGGACATGATTGATCACCCGACTATTCTGACCGACAAACTGGCCCGGCTGCTGGCATTACTGGGCAGCGGCGAGCTTCCTGGGATGCAATTGGACATCGAGCCCTATCTTCTGGACGGCTTTCCTGATGATGACACGATCTTCGACCGCTATCTTGCGACGATCACACGTGTGAAAGCCGCCCTGTACGGTCAAGGGCGATTGTCTGTGGTCATGCCGTTTTGGTTTACCTCCACGATTCATCAGCGTCGTCCCATCGCATTCGCCGTCATGGATGCAGCCGATGAAGTCGCGGTGATGAGCTATCGAACGGATGTCGAAGAATTGGTCGCGATCAGCGAAGACGCCCTCCGCTACGGTGGGCTTGAAGGCGTGCCGGTCTGGCTTGCCATGGAAACCACGCGCCTCCTGCCGGAACGGCATGTCCTACTGAAACGCGAACGCAATCCTTCTCTCGCCGATGGGATCCTCGATCCCCTGCGGAGGATGTTGACATTGAGGCGCCCAACCCAGGCCGATCGGCAAGGGAAGGACGGGATGTGGTTTCGTATCCATCACCACACGACCGTGCGTCCCGAGCGCATCTCGTTTGCGGATCGTACTCAACATGAAGTCCGCCAAGCGATTCATCACGTATTTTCTCGGATCCGCACGCCAAGTTTTTCAGGGCTGTTGATCCACGATCTTCCCGGCTATCGAGGATTACAAGAATAATATGCGATTCATCTCCATCTCGGAACGGCCGTTCCCGAGCACGGGTGTTCCGCTGCTCCTCTGCTGTGTGCTGGCTGCCTTCTGCGCGGTCGAGCGCGCAGATGCTCAGAACGCTGATGCGCCTTCCACACGAGTGTTGCTCGATCAAGCCAAGCATCTTGAAGCGACTCAACGCTATCCCGATGCGATTGCCCTCTATCGAGAGATTCTCCTGCGTGAGCCGGAAAACGACGATATACGAGCAACCCTGGCGCGACTCCTGTCGTGGCAAGGCGTCTATGCGGAAGCCGTGGACTTGTATCGAGACATTGTGCGGCGACACCCGGTCGATCTGGACACGCGGACCGCGCTCGCGCGGGTGTTATCGTGGCAGAAACACCGGACGGAAGCGCAACAACTCTACGAGGGAGTGTTGCAAGAGAACCCACTCCACGTCGACGCGCTACAGGGACTGGCAGACCTACTGTATTGGGAGGGGCACTCAGAGAAGGCCCTGCGATACTACGAACAAGCGTATGCCGTTTCGAATGATGCGGCGCTTGCCCAACGCATTGCGTCGATCAAGAGCGCACTGACTCAGCCAGAGAATAGGCTTTCAGCCTCCGTCCACCCGCCGCGTTCTGGAGAAAGGGAACAGAGCGTGGCACGGGCAAGGGCGTTGACGACTGAGCACGGACCGGCCAGTACCGCCTACCAGCAGCTGCTCACGGAATATCCAGAGGACGATGAAATACGTGGTGAACTCGCGCGCGCGCTGGCAAAAGAAGGGCAACTGGAGCAGGCCGTTTTACTCTACCGCGACATTCTCACGCGTCATCCTGCCGATATCGATGTTCGAACCGGACTCGCGCGAGTCCTCTCATGGCAGAAACAGTACGATGCCGCGATCCTGCTTTATCAGGAGATCCTCCGACAAAACGACACGAATCGAGAAGCGTTGCAGGGATTGGCTGATAGCTTGTTCTGGCGCGGGGCAACGCAGGACGCCCTGGTTCAGTATTCACGGCTCTATCAGTTGACGGGAGATGAAGCGATCGCGACGCGCATCAAGACCGTTGCGGCGACGCTTGAAGCCTCCCCTCAAGCGCCGGTCGGCTTGCGGGATTCAATCGTACGCTTGCCCTACCGCGACTATCTGAAGTTGGGTTACGGCCAGTTTTCCTATTCGCACGGTATTCCAGGGGAACGGGATATCCTTATCGAGGCATCCAAGTCGATCGGCGCGCAAACAGTGATTGCCCGCGTTGAGCCGATCAACCGGTTCGGCTTCCACGACACGCCTGTGTCGGCCGAGTTGTATAGCCCGTTGTGGCGGCGGGCCTGGGGGTATGTCGCAGCACTAGGGGCCATGAATCCTCAGTTTTCCCCCAATTACTCGATTGCCGGAGAGCTCTCACAAGGGCTGGGGATAGCCCATCCGCTCCTGTCGATGCTTGAAGTCTCCTTCGGCTATCGACGCCTCTCGTACAAGACGGACGATATCGATCTACTCATGCCGGGAATTACCGTATTCCTGCCGTTCAATGTATGGATTACGGAGAAGCTGTATTACGTCCCAGACACCGGCGCGATGACACTGGCCTCGCGTGTGACATGGCGCCCGACCAATCGTCTGCAGCTCTTTGCATCGGGCTCATTCGGCACGTCAGGAGAACGTATCGTGGCAACTCAAGATGTGGCACGAGTGAGCAGCCGCGCATTCCAAGGAGGTATCACGCTTCCCATCACCGAACGGATTTCCTTGGAAGCAACCGGTTATTACGAAGATCGAGGAACGCTGTACGTGCGACGGGGAGGTAGTTTCAGCATCATCTATCACTGGTGAAAGGGCTCGCCGTTTCTCCAGGGAGGGTTCCTTGCGCTCTCTCAGCCATACCAACTTACCCGTCGAATTCTGGTCCCTCGCTGCCCTGCTCATCGGTTGCGTTATCCTACTCCTCCTGGCATGCATTCTTGTATTCCGAGTGAATCGGCAGGTGAAAGATCTGAGACGACGGCGCGTGGCAGACCTCTGGCAACCGCTGTTGGAACAGTGCCTCAGCGCCCCCCACGAGGCGTTGCCGCCACTCACGCGTCGCGATCACATCGTCTTTCTTTACCTCTGGAACGAGTATTACGAGTCTGTATCAGAAGCGACGACCACTCATCTGATTCGTATGGCTCAGGTGGTCGGTACTGATCGCGTTGCCAAAGATCTCTTGCACGCGCGGTCTCTTCGCCTCAGAATTCTCGCTGTCATGACACTGGGGCGATTGCGAGATCAGTCCGTCTGGCAGCAGGTGAGCGCACTGATTACACACCATAATGCGTTCCTGGCGTTCAACGCGACTCAGGCCTTACTTCTTATCGACGCCAAGGCCGCCATCCCCGTCATAGTACCCCTCATCGGCCGGCGAACGGATTGGTCTCCTCTCAGGATCGTCTCGATGCTGAATGCTGTGGGGCATGACCTCGCCGCAGAAACCATTGCGCAGGCCGCCATCACTGGAGACCCCGTCGTCAGTCCACGATTAATCCGCCACCTCCCTGTGACACGAAGTCGGCAAGGACTCCCGGTCTTGAGGCAATTCATTCACGAGCGACCTCCGTCCAATGACACTGTGGCTGCGTGCTTGTTTGTGTTCGGCGAGTTTCGAGATCCGACGGATCTTCCGGTAATCCGCCGTCACCTGTCGGATCCAGCCTGGTACGTCCGGGTTCAAGCGGCCACAGCGCTCGGAAAACTGGGGGCACAAGAGGATGAAGCGCGATTGATTGCGCTGTTTACTGATGAACAGTGGTGGGTGCGGTATCGAGCCGGAGAGGCACTGGCGAGCTTGGACTCAATGACCGAAGAAAAGCTCGAACTGTTGCAAGAGACCTTAACAACTCCTGAGGCGCAGGAAATCCTGGCCCCCGTGTTGGCGAAATTCCGGGCACGCCATGCTCCTCACTCTGCCCATCGACCGGCAGATCGTGTCGCCCTCACTCCCATGAGCTCGTGACGTACGCGTTATCCTCGCTACGACTCTGCTCGAGTCCCCGATTACACTGAGGAAGTGGAAGCCTCTTTCCGTCGTGCATCGATACAAACCTCGATCTGTTATCAATGGCCGGAGCTGTGGAAGAGAAGTCATCAGAGGGGAACCGGAGGTCACATGAAGGAATCGGAAATGTTTCCCCGATCAGATGTTTTGTCGCGCTCATCGCTCCGCACTCTGGATCTCGGTGGGTTTAGGACCGTGGCTCCAGAAAACCTCCAGCCGACCGCCGCGGACAGTCTTTTATCGTGTGTGGAGTTCGTACTGATCGCAAGCCCGCTTCTCACGCTATGATGACGCGCTTCCGATCGTTTGGGTGCGTTTCTCCCCTAATTCAGCCCAGCGAGCATAGAGGCGTTCGACGTCGGCCTGTGCCGCGTGAAGTGCGGCGTAGCGCTCTTGTAAATCGGCGGCGGAAGAGGCGATGGAGGGATCACTGGCCGCAGCGTGACAAGCCGCAACCCGTGCTTCAGCTTCGAGGATCTTCGCCTCGATCTGGTCCCATTCCTTTTGTTCTTTGTACGACAAACCTTTCCGTTTGGATCTCTCCCCTGGTGTGGAGCGCTCCTTTGAGCTCTGAGATGTTCGGTCTTCCGCGGCATTTCGCCCCTGCGCGGACTCCCATTGGTCATAGTCGGCAAACCATTCGGCGCGGCCAGTGCCATCCAGCGCCAGGAGCCTGCTGGAGACGCGGTTCAGTAGCCACCGGTCGTGGGTCACCAAAACGAGTGCGCCGGTGAATTCCAATAGGCTGTCTTCCAAGACATCGAGTGTTGGAATATCCAAATCGTTCGTCGGCTCGTCAAGAAGCAAGAGATCCGCCGGCTGAAGCATGAGGCGTGCGATCAGCAACCGAGCCTGCTCTCCACCAGACAAGCGGGAGACCGGCAAATCCAGCTGCTCCGGCTTGAAGAGAAAGCGCTTGGCCCATGAGACCAGATGCACGGACCGTTCCTGATACACAACAGCGTCACCACCGGCTGGAGCAAGAGCGCGCCGCAATGAAGCTTGCTGGTCCAGCGAGTCTCGATGTTGCTCGAAGGTCACGACGCGCAACCGATCGGCGCGGGTAATCGTGCCGGCATCGGGCATCAACGTCCCGGCCAGCAACTTGAGCAGTGTCGACTTGCCGCTCCCGTTCGGACCGAGCAGCCCGATCCGCTCACCAGGCCCCAGCTGCAAATCCAGATCGCCGATAATCGGCTGCGCGCCCAACGCCTTCCCGAGACCGATCGCCTCGATCAGCTTCTTGGACCGTCGCCCCGAGGCCGTGAAATCGATCCCGGCAGGCCCTTTGGACTGCCGGGACTCCATATCGTTCAGTTCGTCGATGAGCCGGCCAGCCGAATCGATCCTGGCCTTGGCTTTGGTCGTGCGGGCTTTCGGCCCTCGCCGGAGCCATTCCACTTCCCGCCGCACCCGGTTGGCCAACGACGACTGATAATCGGCCTGCGCTTGCAACGCTGCGTCACGCTGCTCCAAGAACTCGCTGTACCGCCCCTTCGCCTCAAAGAGGCCATTGGGGTATTGGCGGTTCAATTCCCAAATCCGTGTGGTCACCGACTCCAAGAATCGCCGATCGTGGCTGATAACAACGAAGGCATGGGGCTCGGCTTTCAGCAGCCCCTCAAGCCAGAGGATGCCGTCGACGTCCAAATGGTTGGTCGGCTCATCCATGAGCAGCACGTCGGGTTCCAGCATCAGCGACCGCGCGATCGCCAGCCGTTTCCTCCATCCACCCGACAGCGTGGACACAGCCTGATCGGCGCGGACAAACCCACCGAGGCTGAGGGCCTTAGCAATACGTGCTCCCTGCTCGTGCGGGTCCAATCCCTCGTCGAGAAGCACTTTCGCCAGCGCATCTTCGATCGAGTGTTGCTCGGCAAACGAAGGCTCTTGCGGCACATAACCGATACGGAGCTGCCGTCGAACAGACCGTGTACCACTATCCGGCTCCTCAATCCCGGCCAGGATTTTGAGCAAGGTAGATTTCCCGGACCCGTTGGGACCGATCAGTCCGACATGGTCGCCCTCACAGAGCCCAAGCGACAGGTCGCGGAACAACGGTTTGATTCCGTAGCTCTTCTCAAGGGATTCACAACTGAGCAATACGATTGGTGGCATACGTGGTGGTGAGCAGTGTAGCTGATCGTGGGGGGCAAACGGGGATTTTTCTTCTTCGAGAAATTGATCTCCACAGCGTAGGTGTATCCTGCTAAAACAACTTCGACTACGAAGGCGAGTCAGCCGTGCGCCCTGTGCAGGCAGGTGAAACCTTTCGTTCACACTTAAGTACCACGGAGCTGAGGAATTTTCCGCTGCACATCGGGCTCGACATGCGTGAAGGCCAGATCAATTTTTTACGGCGGATTCAGCGCACTCTTGCCTTCTCAATGATGAAGGTGGTCCCCCGCTCGCCTGCAATGAGCACGAGAGCTGTGTGCGCCACGCGGAAGCACCATGGACGGAGATCGCGCAATTGCCCCTCGCCGGCCATGGCCTGTTTTTTTACTGAAAAGTAGCTCTGCAAACAAACCGGCATACGAATATGCAGCGTACATTCCGGATACAAGCTTATCCTAATAGGTTGGCTCTTCCTCTTGGACGGCCCAAGTGGGACGTAGATTCCAACTGCCGCATCAAGATGACACAGAACTTCTACTTTCATGCCTGTCAGAGTCTATGCACGTTTCCGCAGGCCAACCTGACCATTGCCCTGTCTGCTCCAGGACAGTCTGTATATGCAGAGGCGGTACTTGACGGCGAGTGCGCACCCCGTTCACCACCCCCCCCCACCAATCGCGAATCCGTGAATATGGCCCGCGTTTGCCCGAGCTTAAATACTTAATCCGCTGTGCCACATCGCGAAATTCCTGATCCCCTTTGCTGATCCTGCCATACACCTCAAGGCTTTCCGCACAACGGCCCAAGAATTCCAACGTCCGCCCCAGTTGGTAGAGGATGTGGCGTTGTTCGACGGGTGAGACCATAGGTGACGTGATCGCTTGTCGAAATGCCGCGATCGCTTCTTCATGCCGGCCAAGGGCTCTCAAACACAAGGCCATGGGCACATACGCTTTCCCCGCATAGCGGGCGTCTCCGGCGGCCGTTTGAAAATCATCGATCGCTGGATGGAACATGCGCAACTCCATGAGCACAAACCCTCGTTCATAGAGATCGGATGAAGACATCTGGTGAGGCATGTGGGCTCCTCCGTGCGTTGCAGGGCGCCATAGCAGCTACGTAGATGTTCAAGCAAGAACGGCGCCTTGACAGATTCCATCGGATGCTCATGATCTCAATACCTTACCGCCCACGACACGAAGAAGGTGTAGGGAATTTGCAACAGAGTGGAGTGATCCACATACACTGGCTCCCGATCAATTTGCAAAACGAACGAGGCCTCCGCAGAGGCTGGCTCCGTCAGAAAAATGAAGATGTGGCAGAATCGTAGGCGCACGGAGCAATCTGTGCTGCCCATTCCTCATGCGCAGCACAGAACAGATGCTAGGTAGATCTCTGATCTTCGAAGGCACGCAGGAGATCGGACACGGAGAGAACCCCGATAATGGTCGCGTCGGCGGTGACGGGCAAGTGCCGAATTCCCTGCTTCTTCATCAGCGACATGGCATCGGCTAAGGACTCGTCTTCCTCGATCGTGATGATCGACCGGCTCATGCAGCTGGCGACGGTCGCCGTATTGGGATCGAGTCCTTTGGCCACCGCTCTGCGAGTGAGATCGGAATCGGTGATGATGCCAATATAGCGGGACCCATCGTCCACGATCAGCGAGCCGACCTTGTGCTTCAGGAACAATTGTCCGGCCTGTTTGATCGTTGCGTCTTTATGGATGCTCCGGACATCGTGTGACATATAGTCTTTGACGAGTGCCGTCTCGATCCCCTTCCCTTTCCTCGTCGCCTGCAGTCGTCGACGCAATTCGAGATCCGCGAGGCAGCTCTCCAACACCTGGCGGCGCTGCTGGAGACTCTCACGCTCGACATTATGGGTTCCGCTTTCCTGGGCTTCTTCGGGTAAGAGGGCCGATTCTCCTGTTTTCGCATAGAAATACGACTCGGCTTCATCAGAGGCTGCGCCGAATACCTGACCGATCAGCTCTTCGGCCGCTTCATCGAAATCTTCAAGCGACACCGCTCCGCGCTTGCGCGAGAGAAAAGGCTGGAATTTCACCAGCTGCTGCTTGAACCGCTCGACATACCGATCGAGAATATCACTCCGCGTCAGTCCGGTACGTACCCGTTTCGGCATCGTTCCCTCCTC
>ERZ1292630.3734-Hain-H41-02um-R3-3734-length-13179-cov-31_pt1 | contig 13179 bp, 13 predicted proteins | sample MGYA00564408_ERZ1292630 | MGnify/ENA primary metagenome ERZ1292630 (study PRJEB36523, sample SAMEA6512641) | groundwater metagenome | collected 2019-01-08 | study: AquaDiva: Metagenomics assemblies of 32 groundwater samples | reverse complement strand
TCGGATGCCGCTCCTCGTAGGGATACAGCATCTTCCGTCCCAGGTGCCAGTTATACACTTCAGGCATGTTGATTCCTCCTCGTTAACCGTTATTCGTAAACGCCAATCATCTCGTTCGATTCACGTCTCACGATTAACGTCCTCAGACCTTAATTTTGATGTGTTCGCCTTTGAGCCACTTGATCATGAACTCGTTTTCCTGGCCCGGCGTGAAGCCCGTCCGCACCGGCTCCCAGGGCCCGCGGGCTCCGATCCCACCGTCTTCGGCCTTGGTGATCCGGATCAAGCATTCCTTCGGCACCGTGTTGATGGCATGGTGATCGACCTGGTAGCCCCACTTGAACTTCCAGGCGATGGCGTGCTTGCCCGGTAAGGAGTCGGTCTGGTGCATCGGCATCAACCAGTTCCGGGTAAAGGACTGTTGGGCGCCATACCGGAAGTTGGACTGATAGCCCGTATCCACCGCGATGGCGCGCCCGTCCGGGCGGGTCTCATGGCCCTTGACCGACTTCGGCGTGGCCACGTACGGCGCGTGCTTCGCCATCGTGACATGGTACGGATAGGACGGATTGTACTTGGCCCGGATCATGAGCCGCGCGACCTTGTAGTAGGGATCCGACGGTTTCCAGCCCCGATAGGGCCGGTCCACCGGGTTGCCGTCCACATAGACGTAGTCGCCGTCGTTGATGCCGCGGTCTTTCGCCGCCTGCGGGTTGATGTGCAACTGGTGCTCGCCCACCCCCGGGGTCCGTTTGTCCATCCGGTACGGATCGCCGAAGTTCGACTCGTAAATCTGCACCCAGTCGTTCACGGACCATTGGCTGTGCACCCGATGGCGGGTCTTGGGCGTGACGCAGTAGAACTGGTAGCCCTTCTCCCACAAGGGATTGGCATGCCGCTTGATTTCCTGCCACGGCAGCTTGATGTTCCGTATCGTTTTGTCGTCATGGTGCTGCGCCGTAATCGGAATCCCGTAGTCGTCCGGCCGGACATAGGGGTTGGTGGTCATGATGGCATTCGGCAGATAGGGGGTCGCTTCCGTGCCCTCACGATGCGAAATGAAGTTTTCGCCGTATTCGATCGCTTCTGGTTCGGTCCGGTAGGTTTCATACCGGCCGGTCCTGGTCCACATGGGCTTCGACTCGTTCGTCTCTTCCCAGAACGCAAGCCGCGGATAGGTACGGGTCATGACCATCCAGCCCTTTTCCGACTTCAGCATGACGTCGGCGCTGTAGCCGTAGAAGGTGCTGGAGGCATCGAGCATCCGCTGGGCATAGACATCGACACGGTTTTCGTAGACGAACTTGAAGTAATCACGCATCCGCTGGTCGCCGGTCATGTCCGCCAACTTGGCCGCGACGCCGGCAAACGTATCGAGGTCGTTCCGGGTATCGTACAGGGGCCGGATCCCGCCCTTCCAAATCTGCACCCAGGGATTGGAGACCGTGATCGTCATTTCGGGATAGGTGAACTCCATCCAGGTGTTACAAGCGAAAGCCAGATCACTATGGTTGATGTCCGAGGTCATCTCGACATCCTGCGTAATAACGGTCTCGATGTTCGGGTCTACATTGTGGACTAGATCATAGTGGTGCTTGGCATTGTTGACATGGTTCGTGTTGGACACCCACCGGAACTTGCTCGGCGACGGCATGTGGGTCTTCCCCGTGAATACTTTGCGTCCGTACTTGGGGGTGTTGACGATCAGGGGGGTGTCCCCATGGCCCCAATAGCCGACCTCTTCGCCGTAGTAATACTGCTGGACCTTGATTTCTTTACCGTGTGCGTTCGGATCCAGAGTGATATTGAAGGGATCCTCCCCGGTGTGCACTCCAAGACCACCGCCCGACCAGGGCGTGGCCGTAAAACATCCAGCCTTATAGTTACCGGCCCAGGTATGTTGCCCAGCACCGAACTTCCCGACGTTGCCGGTGGCAACGAGCACCATCGCGGCGCCACGTGAGTTAGAAGTCTGGTGAAAATAATGGTTCGTGCCTTCGCCGTTATGAATAGCGGCGGGCTTGATCGAACCGGAATCCCGTGCCCACCGGACCAGCAGATCTTTCGGCGTCCGGCAGATCTGATGGACGGTGTCCAGATCGTAATCCTGAAAATGCACCAAGTACATCTGCCAGACCGGCATCGCGTCGACTTCGCGCCCATTGAGCAGCTTCACGCGATAGGTGCCGGTGAGGGCGGCATCAATACCACTGTCCTGATAGTGCCAGCCAACCTGTTCACGGTGCAGCGGGACCGCCTGCTTTTTGGTCAGATCCCACACCATCTGCCCACCCAACCGTGCAACCTGATCAGGAGTCAAGGATTGTACCCGGCCCGAATAGCTCTTGGAGAAGTCCGGGAACTTAAAGTCGGCAACCACATCGCGCGGGTCGAGGAACTGCAAGGTATCGGTACGGATAAGCAAGGGCGCATCGGTATGACCCTTCAGGAAGTCGACATCGTGCATATTCTCATCGACGATGATCTTCATGGCGCCCAAGAAAATCGCCCCGTCCGACGCGGGGCGGAGCGGCATCCAGTAGTCCGCCCGATAGGCGGTGGGATTATATTCCGGCGTGATGACCACGATACGGGCGCCCCGTTCGATACATTCCAGCTTCCAGTGGGCTTCCGGCATCTTGTTCTCGACGAAGTTCTTCCCCCAACTGGTGTTGAGTTTGGAGAAGCGCATATCGGAAAGGTCGCAGTCAGACCCCTGGACACCGAATATCCAAGGATGGGACGGGTTCTGGTCGCCGTGCCAAGTATAGTTCGACAAATAACGGCCGCCCTGAGCCTGCTCCGGACCGACCTTCCGAATCCAGACGTCCAACAACGCATTAACACCACCATTCATCCTGGCGTTGCCAAACTTGCCAATCATCCCGAGGACCGGCATGCCGGCGCGATGCTTAAAGGTACGGGTGCCTGCACCCTTCATCATCTCGATCATTTCCGGTGCATACCCCTGCTCGCGCAGCCGACGAGCCCCAGCTTCCCCACTGTAACGCGTGGCGACAATGACCATGGCCTTGGCCGCATAGGTAAAGGCCGTGTCCCAAGACACTCTGAGCATATCGTCTAAATAGCGGCTGTCGAACTTATACTTGCGCTTCACTTCCGACGTGAGTTCCGGCGAGCCGGCGTCCATCCACTCCTTCCACCCTTTGCGCATCACAGGCCCCTTCAACCGATAGGGGCCATAGACCCGGCGATGGAAGGTAAACCCCTTCAAGCACATCCGGGGGTTATGGGCAAAGGTGCCGCGATTGCCATAGAGGTCTTCATAGGTCTGGTGATCGTAGTTCTGCTCGACCCGCATGACAACACCGTTGCGAACGAAGGCCCGGACGCGGCAGGCATGCGTGTCATTCGGGGAACAGACCCAGGTAAAGGACGAATCGTAGCGGTACTGGTCATGGTAGACCCGCTCCCAGGACCGATCCGGGTAGTCTCCCAAGGGGTTCCCAACTTCAATGACCGGCTGGAGCGCGGTCAACGCCAGGACATTGTCCGCGATGGCCACGGCGGCGACCGTCCCCACAGAAACTTTCAAGAACTGCCTACGTGATAAAAACATGGGGCACACCTCCTAAAGTTGAGGAATTCTATTGATGCAAAGTAAAAAGGACTGAGCTTACCATCAGCTAAATAGAGACAATATGTTAGACCTTATTGCCTTCAACACACTAAATGTCTCTCAAGGCTATCAGCAATATACGCACCACTATTTCATGGAACTAAATTCAATTAAATGAGGCTTATAAGTTATTGAATAGTTGTAGGAAAATTCGTTTAAGATAATTGCTCTGAAATGATCGAAGTATGGCCTGTTGAGTAGTTAATGTATCATTAGGTTAACGTCTGACAAATTTAAAAAATAAACAATAATTAAATCAATAACTTAATACACAATCTCGTGCGTTACCATTCGGTACCATAATTGAGCGAGCGTAACGAATATGCCGAGACACAGATGAAGGCTGCGGATCGAAAATACCGCAATGTTTCCATAAATATCCGACAGTCATAAACCTGGCCCAAATAACTTGAACGCCGACAGAAAAAGCTGTTAGCAACTGTTCCTTCTCTTCCTCCCATTTTCAATTGGACTTCCATAATATCTTGGACCTAAAACAAAAAATTGGCGTTGCCGTCACTTTGGGAAAGGAGTGATGCCTATGACACTATCTGGAAAATCAAGGACCACCGTACTGACAGGGGTTCTGGTCCTAGTAGTAGCCGTCGCACTGCCTCTTCTGCCAGCATTTGGCGAAGGTGGTGCACGGCGGGACGTTGTACGCCATGCGGCTGAGAGTAATGCGGCGACTGTGGATACGCTCTATCTGGTCGAGTTCGAGGCGACCCAGACAGGAACTCCAACGAGCCGCGAGCAGACGATCGAGCGACTCGACAAACTCGTCATCCCGACGCTCGAAAGTCTAGGAAAGGATGGCAAGGTCCGTGCGGGAGGCATCACCGTCGGTACTCTCGCCGGGGCCTTCGTAGTTGAAGCCAAGTCGATGAGGTGACTGAACTTCTTCGTGCGCTCCCCGCCCAGGGCATCATGCAGTGGAAGGTGACACAGCTCGAAACATTCGCTCACCGGGCCGACATCGAGAAGAAGGTGGTTCAGGGACTCCGTTCTCAGAAATAGACTGACACCTTTATCCGTTTAGATTCTCAAGGGTGCGCTGGTTTATTTCTGATCACTTGGTAAAAGAACGATGCAGTTGGGGTTAAACCCCTGATTCTTCAGCGTGTCAATGCTCCCGACCACCTCTCCTTTCTGTAGGTCAATGACCGAGATCGATCCATCACTCATTCCCTCAAGATTCAGGAAGCTATTCTGAACGAAGAGGTAGCCTTCATCAGGAGACAGAGCCATGTGATGTGCGCCTGCGGCTGTCGCGATGGCCTGTAGGAACCGAGGATGACGTGGATCTTTGTTATCGTAGATATTGACATACCCTGGCTTGGCGGTCGTGACGTACAGCCGATCACCCTTGCGGTTATACAATATCTCCAGAAGCACCCCCTGCTCACGTGGGCCGAAGTCATCGATCTGCTCAAAGCTAAAGCTCTTTGACTTCGGATTCCATGCAGCCATCCACAAGGTTCCTTCTAACATATTTGTGATATGCGCAATGGGGGGATTCGCACGGGGGGAAAACATCACCTCGACCGGGGCAGCCTTGGAAGGCGAGGCCTTCAACGACACTTTGTGCGTGGAAAGCACCTTGCCAGTCTTGGCTTCTAGGACCGTAATCGTCTCCCCCGCTTGGGATATATCGCCGGGCATCACGGTACTGGTAATCAAAACGCGATCGATCCCATTATGGATGGCAATGCCATGCGGATGACTGATGAAGGGGTCACCGGGAGGTGGCGCGGCAATCGTCTTGAGGGGTGTATCACTCCTCGCATCTCCCATGATGACGGTGCTCGACCCCATACAGGTGAGAAACCAGGTTCGGTTGTCGTCAGAGAACACAATATCTTCCTGAACGCTGCAGTCTGGAATCTCCACCGCCTTCATCCTGTAGGGGGAACGTTTCAGATCAAGCACGTGTAAGACAGTTTTCCCCAGCGCCGTAACATAGACTTTGCTCATATCTCGATTGAAATAGAGGTGATGGGCCACGAGGTCAGGCGGGAGTGGAATATCCATCAATATCTTCCCGAACCCTAAAGATTTGGGATCGACATCGATGATGGCCAACCCCTCTTTTCGAACCGAGTGTTCAGGCTTGCTTTCATAATTCAGCATGGCCAGGATTTCCGAGTGCGCGACAGAGGCAAGGAGCACGACGAGAACGAAAGAGATTGACCCCGAGAACAATGAGCGTTTCATGGCAGCATCCTTTCTGAATAATGCCTGTCTCGCTTCGCGTCCGCATGCTTTCACGACGAACTGTCATGAATCATGCGGCGTTCATAGGTTGGCACGCAAACAAGAAGCCCCAGCCCGGCCTGTCGCCGGACTGGGGCTTTCTCGTTCTACTATCACGCCCACCCCAGAGGAATGAGCTGGTCTCTCCAAGAGACCGGATTCGCTATTACAGCTTCAGAGTAAACCAGGTGGAGAGTGCCTTCATGCCGTTCCGTTCAATGTTGTTCCCATCCCACACCGCAAACGCGATGGGCACGGACATACCTGCCTTGAACTGGGTATCGTTGGCATCACCGGTTTCCAAGGTGCGCTTCACCACCACGCGCCAGGTTGGACCGGAGTATCCACCACCCTTGACGGAACCAGCAGGTTCCCACACACCGTTTCCAATGACATCCTGATGCGCTTGCGTCGTGAGGGTACTGAAGCCGTTGGCATTCAGATCCTCAACTGAACTCACACGTAATGTTGGGTCAGACATAATGTTGCCAGACCAGATGCCAGGATTGAAGGGCCCAAGGCTCCGGCCGATCCGATCCGGATAGGTCACGCCGCCCGCCGGTTCTTCAAAATAGTAGTCCCAGAAAATGCCTGGATATTGATCGTCCACATCCCAGATTCCTGCGCTATCCTTGCCGATATCCTTCTGCCATTCCGCGTTCCACCGCCAGATGTTGGTGGTGCCGCCTGACTGGCCCATGCACTGGAAGGGTGGCGCTCCCGCCGTGTTGACTGGAAACATGACCGCAGCCTGATCCCGAAAATCCTGGGGACCGATGGTCGTATCGTTCTTGGTCTGATCCTGCCATTCGATGCGCATACCGATCTCTTTACCGTTGGTCATAGCTTTCACAAATACCGACTTCACCGAAATATTCGGATGCATCGGCGTCGTGATCAGCTGCCCGCTCAACGGAATGATCACCCCTGGCACACCCTCCCACACAGGATTCTGACCATCCATCGGGATCGCTCCCTTGATCATCTTGGCCGGAATCGTCACCGGCTGACTGACAGCCAATGGCACCTGCCCAATCGTCAGCATCAGGCCAACGACCAACGCAGCGAGAAGAATGCCAAACACCACACCTTTACTGTGTGTCCGCACTACTCTCATAGGATACTCCTCCTCTCGATTAAAGAATTAAGATCAACGTCACGCCAACGATCAATGCGGAGTGTTTATCGTGAAGAGTGCCAAAATTACGCCCACGATCAACGAAACGACAAGAATCCCGATCTTCAGTAGCTTGCTTTGCGGCTTCTCTGCGCTCATCTGTGGCTTCTCTATTTTCATACGACATTCCTCCTCGCGATTAAAAAAGTCAAGAGCAGAGGTCACAATATATCTATATCTGCAGACCACCACGTTAGGCGGTTCCGACCGGCCCCTCTTCCTTATCTTTCCCTTGATCCTTCTTGTCCAGAAACGAATCAGCACCGACTTCGTTCAGCAACAGGCTCAGCTCATTTCCCTGGTCCTGTGCACCGCACTCATAGGTCTGGCCTTCCGGTGAATTGAACGTCGCCGGACGATAATCGGTTTCCGAGTAGGGCGCTGGAGCAACGCCCAGAAACACGGCTTCGAAATCCATCCACTCCGCCATCAAGTCTGCCACGTGTTTATACAAACCAGAATCGGCTTTCTTGACCAACATCCGGCAAAACAACGGAACCCACCGGCCGACATGATTTTTGACGAATTTCTTCTGCGCGTCCAGGACAATCTGAGTCTTGTCCGCTCCATCGTGACAGCGAGAATACGACTCTTTGTATGCCAGGAAATGCATAAACTCGAATTCCACGCTCAAATGATCCAACCGTTCATGGATATCCTTGGACAACTCCACACCGAACGCGCGATAGAATCCGGCGATATCGCCCATGACTTGGGATTGAGCGAACACATGGTCGTTCCCAAACAGTGTTTCGTATGGAGGGCAATCGAGCGTGATGACATTACTAAACACCCGGCGATGCTCGGTCTGCAGATCACTGAGCTGCCAGTTGACACATTCCGATGCGACAACTTTTTCGATCTGATCGAACTGCTTGCGGAGCAACGTCAGCTTCTGCTTGGCCCGTTCACCGCCGATACCGTTGAGCGACACATCCAAAGCATCAAGCGCCGCCCGTCCATCCTCGACGTATTCTCCGCATTGCACGTAATCGAGAAACTCTTCGTCTTCAGGATAGAGCAGGCTCCACGACACAAGAAGATAGAGCTTACTGCGGCTGAGGGCGCATTCGACTGCGGGTGAATCTTTAATCGCTGACAAAATGGGAATCACCGCGGCCACGGCCGGAGGATTTGCTTGCACCGGCTGTTTACTCGTCATGAGAATCAGCTCCTCGGTTTACCCTGTTACCCACATGAATTTCCCGGACATGTGAGGGCAGTCCCTTGGCAGGAACCATCGTATGGTAGGTATCGGACCACGGGTTGTCAAGCGAGATTTTTCTATCCGGAATGGGTCGGCCAAGTCTATGATTTTCCATATCTTTCCCCCGTACAATCCGGACCATTTTCTCCGGATTTTATTTTTCCACGCAGGCTGCTTTTCTGTATCACAAAAGCGTCTGCGTCAACAATCTAAACGGTGTGACTCGAATAGCCACGCGATCGTTTACGGTCTGGCACACTTGCTCACACAACCCGCATCCGACGCAACGCTCAGCCGCCACCACAAGCCGCTGTGTGCCAAAATCCATCGATAAGGCATCCGTAGGACATTTCGATGCGCAGGCGTGGCATCCCTGCCCTGCCGTGCAGATTCGGTGCGAGACGGATGCGAGGCCCATTCGTATCTGTCCGCGTCCTTCGACAGGGAGTAACGCCTCTGTGGCACAGACCGCTATGCAGGGAAAGTCCTCACAGAGATAGCACGGCACTTGATCCGCAAAAATCACCGGTGTCCCATTCTGCGGATGAAACGTAATCGATCCGTACGGGCAGACCTTGGCGCAATCACCACACTGTGTGCATCGCTCCAAAAAGAGCGCTTCGTCAGCGGCGCCAGGAGGACGCAACCAATCAGTCCGCACCGGCGCTGGAGCCGGCTGTTCCGGCACAACCGCTTGGTGTTTGGCAAACTCCTGGGCCGCTTTGGCAACGGACATGACAGAGTCTTTGAAGAACTCGCGACGTCCATATGTCGGATCGCTAGTCACATTCATGCCCTGTTACATCACGCCGTCGGCGCGCAGCTTGTAGACCTCGACGCAGCGGTCGCAAGCTCCGAATTCGATATCCCAGCCTGGGTGATTCTCACGGATAAAGTCGAGCACATAGGGCTCGAGCTTGTTGCCCATATCTTCGACCCACGAATAGGTCGGGAAACGGCACAGAGGGCAGGGAAACCCCGGCATCAACATGATCTTATTTTCCGTCTCCGGAATCTCGCCTCCCTCGACTTCCACGGCACGGTCCATCACGCGCAAGGTGTCCGACGCCATTTCGATCAGTTCCGAGTGGGTGAAGAAACTCGTCTGCCACAACCCCTCGAACACCGACTTCAATTGTGGCGCGGGAATCTTGCGATACCAGGAACGAAACTCTTTGAACCGGTCTTCTTTTCTCAGCATCGGTTCTTTGCCTGCGACTGTCAGCCGGCTATCCACGGTGAGACTCCACAAAATTCGATAGCGTTGGAGAATGAGCGTTTCCTCACCTGGATTTTGCCCGACCTTGGTATCAGGGTCGTATCCAAAGACCGGGTCCAGCATGTCCGAGATATGCAACAACTCATGGCGGCAATAGCGCATGAGCGCCGGATCATAAAAACGACGCGGGATAAGTTTGATCCCGATGCCTCTCAACCCTTTCTCTTCGAACTCTCGCGCCAGTTCATGTTCGACGGATCCCCACTTTCTGAGAATATCGACGCCTTCCTGATCTTCCTTCAGCACCCCCTTGACGAGCACGATTCCCACCCGCTGCTTCAGTAAGGGATATTCGTTGAAGGCATCGCGGATGATATCGGAAAACCCCCAGGTTCCGAACATGTACTGGTAGAGCTTCTTGAACTCACTCTCCCGATCGTCGAGCGTAAACTTCTCATAGATCGGGTCGGCGAGTTCGTGGAACTCTTTATAATAGGTGGGGTCGCCTTCCCGTTCCGTCTTTTCGACGAACGAGTCAATGACCTCTTGCAGCAAGGCAGGCTGAAAACGAAGTTCCATACGAGTCCTCGATCGTCCAATCCAATCCGTCTACGCCGGCAGACCAAGGTGAGGGGCGCAAACCGACTCCCTTAGCCAGCTTGACTTGATGGCGGAGCTTCTCTTACGATCACCTCAAGCTAGCACGAATTATACTGGCGCGAATCGACAGTTTGCAATCAAGCCTGACGCCGTGAGACGTGAATCGTTAAACGTGAAAGGTTTCGGAGGAAGAACATTCGGCAGTCCTACGTTTCACGTTTTACCTTTTACGGTTCCTACTAGTCATAAGGATTATTGAGTATGCCAGACCAGACGGTTTCCCAACTTGCCCCCAGTCCCTCGCCACTCATACCAACATCGTCGGGAACTGGCACCGCACCGGTCGATTTCCTTGAATATTGGACGGCAGGGGCACGGGAACTGACCACGTATCGCGGCCATTCCCATGGCGTCTGGTCGGTCGCCTTCGCACCGGACGGGTTGACCCTCGCGAGCGGAGGAGCCGACCGCCTCGTCCGCCTGTGGGACATTGAAACCGGACGCATTCTGCGTTCACTCAGAGGACATACGGCGGACATCCGCTCTGTGCTCTTCACGCCGGACGGCCAAACCTTGGCCACGGCCAGCGAAGACCGCACCATCCGGCTGTGGAATCCGACCACCGGCGAGTCGAAAAAACTCCTCTTCACGCGCTATGACCACAATGTCGTGAGCCTCTCACTCTCGCCAGACGGCCTCATGTTGGCGCGCGGCAGTCACAACAAAGACCTCAAGATCTGGGAAGTCGCAACCGGTACCGAGCTCATGACCCTCCTCGGCAAGGACCAGTACGACCACCACTGGTCAGTCTGCGTCGCCTTTTCGCCGGATGGGATGCACCTCGCGAGCGGAATGGATATCGGCAAGATCAAGCTCTGGGAAGTGTTACCCAGCGGAGAGGAAAAAATCCTGCATAACGGACACTGGAAAGAGTCCGAGGAGGATACCAGTGAAACGCGCGGGTATTTCATCGATGACGATGGGGGATTTGATAAGCCGATGGCCTATTGGATCGGCGCGATGGCCTTTACCCCCGATGCCAAACTCTTGATCACCGGGAGCCGTGACCAGACGATCAAGCTGTTCGACATGCCGCACGTGACAGAACGACGAACGCTGAAAGGCCACACCGCCTGGGTGCGGACGCTCGTCGTCACGCCGGACAGCAAGGTGCTCATCAGCGCCGGCGACGATGCCACGATTCGGTTTTGGGATCTCTCGAACGGCCGCTGTTTCAGAACCATCAAGGCCCATAGCGCAGCCGTTCGCGGCATCACCCTCTCACCGGATGGGATGAAACTGGCCAGCGCCTCGTGGGATCGCACGGTAAAGTTGTGGGCGGGAGGACCGGAACCAACCGAGTAGAGCAGACTGAGGTCGAGGTCAAGGTTGAGCGAAGCTCAGACTCTCGGAGGTGGGGTGGCATGGCCCTTCCGGACTGTGCCAGGCGGAGTTTCGTCCGCCTCACCATCTCGGCGGCGCGCACAAACGTGGCGCTCTTTATTCATCGCGCCGTGCGCCCTTCTGCAATTCCTTCCCCACCCGCACTATCCCTCATACTGGCGGGCCGATTTTTCACTCAACAATCCACCGGCCATGAGTCTTAATCGCGTCGTACATGGCATCGGGAGCCAGGTCAGCGCCATTGGCCCATTGCACCGCACCCATGATCACTCCCACTTGAGCGAAAACATTCGGGTCGCGTAACGGCTCGAACACCGTTCCCTTGGCTTGCGGTCCACTCAGAAAGATCCGCAGATCGACATTGCCAGTGGTGCCATCGACAAACGTAACCCGCAACAGCAGGTCAGGCATGGCGCTCACGGAAGCAACGCGCCAAGGCACCACATGCCGGATGGCCGGTTCTACGTCAGGGGATCGATCGGCTTGGGAGATTTGAGTTGGCTGCATAGATTCCAATCCTCCATGAGTTCGTCTCGGTGATCGGTTGCCCATTCCAGAACAAGCACCATGGCACGTCGGGGCAACGTTCCGCGCAACACGCGTAAATCTCGCAGATCGAAGACCGCTTCATGTTCTCCATAAAGAGCATGGAAATGCGGCGGGTTGTGATCCCGCCAGAACATTTGAATCACGATACCATAGAAGACGCTGAGCGTAGGCATACCTGTCTTCTACCACACCTTTCGAGACGGAGAGTTCGCCGTATCGTTCTTTGCAGGAACATTCTACACAGGTTGAGGGGATGAAGGAATAGAAGACAGCGAGAAACGATAGACAGGTCGCGACTGGTTTACCTAGCCCGCATTACTCGTGATGGTTCGTCGCGAGATCGCCAGAAGACACGTTCCTCATGAAGCGCATCTCATATCTCGCACACGACGATACAGGCATACTCATTTCGGCCTGCGTTTCACGCTTCACGAACGACAAATGACGAAAAACATCGGACCACGGATCGGCGATTGCCGCAGAAGCGTTCATGAATAATGCGGGCTAGACCTTGGGCGTTAGCTCGCCTACCACTCCTCCACACAGAGTGAGCCGTATCTACCGTACAGTCGTATTGCTGCCTGGATATTGCGCGGCACCGCTGAAACTCAGGAATGCCCAACTTTCTCTCGAACGAATCAGTTGACTGGTGATGCGCTACACGCTACAGTTTAAGCATGATAGCGAGCTTCAGACACAGAGGGCTGAAAAGGTTTTTCGAGGAAGGTGATCCCCGAAAGCTGCCGCCGGACATGGTGGACCGGATTCAGGCAATTCTGGCGCGGTTGCATCAAGCGGAGGTGATTGAGGATATGAATGTCCATTCCTACAGGCTTCACCCCTTAAAGGGAAGCCGAAAAGGGGAGTGGGGCGTAACAGTGAGAGCAAACTGGCGCATTACATTTCGGTTTGAAGAAGGGTATGCATTCGACGTGAATTTAGAGGACTACCAGTGAAAAAGGAGCATGGTATGAAGGCGTTAAAAATGAAGAATCCACCCCATCCTGGGTTCTCGGTGCGTATGGACTGTCTGGAGCCGCACGGCTTGAGCGTAACCGAAGGGGCAAAGATCCTTGGTGTGTCGCGGTCTGCGTTGAGTCATCTGGTGAACCAGAGTGCAGACCTGTCTT
>ERZ1292630.3733-Hain-H41-02um-R3-3733-length-13179-cov-33_pt1 | contig 13179 bp, 7 predicted proteins | sample MGYA00564408_ERZ1292630 | MGnify/ENA primary metagenome ERZ1292630 (study PRJEB36523, sample SAMEA6512641) | groundwater metagenome | collected 2019-01-08 | study: AquaDiva: Metagenomics assemblies of 32 groundwater samples | reverse complement strand
ATCCCCCACTTGGACATTCAATGTCCAAGTTTAAAAAAATAGGAATTTTTGTCGGACCGGAAGGAGGATGGACGGAGGAAGAAACAGAAACGGCAAAAGAGAACGGTTTTATTTTTGCCAGTCTCGGCAAAACAACCCTCCGCGCCGAAACGGCGGCAACAGTGGCGAGTTATTGTGTTTGTAATTTATAACTTTGTAAACTAGCTATGCTACAAAATACAGTAGTTTTAATAGACGAATAGCGCCATGTTCGCTGTGTTAGCAATAACATAAAAAACGAACAAAGGAATGTCTATAAAAATTTTAAGTTGAATGAGTAGGATTATCGGTATCCGGCATAGGGTGAAGAAAACAACTGAAGGAGAGGCGAGACCAACAGAGATAGCGGTTTTTGCTGACTTAAGTTTAACCAAGCCAACAGCTTATAAACTTGAAGACGAAATGGATGAACTGGACTTTGTCTTTGGGCGCTTCCCTGTTTCTTACAGAGAGGCAAGCGAAGGAGAAAACTTGTCTCAATTTTTCTCTCGCCACATCAAGACAAAAAAATCCAAAGATGAAACCGGCAATGAAATTACAAAAGTTTCAGCACCAGTTTCTCATGACGGCTTGACGGCTGGAGACACGGTTGTTTCCATTTTAGGAGGCAGTGGAAGAAAAATAATTTTCGCTCTTTCTAGAAGAGCCGAACAAATCGGCGCAAAGGTTTTGTGTGTCCCTTCCGGATTATTAAATAAATTTCGGGAGCAAGATAAGGAAAAAGACTCGGAGAATGTAGCAAGATTGTTTGTCAAACAACCTGATCTTTTTCACGAAGTGACAATAAAAGACCGGGGGTTGATCATTCTTCGGGAAAAACTTGATGCTCGAACTGATGCAATGAAGGCAAGAATCGCTTGCGAGCAAAGATTGTTGCAAAGAATGATTGGCAATGTATTTTGCAACGAAGATGGTTTGTACCCCGAAGGCAAACTGGAAGAAATTTTCGCCGAAGAAAAAGCGAACAATTCTATCTTTCAAGCGTTGCTCTTGGAAGAAAAAGCAAGAGAAAAAGAATTAACCGCCTGCGTCTCGGCGATGGATATTTATAAAAACATTTTTTCGCCGATTGAGGGATGCGGTCCGATGATCGCATCTCGCATAATCGCCTCTGTCGGCGACATCAGGAGATTTGAAGGCAATATCGCCAAATTTAAGGCGTATTGCGGAGTTCACTTGCAGGACGGACAATTCGCTAGACAGCGAAACAACGAGGCCGCCAACTGGTCTAACGAAATCCGCCAAGCGATGTATCTGCTTGGTGAACAATTCAACCGGCGACCAAATTCTGTTTGGGGGATGAAGTTTCGCGAATATAAAGAAAAAATGCGCAACTCTCACCCCGAAACAGTCGGAGAGGGTGGGAAGAAAAAATATACGCCAAGTCACATTCACAAGATGGCAAAATGGCGGACGCTGACAAAGTTCGCCGAATATGTCTTTAAAAAGTGGAACAAGCAACAAACGATGGTATAAATGTCCCAAGGGACGACGCTGTAAATGTTTGTTGCTTTATCTTGAGCAATGGCAACGAGAACGAGCTGATTATTGTGAAATGATCACGACTGAATGTATGTTCTCTTGTCATTGCTCGCTTGAGCATCAATATCAGTGGTGGACGATGAGATTAATGTTTCTAACGAAACGAGCTTTTGAATGTCCGACACTTGATTTAATTAACAGATTAATTGAAACAGAAAACGATACTGTGCTTGTTTGTTTTACAGAACAAACGACAATGAATTTGTTTTTTGTTTTAATTAAGAATAAAGAGGATGCAAGTATATGCTTGTATCCTCTTTTTATTTTCTAAATTAAAATGCTAATATATCAATAATGAACCTCTATAACACCGCCTCCAGAAAAATTGAAGAATTTAAACCGCTTAATACGCCGGAAGTGGGTTTTTACACTTGCGGACCGACGGTTTATGATTTTACCCACATCGGGCATTTGAGAACTTTCATAAATAACGATGTTTTAAAAAGAACGCTTGGTTATCTCGGCTATAAAGTCCGACACATTATGAACATTACCGATGTCGGTCATCTTACAGGCGACAGCGACGAAGGCGAGGACAAAATGGAAAAAGGCGCGATAAAAAAAGCGACGACCGTTTGGGAACTGGCAAAAAATTACACCGATTATTTTTTATATTCCATAGATTCCATCAACATAAAAAGACCTGATGTTTTATCCAATGCCACTGATCATATTCCAGAGTTTATAGAAATGATAAAAACTTTGGAAAAAAAAGGTTTTATTTATCAAACAAATGAAGCTGTTTATTTTGATGTGAAAAAATTTCCCGATTACGGAAAATTGTCCGGTCAAAAATTGGAAGACAAAAAAATAGCCGTTCGGGAAAATGTAAACATTGACGCCGGCAAAAAAAATCCGGCAGATTTCGCTTTGTGGTTTAAAGCTGTCGGAAGATTTAAAGATCATATTATGCGATGGGAATCTCCTTGGGGCGTCGGATTCCCCGGTTGGCACATAGAATGCTCGGCAATGTGCGTGAAATATCTCGGCGACACGGTGGACATTCACGCCGGCGGAGTGGATCATATTGCCGTCCACCACGAAAACGAAATAGCTCAATCGGAAACGACTACGGGCAAACAATTCGTCCGACATTGGTTTCATAGCGAATTTTTATTGGTTGATGGGAAAAAAATGAGCAAGTCGCTGGAAAATTTTTACACCATAGACGACATAAAAAAACGAAACATTAATCCCCTCGCCTTAAGATTATTATTTTTGCAAACGCATTATCGCCAAATAATGAATTTTACTTGGGAATCTTTAATATCTGCAAACAACGCTTATGCCAAACTTGAAAAAATTATTTGCGACTTAAAACAAAAAAACGATTCGCTAGTTGTCAAAAAAGAATGCGGGCAAGAAGCAAAAGCTTATCGCCAAAAATTCATAGATGCCATTTCAAACGATGTCCAAACGCCAAAAGCGCTGGCGGTGTTATGGGAAATAACAAAATCAAATATTCCAAATGAAGAAAAACTGAATCTTATTCTTGAAATTGACAAAGTTTTAGGACTTAATCTAAAAAACGTAAATCCTGCTGTTATTGAAATTCCCGAAGAAATAAAAAAACTTGCCGAAGAAAGAGAAACAGCGAGAATTTCCAAAAACTTCAGCAAATCGGACGAACTGCGAAAAGAGATTGAAAAAAAAGGATATGAAATAAAGGACACCGACAAAGGATATAAAATATCAAAAAAGTAAAACAACTAACGCGCGCAAAAGGACTGCCTATGCATAGGCAGTCCTTTTCTATTTTGACATTATTGCGTTTTCTTGGCTTGCAAAATTTTGACTTGTTCCAAAAGCTGATTGATTAGGTCTTGAAGTTGTTTGATTTTAACCTCTTTGGAAACTGTCGTTGATTCAGTTGAAGCTGTTGGTGTCGCTGACGTTGCCGAAGATTGATCGGAAGAAATAACGGTTTTGCCATAAATTTCATTCAATTTCTTTCTGGTTAATGGTCCGACATTTCCAGTCTGTTCTATTCCGTATTTCTTTTGGAATCGCTTGATAGCGTTTCTAGTGGCTGAACCGTAATAACCAGTAGCCTTTCCTTCCGGATAAATGGTTTTGTCTTGGGCCAGTGCTTGTTGCAAAGATTTGACTTCGCTATTTTCTGAACCAAGTTTTAATGTTTTAGTAAGGGCTACCACTAATCCCCTTGGCAAAGTTATCGGTTTTGTTACAACAATGATGGCCGTTGAAGAAACTGAAGATGCAATAGCGGAACTGGAAGAGGATGATGCTGTGCCGGGAATTACGGTGTAAACAGGAGTTGGAATTGAACCGCCACCGGCAGAACCGCCACTCATTATCCCCCCTCCGCCCATTGACAATGTCTTAGCCGAAACCTCAGATCCGGCAGCCGACTCAAAACTACTGGTATCATAAGCGGAAACTTTATAATAATAGGTGGCATTGGCGGTAAGACCGGAGTCCGTGTAGGAATTTGACGCGGTTGAACCAAGTAAGGCAAAAGTTCCTCCACTGGAAGCGCTGCGGTAAATATAATATCCAGACAAATCGCTATCTGTGTTAGCTGTCCAAGAAAGAATAAGTTGCGTGGTGGAATTCGGTGTCGCTATCGCCAAACCGGCCGGCGTTTCCGGCGCGGTCGGATCGCTGGCAACTGTTAAGGCGTAAGGCGAGAAGTGGGTCGCTTCAGTGGTAGTAAAAACCACTTGCGCCACATTGCTCAAATTGGAAGTTACATCGGAAACCGCCACGACATTGCCATTGGAATCATAATAAATGGCGGATGTATTGAGTGTTTCCCATTCTTTTTGGTCGTTAACAGTAGAAACATTTAACTGAGCGACTTCTGCCGGCGTGTCCACGCCTGAAACTGCCAATTCGGCGGTGGTGTAGGTAAGTTCAATTGTCGCCGTCTTTCCAGAAGAAAGATTTTTAACTTGACTGTCTCCGGAGTACGCGCTTATATCCTTAGCCTTATTGGCGATAATGTTTACATTCGGGGTGTTGGGATAATTGACGGTTTCTTTGGCGGTAATATAAGAATCGGAACCAGATTGACCTAAAGCGCCGGAATCAATAGTTACTTTTGCTTTGACGATTGTGTCTTCAAAAGAACCGGACGCCGTGTCTTTGAAAGTGTTAGAAGTCATCAAGGTGTCTTGGATACTGGCGACGCTGGTCAAAGCGATATTTATACCACTCGCATTGCCCGAAACGCTTACCGGATTGCTGGCATAACCGGCTTCGGAATACTTATCGGAAGAGGCGTAAACCCTCCAAGAACCGCTGTCAACGCTCAAAGTATAAGCTCCGCTGGCATCAGCTTGAGTGACTGCCGATCCGCCGGTTATTTTCTCTCCTCGCACGAAAGCGTAAGGCGCGACTGAACCACCAGCCGTTATACTGCCCGATATCGTGTAGGTGGCGGAAGTCATCACCAAGTTTAACGAGGCGTTGGCGGACACGGTCAAGGTTTGAGGCATCATTATGTAGCCCGGTTTGGCGACAATAATTTTGTATGTTCCTTCGGCTAATTGAATACTGTAGCCATTAGTGGATGTGGCGGAAACTCCGTAATGCATTCCATTGGAAGTGTTAACAACATCAACCCAAACATCTCTTAATTCATTTCCCCCTGTGGCTGAAGTGTGATAAACAGTTCCGGAAATTGTTCTTAGCGTTGAGCTTACCGCAACCTTGATTATCTCGTTTCCATCCACATTCAAAATAGTTTTGCCGGCATCGTAGAATGTTGTCGTTCCGCCATTGTCGCTGTCGTAGGAAATTCCGCTTTGCGGAACAGATGGGATAAATACGCGAACAGTAGTGGAAGACATATTTGGAATCTGCAATGAAGTGGATGTGCCGTTTCTTATTTCGGTGCGATTGCCGGAATTTTTAGCCGTGTCAAATAAATCTATAAAGGCCTCTGGAACTGTGATGAAATTTCCAGAACCGTCCTTAAAGTTAACAGTAATGGTATTTCTAGTGTTTATTCTGACATTCCATGTGGTCGTGGCAACGATACCAAATTTTGGAATAGCCGTTAAGTTTTCATTAATAGTGGCAATCTTGCCGTAACCAGGCTTGAAAACATCCAAGATATACTGACCGGTAGAAGTGGCAAGCTGAGGCACGCGCAATGTATACACGCCGTCAGATCCAGTCTTTGTTTCGTAAATTCTGCCACTATCGGAGGCTCGGGCGGAAACTATGGCGCTGGCGATACCCTCACTTGAATCTATCGTGGCATTGGCGCTTTCAAAAACAGTACCCGCAACACTCCAATAAGTGGTGGCACCGGACGGAGCGAAGTTGACACCGCTCTGATTGGCACCGGAGACAGTCACCGACTGGTTGTCCATTCGGCCGTAACCGGGCACAAAGGCTCCCACTTGCCAAGCTCCGTTATCCACATACAAAGTATAATTGCCGGAGCTGTCAGTCATAGCGTTGGCGTTGCCTGTACCGTCTGTTCTGTAAGCAAAAACTGGGGCGTTGGCAATATTATTGGATCCGTCGCTTACCTTTCCGGTAATCGTGTAAGACGGTTTTTTGATGGTAAGAACAAACGGATTAGCGCCGGTCTGGCCGGTAGACGAAGTTTTGGAGCCGTCCACAAAGACATAGTTGGAAGCGGCCGAGGTAATTTCCACGGAAAGCTCTCGGCTCTGACCCATACCCGGGAAGAACGCGCCGACATTGTAAGAGCCTTCGGTAACATTAAGAGAGAATTTGCCGCTGGTGTCGCTTTGTCCTTGAGTGCCAGAACCTTGTGATGGGGAGAAAGCGAAAAGCATAGCATTGGCAATCGTAGTTCCGCTGGCATCTTTAACCACACCGGAGATTGTTTTACTGGTGGCGGAAATGGTAAAAGTGTGTTCGGTCTTAGGCAATCCGGCGTCGGAAATGAAACAACTTGTTGGACAACCAGTCATATTGAGTTGAAGGGGTTTTGGCATTATCCAAGCCGGAGCTGGAGGCTGACCCATCATCATTCCATCTTTAGGCATAGCCGGTCCAATACCAATTGTCCAAAGTCCGTTTTGTTTAGGAAGGTTAAGTGTTGCCACAGCGGAAGCAGTTAAGGCGCCAGTTCCCGGAGTAGCTGTTTTAACCGTAAACTGCCCCGGTCCGCCGGCAAAAATGTCTATTTGTTCGCTCGCGGAAAAGGTGCTGGCGTTAGCCGTCAATTTTACAGCGAAAGAAACTCCGCCCACTGCCGGAGCAAGACTGATGTTTCTATTGATAATACTGGTAGAAGTAGCTCTCATTGGAGACGGCTCTCCAAAGCCAAAGTAGTCAGTTGTAGTGCTAGATGGATCAATGAAAGATTCGGTAAAGATAAAGTAGTCGTTATTGACTGGTAATCCAGAAAAAGAATAATTTCCTCCGCCGGAAGTAGCAATAGATCTAGGCATTGGTCCAAAAATCGGAGACTGCAACATTACATTTACCCCATCCAAACCAGTGGCGCCATCGTAACCGCTCATGATTTTACCTTGAACAGTGGTTGTGGCAGATCCGCCCAAACTGCCTCCGCCGATGTAAACCGGATTAACACTGAAACCTGATTCCAAAACGGTCGCTCCGTCAGAGCTTTTTGTTTTGATATCCAAAGAATAACCACTGGTGTCAGCTCCCTTAGCAATGGAAGGATTTTTGATGTCGGTCAAACCGAACCTCAGGAAATCATGAACATCGCCATTCTCGCTTCTAGTGGCTGTGTCCAAAGTCAAAGTGACGGTTTTTGCCTGAGAATCTTTGGAAATTGTTTTGATGCCGATAGTGCCTGTTCCCGGACCGTTGATGTCTCGGTTCATATCATTGAGTATTTTCATCGTGGCGGAAGAAGTGGCAACGCAACAAACACCAAAATCGGAAGAGGAAGGGAAAGTGATAACAATCTGACCATTGGCGGGAATCTGACTGGAAATCGGAATTTCAAAACCATAAGTGGAGCTGGCGCTAACCATACTATTCATCACCATAATGTTTGCGGGAGGCATAAAACCAGCCACTCCGCCCGCGCCGGTAAACTCTTTCGGCGGAGGTGGCGTTCCAAAACTTCCACTGCCCATACCGGGCTCAAGCATTCCACCCGAAGACGAGAAGGACATAATGGTTCCCGACATCGTGGAAGAAGTCATGTTGTTTCCGGAAATGTCTCTAATATTGGAAGCGGCAACAGAAAAAGTGGAGCCGGATGGCATTCTAACCCCTTGAATTTTAGCTGTTTTTCTGCCCGCGTTATAAGTTATGCTATGCCCTGCCATAGCGCTTAATGTCATTGTTTGACTATTGGCTAAAATGGAATACTTGGTTAAATCAACGACATCGGTGGAGTTAACCGCTTCGTTGAATGTAACAGCAACGGCAAAATCATCCGCGCTCACGGAAGAAATTGAAGGGGCTGTCGCGTCCGAATTACTACCTTCCGTAGCAAAACCTAAAGTATAATCACTTCCCATTGACACATTGGAAACATTTTTTATGCTCGCGCCTTTGATTGTAATGGTCATATTTTGACCGGCCGGCAAAAGATTGGAGGAAAGCAAAGTCCCTTCCTTAGAAGCTGGATCATAAGTAAAAGATGTTGGCGCCAAAGAACCGCTGTTTATGCCAAGCGTTACAGCGCCGGAAGTGGCGGTGGAAAGATCAATATGGTCGTTAAAAGTAAAAATAAAAGAGACATTATTAAGCGGAACATTTGTCGCGCCATTGCTTATCGGCAAAGTGGCTATCACTGAAGGAGCGGTCGCGTCCGACACGCCTGCGCCAAACGGAATGAGCCATTGAGGCATCGGCAAAAGAACGCCATTTGAACTTTTGACGCCAATTGTGTCGCCTCCGCCGTCATTGCCGTCAATTTCTATTTCATAACGAATATTGTCGGACAAGGAAGGTAAATTACTAATGGTTAGTGTCGTGGTTGTAGCGGCATAAGAAAAAACGGCGCTACTAAGCGAAATTGGCGTCTTCAATCCAGAAGCATTGCTGTATAATTTTATATTTGAAGATGTGAGTGTGTTTGAGTCCATTGCCTGACTGAACGAAATGAAAAACTTGGCAATATTTGTCGGAATATTGAAACTACCCGGAAAAGGCATACTGCCAGTCACATTTGGCGGAGCCATATTTGTCATTGTTTGACCGGACGCGCCGGTGGTAAAAGTGGATGTATAAGACTGGATTCCAGCTTGGAAAGAATCTTGATCCATCTGGTTTCCGGAAATATCCCGAATAGCAGAGGCAGTACTGGTTCCCACTTCAAAAGTGTAAGACGCGCCAGGAGAAAGACTGCCTGAAAGAATACACTTGACAGATGGCTCAAAATTGCTCGGCATCGGATTGTAAGTTACGGAAGCGCAAAGATTGGCGCCTGTTCCGCCCGCTTTAAGAGTGATGGATGTGGTGGCGGCGGCGGAAGCGATAGCGCCGAACTGCAAAGACTTGTCAAACATAAAACCAATGAAAGACATATCTATCGGAACATTGTTCATTCCGTTTTGAGGATAAGAACCCATCACTCGCGGGGCGGAATTGTCCACAAAACCGCCACCAAAAGACATTTCCTTGGGACTCATCGTGTTTTGCGGATTAGCTATCGTCTGACTCACGAATTCAGCCGAGTTGTCGTCCCTGTCTATACCATTGCCCTTCATAAAATCTGATCCTCCGGAAATCATTGATGAGTTGGTGGATGTGGCATTGGGATAGCCTTGAGCAATTCTTTCAAGGGATGAACCATCCTCCGCTAATGCGCCGGCTCGTTCTGATAATACCGTATCGGAATTTTCGCAATTGGCTATCGGATGAGCGCCATAACAAAGCAAGTCTACTTTAGTGCTAGTGGCATTAGTAACATTAGTGGAAGTAGCCAAAGACAAGCCCCCGTTACTGGAAACCAAAACATCAGTCGTTAAATTATTAAAGGTAGCATCAGTAGGAATGGAACCATTATAATTTGTGGCAGAGCTAAGTAAATAATAACTAAACGGGGCAATGTAAGTTTTATTCGGTGTGGCGGTAAAAGTGAAATTGGTTGCGCCTCCTCCAGTAGAAAATCCATGCAAAGCCAAACCAGAACCGGCAATATTTATATAATATTCATTGGGATTATATATCTCTACGAATTCATCTTTGGCGTTACCAGCAGAACCGGCTCTAATCTCGCTGATTTTTAACGGAATAGTTCTTTGTAAAATAAATTTCTTCTGACCATCGCCCATTGGAGCGGTAAAAACACCGACACTAGCCGGAGTGGTGGAAGCGTAATCAGCAGAAAGCGCAACATCAAAGGCATTACCGTTAATTATGTTGCCGATTGTGTTTGTGGTTGAAGCAACGATGTAATACTCTGAAGGTTGACCAATTGCGGGAGTAGTATAACTTCCGGAAAGAGTTTGCATTATCGCCATCGTGCTGGTGGCAGGGTTGGCAAGATAAGAACCGGCAACATAATAATCTTCTGTTGGGCTAAAGCCGGGGTTAGTTCCCGATTCTTTATAAAGAGCGGCGCCGGCAATCTGGGTCAGGGTGTCCATCGTGGAAGAAGCGCGAATATTAAAGCCGACTTTATCAAGGGTGGTAATTCCATCGCCTTGAACCATAAATCGGGCTAATTTAACATAAGCCCCCGGTCCGATAACCGTATCTTTAAACATATCATACATCGGCGGACCGGATTGAGTGACGGCCGCTTTGGCAAAATCGGCAACACCGAAAACGGCGCCGCCCGCTAAAATCGCACCGAACGAAAACAACAAAATTTTTGAACGCATAAATTTTATTAAACTGTTAAATTATTAAAACTTATAATTTTTATATTATTTTTTAGACTTTGTTTTTTTATTATACACCCAATTAAAAAATATCCCGCAACCCCAAGTGTGTGGATAACTTTCATTCTATCGGACATTTCTAATGGACATAACGGACAGAGAAAACAGCCCATACTTTTAGCCTAATTTCAACATCAAGGTTTAATCTTGATGACACATAACTGTTTTCTGCTAAAAACATTGACACCTATTGACACCAAATGACACTTCTATATAATTAAGTAAAATTATGAATGAAGAAATAAAGCCAAATGCTATTTACACAACAGGCGAAACGGAGACCTTGCTCAAAGTAAGCAATAGTACTATTAAACGACTGCTAAAAGGTGGTATACTGCGAGCAAATAAGGTTGGAAAACAATACAGAATACTAGGCAAAGAAGTCCTAAGGCTTGTGTCTCCGGAGGTTGAAAAAAAGGCGATTAATTCTTATTTGAATCTGAAGAAAAAAGCGGTGAGTAAAATCAGCAAATGGTAACAAAAATAAAAAATAACAAAATAGCTTTAATAACGGGCATTACAGGACAGGACGGTTCTTACCTTGCTGAATTCTTACTGGAAAAGGATTATGAGGTTCATGGAATAATAAGAAGGGCAAGCGCTTTCAATACTTCCCGAATAGACCACCTCTATGCTGATCCCCACATCAATGGCGTTAAATTGTTTTTACATTACGGCGACTTATCAGATGGAAGCAATATCAACAGGCTTTTAGAAAAAATAAGACCGGATGAAATTTATCACTTGGGCGCGCAGAGCCATGTGCGAGTCAGTTTTGATATTCCGGAATATACCGGAGACGTGTCCGGCTTGGGAACCTTGAGAATTCTTGACGCCATAAGAGAAACGGGTATAAAAACAAAATTCTACCAAGCTTCTTCCAGCGAGATGTTCGGCAAAGCGCTGGAAATACCGCTCAAAGAAACTACTCCCTTCTATCCCCGATCCCCTTACGGCGTCGCCAAAGTCTATGCCTATTGGATAACCAAAAATTACCGGGAAGCTTATGGTTTATTTGCCTGCAACGGCATTCTTTTTAACCATGAGTCCCCGCGCAGAGGAGAAACTTTTGTTACTAGAAAAATAACCAGGGGTTTAGCGCGAATAAAACTAGGCAAAGAAAAAAAACTTTATCTAGGCAATCTTGACGCCAAACGCGATTGGGGTTACGCCAAAGACTTCGTTGAAGGAATGTGGCTTATGCTCCAACAAGACAAGCCGGATGATTATCTATTGGCTACCAACGAAGCTCATACCGTGCGGGAGTTTGTGGAAAAAAGCGCCAAATGCCTTGATTTTGATTTAGTTTGGAAAGGCAAGGGTGTTAATGAAAAAGGAGTAGATAAAAAAACAGACAAAATAATCATTGAAATAGATCAAAAATATTTCCGTCCGGCTGAAGTGGACATTTTACTTGGCGACTACTCCAAAGCCAAAAAAGAAATTGGCTGGGAGCCAAAAGTAAAGTTTAATGAACTGGTGGAAATTATGGCCAAAGCAGATTATGAAAACGAATCCAAAAAATAAAATGGAGAAAAATTCTAAAATTTATATCGCGGGGCACAAAGGACTAGTCGGTTCTACCATCACTCGCCTTCTGAAAAAACAAGGGTATAAAAAATTGATACTAAAAACAAGACAGGAGCTAGACTTACTTAACCAACAAGCCGTTACTGATTTCTTCAAAAAAGAAAAACCGGAATATGTGTTTTTAGCGGCAGCAAAAGTTGGCGGGATTATGGCAAACAATAACCAACCGGCAGATTTTGTTTATGAAAATTTGGTTATTCAAATGAATGTTATTCATAATGCCTACTTAAATAAAACTAAAAAATTATTATTTCTTGGCAGTTCTTGTATTTATCCAAAATTGGCTCCTCAACCGTTAAAAGAAAAATACTTGCTTACGGGGGAACTGGAGCCGACCAATAAATCTTATTCTTTGGCAAAAATCGCAGGAATCATTATGTGTCAATCGTATAATAAACAATATGGCACAAATTTTATTTCAGTTATGCCGACTAACATTTATGGTCCAAATGACAATTTTGATTTACAAAACTCGCATGTCTTGCCGGCGTTGATTAGGAAATTTCACGAAGCTAAGATAAGACAAGAAAAAGAAGTTGTTGTCTGGGGTTCCGGTAAGCCCAAAAGAGAATTTCTTTATGTTGACGACCTTGCCAGCGCTTGTTTATTTTTAATGAAAAATTATGATTCTTCTGAAATAATAAACATTGGAACAGGCGCGGATTTATCTATCAAAGAGCTGGCGAAAGAAATTAAAAAAAATATCGGGTATAATGGGAAAATAGCATGGAACAAAGCCCAGCCTGATGGCACGCCAAGAAAACTTCTTAATGTAAGCAAAATAAACAAACTCGGCTGGAAATCCAAAATTGATTTAAAAAAAGGATTGGAAACAACTTATGACTGGTTTCTTGAAAATTTAAATACTCTAAAAAAATGAACGCGAAAATAACCATCATAAAACCAAAAAAAACTTTCAGCCTAAATGACTTCAAGGAAATTTGGCAATACAAGGAATTGCTTTACTTTTTTACTTGGAGAGATCTAAAGGTAAGATACAAGCAAACTGCCATTGGTATACTTTGGGCGTTGATCCAACCTTTTTCTACGATGATTGTTTTCAGTGTTTTTTTTGGCGCTATGGCAAAGGTCCCTTCCGATAATGTCCCCTACCCGATTTTCGTCTACGTTGGACTTCTTTTTTGGCAATTTTTTTCCGGCGCGCTTGGAGAAACCAGCAGTGTTC
>ERZ1292630.3732-Hain-H41-02um-R3-3732-length-13184-cov-6_pt1 | contig 13184 bp, 10 predicted proteins | sample MGYA00564408_ERZ1292630 | MGnify/ENA primary metagenome ERZ1292630 (study PRJEB36523, sample SAMEA6512641) | groundwater metagenome | collected 2019-01-08 | study: AquaDiva: Metagenomics assemblies of 32 groundwater samples | reverse complement strand
TTTTCACTGCGCTCAAACGACGCTCCCCAAAAAACTTCTCAGGCTCTCCGGGACTTGGGATGTAAAACGACTCACTTACCCAGCGTTGAAACGCTGGGCTATTGTCGCGCGTTCCTAACGGGACGATCTAAAGATGTGGGTAAACTTGAGCCCAAGCGTCTTGTGTACCTCCAGCGCACAGCCGATCACCCGATGCGATAGCTCGTCAAACTCCAAGTCTTTTTTCCTTCGTGTTCTTCGTGCCCTTCGTGGTGAGAAATGCGGGTCAAGCCTTTTCGGCGCCGCCCGGACCGTCGTCGGAGATCACTCGCTGGATGGCCGACTTGACGAAGGTCATTTTGGTGTTGGTCGTCTCGTCCACCTTCAGGACGACTTCGGTGTCCTTGACGGACATGATCGTGCCGATGACACCACCGATGGTCTGCACGCGATCGTTCTTCGCGAGTCGCGCGAACATCTGCTCGCACTCGCGCTTTTCGCGTTTTTTCTGGCCCCGCGCGCTGAGCAGCAGAAAGGCGACCACCGCGATCATCAGGGCGAAGGGAAACAGTTGCGCCGCCGGAGACACCGGGGCGGCGGTCGGCTGGGTCTGGGCCAGCAGGTAGATGCAAGTTGTATTCATGAAACCTCCTCGTTGTCGGTGTTGGACTCCATCGCGGCGATGGGGAATTCGTTGACGATTGTCGCCGGATTGCCCGCCGGAATCAATTCGCGAATTCGAGCGAGAAATCGCTGGAAAAACCGCAGGTTGTGAATCGAGGTCAGCGTCGGACCGAGCATCTCGCCGGCATTGAAGAGGTGGCGGATGTAGCCGCGGGAGAAGTTACGGCAGGTTTCGCAGTCGCAATCGCGCTCAAGCGGCCCCGCGTCGAGGCGGTGTTTCTCGTTGCGCATACGGAGCAGGCCGGTTCGCGTAAAGGCCTGACTGTTGCGGCCGTTGCGGGTGGGCAGCACGCAATCGAACAGGTCCACGCCGGCCTGCACGGCGGCAAGGATGTCGCGGGGCATGCCCACGCCCATGAGGTAGCGAGGGCGGTTTTTCGGCAGCGCCGCGGTGATCGCGGGCAGGATCGCGGCCATCTCCGCGTGCGACTCGCCGACGGACAGACCGCCGATAGCGTAACCGTCGAAGCCGATTTCGATCAGCGCCTCGGCACAATGCCGTCGCAGACCGGCGTCGATCCCGCCCTGAACAATACCGAAGAGCGCCTGATCGTCGCGGGCGTGGGTTTCCTTGCAGACCCGGGCCCAGCGGATCGTTCGCTCGACGACCACCCGCAGTGTTTCGGTGTCGCAGGGCAGCGGCGGGCATTGATCGAAGGCCATGATGACATCGGCGCCGAGCTTGTTCTGAACCTCGGTGGCGGAACGGGCGTCGAGGCGGAGCGAGGCGCCGTCGATGTGCGAGCGGAACTCGACGCCGTCGTCGGTGATGCGGTTGATCTCGGCCAGCGAAAAGACCTGGTAGCCGCCGCTGTCGGTGAGGATCGGCCCGTCCCAGGCCATGAAACGGTGCAGCCCGCCGAGGTCGGCCACCACGTCGGCAGATGGGCGAAGTTGCAGATGGTAGGTGTTGGCGAGGATCATCTGCGCCCCGGTCGCGCGGAGCTGAGCGGGCGTGACGCCTTTGACCGTCCCGGCTGTGCCCACGGGCATGAAGGCCGGGGTTTCGACCGGCCCGTGCGGCGTCGTGAAGATCCCGCGCCGTGCCGCGCCTGATTCGTGTTTGATCTCGAATGTGAACATGGCAACGATTGCGTTGACGGACGGTCCGCCTGTGGGGTTCTTTGTCAGGCGGCGTCGGCGAAGAGTTCGGCCAGTTCGCCGCGGGCGGTCTGCAATATCTGACAGTCGCAGAATGCGTGGTGGCGGATCATCAGGAGTTTGGCGTCGGACACCCGCTTCGGCGGAAATCGTTTCGCGGTCAGCAGGCGAATCATCTCGCGGAAGTCGCCCGTACACTTCTGTTCGGGCGAACCGCTCATCGCGTCCGCCAGCAAATCAAAGAGCCTGGCCTTAACCAGTTCGGTGTAGATTTCGGCTTCGCGATCGACGATGTCCTCGCTACGGGGTAGCTTGAGAAACGCATCGACGTTTTCGTCGTCGGCCAGTTCGAGCCAGACGAACCCCGCGAGGCGATTCTCGCGGATTTCCGCGGGCAATACCGCAACCAGTCGGTGGAAGCGTTCCTCCGGCAGCAGGCCGGCGAACCCTGTCCAGCGGAAAGTGACGCACGGTCGGTTCCAGCGGTCGCTCTTGCCGACCTCCGCGCGGATACCGGAAAAGCGCGGCGCGAGCAGACCCGCCAGTTCGCTTTCCAACGCTTTGTTCGACGGTCCGCTTTTCATGCCGTGTTTCCAAGCCCACGCGACGACACGCGCGAGGCCGCCCCGGACGAATCGCATGGTATACTAACGTGCGATGAAAACAACCGATTCCACCAACCGCTGCGCATCCGACGCGGGTCCGGACTCCCATCGTGATCCCGATCACGCGGGCCTCTCGCTATGAATAACGGCGAGGAGATTCTCAACGGCGCCCCACGGCGGCAAGAACGGTTTCTCGCCGTGGCAACGGTCATTCTTGCCGCATCGTTTCTCGGAATCGGAAGCTGGGCAAGCTATCATGCCCCGCTGCGCAACGATCAATACCAACTCATCCAACTCGGCCAATGCGTCCACCACGGCGGACGGGTATACGTCGATTGTTGGGAGAACAAGCCGCCGGGAGTCGCGTGGCTCAATGCGCTGGGCCTGGCGATGTCGGGCGGCGACGGGGTGGGGCCGTGGTTGCTGCCCGGCGCTACGGCGGCGGCGGCGCTGGCGGCGCTTTGGGTCGCGGCCACCCGTCTGTTCAGCGTCCGTACCGGGCGGCGGATCGTGCTCATCGCCGCGCTGGTGTACGCGCTTCGCATCTACGACACACCCTCGATTAATCCGGATTTCTACGCATCGGTGTTTGAGCTTGCGGCTGTTTCGCTGTGGCTCTTCGGGTTCGCGGGCGGAGGTGTCGCCGCCACCCGTACGCGCGTTACGACGATTTGCACGCTGGGCGGCGGGCTGATGTGGTCCGCGGCGACGGCGTGCAAACAGGTAGCCTGCATCGGGTTGATCGCCCTGACGCTTGTCGCCTTTGCACTGGCGGCGGCCCGCCACACGGAGGGCAGGCGATGGCTTAAGAGCGTCGCGGCGGCATGGGTCGGGTTCACGATCGGCATCGGCGCGGTTGCGGGTGTGTTGGCGTATCAGCACACGCTGGGCGAGGCGTGGGCGGCCATTGTGACATTCAACACTGGGTTTGCGGATGGGACGGCGCTCATCGCCGCCCTTGGCGGCTGGCGCGTCCGGGCCGACCTCGCGCCCGTGGCGGCGTTTCTTTGGCTGGCGCTGCTCGGCGGCGGCATGACGCTTTACGCCGGTCGCGCCAATCGGACGTCGCGACCGCTGGTTTTTGCGATGATCTTGTGGTGGTTTGCCGCCGTCGCGTTTGCGCTTTTGGGACCCAGCGGTTCGATGCGCTACTGGCAGGCGACGTTTACGCCGATGATCTTGCTCGCCGGCGCGGGCGTGTATCACATCCAGCAGGCCCAGGAGCGTCTGGAGGGGACGCAGCGATTGACCTTCATTGCCGTGATCGTGACGGCGCTGGTGATGCTGATGAGGCCGACGCTGGACGAGGTACGCGTGGGACTCGCGTCGTCCTATGCGGCGAGTGTTGAGCAACCTGATGAGCGGGATCGGCTGGTCGAGATCGGCCGGCGCGTGCGCAAGCTTGTCCCGCCCGGCGAGCGGATTTACGTCTGGGGTTACCACGCGGGCGTGTATGTGTATTCAGATCGTCTCCCCGCCTCGCGGTTCACCTATCCGCGTTCACATGAACAAATGGATGAGATTCTCGCCGACCTCGAACGCGGCAAGGCGTACTTGCTTTTGATCCCCAAACACCGCGTGCCGGAGTTTGCACATTTCTGCGATGAAGCCTGTCACCAGAGGCTGGAAGGCGTTCTGCAAACCTACAGGTCGCTCGAGCCGATCGGACCCTACGGCGTGTGGGTGCGCGCGAAAGAGGAGAAAACAGGCATTACGCCTTCGCCGCCGTAGCCGCGGGTTTCGGCATGGCGCCCTTTGTGGGATTCATCGCCGCGACAATGGGATCGACCAGACCTGCCTCCGCAAAGGCACGCTCTCGCGCCTTGCAGGACGTGCATCGGCCGCAGCGCGTCGGCCCGCGCTGATCGCACGTCCACGTGCGTTCAAACGGAATCGCAAACCGCTCCCCCAGCTTAATGGCCTCGGCGTAGGTCAGGTCCATGAGCGGGGCCTCGACCCGCAACCGGGTGCGCGGTCGCAGCAACGCGTCGAGCATGATGTTGAAGGCGTGGAGCACTTCGCGGCGGGCGTCGGGTCCGGCCTCGGGACCGGGCAGCCCTATGTGCTCACCCGGAGTGAACGCGCTGACGCCGATGACGACCGACGATGCGCCGAATCGAAGCGCGATCCGCGCGGCGATCGACAGCATGGTCGGCATCAGCCCGCGAACCGACATCCCCGACGCCGTCTCCGCCGACGTTCGCATACCCGACGGCAGGTGATCGGGCTCCGGTAGCGAAAGCGAAAGCGACCGCGTCTTCGGCCAGAACGGCGCGAGCAAGGCCAGCGCCTTCCCCTCGGCGAATGCCGATTCCTGACCGTGGTCGATGTGCAGCAGGATCAGTTCGTGGTCCTTTGCATACCGCCCCGCGGCGACAGCCCCTTTGATCCCTCCGCTCGTCAGAACAACAATGGCAGCCACGTCAATCTCCTCGCGGGCGGCAATGCGCGAACCGCCGACCCCCTTTATTTATCGACCGCGCAAGCCGTTTCTGACAATGAATGTCGGCTCACCGGGCTAGATACCTTGCGACGCCGGTCCGTGGATACTACCTTGGTTGTTCTATCCCAAGCCGTGGTGCCGCAGGAGGAACGCCGTGCCGGAAATCCGCCCGTTCGCCGCCGTCCGCTATGACCAACGCCGATTCGGCGGCGACCTCTCACGGTTGATTGCCCCGCCGTATGACGTGCTGGACGAGCGGGACAAGCAGGGGCTGCTTGCCCGGAGCGAACGCAATATCGTCGCCATCGACCTGCCGCACATCCCTCCGAAGTCAGCCGGACCGGCGGAGGTCTACGAGCGGTCCGCGCGGATGCTGAACGAGTGGCTCGGCGACGGCACCCTGATTCGTGAGGCCTCGCCCGCGCTCTACGCGTATCACCAGCAATTCGAGTATGCGGGGCGATCGTACACGCGGCGGATGTTCATCGCCCGGGTGCGACTGGCGCCATTCTCCGACGGATCGATTCTTCCGCACGAGAAGACGTTCGGCGGCCCGAAAGAGGACCGGCTCGCGCTGATGAAGGCGACGCGGTGCAACCTCTCGCCGATCTTCGGGCTCTATGCGGATCCGCAGGACCGGATCGGTTCGATCTTCGCGCCGACGGTGAGCAAATCGCCGGACGCGACGGCGGCGCTCGACGGCGTCGGGAATCAGCTTTGGATCACGAAGGACGCGGCGGTGATCGAGCGCGTCGCCGCCGAGATGCGTGAGAAAAAAGTGTATATCGCTGACGGGCACCATCGGTACGGTACGGCGCTTCTGTACCACGATTTTGTCGCGGGGCAGAGCGGCGGACTTTCGGCCGATCACCCGGCCAACTTCGTCATGTTCGTGCTGGCGAGCATGGACGATCCGGGGTGCCTGATTCTCCCATACTATCGCGTGCTGGGGCACGTTGACCTGAAGACCATTCTAGATGCGTGGCACGAGGGAGTTGCGCAGCAGTCCCCCCCTCTTTCAAAGGGGGGAACCAAGGGAGGGCCGGCTGCGTCCGACCTCGTATTGTGGGAGGGATCGACCGGCAAGGAAGTCGCGTTGCGATTCACCAATCGCCCGGTCTTGCATTCGCTGGAACCCGAAGAAGCGCCACCGTGGTACGACCTCGACCATGCCTACCTGCACCGCTATCTGCTAGATGAACTGCTCGCGAAAAAGCTCGGCGGAGGACTGAAGATTCATTACGTCAAGTCACCGGATGACGCGCGGCGAGCCGCCGGGGATGAGCAGGGCGTCGCGCTGCTGGTCAATGCCACACCGATGGCACACCTCCGCGCGGTCAGCGAAGCGGGCGGTCTGATGCCGCAAAAGAGCACCTACTTCCACCCCAAACTCGCGACGGGTTTCACCATCAATCCGCTGATGTAGTACCGGACGAGCATTGTGGTTCCGCGGGGCGCATCCCCAAAAAAGGTGGCGGCGTGACGGTTTCCAAGTCATTCTGAGCGCAGCGAAGAATCAGCGAAGCGAAGCATCCCAACCCGCCGGAAGATTCTTCGCTGCGCTCAGAATGACACACATGGGCATCTTTCGCCACACAAACTTGTCCTCGAACGAAGTGAAGGAATGGGATGCACCCGGTTCCGCGCTGGATCACGAACCTCTCGTCGGTGCCTTGAAAAATAGAATGCCGAGCGGCGGCAGGGTAATGTTCAGAGAAAGCGGTCTTCCATGCCACGGCGTCGCGTCGGCTTCGACTCCGCCGCCGTTCCCCATCCCGCTTCCGCCGTATATTTCGGCATCGCTATTGAGGATTTCGGTCCAAAACCCGCGCCGCGTCACGCCCACGCGGTAGTTGAGACGCGGCACCGGCGTGCAATTGCCCACGATCAAGACGGCGTCGTCGGGCGACTCGCCATGCCTCATGAAACTCAGCACGCACTGCTGCGAGTCGTCGGCGTCGACCCATTCGAATCCCTCGTGATGACAATCGCGGACGTGCAGCCCCGGCTCGCGGCGATAGGTACGATTCAGGTCGCCCACCCATTGCCTCACGCCACAGTGCATTGGAAAACGCAAAAGCTCCCAGTCGATCTGCCCGTCATGATCCCATTCGTACCATTGCCCGATCTCGCCGCCCATGAAGAGCAGTTTCTTTCCCGGCTGGGCGTACATGTATCCGAAAAGCAAACGCAGATTGGCGAACTTCTGCCAGTTGTCGCCCGGCATCTTGCCGATCAGCGAACCTTTTCCATGGACAACCTCGTCGTGCGAGAGCGGCAGGGCGAAGTTCTCGCAAAACATGTACAACCCGCGAAACGTCAGTTGATTGTGGTGATAACCGCGATAGATCGGGTCGCGAGAAAGGTAACTCAGCGTGTCGTGCATCCAGCCCATGTCCCATTTCAGCCCGAATCCCAGACCGCCGACATACGTCGGTTTCGACACCGCCGGCCAGGCCGTTGATTCCTCCGCCATGGTCTGCACGTCTGGATAGTTCTGGTACACGGCCTCATTGAACTGCCGCAGGAAAGCGATCGCTTCGAGGTTTTCGTTGCCGCCGTATTTGTTGGGAATCCATTCGCCCGGCTTGCGCGAATAGTCCAGATACAGCATCGACGCGACCGCATCGACGCGCAACCCGTCGGCATGGTATCGATCGAGCCAGTACAGCGCGCTGCTGATAAGGAAGCTCCGCACCTCGTCGCGCCCGTAGTTGAACACCAGCGTATCCCAGTCACGGTGGATGCCGATTTTCGGGTCGGCGTGCTCGTACAGGTGGGTGCCGTCGAAGTAGTTCAGGCCGTGCTCGTCCTGGGGGAAATGCGAAGGCACCCAGTCGAGGATCACGCCGATCCCGGCCTGGTGCAGTCGGTCGATCAGGTACATCAGGTCTTCCGGATCGCCGAAGCGCCGCGTCGGCGCGAAGTACCCGGTGGTCTGATAGCCCCACGAACGGTAGAGCGGGTGCTCCATGATCGGGAGCAACTCGACGTGCGTGAACCCGGTCTCCAGAAGATAACGGACCAACGGCTCCGCGACCTGCCGGTATCCGAGCGAGTACGGCGTTCCGGCCTGTTTCATCCACGAACCCAGATGAAGTTCGTAGATACTCATCGGAGCCTTGAGCGCGTTGCGCTCCCGGCGATGGGCCATCCAGTCCGCGTCGCACCAGTCGTACATCGATTCCCACACGACGGACGCGGTGAATGGAGGCATCTCGCAACATCGGGCGAGCGGATCGGCCTTGTCTACCTTGTACCCTTCATGGCGAGAAGCGATGTGGTACTTGTAGATCGCCCCATGCCCGACGCCGGGGACAAAGCCCTCCCAGATGCCGGACTGCTCGCGCGGACCAAGGGGACACTTCGACCGGTCCCAATCGTTGAAAGAGCCGACGACCGAAACCGACTCTGCGTTCGGCGCCCAAACCGCGAAGTACGCGCCTTTTCGATCGCCCACGCGAACGACGTGCGAGCCGAGTTTCTCGTAGAGTCGAAAGTGCCGCCCCTGATTGAACAGGTACAGATCGTCGCGCGTGAACAGACTGAACCGGGCCGGGTTCGGCGCGACGGCGTGCTGCGTCCCGGCGGCCCCGGTGGTCATGTCATCCTCGGTGGATTGCGCCACGTGTGATCCCAACATCATGCGTCCGAGTATAAGCCCGCCACGCGAGCCGACAACTTTCACGCAACCCGCGGCGGTTCCCCCCGCCGGTCGCTCGCGGGAATCAATACGCGAGGCGCCGAACGGACGATTGCAGGACCGAACCGTTCGACGCCGTACACCCGGCACGATCGTCAGTCCGATACCATCGTAATCTTCGGCGAATTCACGCGATCACTGAACGGCGTTGAAGCGGTCCAACGCTTTATTGCGAGGCAAACGCGGTCGCGGGTTGCCTGGCGCAGACCGGCGCGTAGACTATGGCGCTTTCGGCTGCCCCGTAGCGGATTAGCGCTGCCTCGCGCCGGTTCGGGAGGATTCGACACCGTGAGCAACCTTGGATACCACCCCGGCAAGATCGGAATCGACCGCCACGGACTCACCGGTTGCGGCGATGTGTACTGGAACCTTCCTTCGGCAGAGCTCTACGAGCTCGCCATCCGCGCCAGGGAAGGATCGCTCGCCGCCAACGGCGCGATCGTCTGCACCACGGGGAGCCACACCGGTCGATCACCCAACGACAAGTTCTTCGTCGAGGACGCCGAAACCAAGAACACGATCGGCTGGGGCAAAATCAACCAGCCCCTCGATGCGGCGCGTTTCGAGGCGCTGCACCGCCACGTGATCGATCACTGCAAGGATCGCAACCTCTACGTCCGCGACATGTTCGCCGGGGCCGATGAAGCCACGCGCATCCCCATCCGAATCGTCACCGAGTACGCGTGGCACAACCTCTTCGCCGCCCAGCTTTTCATCCGACCTGACCCCGGTCCGACAGGCGACCGCGAACCGCGCTTCACGGTGATCGACGTCCCCACGTGCAAGGCCGACCCTGCGCGCCACGGCACGCGTTCGGAAACCTTCATCGTAGTTAGTATGACCAAACGACTTGTGCTGATCGGCGGAACCGCCTACGCCGGCGAAATCAAGAAAAGCATTTTTACGATCATGAACTATCTCCTGCCGATGTTGAATGTGCTGAGCATGCACTGCTCGGCCAACGTCGGCCGCGGCGGCGACGTCGCCCTCTTCTTCGGACTCAGCGGAACCGGCAAGACGACGCTCTCCGCCGACCCGGAACGCTCCCTCATCGGGGACGACGAGCACGGCTGGAGCGACCGCGGCGTCTTTAACATCGAGGGCGGCTGCTACGCCAAGTGCATCAAGCTTTCCCGCGAGAACGAACCGCAGATATACGGGGCCATCCGCTTCGGCGCCGTGCTCGAAAACGTCGTCATCGACGACGCGACACGGAAGATCGACTACGACTCCGACAGGATCACGGAGAACACGCGGGCGGCCTATCCACTCGACTATATCAGCAACGCGGTCATCCCCAGCGTCGCCGGTCACCCGAACAACGTCCTCTTCCTCACGTGCGACGCCTTCGGCGTCCTTCCGCCGATTTCCAGGCTGACCAAAGATCAGGCCATGTATCACTTTTTGTCCGGTTACACGGCCAGGATCGCGGGCACCGAAGCGGGAGTCACCGAACCGCAGGTGACCTTCAGCGCCTGTTTCGGCGCGCCGTTCCTGCCGCTCCCGCCGGAGCGCTATGCGACATTGCTCGGAGAGCGCCTCGCGCAACATCGCGTGGACTGCTGGCTGGTGAACACAGGCTGGTCGGGCGGCGGCGTCGGCGTCGGAAGCCGCGTCAAGTTGCGCTACACGCGGGCGATGATCGGCGCGGCCTTAAGCGGGCGGCTCGGCAACGTCGAGTTCGAGCGCGATTCCGCTTTCGGCCTGTCGATCCCCAAGAGCTGCCCGGACGTGCCGACAGAGATTCTTTCCCCGCGAAAGAGCTGGTCCGACAAGAACGCCTATGATGGCAAGGCTGCGCACGTAGCCAGGCTTTTCTCGGAAAACTTCAAGAGATTCGAGCAGGCCGCGCCGAGTATCGCTCAAGCCGGCCCCAGGGCGACAAACGGCGCGCAATAACCCGACCGCCCAATCCGAACCGCAAACGGGAGCTTGGACATTTCATCCGTTGAACCGGGCTACGGGCCTTTTGACCACTCGACGGCCAAGCCGCCGATCCGTGGACGCGGTACGCCCCGATCCAGGCAAATTGCAAGACGTGCCCAGCGTCGTGGCAGCTCATGGGCCGCGCCGACCGCCTCCGTCGATGGCTGCGCAACCGCCTCGTCGAGCAACTCGTACTCATACGTCGAGTTGAAGCGAAAGATCAGCAACGCGTTTCCCTTGATCCGTTCGACGCGACGCACGAGTCCGCCGCCGCGCGCGAACCAAACCGTCTCCCGCAGGCCCACAAACGCCCACCACCCGAACCAGAGATCGGTGTCCGACTCCAGTCGCACACAGTCCGCGAACGTCGCCCCTCCGCTTACGACATCCTCGATTCCGCCGAGCCGTACCCACCGCCGCGCCGACCCTTCCGCGAACGGTATCCCCCAGCGGTCGAAAGCGCGCATTCGCGTCATGGCCTCGACGGCTTCGCCCGGTCGAATCGCCGCGGGCCACTCCGCGATCGGCGGATCGAATTCAATCAGAAAGGCCTCGACCGCCCGCTCCTCACCCGTGGGCCAAGCGACCCGGGGACGATTCGGACGGTTGCTGTCCCGGTCGAAATACGGTGCGAGCGGCCAATCGAACCGACCGATCAGGCTTCCTCCGATGCGCCCGGCAAACCCGTAGCGCTGTTCGTAACGTCTGGACAGCTCGCCCGGATCATCCGAATTGACTTGGAGATAAGTCCGCGTCGCCGGTATCGGCATCGCCAGATAGGGCGTCAGATCAACCGCCTCGCCGCCTGATCGAGAATCGGAGTCGTACGATCCCGTAAAGCGCGACGCCGGACCACGGCAACCCGCCAAGACGCCAGCAAGCAGAACAAATCCCGTTGCCCAATTCGCCCACGCACTTTCGAGACCCATCGCGCTATTCTAGTGCGGCTAACGGTCAAATGTAGCGTCACCCTCGTGGGTGACGCGGTGCTTTCAATGTCGGGGACAAACCCCGACGCTACACTTGAGCGTTACGTGCTCTAATCGCCGAACCGCGTATTGTTAGCCGGGACTTGACGAATCGACGCTTTCGACATATTGATGATTCCCAGGTACTCCAACACGAAAGGTACCCACGGTATGCATGCTGGCGACTCCCGGCTGCGATCGGCGCTCTCCCGCACGATCCCCGAAGCTCTGACCTTCGACGATGTCCTGCTCGTTCCGCGCCGTTCCTCCGTCGTCCCCGAACAGATCGACGTCAGCACCATCCTCACCCGCGAAATCCGCCTGAACATCCCCCTCGTCTCGGCGGCCATGGATACGGTGACCGAGTCGCGGCTCGCCATCGCCCTGGCCCAGGAGGGCGGCATCGGCATCATCCACAAGAACCTCTCGATCGAAGCCCAGTGCCGCGAAGTCCACAAGGTCAAACGCTCCGAAAGCGGCGTCATCCTCGACCCCGTCACGCTCGACCCCGACGCCCCGGTCTCCAAGGCCAAGGAGCTTATGTCGCTCCAGAACATCTCCGGCGTGCCCATCGTCGAGGGCGAGGGACGCCTCGTCGGCATCATCACCCGCCGCGACATGAAGTTTCTCGAACGCGACGACCTCAAAATCCGCGACGTAATGACCTCGCGCAATCTCGTCACCGGCCCGCCGAACACCACGCTCGAAGAGGCGGCCACGATCCTCAACCGCGCCAAGGTCGAAAAACTCCTGCTGGTGGACAAGAACGGCCGGCTCACCGGACTGATCTCGATGCGCGACATCGAGCGCTCCCGCAGGTTCCCCGGAAGCTGCAAGGACCAGCGCGGGCGTCTTCGCGTCGGCGCGGCCGTCGGCGTCCTCGAGTACGATCGCGTCGAGGCCCTGCTCGCCAGCGATGTCGATGTCATCGTCGTCGATACCGCCCACGGCCACAGTGATAACGTCATCGAAACCGTCCGGCAGATTCGCTCGCGGCACAAGGTGCAGCTCATCGCCGGCAACATCGCCACGGGCGAAGCCGCCGGCGATCTCATCGACGCCGGCGTGGACGCCCTCAAGGTCGGCATCGGCCCGGGCAGCATCTGCACCACCCGCGTCGTCTCCGGCGTGGGCGTCCCGCAGCTCACCGCGATCATGAACGTCGCCGACGTCGCCTGCGGCGCGGGCGTCCCCATCATCGCCGACGGCGGCATCCGCCTCTCCGGGGACATCGTCAAGGCCCTCGCCGCCGGGGCGCACACGGTGATGCTTGGTTCACTCTTTGCGGGTTTGGAAGAAGCCCCCGGCGAATCCGTTACCTGGAAAGGCCGGCGTTTCAAGGAATACCGCGGCATGGGTTCGCTGGGCGCGATGGTCAAAGGCTCGGCCGAGCGTTACAGCCAGTCCACAACCGCCCCCCGCGGCAAGCTCGTCCCCGAAGGCGTCGAGGGTCGGGTGCCGTTTCGCGGCCCGCTGGCCGATCTGGTCTATCAACTCGTCGGCGGACTCCGCGCCGGCATGGGCTACTGCGGATCGGGTACTCTCGACGAACTCCGCGAAAAGGCCCAGTTCTGCCGCGTCACCTCCGCGGGCGTGGCCGAATCCCACCCCCACGACGTCGTCATCACCAAAGAATCGCCCAACTACGCGATGGACTACCGGACGGAGTAGCGTCGCCCCTTGTGGGCGGCGCATCCGAACCCCAAGCGCCAGCGCAGGGCTAACCCAGGTTGCGCAGTTCGCAAGGAATCGTAGCGATTTTTGAGCCGATTTCG
>ERZ1292630.3729-Hain-H41-02um-R3-3729-length-13197-cov-8_pt1 | contig 13197 bp, 4 predicted proteins | sample MGYA00564408_ERZ1292630 | MGnify/ENA primary metagenome ERZ1292630 (study PRJEB36523, sample SAMEA6512641) | groundwater metagenome | collected 2019-01-08 | study: AquaDiva: Metagenomics assemblies of 32 groundwater samples | reverse complement strand
CCCCCCCCCCCCCCCTGTGTGTCTACCACCACCGGCAGGCGATTTTTTGTTGTGTTGCTGATCGAGACCGGTCCTGCTCCTGTGTGGTGAGACGAGTTCAATTCCGTTACTACACAAAACAATCAGTGTCGATGATTGAAATATTCTTTCCGCGGAAAAAACCGACACCGACCTTTTCCCTACCTAGCTTTTAGGCGAGGAATCTTTTTTAAAAAACACCGAAACGCTTCTGGCCTTCTCTCTCTTTAACTTCATCATACCGCCAACATCTCGAGCGCATGAGCCAAGAGAGCGCCGCCGCCGCCCTCACCACCACCGCCGCCACCGCCGCCGCCGCCGCGGGGAGTGGTGACGACGGCGTCGTGGTGGCCTCACGACCGTCCGCCCCCCTCCTTTCCCTCACCGTGAGTGGTGAAACGGAGCCGACAGCGCCGCAGCCGGTGGCCGCAACGACAACAAGGATGATTGCCGATGATACCAGTCGCGTTGGTACCACAACCGCAATGGCCGCGGCGGGTACTCCTCCTTGTTCGCCGGCCACCGGCCCGCTACCCGCGCAGCCTTCGCCGTCTTCAGGTGTCAACGAACTCGCGACGAGTCGGCCCCCAGCCGCCGGTGCAACGACACAGATCGCAACCACACCGATATCGTCGCCGCCGAAGTCGTCTGCCGATGGGCATGTCCGACGCGCCCGAACGGTGGCCAAAGGGGGCAAGATCGTCGTCTCTGTCGTCACCTATCTGCTGCAAGGCTCCTACTTGCCGATCTTTCAAGACAAGGTGCGCAACAACGTGCGATCGAGATGGATGCTCATGCTCGTGCACAGCTTAGTGATCATGCTGGCGTTCCTCCTCGTCATGTTCAGCGTGATCGGCAACTCGAATCGGCCGAATTTACTATCCTTCACGGTACCGCCGCGTCCGACGTCCTATCTCGGCGTGCCCACGCCTCAGTTTAGCGTGCGCATGCTCGACGGACACCGAAAGGCGATTGTGGGCACTCTCATGCGCGTGAAATTCACCCCGATCGACTCCATTCCCATTGACGTGGAGCTCAGTCTCACGGACCGTCTCACCAGCAGGCGCGTGGTGTGTCTGCAGTCGCTGCTGCAAGCCGGGGCGCTCCATGCCTTCGAGGACGGCCCTCTCTGCGACCCTGAGTCCAACGGTCTCGTGATGAACTCCACCGCGGTGACAGACGACAGCGGCGAAGCGACCTTTGCCTCCGTCACGCTCGCCTATGGCTCCCCTGGGACTTACTTGGTCACGGTGGGTCCGAGCGCCGTGTTTGAGAGTTCGGCCGTGCAAGCGAACGCATCGTTTTTCTTCTCCTTCGACCCAATCTTCGTGACGGCGTTCATGGAAGTGAAGGCGGCCACGCGCATCGTCAGCGCGGCCCGCCTCCTCGGCGATCCGAACGCCCAGCGGGAGGGGTCGTCGTCGTCGGCGTCGCTGCCCCCGCTGCCAATGTCTATCCAAATTAATACGCCCATGTCGTTCACGGTCCAAGCGCAAATCGCCTCCATCGTCCCGCCTGTTGTGGCGAGCGCCGCCGTGATACCACTCAGTTTAATGGCTGGGGTTGCCACGCTCCAGAGTGCGTCCATTCCCTATGTTCCGTTGGACGGCGTCCGGGATAAGTCAGCCTTTATCGCCAACGCCGTCACGGGAACGGTCAATTTTACGATGTTGAACGCGACCAATGTGTCTGCGGTGGTCGCGAGCTTTTTATCGGAAGCGAATGCGGCGTTTAATTTCGCCACGCGAGATCAATACGGCGCAGCCGCGGGACAAGTCTTCTCCACCGCGGCGGCCGTGGCCGGCGATGCGATCAGCTACCTTCCGCAAGCCGCCGTCTACAACGTCACCTTTACCTTTACCAACGTGACGGTGATTGGGGCCAACACGAATGAGTTGCACCTCGGCGTCTTCTTCTTCGGAAAAGTGTTTTTGTTGTCGTCGACGGCCTTCGTTGGCCAAGGCATGTCGCCACCCTCGAATATTCCCCCGTCGGCCGTGACGTCGTCGCAAGTCAGCACCGCCGTTGCCTGGATTGGTGGAGACGCATCGAATTCTGCGGCGGCTCCGACACTGGGCCCGTCGCTGATGACGACGTCAACGAGTAGTAGTTCACCGTCGTCGAACAGAACGACTTCGACGTCGTTGCCCGCTACCACCACAATGGCGTCGACGACATCGCCTACAACGACCGCGGCACCGCCAACGAACGCGGGGCCGCTCGTCGTTGTGGAAGGCGAACCATTTGGGCTCAGCGTGGCCATCCACGACGCAGCCGGTCGCCCAGTGGTCGCTAAGATGGCATTCGTTCGCGCCGAAGTGTCCCGCCGCAACGTGGGGATGTGCAACTCCACGGCTGCCGCATCGGCTGCGTTTGAAAGTAAGGTGCTGGTCGGTCAATTGACGTTCACGGATAATAATGGCATCGCTCGCTTCCCGACCCGGTTTAGCATGTTCGGCGAGACGGGGTACTACACGCTCATCGTGGCGTGCGATGGGGTGAGCGCGAACTGGACCACCACCACGATCGGCGGCAGTCTTGCATCCGACGTTTCAACGCCCCAATCAATGGGAACTGCTGGGACGTTGATCGCAACTGGCGCTCTCACGGTTCTGGTCGTTCCAAAGCCGTCGCTTCAATACACGTTGGATGCGACCAATTTTTCCGTTCCTGCTTGGAGAATGGGCACGGCGCAGCTCTACGATTCCGTCCTCTCGGCGTGGGGCACGACGCCGACCATCGTCGTGACGGATGCTTCGAGGCTCGGTCGGCTTGACTGGCAACCGTTTGTCCCTGGAAAAGTCGCATCTATCGTTCCGTTTAGCAGTACCGAAATCGGCCTTTCCGGTGCCGTATCATTGCCAGCGACGGACTCGGGCGTGATACGCTTCGCGCGCGTGCGTACGACGTTTCTGACGCGTGGCGGAGTACACTGGTTCCACGTGGTGGCCGATGGTCGTGCGGTGGCGAACTTTTCGAAGGCGTTCGAGGATCCCGCCTCAGTGACGTATCTCTGGGAGCAAGGGCTAATGGGTCAGCCCGGTTGCACCCACGTCACGATTTTGCAGTGTCCGACGTTTCTTTTCAACAACGTGAAGTCGCAGGTGGTTCTGCAAACCTTGGACCCCATGGGAAGGCCAGCGCCCAACGCGACGGTTGAACTGACTCAATCGGGGGAGCTCGTGACCCAAAATGAGCCCACGGTCACGCTGCAGACGAACTTGGACGGCTTAGCCGTGCTCCCCGTCAATGTCGCCGGCTTCGCGGGTCTTTTTCCAGCCAGCGCCACGTTGCAGTGCGTTTCACCAACACGCTCCAATACCACGACGACGACCACCGCGCAACCCGTCACCATGCCCGGGACGAGCTCCACGCCCAGCGGGAACGTAACAACGACGACGACAGCGATGTCATCCTCCTCTTTCCCCAGTACGACCACGAGCACCACCTTCACGACTGCCACGATGGCGAACGGCACCACGACCACGGTGCCAGCGACGGCCCCGCCGGCCGCAGCGATCAACTTCGACGACGTCGAGCTGCAGCCAACGATCACCGGCCTCTGCCAGTCGCGCGTGATCGCCCTGGAATGGCTCCTCGGGGAAAATCAAAAAGGTCCTGGCTCGGCCGGAACGTCCACCACGTTTCCTGCCGACTCTTATCGATACGTCTCGGCCGCGAGGAACGCGACTCGGCGTTTGCGACTCTGGTTTCACCCCACGGCGCCTGTATCCCCAGAGAGTCCCGTTGGCGTTCGCGTACTGCCTATGTGGGAGAGCGCCTCCTCTGGTTACACGCCACCCGCCGACATCGTGTCGGTCACGACTCTCGACGGGGCTGCCAATTGCACGCTGCCTGCGGGAGTCGCGACGGATGGGCACGTGAGTGTGCCCTGCATCGACATCGATCTACCAATCGGAACCACTGGTCCCGCGACCGGCGTCGCCTTGTTGGCGCCAGTGGTGGATTACCTCACGTACGGAAATTTGTGGCTCTTACTGGAGCGGCAGCCGGTCGTGAGCGGTGTGGAAATTAAAACGTCTTGCTTCGACGAGTTACCCCAACTATTCGGCCAAGTGGCATGGAGTCCAGGGACACAATGCCACGCAATCGTGGACCTCATCCCCAGTGCGAATGTCGCCGATCCCGCCACACATGTGGCGCTCAGCTATGTACAGGTGTTTGCGCAGGCGGGACTCGTCACCGACTCGGCGAGTCCCTTCTCGGCGTCACCGTCCGATACGATCTCGTGGCTTGACTTCACGAACACCTCGAGCATGGGCGACGCCCTGCTCGTCATGTACTTATCCAACGGGATGATTTCCGTTCCGAGCAGCTTCCCGCTATTCGTCAATGGCACCACGCCAGGAACGACGCTGCGTAGCATGCTCAACCTGACGATTGCCGGCGTTCGCTCCCCTCTCAGCCGCTACGCCATCCGATACTGCGCGTTGGCCGATTTATCGCTCACTTGGAATCCAATTACGGGCGCGAGTTTACTCAACCGTTCGTCCGTTTGCGCGCCGGAACCATATTACTTTCGTTCTCCGATCGTGACCTTCGCGACGTTGTCTCCTCAGCACGTGACCACCTTAGCGGGGGCGGAAATTCCGACGATCACCGCCTCGCTCACGTACAACAGTGTTCTCGGCGGTTCGTTTGTGAACGGACCCGGCTTCGCCGTCGCAACGGTGCAAGCTCGCGACGCGGCGGCCAATCCGATCATTTATCGACCCAACCCGTACGACGCCGCGCAACATGTGAACTACGCGACCGACGGCAGCGTCGTCAACGTCAGCGGCATCACGTTCCCCGCATCGACGCCCGATGGCGTCTACGATCTTCAAATCATCATGCCCGGTGTGACCTTGCCTCTGCTCGTGGTGGTCGATTCGCGGCCGAGAAAGATGTCCGTCCTCGTGCAGCCGCCTACCAATATCGGCGTCAGTGGATTCTTTACGGTCGTCGCCCAAGTGCTTGGTCACAATAGCATGCCGTTGCCGAATGCGCAAGTGACTGTTGCCATGTCTTTTGGGCCTTGCAACAATATCACGCTGAACGAGATTCCGGGCGTCACACCGTCGGGTACCGCTACGTCCGATATTGCCAACGCAACCATCACGGCGTTCACGACGTGCGCGTCGATATCCCGAAATGCCATTGTGTCTAGCCCCACGGATAACAACGGACTCGCGCAGTTTTCACTCACGATTGAAGACAGTGGCACCGGTAGCATTGAGCTCCTGCTCCATGTCGCCCCGGGTACCACATCCACCACCTCGGTGAGCGCGGCTGGCGGTGGCTCCACCACTTCCCTCGCGTTGAGCAACATGGTCCTGGGTCAACTGCAACTTTTAAGCGTTGGCCTTGGCGTCCCGGTCAACAGTCTCTTGTCGGCCTACGCCTCGTTCGCTCCCGACTTCCTCACCGCGTTGGATATTATCCTCTCGATTGCGAACAATCCGTCACTGACGGCCGCTAGCGGCGCGGCACCGCTTTCCCAGTATATCTTTCAAGGCATGTCACTGCTCACCGACGGGCTGCCTTACGTTTTTGGTGCCAGCGCGGACGTGAACGCTCTATCTGCCGCTGCGGGGATAGGGTCCGCTGCCGCGAATCAGCTGTCCGACGTGGTACCCGACATCGTCACCCGAAACATGACGGTTTGGAATGTCGTGACCAATGTGTCCTTGGCCGCAGCGCTGTCGTCGACCCACTTTGGCTCCAGCGTTTTGATTCCGCATGCCATCCAGTCGCATCAGACCTTCGGGTGGTTTAACCGCGACGATCGCCCACCGAGGCTTCGATTGATGAGCGAGGCAGGTCCCGTGTCGGGAGTGACGTCGATCACAGTCACGGCTGTCATGCTCGACGACGACGGCGAAGTCATTCCCGTGGGCGGACAAGGAGGACTCTTCAATCGTGTGCGCAGCGCCGTTTTGGGTAGCGGCCCAGGACCGGTTCAGCTCGATTGGGAGATTGAAGGACCTTCGGATGAGAATGGTATTATGCAACTCACTCGGCTTCGGTTTGGTGTGACGGACACGTGCAAGTTCCGCTTGCTCTTTTCGCATCACGGTAGCCAGCCGGCGATCTCGCCCGTCATTTCCATCGATTTGCAGTTCTTCTCGCTCTTCGCGACCGTCAAGTACGCCGCGTTGGCCGCCGTGGCTATTTTCCTGCCCATGTTCATGGCCTCGGTTCCGCACACACGCCTGGGCTACCTCATTACGTCCGTCATCTTCGCCTTCATCTTCGCTGCCGTACTTCTCTTCGCCGCAATCTTTTTATCCGTCATTTCCCCCGCGGCCATTTTGGTCCAAATCTACGTTGATGTGTGCGCTGGATTGAGCGTCGTCGTCTTCGTGGGCTACCTCGTCATCCTCGTGGCCGTGGCCGGGGGTCGCATCGGGGGCCGACGTTTCATGTGGATGCGTCGCTTTGACGATGAGGGCCGAGCGCACGAAATATTCGAATATGTGAAGTGGCTTGTCAACGTCCGGCTGGAAAAGCAAGCGCCCTCCATGCCGACGATTATCGATCGGGCCATTCGGCAGTGGAAAGGGGGGGCAAGCACGATCGCCGGCAAAGTTGAGGGGACGGTGGACGAGGTGAAAACCAGAGCCCGCCTTTCGGAGATCGTCGCTTCCAGCGAAGAGGAATGGTCGGACGAAGAAGAAGCAGTCTGCAAGCACTACGCCGGAGTCGGCGAAGAGAAGAAAACGATGTCGTCGTCGCCGCCGCAACGAGCTAATAATGACGGCACTACCGCCGCCTCCTCCTGTGACACACTCTCAAAGAGTGGGGGCGGAGACACAGAACTGCGGCTTGTCGAAGAAGCCGCGGCGGCCGCCGCCTCCCTACAGCGCCGAAGCTCCTCCTCCGGAACCCGTCTTTCCGCCGAGCAGCAAGGGTTGCTCGCCGCATCTTGCAGCACTCCACATGAGCAGCCGTCGCAGCTGCCACGTCGGAATAGTGGAAGTGATGGAGGCGCGGGAGGATACTCCGCGGTGGCGGCGGCGGCGACCGGTACCGTGGTCCGGTCGTCCACGACCCAGTCACCAAACGCAACGCGAACGGAGCGACGCGTCGCGATGGTCGAACGAGGTCGGCCTCCGCTGTCCTACAAAGGCGTGAACGATGCCGTGATGTTTCCTGCGAACTTCACCGTCGTCGTCGGCATCACCGCGGTCATTCTCTTCGCGCTCACACTCATTTTCCTGTACTTGATGGATTTGCTCAATTATCTATGCGACGCGATCGTCTCCTATGTGCCGAGCCCGGATCAACGCTCTTTGGCGACGAACTCCGCCAACGTGGTCTTTGGCGTTCTGAACGACGCGATCCGAATCATGAGTGCGATCATACCGCAGCTCGGTGTCCTCAGCCACCTCATTCAACCCTTGCAAGATTTCGACTTCATGGGCCTTTTGGGAACGATCAGCGACACCGTGGTGATCGTTAAATCCTACGTCCCGATGTCGTTTGGCATTGGTCTGACCTTGGCAAACTTATCGGTGATAGGAAATTTGGCCATTGTGGCGTCGAGCATTCCAAAATACATCCGCGTAATGCGCCGCGGTGGTGCGGCCGCGAAAATATTGCGCCTCGACGAGCATTCAAGCGCGTATGGGTCGCCGGTGGCCGGCACCGTGGAGCTGTACATTGGGATGCAGTGCATTCACTGCGCCGTGCTCTTCGTCGCGTCGTTTACCTTCGCCATTACGTTGGGTACGATTCTTGGCGTTCCGGGGAGCCGCATGTGGGTGTGGGGTCTGCTGAAGAACGTGATCCTTGCTGGTATTGTTGGCATGCTGGTCAATCTTGCGCTTCAAATGCTACTGGTTCGCCGCTTTCTGTCGTCCGGGTGGCTTCTCTTGCGCCCCGAAGCATACTCCTTGAACGGGTTCATTCAGGTGATTCTCGGGGTCTTCACAGGCGCTTTTCAAACCGTCATTCGCTTCGCGATGGGCATCGGCAGCGCCATTTTTGCTTTCGCCGCGCTCAACGTGTCCATCTTTCCTGGGGTGTTGTCCATGGCCGACTTGGCCCATACGGGCTATTGCAGCATGGTGGCCGTCGAGGCCAATCAGGGCAATCCGGTGATGCTGTGCTTCGTGGGCATCTTGTTGGGCCATGTTGAGCTGTTACGCCAAGGCATTGACGTCCACAAGCGCAAATTTGGCATGCGGCAACAACAACAGCGGCACCAGCTAGGGAAGGGAGGACCGGAAACAGCCGAAGAGGCAAAAGACGAAGCAGCTGCCTGGCGAGCGCCGGGGTACGTCGCGGTCGTGGCTCGGCCCGTCGGATCGATCAATCAAGATGACAACTCTGTGTCGGCGCCACTCATCCACGGGTCCGACGACGACGCCACAACTCTTGCCGACGACGCAACTTCTACGATGAATCGACCCACAACGGCCGACGCTGTCTCCGCCGTCGCCGTCGGAGGAGGAGGGCGCAATAATCATAAGCAGCAGCTGTCCGGCGGCAGCATGGCATCATCATCCTGCGAGGGCGGTGCCGCTGTGAATCCTTCGTCCTTGTTGTCCACCACGACTTACGGCAGCAGTCTGATCGGCCACAATGCGACGACCACCGCGGCGTCGTTGCCCGATGATGGCAGTGACTGCTATGCTCGACTTCGAGGCGTCCTCCGGCAGTATCGCCGCTCGGTCGCGGCGTCCGAGGCCGTGTGCGGCGGCATCGCGACGAAGAGCTGCGTCACGTGTGAGTGCTGCTGCTGCACGTGCTGCTTCAGTGGCAGTGAGTGGGGCACCACCCGCCGAGAACGCCTTGGAGCGGCGGTGACCACCAACCTCGCGAGGACGTGGCTGCGGACCCTTAATGGCCTGAACCCACCCATTTGGCGCAGCTCCGTCAGCTCGGATGCGGCGAGGTTTGTTTGTAACGCGGGAGAAACGGAATGGCGTGACGCACCAATGTCTGCAGAGAACTACGCGCGGCGATACCACCGCGATCGGGTGGCCCGACGCTGGTGGCTTTTCGTGCTCCTCACGTGGAACCCTTCCCTGAGAGCGATGCGGAAGCGAAGGGTCGTGACGGGCGCCGTGCTGGTGGATGACGTCGACGCAGTCGTACCCACGGCCGTGGTTACCCGTTAGCACGCATTATCGTTCCCCATTTTTTCCCCGTGGCAATTTTAAAACAACATGACCCACAACTATCCCTAAACCCCTTCGTGTGGCTACTTTCATCACTCATTTCTGTGCGGAGGGAAACAATCTTTTTCTCTCTCCATCTCATTTCTGCAAGTGCGACGCGCATTGTCGTCTCTGTGAACCCAACGTGGGAAACCACAGCAAGCTGAGAGGCATCAGTTTTTTTCATATTTGTCCGTGAATGGCCGCTTCGGCAACGACAACGGAACTGCGCCCTCTGGGTGAGGCCAGCAGTCGATTCCGTGACATGCCCAGAACACGAGATCGCGGCGACGACGTTCCCCTTCCAAGGCCACTCGACCAACAGGGCGTCTTCGCCAATGCGGATGCCTCCTTGTCGTTCGACGAGTGCATCGAGTTGGTGTTTGGAGTGGCGGCCTCGTTTCGGCTGCCGGTGACAGAATGGCCATACAATGCCTACCCGAAGCCGGACGACTCGAAAGAGTTTATCAAATACCTGCGAGACGCTTTGCCCGAAATCATGAATCCAACACGCCGTATCCATTCGCACGGTCCGGTGGCGAACACCTGGTGCCGCAGTCGGAATCTGACCGATCACGAGATCGTCGGCTTGGCATCCCAGCTCGCCCTCCTCACCGAGGATGACGTACTCTTTATCATGTCGTACACAGCGCAGGTCCCCTTCTCCTTAGGCACGTACATCAACGCGCTCTTACGCAACCGCATCCGGGGTTCCGGTGAGGTCCAGCGACACCTCGGCCCATACTACAAGCGCCTGCATCTGGCACTGCAAAAGTTGCCCGTGATCGAGGTGCCCGCTCGTCGATGGGTCATTGTGAGGCCAGGCTCGCCGTTGGAGCCGCTGTTGCGTCAGTGCCTTGGAAGCCCCTCGCCCTCCCTGCCCAATGAGCCGTCAGTTCCTACGCTGCACTGGTGGTGCCCGGCAAGCTTTACGATGAACTTCGACTATGAGTTTACCGGGTACCGTGCCCAATTTGGTGTACGAAGGGCCGTGTTCGCGGCCCACGACGTCCACCTACTCTCCTTCCATGTTGACGAAAGCGAAGTCCTCGTGCCGGGGACGTCCTCTTTCAGCCAGGATGGTCTGGACACGATTCAGTCAATGGTCGACGGCCGAACCATCGGCCGCGCGCGCGGATCACGCACGTCATGCCCGGGGCCAACTACTTCTTGACGCCACCGGTACCTTCTGTCCAACGGTCTCTAACATCATCGGCGACGCCATGGCGCAATGTCATTTCTGCTCGGCCGACGATCGACTCGCTAGTGAACGCCGACGTGGAAGCTCTCGCCAAACGCGTGCTTACCTTGCCACTGCCTCCGTTCAACGCAGGTCAGGCTGGGAAGTTTCTACCGTTGAGACTCCCCAACGCCATCGCGCGCGACGGATGTCGCCAAATGTGGAATGACAAATCGGATATTCGGGGCTTTTCGTCGCTCGGGGACAGTGTCTCGCAAATTGCGCCGCAACTTTTGACGACAAGCGCGACACATCACAGCATTCCGGTCAATCCGATCGTCCAACATGGATGCAATACGACGTAGCCACTCTCACGAAACCACTACCAATGGCTCCTGTACCCGGCGCTGCTGCCGTCGTGCCCTCTAGCGCCGCCCCACCCACGAAGGACACACAGCCCCCTCCCCCCGCCGCCGCTGCCGTCTTGCCCTCCAGCGCCGCTCCTCCTGATGCACAACGCGTTGGCGTCGACCAAAAACGCGACTTGATCTTACAGCAAGGAGTCTCGATCGGTGACCGTGCCAACACTTCCCAGCCGCTCAAATTGGAGTACTTTGCCTCTGCGTCAATCGTGGAATCACTGGGCGTCGATGAAGTGCCACCGTCGACGCAAGTGCATCGTTTTCTCCGTCCACCAAACGCCCAGGGGAACGTTGTGCAGGGTCACTTTTGCCACGCGACTGTGCAATTGTCGCCTGTTGCCAGGCCAACTACTGGCTTCGTCGCAGAACTCCACTTAACCGAGGAGAGAGAAGTCGGAACAGCCGCGCTCACGGCCCCGAGATATGCATCGAGCAACGGCGTTGTTCGACTCGGCGTCGAGTCGACGAATCACGTCGCCCACGGTACAGATCAGTATGGAGTCGTTCTACGCGAAACTGTCACAATGTGGGACGAAAGCCCAACGTCTGCAGCTGCAGGTCATTTCATTGGTGTTCCCACTATTTCATGCGCTCCGGGCACGTACGAGGCGCATTTTGTGCAAGCCGTCCAACGTGAAACAGGATTGCTCGAAGAACCGGTGACGATGACAACCAAATACCTTGTTGACGGGGTCAGGACTAGGCGAGGAGCTCTCAACAGCCCCACTGCTGAAGAGCAGGGCAAAAATAAATCAGATCCGGTGCTGTTTCCATTGCTGCGATTAACCATTGGGGCGCTTGGCAAGACGTGCGATGACCACGCGGGGAAAAAAAGCACGTCAACAGCAACGCTTCCTGACGATGCCAATCTGGTCGAATCGGTAGGGCCCCGGTTCTTCGACTTCGATGCGATTGTGAAAATGTACGAGAAAACAGTAGTTACGCGATTTCTTCTCGTGAATATACTGCCCCAAAAAGCCTGGCAGCCCGCCACACTGCCAACTTGGCCGAGCGACGCGCCGCGTTGGGTGCAACATATGCTACTGCTGGGAGGGGTGTCGGTGACGACGCGCATCGCCCAAACCTGGATCCTGATGCAGAACCACCCAACGCCGCCCGAACGAACCGAGGATGTAGTCGCCTACACGGAATGGGGTTGTTGTGGTTTGTGGTGTCGCACGGGCAAGCTTCTGGTCCCCGCCACCGCGACGCCAGCAACCAAGCAAGCGCAGCAGCGAGACGCACATGTCTGGACGCTAACGGATCCAGGCCGGGAATTGGTGCACCAAGTCACGGAAGGACTCGTTCACGGGCTGATGGATACCGTTGCCGACTTGCTAACTTCGTCTTCGTCGCCGTTCACCGGACACCTGTTAATTATCATGGACGTGATTAGGCGGCAGTGTCTTTCCGTGGCGATGGGCACTCAACTCCTAATCGCGTTCGTAAGCATGAATGCGAGCGCTGGGATGACCAGCGATCTCACGTCTCGGCGGTTCCAAGCCGTCATTCGCGTGATCGAGTGGCTTCAGCTCCGGCAATGGCGCTCATTGACGGGTGAGGTTGGCACGGATCCAGACCCTACGCGGTCTCTGACGATTCGACGCCGGCAATGGATACTTGACGTAGCGACGCAGTTGCCGTTTGTGACGAGCAGCGTGGCCATGCTGCTGATGCCAGATGACGTCAGCACCCGCCACCACCACATCGGCATGATCCCCCTCGCTTGTTGGGGCACGGTGATCAGGTGTTGGCAAGCGCCGCCGCCGGGTCGTGAAACCACCGGCGACGTGATCGCCGCCGCAGTCACGGCCACCGAGGGGCTCACAAAAGAAGATATGACGGACCGGAGAGCGGTAGTGGATGCGTCTGAAATGTGTGATGTGATGTTCGCCCACTGGGGTCCCCTATTCGTATCGTCGCCGATTCGTCGTTATGTGCGCAGCGCGGGGGCGGAAGACGACAACGCCCCCTCGGCGCATTTCTTCATTCCAGTGGTGACCAGCAGTGTCGTGGCCGCAGCCGCGATTGAGTTTGCAAAGCGACTTGCTCATCGCACCGCCACGTGGCTGGTCCGCACATCCGGATGGAAGAAAATTCACGGTTGTGTTGACCAAATATCCCAGTGAAATGCTTTCTAGTCCTCCAGAAGCGCCACCTGTTTGTTCTCATGTTGCCACATCACGATTTGATGCCCCCAATACGGATTTTTCCCCACAATTTTTAAAAAATCTCTCGCTGGGTGCGTTGTTGTCGTTCATATTCCTCACCAGGTGGTGTTTCGTCTACACATCGATGTACAGTACTGTATGTGCGGATTGTAACATACTTAGCGATTGGACCGTTGGATGGGAAATGCTGCCATCCAACCATCCAGCGGTAAAACATAGAAAACATGAAAAACATTTTT
>ERZ1292630.3728-Hain-H41-02um-R3-3728-length-13197-cov-10_pt1 | contig 13197 bp, 13 predicted proteins | sample MGYA00564408_ERZ1292630 | MGnify/ENA primary metagenome ERZ1292630 (study PRJEB36523, sample SAMEA6512641) | groundwater metagenome | collected 2019-01-08 | study: AquaDiva: Metagenomics assemblies of 32 groundwater samples | reverse complement strand
CGCCGAAGCGTGTCCTCCTTCGCCAAGGCTTCGGAGGACACCCGCTGCGCATCCGCCACAGCTTTACAGCTGTGGCTTCTTGCGTAGGCGGGTGAATAACGATCCCGCTTTGATGGCCTATCAAAAACCGGCGCCCGATGATCGTTGTGTCGTGCAGCTCAATCCCATAGTGGTTCCGAATGTACCGGGACATGCAGCGATAGAGCCGGAATAGTGCCCACGACAGTACCGCTCGCTTTCGATCTTTCAGCATCGCGCCGAACCGTTGAACCGCAAGAGCCCGAAAGCCTGGCTTGGTCCAGTCCCGATAATGAACCTCCCAATCTTCTCGTATTTACCAGTACAGGTCACCAAATGACCCCTACCTACTTGCTGGACGCATCGCTCGCTATCTCGCCTCGTGATTGCTCGGAGTCACAATCCGAATCACCTTTCAATTGGAGACCCTCAGCCACTGATCTATCGCTGGGCCGCGAATCGGCACGCATTCTCATCACACGAGCCGGCACGCCAACCGCAATGGCGCCGGCGGGCACATCCTTCGTCACGACTGAGCCTGCCCCAATGACAGCACCTTTCCCGATGCGGACTCCAGATAAGACCATGACTCCGTATCCCAACCAGACTTCATCCTCAATAATGATTGGCCCCTTTGTCGTGAGCGGCTGCTCAGCAATCGGTCGGTCCGGAGCGAGCCCGTGATCGAAAGAATGGAACGCGCAACGCGGGCCGATTTCTACTCGGCACCCAATCCGTATCGGTACCTTGTGAGAGTCGATCTGGCATCCTCGGTGGATATTCGTACCAGCCCCGATGTAGACACTTCCTCCCGTGGTGACAAGGATATAGGTGTCGTCATGCAGCCGCGCGCAATCGCCAATCTCCACTGGCCCCCCGTCTGGTTCTTGGTAGATCATTACACGATCATCGATGAACACATTGGCCCCAAGCTGTATCTTGTGACCGAAAAATTTTGCTCTGGCAGAAATAAACCCTCGCGGGTTGAGATCGGCAAGGAAATGGCGTTGAAAGTAGGGCGGGACCCATAATTGCGCAAGATGTGTCGCGATCCGACGACAATATCGGATCCCTGCCACTCGCATCCAAAATCGGGGCCAATACCGTCCTAGCCTCCGAACCAGCTTCCAAATGAGCATAGCGAATATCCTCTGATTCTTGTGGTGCCCTTAACTCAACATGCTGGATACCGATTCGAATCGACTCCGTACCAGTGAGATTGACACCGTGCATTGAAGATATTCTCCCATCTAAAGCAACCGAGGTTCATTCATTTGATCTCATTTACGCTGCAAAGATCCTCCACGGATCGCGCGCGTCACAAGTCCCTCCGACAGTCGAGGGCGCCAGAGACTTATTGCATCCATCAGCTTATTCTCATCGTGATTCGATTGTTCGGCATCACCATCTACTCTCTTTCCTCGTGAATACATCAATCAAAGTCCAAATCCAATCTCCCGTTGGCCCCTTGGTCTGTCGCGGAGCCAGGGCGCATTCGCACAACCCTAGCTGGCACGCCAACCGCAATGGCGTTGCCAGGCACATCCTTTGTCACCACTGACCCTGCGCCAATAACCGCCCCTTTCCCGATACGGACTCCTGATAAGACGATCACTCTGTATCCCAGCCACACATCATCCTCTAAGATGATCGGCCCCTTCGACACAAGCTCCTGATCGGCATAATGATGAGTCGAAGAAATCCCATGATCGAACGAAAGAAGTGTGCAACGTGCGGAGATCCCTACCCTGGCCCCAATCTGTATCGGCTCCTTGTACGATTCGATCTGGCATCCTCGATGAATATTGCTCCCAGCCCCGATCTGCAGACTCCCCCCCTGCCCCACGAGAATGTGCGTGTCTTCATACACACACACACTATCGCCGATCTCCACTGGCCCGCTGTTTCCCTCTTGATAGATCTCCACTCGCTTGTCGATATACACGTTCAACCCAAGCCGTATCGTAGGACCCCATAGGCTCGCGCGAGGATCAACCCACCCTCGTGGATCTAGCGTGGCAAAGAACTTTCTTAGCATGGGAGGCGGAGCGCCGAAGAGGGCAAGGCTTGTGGCCATTCGATAGCAATATGGAACCCTTGCCACTCGTATCCAAAATCGTGACCACTGGGAAATCAATTTCTCCCTCCGAGATGACTGGATTTCAAACGGCATGCTGCCACGCCATTAAGAGTGCCCTGGCGTACAACAGATATGCTCCTCACGCAGACCGACCTTCAATCCATTCCGCACACGGCCTTATCCTCCCTGCTCTCTTCCGGCACGCGTCGCTCAGGATGGTTACATGGAGGGCTCAGGAGTGGGGCCCGTGATGAACGCGCACATCTCCGTTCAGTTCAGACTCCGCCACACAGGCTTCACCGGGCGCCCGACAAGGTATTTTTCGACACCGTCTTCCAACGCTCGGCGATAGGTATTTAGCGCTTCGTGAATGATCTCGATGGTGTTGTCGATGTCGGCGTCGCTATGCGAATAACTGACTATCAATGAAGGGGCCAAGAGGCCGCGCCGAATCGTTTCTTGAAGAAACAAGGTTCGATATGGCTGCGACCGTCGCTTCTCACGATCCAGCGTGGTATAGACGAGGGCACAGGGCTTTCCTGATACCTGAAAGTAGTCGGCAAGATGGTGTTCATCGACGGACCGTTGGATCCCCTTGGCAAGACGTTCGCCCTGACGCCAAAGCGATTCAACCACCGGTTCTCGCTGATAGGTTTTCATGACCTCAAGCGCGGCGGCCAGACAATGATGCTCGGCGCCGTGCGTCAGAGACAGCAGAAACACACGTTTCTTACTATGCTCCAGGCCGCCAAGGCGCATGAGCTCTTTCTTGCCTGCAAGCGCTGAGACTGAGAAGCCGTTCCCTAAGGCCTTGCCGAATGTCGACAGGTCAGGAATAATGTTATGGTATCGCTGCCCCCCGCCGAGGTGCCACCGAAATCCGCAAATCATTTCATCAAGAATGAAGACGGCTCCATTGAGTCGGCATAGCCTCTGAACCTCATGCAGGAAATTGCCCGCCGGTTCAATTTCTTTTTCAGGTTCCATAATCAGGCATGCGATCTTCCCTGGATGCTGTTGAAACAGCGCCTCCACGCTTTGAATCGAGTTGTACTTGAACTGAACCGTCAAATCTCGAGTCACATTTGGGATGCCGGCACTCATGGGAGTGGTGCCGATAAACCAATCATCGGCCGAAAAAAACGGATGATCTTTGCAGATGGCCACGAGATCGCGCCCGGTATACGCACACGAGAGTTTGACGGCGGCGCTCGTCACGTCGGAGCCATTCTTCCCGAATTTCACCATCTCCGCCCCTGTCACGATGCCGAGCAGCTCCTCAGCACATTCCAGTTCGATAATTCCTGGCCGAACGAAGTTGCTCCCAAGAAGCATCTGCCGGTATGCAGCGGCAACGACCGGTTCATAGGCATGTCCCAACGAGACCGCCCTGAGGCCCATCCCGTATTCGATAAATTCATTGCCATCAATATCCCAGACATGGCAGCCTTTGCCTTGTACCAAGTACACCGGAGTGCCTTCGGGAAATTGATCGTCCCCTTTCGCATAGGTGTGAGCCCCTCCTGGAATCAGCGCATTGAATTTGCGTTGCAACTGTATCGATTGGTCGAATTTCACGTCGCGACACCCTTCTCTAGATGTACAGATCAGCGATGTGCTGAGTCACCGCCGTTGGAATGCACGAGCGATGCGATTATCCGCACGTCATATGGCTTAACGAATCTACGCCACCGAACACAATATCATCTCTCCAACCCATGTATATGAACGGGTTACTGATAGAGCCGACAGGCTTTCACAAGATCATCGGGAGTGCCGATATCCACATATGTGTCGTCAGGAAATGACACACCATCCACACGGAGTCCTTTTCTGATCGCAGCTTGGATGACCACGCCGACGGGGATGTCTCCTTGGGCATCAATTTTCCGGTCCGCAGATTGGCCGAGATTCGCCTTGAGATCAGGAGATGCCAGGAATTCATGCATGAATTCAGTAAATACGGATGACCATACCCCACACACCCACGCATAGCGCAGATGGGTTTGAGCCGGCTTAAGTGTCATGGCATGAATGCGTCGATCTGCATCAACATCGACCATATCCATCGCGCGGCTATCATGGGCGAGATATAGCCCTAAGACTACGTCGGAGTTGGTCGACGCCTGATGCTGTAACAATTGAGCAAAGACATCGTCCGGGCCGAACAAGATATCGGGGAACCCGAACGCAATGACTTTGTTCCGCACAAAAGGATAAGCACGGTCCAACGTGTCTGGAGGTCCGAAGGAGCCAGGAATCACCACATAGGCCAGATGCATATCAAGCATCGCGCCATCGCCAAAATAGGCTGGAATGTCCCATTTCCCCTCGCGCAACACGATATAGGCCGTGGTAATCCCGGCAACTCTGAATTTTTCCAGCAAGTAATGACTGACGACCTTGACTCGCGGTTCCGAATCGCCTTCAGGCCGTTGAAACCCAATGGGAAATAACTCCTTGCTGCACGGCAAGGGGGCAATCCGTTTCCCACTCCCGGCCGCAGGCACCAATCCGACGACCTCCCTCGCTGAACTATTCATGCGCCGAGCCCCTCCACTGAAAGATCAGCTCGCCCCCCCCTGATACATCAACTCGCCCTTTGATCCGGTCCCGTCGTCATAGAGGGCCACAATGTCATCGGAAACATGGCTCAGGTCCGTCCCTCGGAGATAGTCACGCATGGTTGTTCCCGTGCATGCTTCATCGACAATAGGAGCTCCTCGTTTCACGCGTGCGTCGTCTTCATGGACTGTCCTGAAGTCGATGCTGAACCGCGTGAGGCCTGACGTATTCGGCACACTGGAATGCAGCTGGGCAGCGGAGAAGAGGATGATCCCACCCGGCGGGACGATCAGTCTGATTTGCGGGTCGAGCTCTAACGGCTGAGTCGGTTTCGGAAGCGGGCGCGGATCTTCCCTGAGAAACTGTCCGATGTGGTCTCCCCGGAATTTCTGGTTCCATTGATAGTAGTTGTAGCCCTTCGAGCTGTTTTCCACCGGCTGATTCCAATAGCGCGGATGGAACGCCATCGCATTGTCCGACCGAATGCCATAGATGGGAATCCACCAGTTGATCTGACAGGAAGGCGCGGAATACCACGTGTCCCGATGCGGATGCCAGGCATAGGCGATTCCTGTCGTCAAATAATTTCCACTCGTCGAGCTACGCATCTTCGGGACGTCGAAATAGGTTTTGTTCAGATCGCAGCCCATGTCACGCAAGAGAGCCTGGAGATAGGCTTTGGACTCTGGATGGTGGATGAAGTTCGGCTTGAGCTTCGTTAATAATCCAGCATACCCTTCAACCGGCATGTCGAATTGGGCCTTCTCCGGGTCGTATGGTTCGAATGCCTTCTTGATCAAGCTGCGCGCAAACTCGATAAGGGCAAGTGAAGATTTTGTGGGTGAATAGACACATAACTGTCCGTCGAAGAGGGCTGCACGCCGTTCATCGTCGGTCATCTGTGCATCGTAGTATACGGTGTTGTTCATGAGGCTGCCTCCTTTATGGGTTCGCCCTGCGTCTTTCGAGTGTCTTGTAACAACCCGGCCTCAACGAGCGCCTCTGCTGCAGTTTGAATCCGACGGAACGGCAGATCGGCGCGTTCTGCAATGTCAAGCAACGTATGGCGCCCATCGGACGCATTCAGCACCCATAAGAGCGCCAACTCTTTTGACTGCTTCTCCTGATGACCGGCCACGGCCCGATACAGCCCTCGACGCCCCAACTGCGGCTCACATTTCGAGTTTAGATTGAGATAGGTGCGATTATGCTCCAGCAACTCGAATGCCTCCAAGCAGCGCGCGAATGATCGCACAAGCGAATCTGCCTTGACAAAATTCAGATTATCTCCGGAAGAATGATACTCAGGATACTCGCTGTGAGGCGTTCGCATGAAGCAGCCTACGGCCAGGTCGAACCCTGGAGAACAATATTGCCGTTCGTCATAGCCATAGGGGAAAAAGTCTATGATGGCATGCGGTTCGCCCGAGTCTTTGAGCACCTTGGCCATCACCCGATCGATCTCGGCATGACCTCGACGGCTCCGCTTGTATGTCACCTTGCCGGCGTCGCCTACCCCGGTCAGCACCAACCCGTGTTGTATACGCGACACGGTCCCTTCATTCCGAGCCAGCCATGTGATTGACCCGATTGTTCCTGGAATAAACAGAAACCGATAGGAATACCGCCGCTGACGAACCGCCAGCGCCTGCGCCAACCACACTGCGACCGCGATACCGGAAAGGTTATCGTTACACATCGACGGGTGACAAATATGGCATGACACGAGCACTTCGTCAGAGCTCTCTCCCGGCAGAAAGCTCTCACCATATGTCAACGATCCAGGCCGAAGGGTAGAGTCGATCACAACCTCGTACTCGCCGTTTTTCAGCAACTCACGGTTCTTATGGGAGAGGCAGAACCCCCAATTTTCTTGATAATAGGATGTTCGGTAGGGAATCCATTCAGGATAATCCGGAAGACTAAACAAGTGCGGGCTGAGATCTTCAAGCGTCATCCTCTGCTTCACTGGCGAACTATAGCTCATGACGTGCAAGTTGTTGGCCTTGAAATCGACCACACGCACTCCGGCTGCATTCTTTATATAGGCATCAGTCACGTTCCACTCGAGTGGCACGGTCCAATCGAACACGGTAGTCCCACTCGAAACCTCATGTATGTGCAGTGGAATACGCTTTTGGATCATTCGAAGCGTTTCCCGAACCCCTTCACCGGTAATACTCCGGCATATCGGATAGAGTTCCGCAATAAAGTCGATCATGGCTCTACCAGCGTCTTGAGATTCCATCGTATGAAGTACACCGTCTGTCTGCATGATCACAGGTGGCTGGTTTTGAAATATATTGGCCAGGTTCGATCCCTTTCCGACATGGTCGTAACGGGCTCAGGCCATTCGATACAGAAGGATGGATCGTCCCATCGGAACCCTCGCGCTGAGGAAGGCATATAAAAGTCAGACATATGGTAGGATATTTCGCTCTGATCTTCCAGTGTCAGGAACCCATGGGCAAACTGTCCTGGGATATAGAGCATCCGACGATTCTCGGACGACAGCATCACGCCAATATGCTGGCAACATGTTGGTGACGCCGGTCGTAAATCGACGATCACATCGTAGATAGCCCCCATGGTACAGCGCACAAGTTTTACTTCCTCATGCGGGGCCGCTTGATAGTGCATGCCCCGCAGCGTTCCTTTACGGTTGTTGAAAGACACGCTGCTCTGGACCCACCTCGCACTCAGCCCTTGGGCTGTAAATTCTTGCTGGCACCATGTCCTCGCGAAAAGCCCTCGCTCATCTGTTACCGGTTCCGGCTCAATGACGAAGGCGCCTTTGAGGACAGTTTCTTTGAAAATCATGGATACACGCGCACTTCTGGAATCGGAACAACGAACTTCCCCCCCCACTCGCGGATGAAATGCAATTGCTGCATGACTTCCTCCCGGATATTCCAAGGAAGAATGAGCAGGTAATCCGGCCGGGTCTGGCGAATTCGATCCGGCGCATAAATGGGAATGTGGACACCCGGAAGAAAATACCCTTGCTTATGGGGACTACGGTCTACCGTGTAGTCGATGAGATCCGTTCGAACGCCGCAATAGTTGAGCAACGTGTTGCCCTTCGCCGGCGCTCCATAGCCGACAATCCGTTTCCCTTCCTGTTTTGCGGAGATGAGAAACGACAATAACTTGTGCTTCGTCTCCTCGACTTGTGGACCAAATGAACGGTAGTGGTTCAGCCGGCCGAACCCGAGGGTCTCTTCTCGCGATTTCAGCTCCCGTGCGCGGTCGCCGATAGGCTTAGAGGCATCCTGATCGTGGCAGGCATAGATTCGAAGCGACCCGCCGTGCGTCGGGATCTCTTCCACATCGAACAGCCTCATCCCGTGGCGGGCAAACACCTGTTCCACCGCCAGGAAGGAAAAATAAGAAAAGTGCTCGTGGTAGATCGTATCAAACTGATTCTGCTCCATGAGCTGAAGCAGGTGAGGGAACTCCATCGTGATCAATCCTGTCGGCTTCAGAAGAATCTTGAGGCCCTTGACGAAATCGTTCAGGTCCGGGACGTGAGCCAATACGTTGTTCCCAATGATCAGATCGGCTATCCACCCATCTTCCCGGATATCGACAGCCGTTTTTTCGCCGAAGAAAGCCACCGTGGTATTGATCCCCTTCTTGTTCGCAACCTCGGCCACGTTGGCTGCCGGCTCGACCCCAAGGACTGGTATTTCTCGGGCCACAAAATTTTGAAGCAGGTACCCATCATTACTGGCAATCTCAACCACTTTTGAAGTGCTATCCAATCGGAATCGAGCCGTGATCATATCAGCATAGGCCTTTGCATGGGCCAGCCATGAATCCGAAAATGAGGAAAAATACGCGTAATCAGAAAAGATATCATGAGGAGTTGAAAATTCCTCCAACTGAACCAATAGACACTTCGCACATACATACACGTGTAATGGAAAAAACGGCTCCATACGATTGAGCTGCTCCTCCTTAAGATAGGAGTTCGCGAGGGGCGAAACTCCTAGATCAAGAAATGTATGAGTGAGTACCGTCGCACAAAACCGACACGTCTTGGTTGCCATATGCGCCTCTTTATTAGTTGAAATGCCGCCTGCGGTGCCGGGCCGTCTCCCTGATCGTCCGCTGACCCCAATTCCGGCCCAAGGATCGCGCGACTGATGTTCAGCCGACGAGTGCTAACACATGAGAGACTGCCCTTTTCTCGCACTCGATACGCATAGGACGCTATTGCTGACTTTTGGCTTTGATGCGAACGTTCGACTCTTTCGACGACAGACCATCGTTGACATCGACAAAATGCTCGTGGTCATTGATGTCGACGATTGCGGATTGCTGCTTGGATTCCGGGTGGCCGTAGAGCGGATGATCGAAAATGTGGAGGCTATGAAGCATTGGAATCCAGAATGAACGATAGCGTGGCTGGATAAAGTAGTCCAGTCCCCGGATTGGAGAAATCTTCCTCATCGGATGTTCCGCATTAAACTCCGAGATAGCCAGAAGCTCACCTGTAAAATCACTAAAGTCCTTCCCCACGGCACTTCTGAACGAGCACGGCAACCTAGGCAGGAGCAGGGCAGGGTGAGCATCGAATAGTCTCAACGCGTCCTTGGTCGAGCTGTAAAGACATGTGTCCGTAGCGACGAAGGCAATCGGAGACACTCCGTTCTGCACAAACGCTGGTAGGGTTTCACTGAGTAAGCCAATTTTAAAGTGCGAGCGTCGAAGCCGCTTGGACAGTTCATTCTTGTCGCAGGGATAGAATCCCTCTGACCACTTGTATGGAATGTCACGGTAATCCTTCGGCTTGGGAAAGCCGGTCCCTGTGTCGAAACCATAGATATCGATGGCGATTTCCACCATTTTCTCTACGTGCTCTGCAATGCGCTCCATGGCGAGAAGTCCGGCGCCCCCGCCCACACCGAATTCGATGACGGAAATACGCTTTATTCCCAGCACTTTGGCTAACGCTGTCCCTTGGAGAATGCCGTAGACGTATTGCGGCCTGGTGGCGCACTCAGGCTCCAGCATCACGCGATCGAAGGCAGCAAACAGCCATTCGTAGGAGTTATCGAAAGGAATGGATAGGGGGCCAGTTGGTGGCTGATTCGCGTGAGGCGCCTCCTCTCGCTGGAAACCAAACGCATTGAGAATTTGCTTCACTTGTTTCTTAGGCTCCATGAGATTCTCCTTGCTGGGACAATATACAACCCATTGCGAACTACGCTCTCTGGTTCAATTGGGAAGTTGGCCAAGGGGACATGCCTAGACGACGAGCGAATTTTCCAGTTTCGTCGCACATCACCGACACTGTGATTAAGCCACGTGACGCTCTCCCACTTTTGCGGACCATTTCAGACAGGATTCCTCACTTACCATCGGCAACCTGCTGCCTCGCCCCTGACTTCAGTTGCCTAATCGATCTTTCCATGCGAGGCTGTCTGTCAATTGGCCACTCTCCCGCAGTCGTTTTAAGGTGACCAATCGTACGAACTCCCCTGTCCGGAACTCTGGATCATGGAATTTCATGGCCATGAGTCCGTCGCGAAGATCAACCACCGCGCTCTGAAGATCCACTGCGGGAAGAAATCCTTGTGCCATCTTGGTAAATTTATCGAAGTTCACCCGGTAGGACCGTTTGTCCGGCTGCGCATCCTTGTTAATAGACACTTCCACATTGGGAATAAGCTTTGCCACCGCCGCCGCCAGATCCTTCACCTGATAATTCCACGTATCGCTTCCTACATTAAGCGTCAAACACGTTCCACCATCTCGATGATCCCGCTGCAGAGCCCAGTCAATCGCCCTCGCCATGTCTTTCACATGAATGAGCGGACGCCAGGGAGTCCCATCGCTCAAGATGTTGATGCGCTTGGATACCAACGCGCCAGCCACAAAGTCATTCAGCGCGAGATCCAATCGCAACCGATCACTCATCCCGCAGGCTGTTGCAAATCGAAGGCATGTCGTCGTGAAGGTATCGGATGCGATCGATGCGAGGTCTTGTTCCGTATGAACCTTCGATTTGGCATACGCCGTTAAGGGATTGAGCGCATCCTCTTCCCGACGGGGACCGCCTTCCGCAAATCCATAGACACTGCAACTTGATGCAAATACGAACCGCTTGACTCCAGCCCGTTTTGCTTTCTGAGCCAGATCGACACTCGCTCGATGGTTGATCGCCAGGGTCACATCTTCAAACAGGGCCCCCATGGGATCGTTGGAAATGGCACAGAGATGCACGACGCCATCGACTCCCCGCAGAATCTCCTCAGGCACCTGCCGAATATCCCCGAAGTATTGCGCATCGGCCCGGCTTTCTGGAAGCCGCTGCGCACCCGTTAGACAATGCGCAAAATAGCCCATGTCATACCCGACAAGCGTAATTCCCGGGTAAGACTCTCGCAATCGGCGCAGCACAAGGGGGCCAACATAGCCCATATTGCCGGTGACCAGGATCTTCATAGATTCTCCTTCAACCTAAGGTGGCTTGGATTTTCTGACAGACGTATTCTGAAAACGGGAGCGAACAGGTAAACGCAGGGGATACGGCGTTGAGGACATGCATGGAGTGCTTGTCGCCTTCCAAAACAAAATCCATTTCAAGTTTACGCTTTGTAATATCAACAAGCTGTGCTCGGATGCCTGGCTTTCCCCAATGTTGATAGTGCTCAGGCCTCACGCCTTCTGCCAACTCACTGGCGAGTGAAACCATCTTCGACTTTGAATACTTTGCCACCTCCTTTAGCGCAAGCATTCTAAAATCGAACTTAGCATTCGCGAGCAAGCCCATCCCCCGCAACGCCACTTCGAAAAACTCGCCCCAACGAAAATTCTCCACCCCGGCATACTGCTCTCTCCAGAGCCCGGGAATGGCAGTCGGTCCGATCTTTGCCTTCCCTCCGGCAGCAACTGTAAAGTGAACGCCCAGGAACGGATTCTTCAAATCCGGCACAGGATAGATGTTCGTACGAATCGCCCCGACCGGCTCGCTTGAATAGAGGTAGAGACCTTTAAAAGGCAGAATTCTATAGTGCTCGGAAAACCCATAATCACGAGCGATTCGATCCGCATAAAGCCCTGCGGCATTCACCACATACCCGACATCATATCCGCCGTGGCTTGTTTCGACACGCCCCTGAGACGCGCTAAGGTAACGGACTCCACAATGAAGCTGGACGCCTTCGTCAACCGCATCTTTCTTCATCGCCTGCATCACCTGAGCAGGGTCGACAGTCGATGTCGCTGGCGAAAACAATGCGCGTTCGCAAGTCTTGACTCGAGGCTCTATAGCCTTGGCTTCGCTCTCGGAAATCTCCTGCAGCGGAATCCCATTGGCCCGTCCTCTTTTGAGAAGCTCATCGAGTCCTGCATGATCGGCATGATTTTTTGCAACCACCAGCTTCCCGCATTTGTTCAATGGAATCTTCTTTCCCTCGCAGTACTCAGTTAACAAGCGGTTACCTCGCCAGGTAAGCTTAGCCTTCAGACTATCCGGCGAGTAGTAAAACCCCGCGTGCAGAACGCCACTATTCCGTCCGCTCGCATGGAGTCCGCACTCAGCTTCTTTTTCAAGGAGATGGACAGAGCATTCAGGGAATATGTGCCGGAGCTTCCGCGCAATGTTCAATCCAATCACGCCGCCGCCGATGACGAGAAAGTCTGATCGCACGACTGCTCACCAGATTTTCCATGGGGCATTGCCGGATTGCCACAGATCTTCAAGGTAGGTCTTTTCTCTCAGGGTATCCATGCAAGACCAGAATTTATCATGCTTGTAGCCCACCATTTGGCCCTCACGAACCAATCTCTCTGATGGCTCCTTTTCCCATGGCGTGTCATCGCCGTCGATATAATCAATGACTTTTTTGTTCAACACAAAAAACCCGCCGTTGATCCATCCTTCTCCAGACTGTGGCTTTTCGTGAAAATTCGCAACCTGATCGCCTTCAAAACCAATTCGACCGAACCGAGCCGGTGTACGCACAGTCGTGACTGTAGCCAGTTTGCCATGGGAATCATGAAATTTAATTGCCGCACCGATATCTATGTCGGCGACACCATCTCCATAGGTAAACAGAAAGGTCTCATCGTCAGCCAACCAACTCTTCAAACGTTTCAGCCGTCCACCCGTCTGCGTGGTGAGCCCTGTGTCGACAAGGTGGACTTTCCAGTTAGGTTGATTTCCATCATGAATCGTGGTCTTCCCCGTGGCCAAATCGATCGATACATCATTGTTGATTGCGTAGAAGTTCAGAAAGTACTCTTTAATCATTTCGCCTTTGTACCCAACTGCAATCACAAACTCTTTAATCCCATGGGAAGCATAAATCTTCATGATATGCCACAAGATCGGCTTTCCGCCGATCTCAACCATCGGCTTTGGACGTGTCACTGTCTCTTCACTTAATCGAGTTCCAAATCCTCCAGCCAAAATAACAGCCTTCATAAGGAATGTCTCCTCTTAGAATGAGTACTATTCACTCCTTAGCCCACTCGCTTACTGTTCACTGACAGCCAGTAGGCTATGCACTGAGCCCCGGTTC
>ERZ1292630.3110-Hain-H41-02um-R3-3110-length-14859-cov-6_pt1 | contig 13197 bp, 12 predicted proteins | sample MGYA00564408_ERZ1292630 | MGnify/ENA primary metagenome ERZ1292630 (study PRJEB36523, sample SAMEA6512641) | groundwater metagenome | collected 2019-01-08 | study: AquaDiva: Metagenomics assemblies of 32 groundwater samples | reverse complement strand
GCTGTCCACGCTGGAAGGCACGAAGCTGCCCCATGCGACCGGCCATCATCATCTGCCGGCCACGGGGCCCGGCAAAGCGAGCGCCGCCGCGGACGTCCATCGGACCGCGCATCGCAGCCCCGCGCTGCACGGCGCCGCGCTGCAAGGCGCCGCGCTGCAAGGCCCCGCGCTGCAAGGCCCCGCGCTGCAACGCCCCACGCTGCAACGCCCCACGCTGCAAGCCGCGGAACTGAGCCATCTGCTGCGCACGCGCCATTGCGAGGCGGCGCATGTGGAGGCGCTCGATCTGGCGCGCCTCGAGACGGGCGACCTCGTCGATTCCGGGGAAGCGATCGAGCCGGCGGCCGGCCTGTGCGTTCGCCGACACCGACACCGCAGCGAGTGCCACGGCGAAACCAAGGAACTTGATGGTGCGCATTTGCGCCTCCTGTAGGAACGTGGGGGCACATTGCCCCGTCTGCACTGATGGACGTTCCCGCCGTGCTGGTGTTAAGAGGTGCGCCTCACGTCATCGCGCCGTGATGACCGTCGCCACGGCATCGTCCGGCACGCGGGCGCGGCGCGCCGCACCACGCACTTCGCTCGCCGTCGCGGCATCAATCACCATTACGGTGATGCGATTGAGGGCGAGGTCGAATTGCCGGGTGCGCACACCGGTGGCCTTGCCCAGCGCACCGGCGAGCGCGCGGTCCCACGCGAGGAGCCGCGTAAAGTCGTAGCGCACGGCCGCGACGGCATCGGTGGGCAGCGCAAAGCCAAGGTGGCGCGGAAAGTCCTCGCAAAGCAGGAGCGCGGCGATGTTCTCCTTGGCGGGACCGAACTTGGTGGTGTCGACCAGCAACAGCGTCGGCTTGGCACGCAGCGGATCGTACCCCGCGTATCCGCCTGGGATGACGCGGGCGAAAGCGTCGAGCCAGATGGGCAGGCTCTGGTCCACCACCGCTCGAGCGATCGGCGTCCACGTCGCACACATCGCAGCCGCACTCGGCGTAACGGGAAGCGCGTACTCGGTGGGTCCCACTGAATCGCTTCCGCAGGCGGTGAGGACGACCGAGAATCCCAAGGCAGTCAGGCGTCGCATGGTTTTGCAACGTATGTGCTTCGGGCGCTTTGCGCATCAGGCGTGCTAGCGTGCCACTATGTGGTTCGCGTGGAAGAGCGGGACCAGCACCTGCCTGCCACGGATCACACGGAATACACGGATGATTTTGTGTAACTTATTTATTTGCAGTCGTTTATAATGCGTGTGTACTCATATGTTTCTGACAGTGAACAATCCGTGTATTCCGTGTAATCCGTGGTAAGCGGTAAAGATCAGGCTTCCGCACTGCACCACAAATGGCGAATAGGCCTTTCCTACACACTTTTGTTTGCAAATTCGCTTTAGCCGAATATCTTTATCGACATGGCGGCCACCTCACTCACCCTCGCCGGCTTCAAGGGCCTGCGCAGCGACACACTCGTCGTGCTCCGCAAGGAGCAGCCGTTGACGGCCAAGGCGCTCGCCGATCACTTCGGCCTCTCGGCCAACGCGCTGCGCCGGCACCTCACGGAACTCGTCGACGCCGGCCTGGTCGTGTACCGCCGCGAGATCCGCGGTCAGGGCGCGCCCGTCTTCGCCTACTCGCTCAGCGATGCCGGCGAGGCGCTCTTTCCCCGCGCTTACATCGACCCGCTCGTCGACGCCCTCGAATCGCTCCGTGCACGCGAGGGAACCGAGGCGGTGGTGGAGCTGTTCCGCAAGCGATGGGACGCGATGGCCGAAGCGGCCATGCCCCACCTGGTCACGCTCCCGCTGCACGAGCGCGCCCAACTCCTCGCCGAATTGCTGACGGCCGAGGGCTACATGACCGAAGCGATTGCCGAGCAGAACGACGGCACCACAATTCGGCACCACAACTGCGCGGTCCGCGAGATCGCGCTGCGATTCCCCGAAGTCTGCTCCGCCGAGGCGGAGTTCATCGAGACCGTGCTCGGCGCCCCTGTCGAACGCCGTGCTCACCTGAAGGATGGATGCCGCGCCTGCGAGTATGGCGCTATCGGGAGCGCGCCGTCGCGCGCGACCGCCACTTTGCCTCTGCCTGTGCCCGAGACTACTCAATGAGTTCGTCGATCGAATCACTGGTCAACAAGGAATATCAGTACGGCTTCGTCACCGACATCGTGTCGGACGCCATTCCCGTTGGCCTCACCGAAGACACGGTCCGCCTGATCTCGGCCAAGAAGCGCGAGCCCCAGTGGCTGCTCGACTGGCGCCTGAAGGCGTTCCGTCGCTGGCAGGGCATGACCGAGCCGACCTGGCCCAACGTCAAGTACACCAAGATCGACTACCAGGCGCAGACGTACTACTCGGCGCCCCGGAGCGTGAAGCCGCTGCAGTCGCTCGACGAGGTGGACCCCGAGATCCTCAAGACGTACGAGAAGCTCGGCATCTCGCTCAACGAGCAGAAACGGATCTCCGGCGTGGCGGTCGACGCCATTTTCGACTCCGTGTCCGTGGGAACGACGATGAAGGCCGAGCTCATGAAGCACGGCGTGATCTTCTGCTCGTTCGGCGAGGCGGTGCTCGAGCACCCCGAACTGATCCAGAAGTATCTCGGCTCGGTCGTCCCGTACTCGGACAACTTCTTCGCCGCGCTGAACTCGGCGGTCTTTTCCGACGGCTCCTTCGTCTACATCCCCAAGGGCGTGCGCTGCCCGCTCGAGCTGTCGACGTATTTCCGCATCAACGCGGCCGACACGGGCCAGTTCGAGCGGACGCTGATCGTTGCCGACGAGGGCTCGCACGTCTCGTACCTCGAGGGGTGCACCGCCCCGAAGCGCGCCACCAACCAGCTGCACGCCGCGGTGGTGGAGATCGTCGCGCTGGACAACGCCCAGGTGAAGTACAGCACCGTCCAGAACTGGTACGCCGGTGACAAGGACGGCGTGGGCGGCATCTACAACTTCGTCACCAAGCGCGGCAAGGCGTTCACGAACTCCAAGATCTCGTGGACGCAGGTGGAGACGGGCTCGGCGATCACCTGGAAGTATCCCAGCGTGATCCTGCAGGGTGACAACTCCACCGGCGAGTTCTATTCGGTGGCCGTCGTCAACAACAAGCAGCAGGCCGACACGGGCACCAAGATGATCCACATCGGTCGCAACACGAAGTCGACGATCATCTCCAAGGGGATCTCGGCGGGCGAGGGACAGAACTCGTACCGCGGCCAGGTGAAGATCCTCCCCAAGGCGCACGGCGCGCGCAACTACACGCAGTGCGACTCGATGCTGATCGGCAACAAGTGCGGCGCGCACACGTTCCCGTACATCGAGGTCGCCAACAACACGGCCACGCTCGAGCACGAGGCCAGCACGTCGAAGATCGGCGAGGACCAGATCTTCTACTGCAAGCAGCGCGGGCTGAACACCGAGCACGCCATCTCGCTGATCGTCGCCGGATTCTGCAAGGAAGTGTTCAAGGAACTGCCAATGGAGTTTGCGCTCGAGGCCCAGCAGCTGCTGGGCATCACACTCGAAGGATCAGTCGGTTAGCTGCTGATGACGGATGACCGATGACCGATGACTGAGAGTTCCACCAGTCGCCCGTTCACAGTCGCCGTCACCTGTCATCCGTAATCTGTCATCTGTCATCTGTCATCTGTCATCCGTCATCTGCCATCACCTATCGCACACCATAATCATGCTCAAGATTGAAAACCTCACCGCCAACGTCGGCGAAAAGCAGATCCTCAGGGGCATCTCCCTGGCGGTGAACCCCGGCGAAGTGCACGCCATCATGGGTCCCAACGGATCGGGGAAGTCGACGCTGGCCCAGGTCGTGGCCGGCCATCCAGGCTATCAGGTCACCGGCGGCACCGTGGAGTTCGAGGGCCATGACTTGCTGGCCATGGACGCCGAGGTGCGCGCGCAGGCGGGCATCTTCCTGGCGTTCCAGTACCCCGTGGAGATTCCCGGCGTCTCCAACGCCTACTTCCTGCGCGCAGCGTACAACGAGATCCGCAAGGCGCGCGGCGAGGAAGAGGCCGACCCTATCGAGTTCCTCGACATCATGGAAAAGCGGCTCAGGATCGTCGAGATGGACGATGCCATGCTCCAGCGTTCGGTGAACACCGGCTTCTCCGGCGGAGAGAAGAAGCGCAACGAGATCCTGCAGATGGCCGTGCTCGAGCCGAAGCTCGCCATCCTCGACGAAACCGATTCGGGGCTCGACATCGACGCCTTGCGGATCGTGGCCGAGGGCGTCAACAAGCTGAAGCGTCCAGATCGCTCGACGATCGTCGTGACGCACTACCAGCGCCTGCTGAACTACATCGTCCCGGATTTCGTGCACGTGCTGGCGCAGGGACGCATCGTCAGGTCGGGCGGCGCGGAACTGGCGCTGGAACTCGAGGAGCGCGGCTACGACTGGCTGCTGGAATCAGCAGAGGCGGTCGCGTGAGTTCGCGCCCGGACTATCGCGAGCTCTTTGACGCGACGCCGCGCGCGGGCGCCGGCAAGGACTGGCTCCCCCAGATGAAGATCTCCGCCATCGAGCAGTTCGAGGCGGTGGGGTTTCCGACCACCCGTGACGAGGACTGGCATTTCACCTCGGTCACGCCGATCGCCGAGCGCATGTTCAAGCCGGCCCGTACGCACGCGACCACGCTGACGGCCAGCGACATCGCACCGTTCACCTACGGCCAGGCGAAGTGGCACCTGCTGGTCTTCGTCAACGGCCGCTTCGAGCCGTCGCTGTCGTCGTTTACCCAGCTCGACGCCGACGCGCGCGTGATGACCTTTACCGAGGCGCTCAAGGAAGCCCCCGAGCTCCTCGCCGAGCGCCTGGGCACGCTGGCACCGAAGACGCACGCCTTCACGGCACTCAACACCGCCTTTCTCTCCGATGGCGTCGTGATCCACGTGCCGAAGGACGTGAAGCTGGACGAGCCGGTGCACATCCTGTACGTCACTGACGCGCAGGCAGCCAACGCCTCCATGCACCCGCGCACGCTTCTGGTCGCCGAGCGCGGCGCATGCGTGACGCTCGTCGAATCGTTCGCTGCCATTGGCAGCGCGGCGTACTTCACCAACCACGTGGCCGAGGTGGTGGTGGGCGACGGTGCGCGCGTCGACCACTACAAGGTCCAGCGCGAGAGCGGCTCGGCGTTCCACGTCGGCACTACGCAGGCCACGCAGGGACGCGACTCGATCTACCACTCGTTCTCGTTCGCCACGGGTGCGCAGCTGTCGCGCACCAACGTCTACTCCCGGCTGCTGGGCGAGAACGCCGAGGTGCGCCTGAACGGGTTGTACGCGTTGGAGGAGGCGCAGCACGCCGACCACCAGACGTTCGTGGAGCACATCGCACCGGCCTGCTCGAGCCGCGAAGTGTACAAGGGCATGCTCGACGGCACGTCGCACGGCGTCTTCAACGGCAAGGTGTTCGTGCATCCCGAGGCGCAGAAGACCGACGGCAAGCAGACCAACAAGGCGCTGCTCCTCAGCGAAGGCGCGCGGGTGGACAGCAAGCCGCAACTGGAGATCTTCGCCGACGACGTGAAGTGCACGCACGGCGCCACCGTCGGCCGGCTGGACGAGACGGCCTTGTTCTACATGAAGAGCCGCGGCATCGGCGGCGAGCGCGCCCGCGCGCTCCTCACCTATGCCTTTGCCGCCGAGGTACTGGAGCTCATCGAGCTCGAGCCCCTCAAGATCGCGCTCGAAGCCTCATTGTTCGCGCGCTTCATGCAGGCCGAGCAGGTCTGAGAGGTCCGCGTGTCCGCTGAACTCGACGAGCTGTACCAGAGCATCATCCTCGACCACAACCGGCGTCCGCGCAATTTCCGGGTGATGGACAACGCCAGCGTGCACGCCGACGGCGTGAACCCGTTGTGCGGCGACCAATTCACGGTGTGGCTCCAGCTCGACGGGGAGCAGATCAGCGACGTGTCGTTCCAGGGAAGCGGTTGCGCCATCTCCAAGGCGAGCGCGTCGCTGATGACGGCGGCCATCAAGGGAAAGACGAAGGCCGAGGCCGAGCAGCTGTTCGAAAAGTTCCACGGCGTCGTGACCGGCAAGCACCCCGAGGGCGCCGAGTCGCTGGGCTCGATGAAGGCGCTGGGCGGCGTCTCCCGTTTTCCGCTGCGCGTGAAGTGCGCGTCGCTGGCGTGGCACGCCATGCGCGCCGCGCTCGGGCAGGACGGCACGCCCCCCGCTCCGGTGAGCACCGAATGAGCGTCGGCAGTGCGGGGTTCGGTGACCTGCGTCCCGACTTTCCGCTGCTTGCGGCAAGCCCCGGGCTGGTGTATCTCGACTCGGCGGCGACCTCGCAGAAGCCGCGCTCGGTGCTCGACGCAATCTGCGCGTACTACGAGACGGCCAACGCCAATCCCCACCGCGGCGCGTACAAGCTGAGCGGCGCGGCCACCGACGCCTACCACGGTGCCCGGGCGACCATTGCCAGGTTCCTGGGGGCGGCCGACCCGGACACGCTGATCTTCACGCGCGGCACTACCGAGTCCATGAACCTGCTGGCCACCGCGTGGGGACGCTCGCACGTGCATCGCGGCGACCGCATCGTGGTGACGCGCCTCGAACACCACGCCAACTTCGTGCCCTGGCAGCAGCTGGCGCGCGCGGTGGGCGCCGAGTTTCGCATCTGCGAGCTCGACGAGGCGGGGCAGCTAGACATCGACCAACTGCGGGCGCTGGTCACCGCCAACACCAAGGTCGTGGCGTTCGGGCACGTCTCGAACGCGCTTGGCACCATCAACGACGTGCGCACGATCGTGAAGATCGCGCACGCGGTTGGCGCGGTGGCGTTCTGCGACGGCGCTCAGGGGGCCCCGCACCTGAGGGTCGGCTTCGACGCGCTTGATGTAGACGCCTACGCGTTCAGCGGCCACAAGATGCTCGGCCCGATGGGGATCGGCGGCGTGATCGTGCGCCGCAAGCTGCTCGAGGCGATGCCGCCGTACCAATATGGCGGCGACATGATCGAGTTCGTGTTCGACGGCGACTCCACGTACAACACGCTGCCGCACAAGTTCGAGGCCGGCACGCCGAACGTGGAGGGCGCCGTGGGACTCGCCGCCGCCGTGAAGTACCTCGACGCGGTGGGGATGGACGTAGTGCGCACGCACGAGATGGAGTTGTCGCGCTATGCGCTCGCACGGTTGCGGGAGATTGAGGGACTGGTCGTGCAGGGCCCGGCCACCGCCGAACAACGCAGCGGCGTGGTGAGCTTCACGTTGGGCGACATCCACCCGCATGACCTCAGCACGATGCTCGACGTGGATGGCGTGTGCGTGCGCGCTGGGCACCATTGCGCGCAGCCGCTGATGCGCGCGCTGAAGGTCACGTCGACGGTGCGCGCCAGTTTCTACGTGTACAACACGACTGCCGACATCGACGCGCTGGCGGCGTCACTGCGCAAGGCGAAGGACCGGTTCGGTGCCCACGTCGGCTGACGGCGGTGCCGGTCTGGCCGCACTCTACCAGGAGCGCATCCTCGAGCATTACCGGCGGCCGAGGCACAAGGGCGCGCTGGAGCGCGCCACCGGCGTGCACACGGTGAAGAACCCGCTGTGCGGTGATGACATCACGGTCTCCGTCCGCGTGGTGGATGGCGTCGTGGCCGAGGCACGGTACACGGGAACCGGCTGTTCCATCATGCAGGCGACGGCGTCGATGCTCATGGAGCTCGTGCACGGCCGCACGCGCGCCGACATCGACGCGTTCGCCGGACGCTTCGACGCGATGCTGGCGACCGGCGCGTCCGACGACACGCTCGGTGAGCTGGGCGCGCTGGCGGGCGTCGCGGGGTTCCCAGCGCGGCACAAGTACGAGCGGCTGCCGTGGAAGGCGATGAGCGGAGCGATGGAGCAGTCGGGCGGGGACTAATGCCGGATGACGGAGGACGGAGATCGGTCATCTGACATCGGTCATCCGTCATCACTCAGGAGACAGCCGTGTCCGGTTTCGCCTCTCCCCTCGGCGCGGACGCTGCGGCACCTTTCAGCATGCGCCGATTTGCACTTGTTGTCGCCGTTGCGTTCGTCGCGGCCTGCTCGGGCGACGGACCGACGAGTCCGACGACGCCTCCGGTCACCCCTCCGGTCACGCCGCCCGTGACGCCGCCGAGCGCCGACCCGCCGGCCGTCTCGCGCGAATTCCGCGGGCTGTGGGTGGCGACGGTGGCCAACATCGACTGGCCGACGGACACCGGCCTGAGCCCGGCCACGCAGCTCGCCGAGATGCGCGTCATCCTCGACCGCGCGCAGGCGCTGCGCATGAACGCGGTGATCGTGCAGGTGCGTGCGGCCGGTGACGCGATCTACCGGTCGTCGCTCGAACCGTGGGCGAAGGCGCTCACCGGCACGCAGGGCGGCGATCCAGGGTGGGATCCGCTGGAATCGTGGGTCACCGAGGCGCACCAGCGCGGGCTCGAGTTGCACGCCTGGTTCAACCCCTATCGCGCCGGCAACCTCAGCGACACGTCGCGACTTGCCGCCACTCATCTTGGCCGGGAGCGACCCGACCTGCTGCGCAAGGCCGAGGGACAGCTGTGGTTCGATCCAGGCGAACCTGAGGTACAGCAGGCGACGCTCGACGTGGTCATCGACGTGATCACGCGCTACGACGTCGACGCCGTGCACATGGACGACTACTTCTACCCGTATCCGCAGGGCAGCACGCCCGTCTTCCCCGACGACGCGTCGTACAACAAATACCTCGCGGCGGGCGGAGCGGCGATGGCGCGCGCCGACTGGCGACGGCAGAACGTCGACTTGTTCATCCAGCGGCTCTACGGCGAGGTGCACCGCATCAAGCCGATGGTGAAGGTCGGAATCTCGCCGTTCGGCATCTGGCGGCCGGGCAATCCCCCGGGGATCACCGGTCTCGACGCGTACAGCGACATCTTCGCCGACTCGAAGAAGTGGCTGGAGAACGGTTGGGTGGACTACTTCGCGCCGCAACTTTACTGGTCGCTCGCAAGTACGGGCCAGAATTTCACCGCCCTACTCGACTGGTGGATCCAGGTGAATACGCAGAAGCGCCACCTCTGGCCGGGACTGGCCGCGTATCGAGTCGCCAATGGCCAGTACCCATCGGCGGCGGAGATCACCAACCAGATCAGCGTCACGCGCTTCCGGGCCGGCCCCAACGCCGGCGGCGGAAGCGGCACGCTGCTCTACAACACGACGGCGGTGCGCACCAACGCCCGCGGACTCGCCGACTCGCTCTCGAAGAATGGCTACCCCGGCACCACGCTTGTGCCGGCGTACACGTGGCTCGACGCCACGTCGCCCGCGGCGCCGTCGCTCGCCGTGACCGCACAAAGCGCCGCGATGCGAGCATCGTGGACGCCAGGCGGCGGTGAGGCTGCGCGCTGGTGGCTGGTACAGTGGCGCAACGCGACGACATGGAACGCCAGGCTCGTGTGGGGCGCGGACCGGCAGGTGGACCTCGCGTTCACCGGCAGCGCCGACAAGGCCGACGTCGTGGTGCTCACGGCGCTCGATGCGGCATGGAACGCGTCACCGGCGGTGACCTGGCGGGCGGCGGCCGTTTCGCAATGACGCTCGCCGATCCGTTGCGTCCATCCGGCGGGCACCTCGTGGCCGAGGTGCTGCACCGCCACCGCGTCCGCTCCCTGTTCACGCTCACCGGCGGGCATATCTCGCCGATCCTCGTGGAATCGAAGCGGCGCGGCATTCGCGTCATCGACACACGGCAGGAGCAGACGGCCGCCTTTGCCGCCGACGCCACGGCCCGGCTGACGGGCGTCGGCGTGGCGGTGGTGACCGCGGGGCCGGGCGTGACCAACACCCTCACCGCGCTCACCAACGCGCGCATGGCGCGTTCCCCGATGCTGCTCATCGGCGGCGCCACGGCGACGGTGCTGCGCGGGCGCGGCTCGCTGCAGGACATCGACCAGATGGCCGTCATCCGTCCGCACGTGAAACACGCCGAGCGCGTCAGCCGGGTTGCTGACATCGTGAGCGTGCTCGAACGGGCGTTTCGCGTGGCGCGCGAGGGCGTGCCGGGGCCGGTGTTCGTCGAGCTTCCCGTGGATGTTCTCTATTCCGAGCCCATCGTGCGCGAGACCATGGGCATCGCCCGGCCGCTTGCCGCGGACGCCGGCTTCGGCAAGAAGCTGGAGCACTGGTACCTGAGCCGGCACGCCCGCAAGGTCTTTGCACCGGGCGGCGCGAAGCCAAATGACCCGGTGCATGTGCCGCGGGTCGCGCCTTCGACGCGGGCCGTCGCGCGGGTTGCGGCCTTGCTGTCGCGCGCCGAACGGCCGGTGATGGTGATCGGGAGCCAGGGCGCGGAATGCGCCGGCGAACTGGACGCGCTCTCCGATGCCGTGCGTGCGCTCGAAGTACCGGTCTTCCTGGCAGGCATGGCGCGCGGATTGCTGGGCGCGGACGGCGCTCAGCAGGTGCGGCATCACCGCAAGGACGCACTGCGCGAGGCTGATCTCGTGCTGCTTTGTGGTGTGCCCATGGATTTTCGCCTCGACTACGGCCGGCACATCGGCGCACGCGCCACCGTCGTGTCGGTGAATCGCGATCGCGCCGAGCTGCACAAGAACCGGCGTAGCACGCTGGCAGTGTGCGCCGATGCCGACCTGTTCGCGCGCGCGATGGCCGGTGTCGGGGCGCGGGCCGGGTGCGCCCCGTGGAAGACGCGACTGGCCGAGCGGGATGCCAAGCGGGACGCGGAGATCGCATTGCAGGCCGGCACGGCAATCGCGCCCGTCAATCCGCTCGCGGTTTGTCGCGCCGTCGATGATTCGCTCTCGGAGCAGGCGACGATCGTCGCCGACGGTGGCGACTTCGTCGGAAGCGCGTCGTACGTGCTGCGCCCGCGCGCGCCGATGCGCTGGCTCGACCCGGGCGTTTTTGGCACACTGGGCGTCGGCGCGGGCTTCGCGCTGGCCGCCAAGCTCGTGCGCCCCGCCGACGACGTGTGGCTCGTGTGGGGGGACGGTGCGGCAGGCTACGGCGTGGTGGAACTCGACACGTTCGTGCGCCACAAGCTCCCGGTGATCTGTGTCGTCGGCAACGACGGCGCCTGGACGCAGATCGCGCGGGAGCAGGTGCCGATGCTCGGCGACGACGTGGGCACACAACTGGGGCGGACCGCATTTCACGAGGTCGCCGAGTCGCTCGGCGCGCGCGGACTGCTGCTGGATGACCCGTCGCGGATTGCCGCGACGATACTGCAGGCGCGGGAGATCGCGCGCGGCGGCACGAGCGTGCTCGTGAACGCGCACATCGGGGTGTCGGAGTTCAGGAAGGGATCGCTCTCCATGTGAGAGTGCGACAGAAGACGACAGAGTGATGCAGAGTACGACAGCGACTGCGATTCTCCCCTCTGTCTGTCGTCCTCTGTCGCTCTCTGCCCTTCCGCCATAGCTTCAGCACTTCCAGTTGCCCTCCGAGGCCCCCATGCGCGGTCTGATGATGGACTTTCCGCTGACGCTCGACACGATCGTGCGACGCGCGGAGCAGTTCTTCCCGAATGTCGAGATCGTGGGGCGCCGCCCCGACCGGTCCATTCACCGCAGCACCTACGGCGAGGTCGCGCGCCGCGCGCGGCACCTGGCTGCCGGCCTCGAGAGTCTCGGACTCGCGCAGGGCGATCGCGTGGCGACGCTGGCGTGGAACAACATCCAGCACTGCGAGACCTACTTCGGCGTCCCCTGCGGCGGTTACGTCTGCCACACGCTGAACCTGCGCCTGCACCCCGACGAGCTGGCGTGGATCGCGACGAACGCCGGGGACCGCGCGATCATCGTCGACGACGTGCTGCTTCCCCTGCTCGACAAGTTCCGCGACCGTACGCCCATCGAACACGTGATCGTCATCAACAGCGGTGGCGGTGCGCTTCCGGCGGGAGCCCTCGACTTCGAGGCGGTGATCGCGCGCGGCGCGGCGTGCGATTACGAGTTTCCGTGCCTCGACGAGAACGCGGCCGCGGCAATGTGCTACACCTCAGGCACCACGGGAAAGCCGAAGGGCGTCGTGTACTCGCACCGCAGCCAGGTGCTGCACTGCTTTGGTGAGTGTCTGTCGAACACGGTCGGCATGGGCGAAGCGGACTGCGGGCTGGCCATCGTGCCGCTCTTCCACGCCAACGCGTGGGGTTTTCCGTACGCGGGGGCGATGATCGGCATGCGCCAGGTCTTTCCGGGGCCACACCTCGATGCCGCTTCCCTGCTCGAACTGATCGTGAGCGAGAAGGTGACGCTGGTCGCCGGCGTGCCCACCATCATGATGGGAGTGCTGGCCGCGCTCGATGCGAGTCCCGGCAAGCATGACCTCAGCGCATGGCGCATGGCGCTCATCGGCGGCAGCGCCGTGCCGCAGCACATGATCAAGGCGTTCCGCGAGCGCCACGACGTGACGGTGCAACAGGGATGGGGGATGACGGAGACGTCGCCGCTGGCCAGCGTGGCGCGGCCGCCAGCCTGGTTCACTCCGGAAACGCCCGAGGACGAAGACGCCTACCGCGCCATGCAGGGACGGCCCGCGCCGTTCGTCGAGATACGCGCACGCAATGCCGAGACCGGCATCGTGGCGTGGGACGGCGAGGCGATGGGCGAGCTGGAGGTGCGTGGCCCGTGGGTGGTGGGTTCGTACTACCACGCCGACGATGGCGCGGAGCGCTTCACCAGCGACGGCTGGTTCCGCACGGGCGACCTCGTGAGCATCCATCCTGACGGGTGCATCCAGATTCGCGATCGCACCAAGGACGTCATCAAGAGCGGCGGCGAGTGGGTGAGTTCGGTGGCGCTGGAGAACGCCATCATGGGACATCCCGCGGTGGCCGAGGCGGCAGTGATCGGCGTGCCGGAACCCAAGTGGATGGAACGCCCGATCGCGATCGTCGTATGCAAGCCCGGGCAATCGGTGACGCACGAGGCGCTCGTGGCGTTTCTCGAGCCGCAATTCCCGAAGTGGTGGATGCCCGATGCCACGGAGTTCGTGGATGCGCTGCCTAAGAGCGGCGCGGGGAAGTTCCAGAAGAGCGTGCTGCGGGAACGGTTTGCTCAGCGCCTCCAGCGCTGAGAGTGCGACAGAAGACGACAGAGTGATACAGAGTACGACAGAGGGGCGCCGGAATCCGATGGCGCCCCTCTGTCGTATTCTGTCGTTCTCTGTCGTTCTCTGTCGTTCTCTGTCGTTCTCTGTCGTTCTCTGT
>ERZ1292630.3727-Hain-H41-02um-R3-3727-length-13198-cov-7_pt1 | contig 13198 bp, 10 predicted proteins | sample MGYA00564408_ERZ1292630 | MGnify/ENA primary metagenome ERZ1292630 (study PRJEB36523, sample SAMEA6512641) | groundwater metagenome | collected 2019-01-08 | study: AquaDiva: Metagenomics assemblies of 32 groundwater samples | reverse complement strand
CGTCACGCGGAGCGCGCGATCGAAGATCCGCACGAGATCGAGGTGCGAGGTGAAGCGCGCCGATCCCACTTTCTCGAATGCCACACGGTAGCGCGTCGCCTGGGCGCCCTTCTGCGCCGTCGGCCAGTTGCGCCGCCGGCGGCCGAAGGTGCGGGAGATCAGATTGCCACCCGCCTCGGTTGCCCCGTTGCCATTGCCGTTACCGTTGCCGTTACCGTTGCCGTCACCGGGACCATGACCGTTCGCCGCCGCGTCTCCGGCAATTCCCTCCGGCGCGATCGCGTGGCCGTTCATGGAGTGGCCGTTCGTGGCCGCGACGTTCGTTTCCGACGCCGGCGCCGCCTTCAGCCCGTCGATCGGGGCCGACTTGAGCTCGATCATCCGCGCGCGAATTTCCTCGGTCGTGACGTCGGCCGGAATGGCGAACGCGAGCGACGCGGGGTCGCTCCCCTGCCCCGGCGCCATCTGGAGCGAAACGCGACGCCCCTCGCGCGCCTTCGGCGTGAAGCAGGGCGCCCCGCAGCGGTAGCAGGCGTGGTCGCGGCAGTCTGGCGTCAGTGCCGCGGCGTAGGCCTTCCCCCGTTCGGCCAGGAGAAACTTCTTCACGACCGGCGTGCGGATGTGGTCCCACGGAAGCTGCTCGTCGAGATCGCGCGGGCGCAGGTAGACGTTCGGCTCGATGCCCACCTGCTCGAACGCGCGCATCCATAGGTCGAAGTCGAAGCACTCCGACCAGCCGTCGAAGCGGGCGCCCAGCCGCCAGGCGGCCTCGAGCGCGTCGGCCGTCCGCACGTCGCCGCGCGCGAAGACCCCTTCGAGCAGCGTCGTCTTGGGATCCCGCCACTTGAGCCGCACGTTGTTCATGCCACGGAAGCCCAGCTTCAGCCGGTCAATCTTTTTCCAAAGGGTCGCCATGTCGTCCTGGACTTCCCACTGGAACGGCGTGTGCGGCTTCGGAACATGCGGCGAGATGCCGACATTGAAGTGCATCCGCTTGTTGCCGCCCTTCGCCCAGACCTGCGACTTCCGGAGCACGTCGGCGATGCCGTCGATGTCGGCCTCTGTCTCGGTCGGCAGCCCGATCATGAAGTAGAACTTGATGCCGCCCCACCCCTGGTCGCGCGCCAGCTTCACCGAGTACTCCAGTTCCGCCTCGTCGATCCCCTTGTTGATGACGTCGCGCATCCGCTGCGTTCCCGCCTCGGGCGCGAACGTGATGCTCCCCTTCCGGCCCTGGCCGATCTTCTCGGCCACCGAGGGCGCCAGCGTTCCGACGCGGGTCGACGGGAGCGAGATCGAAACGCCGTACTCGTTCGTGAAGCGGTCGAGCTCGTGGAGCACGACGGGGAGCTGCTTGTAATCGGTGGTCGAGAGCGACAGGAGCGACACCTCGTCCCAGCCGGCGTGGACGATCCCGCACTGCACCTCGTTCGTCACCTGGTCGGCGCGCTTCTCGCGAAGCGGGCGGTTCATGTAACCGGCCAGGCAGAAGCGGCAGCCGCGCGTGCAGCCCCGCATCACCTCGACTCCCAGACGGTCGTGCGTGACCTCGGTCGGCGAGATGAGCGGCTTCTCCGGGTAGTAGGCGGGATCGAGCGACGGCACCCAGCGGAATCGGGGGCGCGAGATGGGCGTTCCCTCCATGGCCTCCCGGGCAACGAAGCCGTACGGGTTCATCACCTCGGCGAAGAGCGACGGAACGTAGACCCCTTCCAGCGCGGCGAGGCGGCGAAGCATCTCGGCGCGCGGCATTCCGCTCGCGCGGCGCTCCGCGACCAGATCGCAGACCTCCTTCATGATCTCCTCGCCGTCTCCGATCACCACGGCGTCCACGAAGGGCGAGAAGGGTTCCGGATTCACAGTGCAGAGCCCGCCCGCGATGACGATCGGGTCGTCCTCGCGCCGATCCTTCGCCCGGAGTGGAATTCCCGCGAGGTCGATCATCGTCAGCATGTTGGTATAGGCGAGCTCGTACTGGAGCGAGAAGCCCATCACGTCGAACTCACGCGCGGGCGTGCGCGACTCGAGCGAGTAGAGGGGAATCCCCTCCGCTCGCATGAGCCGCTCCATGTCGCCCCACGGCGTGAAGCAGAGTTCCGCCAGGCCGTCCGGCCGGCCGTTCACGATGTGATAGAGAATCTTCAGCCCCAGGTACGACATTCCGATCTCGTAGAGATCGGGGAAGCAAAGGAGCACACGAACTTTGGCCTGCGCCGGGTCCTTCCGCGCCGCGTGGAGAAAGCTCCCCACGTAACGGCTCGGCTTGGTCACCAGCGGCAGGTACGCCTCGTCCAGCAGACGTAGCTTGTCCATGCCCCTCCCTCGATCTCGATCAGTCGTGGCAAGTGGTTCGGAAATTTATCGTTAGAGGCAGTGTAGGGACAGGCCTCCCCTATTCCGCCAAGCCTGAGACTCTAGCACACGCCCCCGGGAGCCGCAACCTTCACATGGGCCGTGGATTGCGTCCCTTCCGGATCGCCTCCGTGCGCGGCGGAGAGGGAGAGGATCCAGGATGGCGACGCCTCTTCGAGAACTTGCGCGGCGGAAAGGAGCGTGGCACCGGTCGTGGCGACGTCGTCCACGAGCAGAAGAGGCCGACCCCGCGCGAGCGCTTCGGCCCCCGGCCGCAGCCGGAAAGCGCCGTCCACATTTTCACGGCGCGCCGCCGGATCGAGCCGCGCCTGGGGAGGGGTTTCGCGCCGGCGATCGAGAAGCGCCGCCACCGGAACGCCCCACCAGCGTCCCAGGCATTCGGCGAGGAGGTGGGACTGATCGAATCCGCGCGACGCCCGCCGCGCGGGGTGCAGCGGGACCGGCACGAGGAGCGATTCTCGGCCGAACGATTCGCGGAGCGCCGGAGGAGTCGGAACGAGCGAGGCGATCCAGGCGGCGAGGTGCGAGTTTCCCTCGTACTTGAACGCGCGGACGATCGCGTCGAGCGGCGCCTCGTAGGCGGGACCAGCCAGGAGGAGTCGATCCGAGCCGTGCCGCGGACAGGCGCCCTCGCCCGGCGCGGCGGTTCGCGCCGCATCGCCTTCCCCGCCGCCGTGGAGGCAGCGAAGACAGAGCACACTGCCGAGCCGGCCGATCGAGGCGTCGCACCCGGCGCAGACGGGCTGCCGCCGCTCCGCGGGGCCACGGCAGCCCGCGCAGCGCCGGTCGGTCACCGCATCGAGCCAATCGGCCGTCGATTCCTCCACCATTCGGCGCGCCGCTCCGAGCGCGCGCTTCCATCCATCACCCACCGCCCCCTCCTCCCTATCCACGCTCCCTACCCCGGCACCGCCCGCGACAGCGCGCGTCGCATCGCCTCCAGCGGCGCTTCTCTCCCCGTCCAGTACGTGAAGGAAAGCGCTCCCTGATGGAGCAGCATGCCAAGGCCGTCCTCGAACGGACGGCCGGACTCCTTCGCCGCGCGCCGGATCACCTCCGCGCGCTCGCCATAGTTGAGATCGATCACAGGGGCGGCGTCGGTCAGGCGGCGCCACCACGCTGCTTCTCCGGCAGCGAGCTCCGGCACCGAGAGCGCGCGGACCAGGAGATCGAATTCCCCGTCCTCCGCCGCCGCGTCGAGCGACGCCGCGTTCCACGCGGTCCCTCCGTTTCGCCGCTCGCCGAACGCGGTCACCGACGCGGCGCGTGAGGAGTCGCGGGCCGCGACCGTGACCGCCGAGGCGCCGAGCGCCGCCAGATAGGGCGCCACCGCGCGCGCCGCCCCGCCGGAACCGAGGAGGAGCACGCGGGCTCCCGAGAGGGGGAGACGGAGTTCGCGTGCCCACGCCGAAAATCCGAGCCCGTCCGTCGCGTGCCCTTCCCAGCCGCCTTCGATCCGTTTCAAGGTGTTCACCGACCGAAGCATCTCGGCCTCCGGCGTGGCGCGCGCGAGGAGCGGCCATACCGCCTCCTTCAGCGGCGCCGTGAGATTCAGCCCCGCGAAACCCTCCGCGTGAAGCGCCGGGAGCGCGGAGCGGAGATCCTCCGCTGCCAGCTCGCGTGCCTCGTAGAGGGCCACGATCCCCGCCGCGACGAACGCGGCATTCTGCAGCGCGGGCGAGAGGGAGTGGGAGACGGGCGTTCCGAGAACCGCGTACCGCACGGCGCTATCCCGTGGGCGCGGAGCCCGGAACGTCGGGGGCGGCTCCGCGCGCGGACACCGAGAGGGCGTCGGGGGCGGCCGGGCGCCGCGCGAGGGTGGCGAGCATCGCCAGCGACAGGAGGATCAATCCGCCGCTCAGGACCTGGTTCATGTTGAAGGAGAGTCCGCCGAACGAGCCGATGGCGCTCGAGGAGTCGTAGTAGCGCGTGAAGTCGAGGAGGAAACGAAACGCCGCGTCGATCGCGATGTAGGTCCAGAAGAGCCACCCCTCGAAACGCGGCTTTCGATCCGCCGCAAGGAGCCAGATGAAGATACCCACGCCGGCCAGCGAGAGGTAGAGCTGCGACGGGTGGAGCGGCGCGCCCGGGAACATGGTGGAGGGAACGCTCTCCGCCGGGAAGTGGACGCCCCACGGCAGCGTCGTCGGAAGTCCGAAGCAGCAGCCGTTCATGAAACATCCCAGCCGTCCGATCCCGATGCCGAGCGCCATGCTCGGCGCCGCGGCGTCTCCGACGCGCCAGACGCGGATTCCACGCCGCCGCAGGTAGAGGATGCCCCCCGCGATCGCGAAGACGTATCCGCCGTAGAGGATCAGCCCGCCTTCCCAGAGACGGAGGATGGCGAGCGGATCGGAGGCGTAGTCGGCCCAGTGCGTGACCACGAATAGGGCGCGCGCACCGACGATGGCGAGCACAAGGAGCCAGAGCGAGAGCGTCTGCATCGGCTCCTCCGGGACCCCCCGCGCTCGAGCGCGCGACACGAAGATCTGGATCCCGAGGAGAAACGCGATGGCGAGGAGGAGCCCGTAGCTATGAAGCTCGAGGCCCTGGAACTTCCATAGGGTTGGATGCACGTCGGTCCCGGGTCAGTACTCCCGCCATCGCATGGCGACGTTTTGGATCAGGCCGATCTGGAGGAAGCTCGTCAGCAGCGACGTGCCTCCGTAACTCAGGAGCGGTAGCGGCAGGCCCGTGACGGGGGCCAAGCCCACCGTCATGCAGATGTTCACCAAACTATGGTACAGGAAGATCGAGGTCATGCCAATCGCGAGGAGACTCCCGAAGCGATTCCTGGCGCGGTGGGCCACCTTCACGCTGCGAAGAATCAGCGTGAGATAGAGAAGCGTGACGACGGAGGCGCCCAGGAAACCGGTCTCCTCCCCCACGACCGAGAAGATGAAGTCGGTGTGCTGCTCGGGCAGAAAGGCGAGCCCCTTCTGCGTTCCGTTCATGAACCCCTTCCCCCACACCTGTCCCGAGCCGATCGCGATCTTCGACTGGATGATCTGGTATCCGGCTCCGTACGGATCGCCGTTCGGGTCGAGAAACGTCGTGACGCGCTGGCGCTGGTACGGCTCGAGGTGGTTCCAGACCTGCGGCGTCACGATGCCGACCATTAGATTGATCGCCACGACGATCAGGATCGGCATGAGGCGAAGCCGCGATCGATAGAGCACGAGCGCCAGAATCGCGGCGAAGAGGATCCAGACCGGGAGGAAGAACGAGAGGGCCACGTTGATGAGCGGCGTCACGAGGAGGAAGAGGTAGAGCGGCGGCAACCCCGCCCAGAAGAGCATCGTGATCACGATCATCAGGAAGGCCACCGACGTTCCGAGGTCGGGCTGCTTCAAGACCAGCGCGAACGGGATCGCGGCGAGGAGACACGGCTTGAAGAGGGACCGGATCTGCGTCAGATCGGTCTTTCGATCGGAGAGGATCGTGGCCAGGACGAGCACGGTGACGACCTTCGCCAACTCCGACGGCTGGAACTTGAGCTGGCCCCATCCGAGCCACCGCTGGGCCCCGAGACCGACGTGGCCGACGAAAAGCGTCAGGACGAGGAGCGCGACGCCGACGCCGAAGAGGAGGTACGACAACTTCCCCTCGTAGACGCGGTACGGAAGGACGGCGGCGACGGCCGCGCCGGCGAGCGCGATCCCCAGCCAGATGAACTGCTTGAGGTAGAGCCCCTGCTTCGCCTCCATGACGGCGTTGGCGGTCGCGCTGAAGACGAAGGCGATGCCGATGAGCGCCAGGAGGATCGCCGCCACCATGAGCGGCCGGTCGACTTCGGCGGCGAGACGCGAGTTCGCCATGTCAGCCCCTCCTCGGCGCGGCGGCCGGCGCGCTCGCCGCAGCCTGTCGCGCCACGACGCGCGCACTCTCGGCCGCGGCGGGATGGAAATAGGCGTTCAACACCTTTTGCGCGACGGGAGCGGCTTCCGAGCCACCGTGCCCCGCGTTCTCGATGAGGACCGCGATGGCGATCTCCGGCGCCTGCGCCGGCGCGTAGCAGATGAAGAGGGCGTGGTCCTCGCCGTGCGGATTCTGCGCCGTCCCGGTCTTCCCCGCGACGGTCACCCCCTCCACCTTGGCAAGCCCCCCGGTTCCCCTCTGGTCGTAGACGACGGCCTCCATCGCTTCCTGGACGCGCCTGACATCGCGCGGATCCAGGCCGAGCCGGTACGACAGCGAATCGGAGCGAGTCGGCCCGTGCGGGGCTTTCGCCCCTACCCGGGCCGACTCGCGAACGAGGCGCGGTCTCCACATCATCCCTCCGTTGGCGATCATCGCCGTGATCTGGGCCAGCTTCACCGGCGTGACCGACGACTCGCCCTGTCCGATCGCGAGGTTCAGGATCAAGCCACGGCTCCAGCGCCCCACGCCGAATCGCTTGTCGTACCACGCGGGGTCCGGGAAGAGTCCGCGGCGCTCCTGCGGGAGGTCGATCCCCGTGCGCCGCGAGAGGCCGAGCGTCTTCATGAAGCCGGAGAGCCGGTCGAGGCCCAGACGGATGCCGAGTTGGTAGAAGTAGACGTCGCACGATTGCGCCACGGCGCCCCGAAGGGCCAACGTGCCGTGTCCTCTCGGATTCCAGCAGCGGAACGGGCGGCTCCCGAACTGGAAGGCCCCGTCGCAGGTCTCGCGAAACGTGGTGCCCGGCTCGATGGCGCGCGCGCCCAGGCCGCAGAGGACGACGAACGGCTTCAGCGTCGAGCCGGGCGGATAGGCCGCCTGGATGGCGCGATTGAAGAGGGCGTGATTCTCCCCTTCGCTCAGCTCCTTCCACCGCTTGAAGCTGATTCCGGTCGCCAGCTCGTTCGGGTCGAAGTTGGGGCGGCTGGCGAGCGCCAGGACCTCGCCGTTGCGCGGATCGATGGCGACGACGGAACCGCGCGCGCCGGGCTCGAACGCCTCCTCGGCCGCGCGCTGCAGATCGAGATCGATCGTGAGCGTGAGATCGGTGCCCCGCTTCGGCAGGATCGGGCGCTTGTCGCCCAGCAACTCCGCCTTTCGCCCCAGCGCGTTCACCTCCACGAACCGCTTCCCGTCCACCCCGCGCAGCACCTTCTCGTACTGACGCTCCACGCCATTGCGGCCGATCAGGTCGCCGCGCAGGTAGTCGGTGTAGCGCGGGTCCTCGAGCTCCTTGTCGGAGATTTCGCCGACGTAGCCGAGGAGGTGCGACCCCATCGGCCCGAGCGGATAGCGCCGGAGCGGCTCCGATTCGACGTCGACTCCCGGGAGGGTGGCGGCGTGCTCCGAGACATAGGCGACCGATTTCATGTCGACGTTTCGCTTGAGCCGGATCGGGACGAACGAGCGACTTCGCTCCCGCTTCACCTTGTCTTGGATCTCCTGTGGATCCTCTCCCAGGATGACCCCCAGGCGCGCCACGGTGGAATCGAGAAGCGCGGGATGCCCCTGATACGCGGGGTCGTACGGATCGAGCGTGACCGTGAAGGAGGGGATGTTGTCGGCCAGGAGCCGCCCCCGACGGTCTCGAATCTCTCCGCGGGGGGCCGTGAGCACTTCCACGCGGATGCGGTTCTCCTCGGAGAGCTCCCGGTAGCGGGACCCCTGCAACACCTGCATGGCGAAGAGACGCAGGATCAGAAAGGCGAAGATCAGGCCGACCGCCCAGCTGAGGATCCGTTCGCGCCGCGTGGAGCCGCGGACGGGGATCGGATCGAATCGCATCGCTAGGTCTCGTCCGTCAGGAGGCGGCGGCGCGTGAAGCGCTCCGCGACGCCAAGGAGGAGCAGCGTCGCGACCGCGGTGTAGAGCGCGGTCGGGAGGGCCTTGACGAACATCTGCTTCACGAACTCGCCGCCGTCACCGCCCGTGGCGACCGCGTAGTAGAGCGTGTCGTGCACCAGGAGCGCGGCGAAGAAGAACGCGAATCGCACTCCGACGTTCGAGCGGTGGACCCGGAAGCCGGCCCTGGCGACCAGGAAGCCGACCACCGATTTTGCGAAGGCATTCAGGCCCAGCGGCCCCGAAGCGTCCAGATCCTGGACGAGCCCGACGCCGAATCCGCCGAGGGTTCCCGGGATCGGGCCGCGCATCCATGCGAAATAGACCACGAACGCGACGAGAAGGGCCGTCCTGATCCCCCCGATCTCGATGCGATAGAGAAGCGTCGCCTGGAGCGAGAGGACGACCAGGAGCACCATGCCGTCGCGGATCCCCTTCATGGCGCCGCGCTCCCGGCCGCGGTCCCCGTCGCCGTCCCGGGCGCCGTCGCGGCGGCCGGGCCCGTGGCGGAAGCCGCGGTCGTGTCGGCCGGCGCGTCCTCGCCGAGGAGATCGCTCGGCGCCACCGAGCCCGCCGTGGCGGGCGTGTACACCAGCACCTGCTCCAGACCGCGGAAGTCGACGGCCGTCGCGACGACGATCTCCTTCATGAGTCCGTTCGGCTCGAGGGCCACGCGTTCCACGGTTCCGATTCGCACGCCCTCGGGGAAGATCCCGCCCTGACCCGACGTCACGACGAGGTCTCCGGGCTTCACGTCCTCCTGGGAGGAGATGTAGAGGAGATGGAGCGTCGGCTGGTCGCCGAAATCCCAGCGGATCACGCCCTCGACGCGCGTGCGCGCCACGCGGGCGGCCACGGCGCAGTCGCGATGGAGGATCGTGAGGACCCTCGCCTGGTGCGCCGTCGAGCGTTCCACGCGCCCGACGAGCCCTTCCGGCGTGAGGATGGCGCGGTTGGCGGTGACGCCATCTTCCTCACCCTTGTTGAGCGTGAGGCTGCCGCCGAGGCGGTCGAGGCTCCGTCCGGCGACGTCCGCGGCGACGAGCGCGTAGGGATGACGTTGGTCGAGTTCGAGCAGTCGGCGAAGCCGCGCGTTCTCGCCGCGTTCGGCCCGCATCGCATCCACCTCGATCCGTAGCGTCGCGACCCGCTGGCGCAGGCCCTCGTTCTCCCAGTAGACGCCGACGCCTCGTTCCACCCAGCCGGCCGCCCATTCCGCCGGCGCGAGGACCGTGTGCTGCAGAAACCAAGCGACGCGCTCCTGGGCGCGTCGTTCGAGGAACATCATGCTCAGGCAGACGAGGGTGGTGACGACGAAGACAGTCCAGTCGGGACGCCGGAAGAGGAGATTCCGAAGCATCGGGGTTTACCCCGCGGCGCTCAGTCGCGGACGACCGACATGAGCACCTTTTCGTACTGGGTCGGATCGTCGAGGATCTTGCCGGTGCCGAGGACGACGCACGTGAGCGGGTCTTCGGCGACGGTTATGGGGAGATTCGTCGCCTCGCGGAGGAGGATATCGATTCCGCGGAGGAGCGACCCGCCGCCCGTCATGACAATGCCGCGGTCGACGATGTCGGACGCGAGCTCGGGCGGGGTCTTTTCGAGCGACTTGTGGAGCGCCTCGACGATCTGCTGCAGCGGCTCGTTGAGCGCCTCGCGGACCTCCACCGAGGAGAGTTTCATCGTCTTGGGGATGCCGGCCACGAGGTCGCGGCCCTTGATCTCCATCTCCTCCTCCACCTCGAGGCGGAACGCCGAGCCGATGCGGATCTTGATCATCTCCGCGGTCTGCTCGCCGATGAGGAGGTTATAGGCCTTCTTCACGTACTGGACGATCGCCTCGTCCATCTCGTCGCCGCCGACGCGAATCGACTGCTGGTTGACGATGGAGTTGAGGGCCATGACCGCGATCTCGGTCGTGCCGCCGCCGATGTCGATGATCATGTTGCCCGACGGCTTCCCGACGGGGAGGCCGACCCCGATCGCCGCGGCGATCGGCTCGGGCACCAGGAGCACTTCGCGGGCGCCCGCGTGCTGCGCGGAGTCCTGCACGGCGCGCTTCTCGACCTCGGTGATTCCCGAGGGGACGCAGATGATGATGCGCGGGCGCACCCACGTGCGGCGGCGCAGCGCCTTCTGGATGAACTCGCGAAGAAGGTCTTCGGTCTTCTCGAAGTCGGCGATCACGCCGTCCTTGAGCGGCCGGACGGCCACGATCTCGTCGGGCGTGCGACCGAGCATGGCCTTCGCTTCCCTGCCGACAGCGATGACCTTCCCGGTCGTGCGGTCGACCGCGACCACCGAGGGCTCGTTCAGGACAATGCCTTTACCGCGAAGATAGATGAGCGTGTTCGCCGTCCCAAGGTCGATGGCGACGTCGTTGGAAAACACACCCATCAATTGGTCGAGAAACATCCGTGCCTCCCGAAGGCCTTGGGTCGACATGGTGGGCGACTCCCTTCGCCATTCCCGGGCGGGCATGGCGAGCTCTGGCGTACGAGCCTCCGGACCCTACCAAACGGGTACCCGGAGGCGCAACGAGATTCTCCTACGGAAGCTGCGTTGACAGGCCGAGATACGGGTGGTAGCGTGACGTCGAGGTTCGCCCTCGACGACGACCTGTTGGGAGGTATCGTCCATGAGTTGGTGGAACTTGAGAGAACTCGCCCGATTCACCATCGCCGGAGCGCTTTACTTGGCCCTGGCCATCCCCGCGGCCGCCGCGCCGCCCACCGGGTCCGGCACCAGCAGCGACCCGACATCTCCGCTCGACCGCCGACTCGGCGGCCCGCCCGAATTCAAGTCTCTCGGGATCTCGAAGCCGATCTCGATCTTCGAAGGGACCGTGCTCGACATCAACGACCGGCCCGTGCCGAACGTCCTCGTCCAGCTCTTCGACGACGGGGAGCTGCTGGCCAGCGCGACGACGGACGGAAGCGGGATCTACGACCTGAGGGCGGTCTACAATCTGAACGACGACACGACCTCGCTCCTCTGGTTCGTGACCCCGGACCGCGCCTTCATGCCGAAGGAACTGGTCCTCCGCGAGAGCAAGGCCGCGCTCGAGAACCACCTCGTTTCTCGCTGCGTCCCGCGCACCGCCTACGCGCCGGGGAGGCAGTTCCGCGTCTACCTCTTCGACCCCGCGAATCGGAACAAGGAGCTGGCGGAACTCGACTGCCTGCCGTAGCGATCGGCGCCCGCGGCGTGGGAAGCTCGCTTCCTACGCCGCGGGGGATTGTTCCTGCAGTACCCGCATCGTCGCGGTCCGGCGCTCTTCCACCAGGTCCCGCGTCGAATCGCTCAGGGGGCGGCGAAGGAGTTCGTCGTAGAGATAGCGGGCCCGGCCGTGGTTGTTCAGGAGCCGGCGCTCGATTTCCGCGGACTTGAGCAGGGCCAGGGCGGCGGCCTGCCGTTCCGGGTACCTTCGGCCGTACGCTTCGTAGGCGCGGCTGGCGTCGGCGGAGCGCCCCAACTCCTCGCAGGCGCGCGCCACGCGCAACAGTTCCGCCGGCGGAAGCGTCACCGCGCCCAGCAGCCGCTTCATCTCCTCGTAGCCGTCGCATGCTTCCCGCAGGGCCCCCCGCCGGAGCCAGAGGCGGATCGCTTCCCGGAACCGCGCGGCGGCCTGAGCCTCCTGCTGCGTGACCCGCTGAATCCTGGCGGCCTGCGCCAGCACGGCCGGATCGTCGGGGACCCGGGCCAAATAGGCCTCGACCTCCCCCAGCGCCGCGAACCACTCTCCCCGATCGGACTGTCGCTTCGCGCGCGCCAGGTGGTGCTCCAGCCTCCCTTCGGACGCGAGCCCCATCGCGAACCCGAAGCAGGCGCCCAAGAGCGCGCCGCCCAGGTGCGCGACGGTCGCGGTCTCCGGCGCCTCCTCCGCGATCGCCTGCGCCACCGTGAGCGCGAACCAGAGCGCGATGCCGACGATGGCCGGGAGCGTGAACCGGGTCGGGCGGACCGTCCCGTGCAGGAGAAGCATCGTGAACGACGCGAAGCGGAGCCGCGCGAAGTAGAGCCGGACGAGGAAGAGCCCCATGAGCCCCGAGATCGACCCGGAAGCCCCCACGATCGGCGCCGACGCGAGTTCCGGAATCCAGGCGAGGATGGCGGCCGCCTGCGCCAGGTTCGCGAGCCAGCCGCAGGCGAGGTAACAGATGACGTACCGGAGTCCCCCGATCCTCGATTCCAGAGCGGGGCCGAAGACGGAGAGAAAGAGCATGTTCCCGAGAAGGTGGAGCGGATCGGCGTGGAGGAAGAGCGAGGCGAGGGCCGTCCCGATGGTCGGATGGGCCGCCTTGAACACCCATCCATACGACGCCGCGACCGCCCCCGGCGTCAGATGGATCGCCGCGAAAACAAGGAAGTTGGCGGCGACCAGCGACCATGTGACCCAAGGGGTCCGTGGGACGCGGGCATCCGTGCCGATGGGCAGCCAATAGAAGTAGTACATGCTTGATCGCTCCTCCCGACTTCTCTACACTACCTGAGGCCTAAAAATGAAGTCTTTTAATCACTTAGAGGGCTCCGGGCCATCTTCGGCCGGGAGCCGGCAGCCGTTCGTGCGAGGCAAGAGGATCGTTGATGGAAACCACGACTGATTCCACCGGAATGGACATGGGCTCCTCGATTCAGAAGGAACTCAACCCCCTCGAGAACGCCAGGCTTCAGTTCGAGGAGGCGGCGGCGCGGCTGAAGCTCGATCCGGCGTTCCTCCAGATCATCAAGGAACCCCGGCGCGTCACGATCGTGAAGCTCCCGGTGCACATGGACGACGGCTCGATCCGCCTCTTCACCGGGTATCGCGTCCAGCACTCCATCATCCGCGGTCCGGCCAAGGGCGGGATCCGCTATCACCCCGACGTGACTCTCGAGGAAGTGATGGCCCTGGCGGCCTGGATGACCTGGAAATGCGCCGTGGTGAAGATCCCTTTCGGCGGCGGCAAGGGCGGCATCATCTGCGATCCGCCGAAGATGTCGCAGGCCGAACTGGAGCGCCTGACCCGCCGCTACACGGCCGACCTGATCGACGTCTTCGGACCCGAGTCGGACGTCCCCG
>ERZ1292630.3726-Hain-H41-02um-R3-3726-length-13198-cov-8_pt1 | contig 13198 bp, 6 predicted proteins | sample MGYA00564408_ERZ1292630 | MGnify/ENA primary metagenome ERZ1292630 (study PRJEB36523, sample SAMEA6512641) | groundwater metagenome | collected 2019-01-08 | study: AquaDiva: Metagenomics assemblies of 32 groundwater samples | reverse complement strand
GGGGGCGCTTGGTGGCGACGCGGCCGTCGATATCGTGGTGGTGGTTGTCAGCAGCCGCGCTGTGTTCCATTGTGCGACGAACGGATCCGCGATGCGCGCCAAAACGAGAGATGCGAAGGCAGGCCCGCAACCTTTTAGCACCGTCACTGCCATCGCCGCCGCCGCCAAAGCCGTCACTCGCGCCGTCACGACATCGGCCGAATTGTGAACGCCGGACCCAGACACGGCCTTGCCTTCAGCGACCGCCGCGTTCAGAGCGTCAAATGCGGCGAACAATGCGCCCTGAACGGACTTTTCGGATTCCCCTTCCAGCATCTGTATCAACCCAGGCCGAAATGCCCCGCGAGTGAGTTTGTACTTGAGCAGCGTGACCATGTCCGCCTTTACGCGCGCAGGAGCAAACTCCGGGCGGGTTCTCAAGTTGGGAGCCAACACGACCGTTGGGTGCAAAATCGCCGCCGCGCCGGCGCTGCTGCCGTCGCCCGACGGGATGGCCGCTATCCATGGGTCCCACCACACCGTGGTTCGTACGGCGACGTCCGTGTCGAACAGTGTCACGGCAGGCTTCCGCTTGCTCCGGTCGAACCGCTGCTTCGACACCAGCTTCATGGAAGCGTGGTAGTTGCGCGACAACTGGGGCAACGACCATGACCTTGAGTAGTAGCCGCCCCCGGCTGCGGCGTCCGTCACATCCGCGGGGGCGGAGGATGCCGCTGCCGCTGTTCCTCCAGCGTTGTCGTCCTGTGACGGGTCGATCCGAGCAATGGACCATAGCGACACGGCGGAATCTCGCGTGGGCACCTCCGATCGAGGCGTTTTGCCCCCCGCAAGCGCCATTCCAAAAAAAAATCGAGGGGGGCCGGGCGGGCGGGTGTGAGACAGAGCGCTTGGGAGGAGGAGAAGGAAGTACACACGTATGACGGGGCGTGAATAGGACATTCAAACAACAAAAAACCATTGGAGGGGAGGGGGGGCATCGTGCAGCCGCGTACAACAGTAAACGGCGACTGCCAAGAAGGGGTGTGGGCGGTCACACCTTCTTGGATCCCGGCCACCGTTGATCTCGCGGCTCGACGATTTCCGGCTTCACGGAGACGGCTTCGAGCCCCGCGTTGTGCAGCGGTGACTCCGAGACGACGGCCTTTCTCGCGCCAAGAATCGCTCGCTCCAACGACTCTCCTGTCGCATTGCAGCGCGGCTTTAGCACCTTGTCCACGTACCAGTTCCACTCGTCCTCTTCTGTGCGCTGGCGTCGCGGATGGCCTTCCGCTTCGTACCACTCGACCATTTGCTGCCATTTCAGACGATCTTTGTGAAGCTGCGTTTCCTTGTGCACGGCAAAGTCTTGCTGGTAGCGGAATCGCACGTGGCACAGAGCACAGGCGGGCTGTTTGTCGAAGGTGAAAACATCTTTCCCGTTGTTGCGGATTAGCTTTTTGGAACGTCGGTCGATCCATTTCGTTTTTCGTCGAGGAGTCGTTGCGGCGCCGGCTGACGTGGATGTCTTGGCGTCTGCCTTTTTTGCGGCCGCTTGCAGCAACATCAAAGCGTACCGCAGCATCTACGGTAGGAAAGTCCCTCGAGGGGGAAAGTGAACAATGTGATCGCTGGCTCGAAGACGCGTCGTAACGTAAGAGACGGCAACTCAGAGCCGACTCAGGTCCTCGCAACTACCGGCGGACGATCGTCTCGTTTCATATGACCAGAGAGAGAGAGAGAGAGAGAGAGAGAGAGAATCAACAAATTAACCATCGCTGATGCACACGTTCTCGGAACAATACTTTTCACACGGAACAATGTGACACGCTCCGGAACTAATTGACACTAATTGTCATCACAACTCAAATCGCGGGGGCGCTGCGTCAAGCCGTTGCCGGGTCGTAATCCGGGTTCACCAACGTGATGGTTTCGTCCTTGTTCATGGGATACATCAAGAATGCGCTCGCGAAGGACAACGCTTTTCGAGATTTCATAATTTTGAGCATGGCGCCGAGCGTGTCGCAGTGATGCTCTTCCCCTACCTTCACGAGCGTGCCATAGGAGCATGAGCCGCCGCGATCCTTCAAGGCCTGAAGGATCCAGCGTTGATGCATGACGGAAATTTGCTTCGCTTCCGCGGCTGCGGCAGACGACATTCGTGGGGTGGGGGTTGTAAAATTTGAATTGTACACGGAGCGAAGGAGAGGTGGAAAGCAGAGCCGTGTTTTTCTTTTGGTCGTGTCCTTGCGCTTACAGCAGCGGATCGCCTTGTTCGACCACGAAGTACCCGCTCGACTCGAAATATACCCGGAGGACATGCTTTTCCAAGAAGGAAATGGAATTCTAATGTGTGACGATCCGACTACGGCAGGCGAAGGAAACGCCTTCCTCCAAATCATTCGTTTTGCTATCACAGATGACCCTCCCCCCATCGTCCAGCTGGAGGTTTGAAGAAAGTATTTTCTGGTACTGATCAGGTGGTCACAAGCTGCTGGCGGCGATGGAGCTTACGCCGCGCCGAGGAGACGCCGCGCCGCTGGTACCGGTCGGCCTTGGAGCCGATGGAGAGCCCATCGCTGGCAACGCACCGCGGGCTACCTGCGACTGAGTCACGAAGCGGAACACAATGGGCCGCACACCCAACGAAGCTAAAACCGGCGCAAGCTTCTTCTGCGTTTCGGAAACGGACGTGGCGCACGCAAGCGAACGAATGTGCCTCGCCGAGGGAGTCGTTCCCATCGTAGCTGCCGCAATCGTTTCCAGCTCCTCTAACAGATCTGATTGCAACTGGCGTAGTAACGGAATTCGGTGTGAGGCAGACCCATCGCGCAGCAGATAGCTTTGATTCAAAACCAGCTCGGGGGTCAGATTGATCGTGTCCCCCGCTTGCAAGACGACACCCGTCCAAGGCACCGGTGTGTCGTTAACAAGAAGTAAATGAGATGGAGTCGCCGGAAACAGCTTCACCCATTTGGCGCCAAACGCGTGGCGAACGTGGAGAACCGCAATATCTTGCGGTAGGACCAGCTCCTCGCAGTGGATATTCAGCAAAATTTGAGCGTTGCGGGAAACGGGGTGCATGTGATCCACCGGATTGAGAACGGTCGTCGCGTCGGTGTGGCAGACCGAAGGGCCACATCCCCGGCGTAACCTCGACGACTGGTGTACATGGCGCGCGGCGACGGCCTCGACGGACGAATTGTCCTGGCCGCCGCTCGATAGTGCTGCGGGTTGCGCGCCGCGAGGCGTTCCTTGCTGATCAGACCGCCGCCGAAGGCCATCGGTATCGCCGGACGGGGTCGTGGTGGCGTTGGCGTCGCCTGAACGATGATCAGAAACATCACTGGCTCCACCCCCTCCGCGCCCCAAGGCCCCAGGGATCGCGACGATCCGGTAGATCACGGGGGCGCTGAGGGTAAGCTCGGTAGCAAGCCCACGGCACGCGATTTGATCGTACGACATTCCGCCGCTCGAGGACGGCATAAGTTGCAATCGACTCGACCAATTGCTGGCCGAAAAGGAGGTCCGCCGGATGGACTTCAATATCTCTGCGCGTTGAGCCACCTGCGACGAGTCCGGCACCCGCGACATGGAAATCGTCTCGAGTTGCTCATCTGCCCACGCGTGGACCCAACTTTGCAGCGTGAGCGCGAAGAAAGCGTCCAAATGATGCACCAACAACAGGGGATCGACGCGAACGGCGGTGCCCCGCGAATGCTCCGTCGTCAACAGCGTTGCAAACAAGCTGTTGTTGGGGTGGTCGAACGCCTCGGCGATTAGCGCGCGGCTCGACGCGGGCAAGTGGACCGCGACGGACGGCGTGCGACTGCCTATGCTGTTTAACCCAGCGCATGTCGTCTCAAGCCGGGCGAAGTTGATCGTTCGGATACGAAGCGCGTTGCAGAGATGCTGAAGGCAGGCCTCTCCCGCCGTTTTGGACACTCCAAGCGCCGCCACTGCCGACGAAGCGGCGAGGCGATCCACAACCGTCGCGGGCGGAACAACGGCGGCGGCGGCAGCGGACTTCGTCATGATGATCGCACTGGCGGTAGACGAGGCTCCCGCATTGGTGCCGCCGCTCGAGTTGCCGCCGGATCCGTTCCCCCCTCCTCCTCCCCCATCGGCATTCCCCCTGGCTTCGGCCTCGGTGGCGGCGATCTCCGCCGCGACGCGCAGCGTTGCGATGCCCTTCGCGGCGATGCGCTTCTTCTCCACGGCCGCACGCTTCGCATCCGCAACGGTCTCCGTGAAGCTGACCCCAACGATGGCGATCGGCATGGCCAAGAACATCGTGGACAGCACGAGGCCAACCGAAGCAATGACCTTTCCCGGGCCACACTTGGGCACGAAGTCGCCATAGCCCGCGGTCGTCATGGTCACGATCGTGTACCACATCGTGTGCAAGATCGACACGAACGGACTGGGTACTTTGTCGCACGTGCGGTTTCCGAGCACAAACGCCGCGGTCGACTGGCAAAAACAGTCGTCGATCTCGAAGGAATAATACAACGTTTCTTTGGCGATGTACTCCATCGCGGCGTCTCGGCCCCGGAGGCCCGACAGGCTGGTAAAGTTCGTTGCGTTAAACCGCGCCGTCAGGTTTTGAATATATCCGTCCGGTGGCGGACTGTAGGTCCCTTTCTCGAAAAAGAACAAGGTGGACGCAATGATGAGCACGGACGTGAATAAGAACAGCAGCGGGGCGACCAAAGAGTGCGAAATTTTCAGCAACGTCACGAAGATGTAGTTGATATGCTTGATGCTTCGAAAGAGTTTGAAAAACCGACACGTGCGGACTATTTTTAGCAAATCAATGCCTTCGCGGTCGCCGATGATGAGGCCGAGGTAAAAAGGCAACACGGCCACCACATCCATAATGTTGAGCGGCTGCAAAGCGAATTTGAGGCGCTCTTTGGCAAGGATAAAGCGTATCAAGGTTTCCAACGTGAAGTAGATGCTAATGATCATTTCAGACACTGCCCAGACGATGCGAAACGTCGGGTTGAAATCCGGGTCGTACGCGGGCACCGTTTCCAGCGCAAATTGTATCACAGTGAAGATCACCAACACTGCGTCGATGACGGCGATGATGCGACCGTTCTTATACTGATCCGGGTGCTCCAGAATCGTACTCCACCGGTCGCGCACGGTTAGTTTGGCGATATTCTTTTCCCGTTGTAGTTTGTGATCTGATTTTAGCAGTTCGTGCTGCTTTCGGTGCATGACGTGGTACTTACGGCAGAGGAACAATATATCCGGGTCGTAGACGCGCATGTCCGCTTTCAGCCGCTCGCGGATAAACGCAGACTGTGCGACTTTGTTCTTCACACGAGTCGATGTGGAAGACGGAAGAGGGATCGAATAACTTACCGACGTTCCCACGACGGCTTCCGCCAGTGCCGTCGGTGCCACGGCGTCGTAGCCACACAGCAGCGACGCGGTCACGGGCTCGACGCCGGAGGTCGCCGAGGATGATAGATTGCCCGACACGCCATGGGCAGTGGCGGCGGCATCGTGAGCTGGCGACTCCGTCACCTCCTCGCCGCCCCCCTTTCCCTCCTCGTCGGGGCGCCGAGGGGAGTCTTGTCGGCCACTGGCTACACGAACGAGTTCATCATCGGATCGAACGGACGCTTGGCGCCGCTGCCGACGGGGGGCGGCGTGAGACGGCGACGGGGATCGTTGCCCCGGGAAGAGGCGGCGTCCGAAGGAAGACAGCCCCGCTAACATGGCGGTTGGTGAAGTGACGATGAGAGGATGTAGATGATGGGACGCGACGGGGAAATGTGGCCACGGTGGGGGTAGCTACGATAGGGGGTAGGCTTTGGAGTTGGGCAGGTCAACGATTTAACGTCACGGCACGCCCCACCCACTTCCCCTCTCCGTGGTAAAACGAAACCACATCGAGTGATGGAAAACTGCCATCCAGAAAAAAGTGGGGAAAGAGAGGTGGACTTCTACACACGGCCCGCCACCGTCGCGACTGAGGCTACGCCGACGCGTCGAGTGGATTCAGGAGGTGGTGTCCTATCTTCCCTTGCCGTCCATCACCCACGACTGCGCAGTCCTCCTCGCCAGGCCACGCGTCGACGACGGTGCCGCCTGCCGAAATGGGAAGCCGTAGTAGCGGTTGAGATAGGAGCGATGACGGCGCGGGTCGTGTCACCCTGTCCGAAGATTCGGCCGTGAGGATCGCTGGCTCCGAGGAGGTCGTCATCTGCGTCTGTGCTACCGCCGTTGGCTCCTCGACACTGCTATTGCAGCACCGCTTCCTAACCGCCAGCAACACCTCGATGACGACTTCACCGTAGAAAAGGACGGCCAACGCCAGCGAAAGATACTCAATGACAGATTGCGCCACCATTCCTGCTTGTGGTCGAGGATCGCGGCCGCCTCCTACAGCCGCGTTGAAGGACGACGCGATGACGACCGCGACCGAGAGGATGGCCATGCCAAATACGTTGGCGCAGGCGAGAATTTGTTCCCACTTTTCGCGAAACGGTTGGAGAACGATGAGATAGACGAATTGCAATGCGTAGACCACCGCGACGCCGACGGCCAGGAGAGTGCACGAGGAGGAAGGTCCCTTGGCGCTGCTCAGCATCGCCGCGAGCATACCTACCAGGAGGTCAACGACCGACGCGACTTTGCGGAGCGTCGTGGCGACGGCACCCTGTGGGAAGCTGCATCCCGTGACGACAGCAGCGGCAGCCGCATTCACTTGAGAGGAGGAGGAGGCGTCTTCGTCGGCGCAGCGAGTTCCCAGAAGGAAGTACCGAACGAGTGGCAACAAGGGATGCGATCGTTTTTGCGGACGCAATGGCAAGCGGGAGGAGGCGTCTCCGACGTGAGCTGTTTCGTCGGAGCGCCGCACGCCATTATCAACAGGCGAGGCTTCCTCCTCGGCTCCTCGAGCTGCCACGACGACCCAAGCAGTGACACCGGTGACCGCAGAGGTGCCGATGAGCGAGACGACGGCCGCCATCACGGTCATCATGTCGTCAGAAAGTCCCGCGCTGCTGGTGGTGACCAACACTGCCAGACCGACCAGATTCGGACCATAGTACATCAACACCGCCGTGAACAACCCTGCGACGGGCGACAGTCGCGACGCTGTTACAGCGCTCACGGCGAACACGCCCACTAGGGTGGCCGTCGTTGACCACAGTGCGACCATGACGGAAGGGCGCCACGCTTCGCCGCGGGTCCACACATACGACGTGTCGTCTAAGACATCTGCCCGATTGTCATTCGAGGCGGCCGCGCAGCCGACGGTTGCCAGCTTCACGGTCCGGCCCAGCTGCGTCGCCTTGCTGGTGGCCGACGCGGCCACCGGGTTACCGAAGGCGGCGGCCACTGCCGCGCCAATGCCGGCTCCCGCCGCGGCACTGATGACCGAACGGGACATCGCACCCGACGACCCCAGGAAGACGTCAGGCGGCAGGGCGGTTGGCGGCTGCGGGACCGCCGACGTGGTATTGACGGGAGACGTAATGTTGTGGCCACCGATCGGAGGCGTTGCCGCACTGCTCGTCGGTGCTGCCGTCGTTATCTGAATGTCAGTCGTCGAATTGACCTCGAGAGCCGATACCACACTATGCGTAACGACTGAGGGCGGCGACTCCGTCGCCGACTGGGATGACCGTGTCTCCAAAGCGTTTGTGGTACCGGACACGGACGACGTGAGGAATGTCATTTCGTCGGCGGTGCTCGTTGCTTCAGCGAAGGTTGTTGCTGTTTGTCGATCGTCAAGAAACGTCGGAAGGATGCTTGGTGTTACGGTTCGATGAGGTCCGACGCTTTCAGAGGATCGGCGAATGCGACGAAGGAGGTCCACGACACGCGCCTCCGCGTCCCATCGCGGCGTGGTTTCGGCTGCGGTGTGGGCGTACACGGGGCATTCTAGAGCTTCGTCTGGTCGAACGGCGAAGGTGCCCAAAAATGTGACAGCCTCGCCGGTATCACCATCAGCGGCGCCTTTCAAACCCGGGAACGGGTAGTCGGCAGCGGCTACATTCGACAAATTCCTGCCTCCAGAGACGACGTCCCGCTGAAAGCCAACGGGCAACGAGACTCCATTTGCCTTCGGCCAGCCCAAAGGTGAGCACAGTGAACTGTAGTTCACGTAGGCCATAATATTTGGCGCCTCACGAGTCGCGTCAATCGGCACCGCGGAGAAGCAACTTCCGACTTGCCGAAGCAGCAAGGTCACCCCTACCAGCGTCAAACTATAGTTTAAGGGATCGCCAGACGGCCCGATGAACGCGGCTCCATTTCGAGAGTTGATGGTACTTCCGCATCCGACAATTCGGTTGTGCCCTATCTGCATGGGACGTGCCGCTGACAGCGCCGGAGTGACGGGTGTCAGCACCGCCGAACTGCTCGTTACCGTGAACGCAACGGATACGGTGGTATTTACGACCGCGATGTCAACACCGCTAACTTGGGACTGCGATGCTACAAAGCTCGAGTAAGCGATGCCAGCGACCGCGCAAGAGCGACTACAATTGGCGGTCACCTGCGAACCCGACTGGGCGATGACGCGAACGTTTTTCACGACAAACACTGCCGGGTATACACTGTCGAAGCACATGCCTACAGCGCCTAAGCCGGAACCTGACGTAACGGCGTCGACCACCGAGCCGCTGGAAACGATCACTGAGACGTTGTCGATAATTATGTCGTTGCCAGCCTGACCAAGCGTGGCGAACCCGGCACACGCGCCCAGGTTGCCCATCACGCGACACGTCATGGAGGAGTTTTGCGCGTCCAATGTAAAATGTGAAAATCGCCACGTGACCCCGCGGAGGGTCGCGGTGCTCGCCACGCCGAGTGCGGAAACGGTTCGCTTCCCCTCGGCAACGACCGCGCTCGCTTTCGATATGCGCAGCACGATCAAGCTAGCGTAGCACCACATCGTCGTGCTATCCATGGACAAACCCAGCGCGGCCGACGCCCCTGTATCGGACGTGACTTGAATGGTGGAGGTGTCCGTGACATCGATCGAGACGTTGCTGATTGACATGTTCACCATTTTCGCCCCGGATACGACTCCTGCTCCATTGGCTGACATTCGCGATTTGCTGTTTATTTCCGATCGGTGAACGGCCACTTCCACGTCTTGGACCGTGCAGGTGAGATCCTGATAGAAACAATACATCGTCAGTCCCACGCTCGCGGCGCTATTTGGCCCGTCGCTGGCCACGAAGCTGCCCATCATCGCGACCGCAAGCAGGTTCGAAACGGAAGTCGTGGACAAGTTGTAGTTTGCGTACAACAATAAACAGACGGCGCAAGCGACGGACCTCTCGGAACGGGCGAACAGATGCGACTTCACGGCAATGGACGTCACGTTTTCCGCGATGACCGAATCGACCGTATCCGAATCCATCGCGACGCCGCCAACAACGACTGCGTCGCGGCTCGAGGCGTTGAAGAAGCTCCCAATGGTCACGAACGTTGCGCCACGAATCACAATGTCACTGCGTCGAAACACAGAAGCACAAAGGCCCATCAAACTCCCTACGTTGCCCGTTCCAGAGAGCAAAGCGACACTGTCGGTCACGAGGGCAGCCCAATTCGTGACGTTGAGCGCGAGGGAGTTGCCGCAGCGTTGCGAGAAGCCAAGGCCGGCGAGCGTGAAGGAGCCAACCAGGGTCACGTTGCACTCTGCGGCGTCGACAATTGTGTTCGTGACATTGACCAGTGCTCCTTGGTACGTGTCGACGGCGACTCCCGCAGCGGCCAACGTGGAGTAACCGGATGTGACCACCATCGAGCGACGTGTCGTCAAGTTGATCGCATCGACGGCGACCGTTACGAACCCACCGACGCTCACCGCGATGCCCAACGTCGAAGCCGCCGCCGATGACGCGGAGGACGCGGCCTCGACGGTGTCCGAGAGAACGGTGACCTTTGCGATCGCCACGGTGCCGCCACCACCTTCGAAGCTATAATGACATATGCCAACACTCGCCGTGCAGCGTTGGGCGCTACTGTTCACCGACGACCTCGTCGCGAGCAAGCGCACATCCGACAACGTCACCCGCGCCGCGATACTCGTATAAGACGCGATCCCGGCGGCGACCACGGCGTTCCCGGCCGCGGTTATGCTCGCAATCGTGGTATTGAGCACCGAAATATTCACCCTGGTGACAAGCAGAGTTCCCACGCCTAATATCCGAATACCCAAGGCCGCGGACGATGACGTGATGGATGCGACAATCGAGCGACCAGACACGACGGAGTCTGATGCGAATAGCGTGGCGTCACTGATATTCACGTCAGGTCCGTTCTCGATGAAGAGCGACGCGGCCATGTTGCTCCCCGCGCGGGTCGACGACGAGAGAACGGAGCGGTCCAACACGCGAATGCCCACATCTTGAATCACGATGCTTCCACGGGATGATGTGCGAAGACCGGCCGCACAGGACTCCAGATCTGGGCTAACATGCCGCACCGCGACCTGACTTCGACTCAACATCCACAGCACGCGGGACGCAAAAAAGTCGCCGTTTCCTGTAGCCGTGTACAAACACAACGCACTCGCGCTCGTCGTTAGGCGATCGTCAACCGTCAGATTGATCGAAGTGTCGACGATGTTGAAAAATACGTTGACAGCGCGGCGAACACCCGTCCACGAAAATACCGTGCCGACGGTGGCGTTGACGCGACAGTTTACCACGGAGACGTCCACATCCTCCACGACGCCACCACCGGCCTGCAGCTTGACGGTCCCGGAGCCGAAAACGCTGACGTTCTGGAAGAGCATACGTACGAAGCCGCACTCCGACGACGACGCGCTGTTGCCGGATCGAGTGACGTTGAAGGTGACGGCAGTGCGATCAAGGATGCAGTCAGCCACGCGTACTTCACAGAAGCGAGCGGCGCTCGGCAGTCGTCGTTGCGGATCATCGTCATCGAAAGCGGCCATCGTGGCATTGTCGGGCAGCGGCTGCGGCTCGATGATGCCCCCCGCGACGGCCGACCGCAGCTCGTCGCACACATCTATCGTCACGCCGAGCGCCGTGGAGCTGGTGCCGCTGCTGTGCGTCAGACGCTCGCAAGCAATGTCCAGCGTATAAGGCCGTGCCACCACCGTGGTCACGCTACCTTCACCGCACGACGACAGAAGTAGGAATAGCGCCAGTAGGATCGCCCACTCAAAACACCGTCGTCTCGGCGAGTCAGAGGGCGACATGGATGTGTTCGCCGCCCTCAAAAAAAAGAAGAAGGAGCGAACAGTGGGAAAAGAGACAACGTTAATGAACTCGTCGATCAGGTGTCGATCGGGTTTGGCCGACAGAGGCGATTACCACTTATTGTATCAACTATTACGGTGCCCGCCCCCCTCGCACCGATCCTTTTGCCTGGCCTCCTTTCCGATCCTTTTGCCTGGCAGAACACACCAGGAACCAGAATCACCCCCCCGCACAGCGGTACGAGTCACCAATGAGAATATGCACCAGTCCAAGCAGTCGCTATTGCGACACCCTTCGCCGATGACTTCTCTGCGATGACGGGTCCTCTGGGGCGTTGTGCGCATCGTGATCGTGGTCGGCGCGTCGCGTCAGAGAGACAGCGGCGTCGTCCGTTGATTCCGCAGACGCCACGGGGGCCACCACGCCATCACCTTCACGGCACAGCACAACGAGCCGGTGAATGCCCGACTTGATCCCCGTCCACAAGGTGTCATCCACCCGTTCAAGAACGAACAAGACCGGGATCATGTCCCCCGTACGAATCGGACGCGCCTCTGTGACGCGCCACCGTCCACTGCAACGAGCGTGTTGCAAGAAGGACTCCCAGCGGATGACGAGCACCACGGCACGCCCACCCGTTTTGAGCATCTCCGCCGCGGAGTTCAGAAATCCGCGGTACAAATCGTCCACGTCGTCTTGCTTCCCGATGCGAATGCCCCAAGGCGGGTTGCAGACGATCGCGTCGACCTGCCCTTTGGCATCCCGGGCGGCCAAATGAAGCGCGCGAGCATTGCCACACACGAGTTGCACATGGTCAGCCAGTCCAAGGCTCGCGGCGTTCGCTCGAGCACCCGCTACGACTCGCTCACTGCGATCCATGCCCACGAAACGGCCACGCGTCCCGAAGCGAATGGCCGCTTCGAGCAGAATCGTCCCGGAACCGACGAACGGGTCCATCAAGAACTGCCCGGGTTGATAACCGGAGAGATGAAGCATGGCGAAGGCGACGTTGGGACGCAACGACGCGTCGCGAATAAATTCAGGATGCACACGCTTTTTCGCCAATTCGGCGTGATGGATCTGTTCACCAATGACAACCTTGTTGCCAAGAACGTCCACGCGGACGATCACGTCGGCGTCTTTCATGCGACCTGGAATTCCTTGGCGCTCGTGAATCAGTTCTCCGATCACGCGCTCCACGTCGACGCTCCGAAAGGCGTGCGTTCCGATGCGATCGCAGCACACACGGAAGGATGCCCGTGCTTGGCCCACTCTTGTTAAATCGGGTAACAGCCGATTGCTACCCGACGCTGCAGTACCGTCCAATTGCGCGCACAACTGCGAGAGCGCATCCGGACCTTGCGGAAGATCCAAAATGGCGGTGAGTCTCACTATGTGCAGCACGGAGCGCATGCCGCACAAGGCGTCTCGCACCGCGGCGTCATCATGATCGACGGTGACCAGCACGAGTCCGGCCAGCTGGGGGTCGACGCGGCACGAATGATTGGGCGCGATGGATGACAGCGCCGCCGTCGCTTCGAAGATCATGACATCCTCGAGATTGGCGTTCGTCGAGAGGGCAAAATCAATCGTCGCCATGGTTGGTCAAAAATATGTGACTGAAAATGAAAATTTTCAGAAATGTCGAAAACCGACGAACGATTGCGAACAAGCGAACCTACCAACAAATTACCAACCGTCGTCAGGAGGCGAAACGGAAAAATGCGGTCGGGTAAGGGAAAGCAGCGTCGACAGAAACGACGCTCGCACGAAGAAATTGATGCAATGAGCTCATACATTCAAAGGAAGAGAGACTGTCGGAAAAACTACTTTGACATCAAGGGGATGCGTGGTGCTCGTCTCCCAGCAAAAGTGGGTTGAACACCGGGGCTTCGGAGCCAGCGGCAGGCACATCCCCCGCGTCAGGAATAACCGTCAACAGGGCGGTCTCGTCAGCCGTGTTCGAGGGAAGGACCGAGGGCGACCGGCAACACTTACGCCGCATGGACAGACCGAAT
>ERZ1292630.2129-Hain-H41-02um-R3-2129-length-18632-cov-6_pt2 | contig 13198 bp, 6 predicted proteins | sample MGYA00564408_ERZ1292630 | MGnify/ENA primary metagenome ERZ1292630 (study PRJEB36523, sample SAMEA6512641) | groundwater metagenome | collected 2019-01-08 | study: AquaDiva: Metagenomics assemblies of 32 groundwater samples | reverse complement strand
GGGGGGGGGGTGTAACAGGGCTGGGACAACGCTGGAAGCTGAAGTACCCCCATCGCGATAGGTTTGCGCTTTCCGGTTCGACACGATTCCTGCCGACTGTCCCTTCACCAACATCTCCCACCCTTCAAGCCGCACCTTTTACTCGACTGCGGCACCATGTCGCAGGCCGATGGCCTCGTTAGCCCCTTGGTGGTCGCGAAGCTGCAGCGATGCGGCAGGGCGCTTTTGGAAAGAAGGGCGTTCGGCAACAAGTTTGCGAGTAAAATCAAGGTGAACCGGATGGTGCGGCGCCTGCGGTTTGCAAAGCGTCTCCAGCCCCTATGCAAGGCGTACCTGGTGCGTAAAAACCTCATTCGCGGCGCGCAGCTCGCGAAGAAAATGCAGCGCATTTTGATGCAGCGCGCGGGCCGCGGCTACCTCGCGAGAAAGGAGATGAAACGACGGCTGGTAGCGTACCTCCGACTCCGTCGCGAGAGCCTGCTCTCCCTCCAGCGAATGGCCAGAGGATTCATCGCGAGGCGCAAGCTGAAGCGGCAGCGCCGGCTGCGTGCGGCTCGCCGATTGCAACGCACTGGCCGCGCGTCGATCGCTCGTCACCGACTGTGGAAAAAACTGATTGAAATGAGGCTGCGCAGGCTCCATGCGACCCTCAAGATACAGCGCGTGGGCCGCGGCTTCGACTGCCGCCTCGCGGTCAGGCAGGAACAGCTGGAGGATCTGCGCCGACGCCGCCGTTATTTTTTCCTTTATTGCCGGGCACCATGCGACGCGTTTCGCGTACGCAAGGCGCTGGGGAAGCTGTGGCTGCAGCGCCGGTACACCCTCCTCAAGGAGCTGGCGATGAACCTCCAGCGGATGGGCCAGGGATACTTCGACCGCCGGTTCCTCGCCCCGCAGTACCATCACCGGCGGCGATATCGATGGCTCGTGCGCTGCGCCTCCACGCTCCAGCGCATCGGGCGCGCCTTGGTCGACCGCCGAAGCGTCTTCCGGCTGTTCGCGCTGCGAGTGCTGAAGCAGCGCCGTCTCGCGGTGCGGCGGCAAATGATACTCGGGGCCGCGTCGAAGCTGCAGGCGGTCGGGAAGGGCTTCGCGCGCCGACGAAAAGTGTTCCGTCGTTGGTTCCGGCACCAGGCGGCGAAGCGGCTAGTGGCGGCTGCGTTCCGTGGCTACGTGGCCCGGCTGGACTGTTACCACCGGCTACACGCTCCCCAGGTGGAGCGGGTGCGACGCGATTATCCTGGAATCGACAGCGGCGGGTGGGAGGCATGCTTTGCGCTGCGGTCGCAGCAGGAGGATCTCTACCAGGAGCTCGACGAGATCAACTGGCGCTTCGACGATATGCTCAACGGCAACAGTTATCCGGTGCTGAAGTCCTTCCGGCCCGGCCCGTTGGGTCGCCTCGAAGCGGAAGTGACGGAGCTACGACGGGAGAGGCGCCGCATAACGAACACCATCGACCGAGCGCGCCCCGAGCACGTCGCCGCGATGCAGTGCAAACTCAGTGCACTGCACGAGGAGGTCGAGACGTGGTCGCAACAGAACGCGGCGCTCGAGGCCAAACGGTCGACGCTGGCGCGGCGCATGGAGGTCAACGCGGCGGACCTTAAGTCGTTCGATGCTCTCACATCGCAGCGGGACGCGGAGAGGGCGGACATCGAGCGGCAGCTCCGAACGATGGACGCCCGGCGGACGAAGGTGCTCGCGGACACCGATGCCGTCCACCAGCAAGTAGCGGCGTACATTGAAAAGGCGGCTCTCATCGACACCTTCGTCGGGAGCCCCGCCGCTGCCGCCGGTGGGGTCGGCTTCGACGCAGCTTCCTCCTCCGCGGCCCCAGTCCCCCCGACGTCGGACCGGTCGCTGACGTATGATTTCTCGAACATGGCGATGTTGATGTCCGAATCGAGCCTGCCTCCGGCTTCACCACTGTTCGACCGCAGCAGCCCAGCGAGCAGCCATCGGGGAAGGCAACCTGCCCCTCATGGGAAGCCAGTAGGACTCGTCGCTCGCAAACTTGGCGTTCCGCCGTCCTCCCTGACGCCGGAACCCGGTAGCGCCTCGCAGAAACACCGACTCCCGAACGCGCTTCCCGAAGCGAGCCAACCCGCGTCTCCCACAGCGTCCAGCAAATTGCTGCGCCAGCGCCTGGGCGAGAGCAACCTGCACCTGCGTCGGCCGGCATTCGCCCTTATGTTCCCCGCATGCTTTCCAGCGTCTGCGGCGATGTCTCGGTCGACCACAAACGTGGCCGTCGGCAGTCCCGGGCGCAGCCTGCTACGTGGCGCCCACCGGCCCCTGATCGGGGAGTCGATGCGCCGTGAACCGACGTCATCGCTATTTCCCGCCGACGACGATGGGACCGCTCCGTCGTCGAATTGGGACGTCGTTCGGCCAGGCCCGTGGCTGTGCCGCGACATACTGGTGACGTGCTCCCGGGACATCGCGTCGGTGCGTTGCCGCCTGGGAGAGTGCGACGCCCTCATTCACGGGCTGGAAGCCGCCATCGGCGAGCTGCAGTCAGAGGGCCGCCGGAGGGTGGAAGAGGGAAGCCTTCCGACGGCCATTCCCGAGTTGTCGTTGAAATCCCCCAAGAGTAACCGCTCGTCGTCCACCTCGAGTGAGGAGCGACCCGCCACGGGCCATTCCACCCGCCGGGACGATACGGACTCGTCTGCCACCCACGACGACGATGACGACGACGGCGACGGCGGAAGGCCCCTGACGCCATAGTGTGACTGCCCCTCAGCTCAGTGATTCAGTCCTCTCCTCTCCTGGCCAATGTACAAACGAGAGAGACAGCCAATCGCCTTCCTAGTGCCGCAAGGATGTCCACCGGTGTCCACGGATGCCTTTGCCCTTTGTCCACGTCGTCCCAACAGAGAACCCCCATGATGCCTCCCTTTCGTGGTGAGCGACTTCCGTCACACCGCCACGCCGTCGGCACGTCGTGGGTCTTGGCGCTGCTCCTCGCCCAGGGCGCTGGAACGGTATGGCAGGGCGTTGAAGGGCAATCGTTGCCACTCCCGTCACCTTTCGTGCCCCCAGGCGCCGAGGCCACGTACAGAGGTTTTGTCGCAGATCGCGAATGCGTCAACCGTCGCGTCGCGCTTGACGGGGCCGACATGTGGTACCAGCCGCAGCACCACACCCTGCCGTGCTTGCTGATGCCGGTGTGCGTCGCCTCAGGTTACTGCTTGCTGCTCCCCTCAGGAGGCAACGCGTCCGCGGACGCCTCTGTCGTGCTGATAGCAAACACGTCCACGTGGGGATGCGCCTACAACTTTTCGTCTACGGACACCGCCACGATCGCGGCCGCTTGGAAGGACGTGCGCAACGTGACCGATGATCTTTACGTGCGCTTGAGCGGCTGGTGGATCGCCAATGATACCAACGCGTCCGCGCCGCCCCGCTTCGTGCCGACGAATGTGACGCTGGAGTCGCGCACCAACGGATCGTTATTGCTGACGGCCACGAACCTCTCGGCGCCGCCTGCGTTCGCCACCGCGCCGCTGCCGCCAACCACCACGCCGGAGCCGACCGCACCCCCTCCGCCACCGCGGACGCGCTGTGACATCATCAGCTGGGATTGTAACGACACCTACTGGCGATGTCTCCGGGGCGTGCCGGACAAGTGCGGCTGCCTTCAGACCCGACAAAAGTGCCTTGTCGACAGCTTTTGCCTCACTCCCCCGCTCGCCTTGCAGTGCACAGAGCACGCCAGGCGCTTGCGGTGCACGCAGGACTTCGGCTGCCCAGCTACCGCCGATCGCTTCGTGGACGGAAGCGGCTGGATCGTAGCCCTTGTGTTCTTCCTGCTCGCGCTCGCGGCGTGCCTCGGCGTGACATCTTACGTGGGCTACCATCGAGAGTGGGACCTCGACGCGCGACAATTCATCGCCGATTTCGCCGCAAAACGAAACGTACCTGTGAAACGACCGGCTCCGAGCCCGCCTCGCTCCGGTGACGCGCCGAAAGTATCGCGGGAAGCCGAGGTCCCCGAACTGATTGTGCTTCCCGAAGACGTGGCGCAGGACCTGCGGGACCGGATGCACGAGTCGCTGAGGCGCTCACGCCGAAATGCGCGCGAAGATGACGACGCGATATCGGGTCGTACTCCGCTGGTGGGCGAGGCTGCGGCGCCCTATCACCGGCAACGGGCCGCGGATCTGGCACGTCAACTCCAGCGCGCGCCTATGCAGGGCTCGTCGGACGACTCGGATGACCGCAGTCCGGTGCGCAAGGATGCTTCTCCGTTGCGCCAATGGACGCGCGAATCCCTCGATGGTGCCGCGACCCCGCTGCCGTTGGACGCGGCCGCGCAAGAAGAGTTGTACGCGCTCGCATGCGAAGAAAAAATTGTCGAGGACGAAATGAGCCGGATGCGCCAGCATATTCAGGAGCTCCTTGAGGCGGAGAAGGCGAAATTAGCGTTCGAAATGGCAACGGGCGAAGTGTCCGAGCGGCCCATTAGCAGCTCGCTGCCGCCCGCGTCGTCCGCCGGGTCGCCCAGTCGGTCGCCCTGGCGGCGGCCTGACGTCGAACGCGTCATCCTAGGCCCCGCACGGCGCAACCCAATCGCTGAGATGATCGCCCGGTCATCCGCCGCCGCTCCCCGCTACCACGACGACGAGGTCGTGGAGCACCTCGGGGCACCCGCGAACGCTGCATCTCGACTCGCGTATCGAAGCTCGACGTTCGGTGGTGGCCCGACTGCGTCGCTACCGTCGGTTTTCACACAGGAGGACCAACAGGAAGGCGGTGGGGCACCGTGGCGGCTGCGTGGCACGGACTACCCTCGTTCCCCTCAGTCACCGCCGTGGGCGACGAGCGCGCATGTGGTGGCCTACCAGGCGGCACCGGTCACTATGTCCCCAGGGAGCCGCTATGTCGACAGTGGAAGCTATCCGACGCGTACCGCGACCGACTCCTCGTCCACGCGGGCGGGCCCTGGCGTGGTTCAACGGTTCGCCGTTCGCCCCGGGGCTCCACCGGATCCGTTCGGGCGAGCCGCAGCGGTGTTCCCCTTTGCCACGCCGCAAGCCGCGCCGCGTGGCGTGGATGCCGGATCCTGGGAGAGCCATTGACGGCTTTCCACGCCATGTGCGATTAGAAGTTTTCACGTGCAGTTGACAACACGGATCGCATCACCGGACGGCGTAGCGTTGTGTCCAACGGGCTGCGTTGACGCCCCCCCCCTCACGTAAACTGTACCTTCTCGGTGCAAGCGCGAAAGGGAAGCGACCAATTTCCTCCTCCTCAACTCTCTTTCACACACACGGGTCCACCCCCGCGGCTGCGATGGCTATGCTTTGCGTTTCGACCGACGATTTTCGCATCTCGGCGACGGCAACGTCGAGCGAAGCGTCCACAGTGGAGGTGACGCTGTCCAACAGCGCGTCGGACTCCAGCGCGAAGCCGCTCGCGTTCAAGATGAAATGTACGCAACCTGACTGGTTCGTGGTGCGGCCGCGAAATGGTGTCGTCCCCCCAGGCGGCAGCTGCCGGGTGCAGATCACGCTCGTGGCCTATTTGGTCGCGGCTACCCCCGGAACCAAAGTGCAATTCCTCGTCGAATATCGAAGTGTGGAAGCGAACGAGGCGTCCAAGGATCCACGCGATTTGCTGGGCGACAAGACGCAGCGACTGTCATCGAAAAAAATGATGTGCACCGTCGCACCAGCGGCCGCTGTGCCAGCCCCCCCAGCGGCGGTCACTGCGTCACGTTCAGATGTGACGGCGGCGAACAGCTTTCCAACCTCGGCCATCGCCGAGGAGCTGGAGCGTCAACGCCGCGAACTCGCGTCCCTGTCCGCTCAGCGCGAAGGGCTCGCCGCGACGGGGCGACAATTGCAGCAGCAGGTATCCGAGCCGCCCATGAGCAACGTATCTGCATCACCGACAAAGTCTTCTTCAAAGCCGTCCGGCGGCGTCCGCCTCCTCGCCGCGACAGGACTGGCGGTCGCGGCCGCTGTCGCCGCACGAATCATCGCCAATTACGTTTGAGAGCCGCTGGAACGGCGAGCCACGCAGCCACCACATCTCCCCCCTTCTGCACCCTTCTCACCTTCCCGTCATACTCTTCCGCGCGATGCGAACAAGCCGTCCGCCGTCCGCTGCCATGTGTCTTGTCGCGGCAATGTTTGCCCTGTCGGCACAGACAGCACTCCCCTTCCTTCCCGCACCGAGGAGTGCCGCGCCCCGAAACGAGCCGCCCGCATCTATGGCCACCTCGAGACCTCCATCGGCCTCGAACCGCTCCGCGTTCATCAAGCCCGCGAGTCTGACGGTGCCAAGTGATGATGATGGAGGTCGTAGCCTGACCAGGCAGCGTGCGGCCGTGGCGAGGCCGACGTCGGCCGCGCGTCGGCACAGACGACTGATGGACGACCAGGTTCAACATGCTGCGACCGGAGAGGGAGGCGCTGCGCTCTTCGTTATCGGCGCGGTGCCGCGACGTGCGGGGCCTACGGAGGAAATTGACGCCTCGTTCGCGGCGCCCTCTCAGGCTTCGGCGCGATACGGAACGCCCGACCACGCGGACGATGATGATTCCGTGTCCGCCCCCCGCCGCCGCCCTGTCTCAGCCTCCACACCGTCACTGAACGGCTGCTACAGGCCCGTGCCGAAGCTCCGGATGCATCGGCCCCATCCCGTCTTCTCGACAACGTCGTGCAGCGGCGCCTTCCGGACCGTGACCGTACCACGGACATCCACGCCGGTGATTGGCAACGACACGTTCCTGAGACTAGGCACTGGCGGCCATTGCGTACGCCGCGTGTCTCCCCTAAGTAATGCGAGCAATGCCCAACAGACAGGTGGACAACAAGAAGTCAGCGTCGAGGGAGTCGTCGAAGTAAATTCCTTTCCTGACAGCAACGTCGCGTTGTCGGCAACTGCAGACCGCGAGGCGTTTGTGCACTGGGCGACGAAGGCCGTCCGCGAACTGCATGCCGATGTCCTGCCGGGGGACGCGTTGGGATCGATCGCGGTCTGGGCCGAGGGACGACTGGCTGAGCTTCGCTGCCCCCCCGCGACGACGGGTTCGGCCGACGCACCAACCTCCACGCCAGTGTGCCAGAGCCTAGGCCATTTTTTCGTGCTGTGTGAAACTATGCGTTGCCTGCTGCCCGCACCATTCCACCCGGTCCTCGCCGCGTTACTCGAAGGAGTGAGTGCATCGTGCGTATTCTGGAATCGCGACCGGCATCTGACGCGCGCCGAAAAGCAATCGCCTGCAGTGTTCGCGGCCGCGCTCCTAGACGTGAATCGACTGCCACAGTTCCTGGCGTCAAAAGCGGCGCCGTTAGCCGTCGAGGCGGCCGACCGTTGGAGGGAAACGAGTTGCGCCGCGGAGCAGGAGAAGGAGCGCGCCGTCGATCAGGTGCGTGCACACGCCATCGCCAGGTTTGACGTGCTCAAGCGGGGGCTAGGTGACGCCACCCATCGGCTGGCACGGTGCCTGCTTAGGGCGTGGCGCGGTTACGCTGCGCACTCCCGAACGAAGCGATCGACCGCAACCCGCGTCGTTGACCGGCTCGCCGCACGGGAGCATCGAGCACTGCTTCGATCCGGGTTTTGGGCCTTTCAGGCGAATGCCGTGCAGTCGAAAGTGCGCCGCGAGTTTCACCGATGCGAGGAAGTCGAACTGCGTGCCAAACTTCGCGAAGCGGTCCTTCTCGACGAGATCTCGACGCTGAAGGCCCGCGTCGCCGTCATGATCGCCGACCACCGCAGCGCGTTAGAGAGCGGCGAAGAGCAGCGCCACAACGAAGTGGCCGGCCTTCAAGCGTCGCACGCCGCTGACCTCGCGGCGATCGCCAAACTGAAGGAGGAGAAGGCCAGCTTGGTGTCTCGCCTCGGCGACGCGAAGCGCGAAACGAGCAAGTGGATGATCCTCGCCAACGTCGGGCTGAGGGAAATGTCGGCCGCGGCGACGAAGCGGCTCGGCACCATCGTCGCTCGGGACATCGTTCCTCCCAGGAAGCATCCCTTCCAAGACTTGCTTCTCGTTTCATCCACGCAGGAAGAGGGGGGAGCCAACCGCGGCGGCCCCCCACCGCCCGTGATGTTCGCCTCGAACTTCGTGTCGCTTCCCGACGTGCTGGAATCGCACGACGGCGGCAGCCGGCTCGTGCTCCTCTTCGTGAACCACGCCGTAAGACTGCGCCTGCCTCTGCACCGACCCGTGGAGTCCTTCGGCGTGGACTTCGCAGACGGCGTGCCCGTGATCGCCATGGTGGCGCTGGTGTATCCGCATCTGGTACCAAGTAGTCTCCTTGGCGCGGACGCGGTGAGCGTGAGCGACCGCTGCGACGCGGCGTGTGCCCTCCTGGACGGGATCCAATTGCTGAACATTGTAACCCCCACCGACATTGCGCTCGGCGTCCCGCTGAAGATGCTCGCGCTGTCCCTTTCGCTCTTCCGACTCTACTGCTCGTCGTTTCGCTACGGAACCAGCGTGGCGGACACCGCCTGCCTGCACCCTCCCGCGTCGATGGGACAGGCGCTTCTCGGGAGTAGCGTTCGGCGGCGGTCATCGTCCAAGAGCGTCAAAAGTCAAAGCAGCGGCAGCACAACTGGAGTTGGCGTCGACGACGCAGACACGTCCGAAACAAACGCGTCGGAGGTGAATCGCTCCAAGAGCCGCCGCACGCAGCAGGCCTGGTCGGACGTCGACGCGGTCGAGTGGCTCTGGCCTCATCAACTCAGCGGCCGCAACGAAAACGCGGCGGACTCCGACGAGGAGCCCTGCCCTTCACCGATGAGCGCGTCGCAAGTCCACTCCCGTGCGTCGCTCCTGCAGCGAGGCAGCAGCGGCGCGACAAGTGTGACAGCAGCATCGGCCGTTAGTGACTCCGAGTGGAATGTCGACACCTTGTTCTCGGCTGCTTCGCTGACCTCCGGATCACCAGAAGTCGACCGTATTCGACGAGCGTGGTGTCACCGACGAGGGCACCACGCGGCGTCGCCGCAATCCAAACAGCCGGGTAACAGCAGCAGCATCGCCCCCGCGTCCACGGAATCGTCCGTGGAGGCCGTGGTCGTGAATACGAACGTGGAGGACGTGCACACGCGCTTACTGGCCGCCGTGACCGAGCATCGTGCATGGAGCTTGCTGAGCGAGTTTTCCACACGGCACGTGATCGACAAGCTGCAGCACGCGCGCAGCTACGACGGCACGGCGCCCGGCGGCGGCAGCCACGACGTGCTCGATGACCGCAGCCGGCGCGTGATGGAGTGGTTCACGTCAGTGCCCGAGGAATCGGTGTCGTCGCTCCTCGCGTCGAATCCCGCGAATGTCCGGAATGAACTCGACAAGATCATGTCGGTCTGCTATACGCGCTACTCGGAAATTCGGCAAGTGTACCTCAGCTATGTGGCCCAGGACACCACAACAGGCGCCACGGGAGGTGCGTCCCCGTGGCTCATGTCGCAGCACATGCTCTTGCAGTTCGTGCGGGACGCTGGTTTGCTGAAACAAGCGCCCAAGGGGCTGCTCGAAGAGGCCTTCATCGCCGCCATCACCGGCACATCTGCCGCGTTCCACTCGTCACCTCCGTCGTCACCTGCCGTCAACGCATCTCGCGGCACGTCCGCATTCGCCAGCGCAGCGGCGACCAGTGGTCTTGTCTTCATGCCCACCGCGACGGACAAGATCCGTCGCACCGCGCCAAAGGGAATGGCGGACGTCCGCCTCACGCCGGCGCAGTTTTTGGTCGTGCTCTTGCACTTCGCGCACTCCCGGTACCGGCACAGCGACGCCAACGACCCGTCGTCGACGGCGGGGCGCCGACAGCCGGCCGCGCCGGGGCCAGACGCCGCCGAGGAAGGGGCCGCCGCTGCCGCCGCCGATGGTGATGGACCGTCGCCGCAAGTGGTGACCTCCGCCAACGGTACGCCGTGGCTCCCGCTGCACCTGTGCATGAAGCGGCTGCTGGCGGCCGACGTCATCGGCGGCGGGTGCAACGCCTCTGCGGTGGACCTCATCGCCGACCGCGCCAGGCACCCCCTTGTTCAACGGGCGTTCAAGAAGATCGCCAAGCCGGTCACCCGCATCCTGCGCTCGCTTCGCGCCAAGGAAAGCGGCCTGCCGAAGTCAGAGTGGCTGAATGGCGGGGCCGCGAACACCGTCGCGGAGGGGGCGACAGACCCATCGACAGCGTCAGTGGGCTTGGAGAGTTTCCTCTTCCTGCTCAAGGAGCTGCGCCTCATCGACACGAAGCTGCTCACGCTGCCCGACGCGGCGGCCGTCTTTCACTCCCTCGCGGTGAACGACAACGACACGATGATGGCGGAGCGAGCGGTGCCAGAGTCCGTCTACAATGCCGTTCAGGGCAACGAACCGTCGGGCGGCACGGACACGGCGGACGACAGCGCCGCGGCGTCTGGGGCCCCAACAATTGGAAGGCGGCTGACGTTTAACAAGGTCTGGGAGGCCCTGACGGTCGTTGCCAGCATGCGACTGCCGAATCCCCTCGTGCCGCCCCACGTGGCCGTGGCCAACCTCTGCAAAGACGTGGCGCCCCGTCTCAAAGACGTGCACTTGTGATGAACGACATGTCGACGTAGAGTTCCACCCTTCCCGGTAGAGTTACCTCTCTCACCGCACCGCACCCTTCAAGTCAAGTGGCACGAGCAGCGTAAAGGGAGAGAGGAAATCGGGAGGCAACGCCAATACGTTGCACCAACTCGCGTCGACGTTGTTTTGGAAGGGATTGGAACGTCACAGAGCGCTATTTTTGAAAGTATCATGGCCGCAGCCGCCTCGGGTGCTGCCGCAGCGGATCGTGACCCTATCTCGCTTCCCGTGGCCCACCCGGATGGTGTGGGCACATCGAGCTGTGGCCGTGCCACCGGCTACGACCCCGAGCAGCCCACGTTGGTCGTAGGCGCCGTTGGCCACGTCGCGCACGGTAAGACGACTCTCGTGGCAGCACTGACGGGGCAGCGACCGAGCCGATTCCGCCAGGAGGCGAGGCAAAACATGACCATCCAGTTAGGGTACGCCACCGCCAGGATCTATCGCTGCCCGGTGTGTCCGCGGCCCCACTGCTTTCAAGTTGTGCGGCCTCTCGATCCTGCGATCACCACCGATGAGGATGCAGCGAGGAGCAGCAAGGTGGCGGCGGACGCCTCCCCCCCCCGGCCCCGCTGCTCGCGCTGCGCGGCGCCTGCGCCACTGATGACATGCCATCGGCTCGTCGCCTTCATCGACTGCCCCGGCCACGAGGTGCTGATGAGCACGATGCTGAACGGCGCCACGGTGATGGATGCCGCCCTCCTGCTCGTCGCCGCCAACGAGGAATTCCCGCGTCCGCAAACCGTCGAGCATCTCATCGCGCTCAACGTTTCCGGCGTGCCGCGCGTCGCTGTCGTTCAAAACAAGATCGACCTGCTTGTCGACCGGGTGTCGGCCTCGCGGCGCTCGACCACGGAGCGCCTCACAGGCCAAGCGGACGATATTCGTCAGTACATGTCGAAACATTTCACCGTGGCCGTTCAGCGCCGGTCCGGCGTGGACACCGCCCCGCCCGCCGGGACCGCCGAGTTCCAAGAACGGTGGGACGCGGATGGCCCGCCGCCCGTTATCCCTGTTTCGGCACAGCTCGGCGTGAACTTGGCGTTCGTCGTCGACTGGATCGCCACGGTTCCCGTGCCGCGGCGAAACGACCTTGGTGCGCCGAGATTGTCGATTGCTCGGTCGTTTGACGTCAACCGTCCCGGCACCACCATCGACCGCTTGGTCGGAGGCGTCGTCGGTGGTACCCTCACCCGGGGCTGGCTCGAGCCGGGAGCGGTGGTCGAAATTCGTCCGGGATTGTTGACGATGGCGGTTCCAGAGCAGCCAGTGGAGATGAGCGCCACGGTGGGCTCCCAGGAGGCGTCGATGCCGACGTGCGCCACCTACAGGCCACTTCGGGGCCGGGTGGCAACGTTGAAAGCTGACAATATGCCGCTCCACCGGGCGGGGCCCGGGGGCCTGATCGCCGTCGGCCTCACCGTCGACCCCGCATTGTGTAAAGGCAACCGCTTGGTGGGCCACGTCGTCGTCCATCCCAGCGATGACCTGCGCGTCTTCGCCGCCGTCGACGTGGCGTTCTATTTGCTCCCGACCACGGTGGCTGCCACCACAGGCACCACCACCGCCGCCGCATCGGGGGGATCACGCGGGCGCGTCCCCGGGCCGGACCATTCCCCGGTGCCCGTGGGTAAGCTGAAGGTGGGCGAGCGGCTTCACATCACCGTCGGCACGCGGTCGGTCATGGGTCGGGTGGCGCTGGTGCGGTCGGGGGCGGCTCGTTTCTGCTTCGACGAGCCGTGCTGCGCATCGACTGGTACGGCATTGGTCATCAGTCGTCCCACGTCTTGCGGTGCCGGTGGCGGCACAAAGCTGAGAAGCAGCGCACGGCTTATTGGGTGGGGCAGCATTCTGAGCGGCAGCGACTGCCCACGGACCGTACCTCTGCCGCCGGGCGACCAACGCCCCATGTCGACCGCGGCGTGATGACCTGTAGCCTTCGGCCGCTCATCACATTTCACTTTTTTTTTGTCTTTCCACAATCGAAGCGACCCATTCCCCCTCCGCGAGAGAAGGGGGTCACCGTTTGCCCATCTGCCAGAATTGCAGCGCGCCTGCCCACAACAGGGGACGGGCGGTTTCAATGCTTTTGCTTTTCGTGGTAGTCATCTCCTTCGTAGAATGCTGGCAAAGGGTCGTCCCCCCTCACACTTGCGACCCCAGTGATGATACCACGCGCCCGATACTACAGCCACCGTCAAGTGGCTTGTGCCCGCCGAGCTCGTTAACGTGGCGTGGATGTTTGCCACGCTCATGGCCACTCGACGACAACGCGTCTCCACACATGTCGTCGTTGAGTGGGTATGTGCGTGGCCCCTACCGGAACGCGTGACCGCGTTGCCTGCCCAGCTGCGGCGACATAATCCATTGTGGGTGTTGCATTCGTCATCGTGCTCATGACGGAGCGCATTGGGGGTCATTCTCGGCGCAAGCACAACGCTTTTTTTTGCGGCTGTTTCCGGTGCGCTTGTGCATGCCCGGGTCGTCCTGCTTTCGGAGCCCGCCGTATCAACGTTGCCTTAATCGGCTTGATAACATTTCGCGGTCTGGCTTGGAACTCTACACTCCCAGCGTTGTGTGTGAGTGTCTCCAAAGTTAAGACTCCTCTATTGATTA
>ERZ1292630.3725-Hain-H41-02um-R3-3725-length-13203-cov-7_pt1 | contig 13203 bp, 6 predicted proteins | sample MGYA00564408_ERZ1292630 | MGnify/ENA primary metagenome ERZ1292630 (study PRJEB36523, sample SAMEA6512641) | groundwater metagenome | collected 2019-01-08 | study: AquaDiva: Metagenomics assemblies of 32 groundwater samples | reverse complement strand
GTAATAGAAAATAAGCGCTGATACTCTTTAATCGCATACCGGTCCGTCATTCCAGCAATATAGTCAGCGATTGCCTGGTGTCCTTCCTGCTCAAATTTTTTCTGATATTTGACAGGCAACAACAATATCTCCGAGCTAAAAGCTGCAAATAATTTCTCAATCGTATGACGCGCTCTGCTATTCATGCGTACCACACGAAAATGCCGGTAAAGGTTATCGAACAGAAATTTTTTCAATTCTTGCTGCTCCTTTTTGATCTGCTGGCTAAAGCCGATTAGCGGCGGCGCTGTATGCACTGCAGCCAGCGTATCAATACCGGCATCTTTGATGTTGCGGGTACTTTGCTGAATAAGATCGGTTACCAGTGTATTGATCATACTGCGCACCGTTTCATAAACCATGCGACGTTCCGGCAGTATCGGATATTTATCTTTCACTTGTGTTAGGTGACGCGAAAAAATAGAAACTTCTTCCAATTGATCCAATGTGATTAAACCCGAACGCAATCCATCATCCACATCGTGATTATTGTAGGCAATTTCGTCAGAAAAATTGGCTAACTGCGCTTCCAGAGAAGGATTTCTATGCTGCAAAAAACGCTCTCCTAATGCGCCAAGTTTTGGAATGTTTTTCCTCGCCACATGCTTGAGTATTCCTTCCCGCGTTTCATAGCAAAGATTCAGGCCATCAAAAGCGGCATAACGTTCCTCAAGAACATCCACAACCCGCAAGGATTGGAGGTTATGTTCAAAACCGCCATATTCCCGCATGCATTCATTCAATACATCCTGACCCGCATGCCCAAATGGAGTGTGCCCAAGATCATGAGCCAGTGAAATTGCTTCAACCAAATCTTCATTTAACCCCAAGTTTCTTGCAATCGAACGCCCTATCTGCGCAACTTCCAGGCTATGTGTCAGGCGTGTACGGAATAAATCCCCTTCATGATTGACAAAAACCTGGGTTTTATACTCCAGGCGGCGAAAGGCTGTAGAGTGTATGATTCGATCCCGGTCACGCTGAAATTCACTCCGCCCGGCAGGCGACTCTTCAGGAATCATGCGTCCACGTGAATTATCAGAAGACACTGCATAAGCAGTCCGCTTATTCATCACTCATACAAGCCAAAATCGTTTCATTCAGTATGGCAGGGGAAATATCCGCCCGCATCACGGCTTCACCGATGCGATTGAGAACAATAAAACGTGCTCTGCCAGCATCCACTTTTTTATCCAGCATCATCAATTGCAAATATTTTTCCGGCGGCATTCTGGGTGCTACAACCGGCAACCCAGCCTGTAAAAAAATCTTGCGGATACGGCTAACATCCGCTTCGCTGATGAGCTTCATGCGCCGGGATAGATCAGCCGCCAACACAATTCCGGCCGCCACCGCTTCGCCATGTAACCAGACGCCGTACCCCATCCCATTTTCTATGGCATGTCCAAATGTATGACCCAAATTCAGCAAAGCCCGGACTCCTTCTTCCTTTTCATCCGCAGCGACTATCTCAGCTTTATTCTCACAGCTGCGTTGGATCGCTTCATTCAACGTCACCGGATCCCGTGCTAATAAGCGATGGATATTTCGTTCCAGCCAATCAAAGAAGGCTGGATCACGAATCAAGCCATATTTGATAATTTCAGCAAGACCCGCGCGCAGCTCCCTATCCGGTAACGTATTCAATGTTGCGCTGTCCGCCAATACCATACGCGGCTGATAAAAGGCGCCGATCATGTTTTTACCTAAGGGATGATTAATACCGGTTTTACCCCCTACCGAGGAATCAACCTGCGCCAGCAATGTCGTGGGAATCTGAATAAATGGCACGCCCCGTAAATAAGTCGCCGCAGCAAATCCGGTCAAATCGCCGATCACACCACCACCCAGTGCCAATATGGCAGTATTTCGTTCGCAGTGATTTTTTAGCAGCGCATCAAAAATTAAATTTAAAGTTTCCCAATTTTTATGGACCTCACCATCCGGCAGGATGATCGAAACAGAAATAACCCCCTGTTTCTCTAATGCTACGCGCAGATTGTCCAGATAGAGTGGCGCAATCGTTGTGTTGCTGACGATAGCGACTCTTTTTTGCGGCAGGCAAGACACGATCAAGTCAACTTGTTGCAGGATTCCGTGACCAATATGGATGGAGTAGCTGCGCTTCTCTGACGAGGGGGTAAAATCTACCGTGATAGTTTGCATGGAATTTTTGTTATTATTTTGCATTATAGTGTTGAAATCAATGGATATTAACTTATTAATGAGCTTTTGTACTAAAAAACGGACACCTTGTTTCCCGCTATCGATGATGACATGCGCTGCTTCACGATACAGCGCATCCCGCTGCACATAGAGTTCGCTCAATCGTGCAAACAGATTTTGTGTCTGCAGTAAAGGCCGGTTTTTGTCATACCGGGTGCGCCGGTACAAATCATTAACCGACGCCCGGAGATAAATAACGATCCCGCCACGCTGCAGTATCTGACGATTCTCCCGGCTCAGCACTGCGCCGCCACCGGTAGCCAATACAATATTACTCTTCTTAACCAGCTCAGCCAGCACTTCCGATTCACGTTTACGAAAGCCGGCCTCACCTTCAATCTCAAATATCACCGGAATTTTTACACCGGTACGATCCTGGATCTCATGGTCCGAATCGATAAATTCCTTACCGAGAGAATTAGCTAACGCTTTGCCGATGGTCGTTTTGCCCGCGCCCATCATACCCACTAAGATAATATTGGTATGCCCCAGTTTTTTCTGAACGGGCTGGAGTATTTTCGATTTACTTAAATTCATACCTGTGATTGTAGCAGCAGTAAGTACACAGATACACTCACTGGTTAGTCACCCCTTGTCAGTTAATTCTGAGTCTTCTTAGCAGGCCTGAAAAATAACGCGGGGTTTTACATTGTGTTTTGTTCAGCTTTAGGCAGCTTAGGAAACTGTTTCCTCACAAACCAGGAAAAAAATAACGGTACAAATATCGTCGCAATCAAAGTTGCCATAATCATCCCGCCAAAGACGCCTGTTCCCATTGATTGCCGGGCCGCTGAACCAGCACCGGTCGCAAGTACCAAAGGAACAACTCCCAATATAAATGCCATGGAAGTCATTACAATGGGCCGGAAACGTAGCTGAGCGGATTGAATGGCTGCTTGTTTTATGGCAACACCTTCTTTCATTCTCTGGTTGGCGAATTCGACGAGCAAAATTGCATTTTTAGCCGTCAACCCAATTAATGTCACCATTCCGATTTGAAAATAAATGTCATTCGGCATATCGCGCAACAAAATCGCCACCAACGCACCCACCATCGCGAAAGGAATCGCCATAATGACAGCCAATGGCAGTGCCCAGGTTTCAAATTGCGCTGCCAGAATCAAGAAAACCATTACGACAGCCAAGCTAAACGCAAAAATCGCCGCCGAACCCATCTTTTTTTCCTGGAATGCAGCGCCGGTCCAGGCAATTTGATAACCTTCCGGCAATGTTCTGGCTGCAATACTTTCAACCAATGCAATCGCATCGCCGGAACTGACTCCGCTTGCACCGCTTCCCATAATTTTTGCCGACAGCAATCCGTTGAATCGCTCCAATTGCTCTGCACCCACGATATGCTTTACTACGCTCAGTGCAGACAAAGGAATCATCGAACCGGATTCTGAGCGCACATACACCTTGCCCAAATCCTCCGCTTTCATGCGATACGCCGCTTCAGCTTGCAGCTGCACGCGATAGGTTCGTCCGGAACGATTAAAATCGTTCACATAAAATGATCCCATGGTACTTTGCAACGTCGCGTAGATATCCGCAATGGCTACACCTTGCGCTATGGCTTTGGCTTCATCGACTTCAACGAAATATTGCGGCACCGATGTCCGCAAGAAAGTATTCACAGTCGCCAGCTTGGGTTCCTGTTTCAGGGTTTGTACCAACTCATTCACCACACTGGCCAATTGCGCCGTCTCTGAATTTGCCCGGCTTTGAACAAATAGTTCAAAGCCGCCCGTACTACCTAAGCCACGTATCGCCGGAGGATTAAAAGCTATCGCCAAACCATCCGGTTGTTGCGCACCGATCAGAAACAACTTTTTCACAATATCCGTAGCGGTTGTGCTACGTTCTGACCAATCCTTCAAACGGATGAACATGGTCGAAACATTGGTTTTATTGCCGCCGCCAATAAAATCCAGTCCATTGACCGCAAACTGAAAAGCCACGGCAGATTCTTTTGCCATCTCGGTATTAATGGCATCCGCCGTACTGACTGTTCTCGCCAGTGTTGCGCCATCAGGCAAGATCACTGACGCAATCACATACCCTTGATCTTCCGGCGGAACAAAGCTTTCCGGAATATTTTTTACCAAATAAACCAAGCCAGCAATCATCACCAGAAATATCAGCGCGCTTCTGACCACATGGCGCAAACTCAAACCAACCATGCCCACATAGAACTTGCGTGCACGCTCAAAATGCGCGTTAAACCAGGTAAAAAAAACAAATTGACGGTGTGCAGGCCGGAGTAATACTGCACACAACGTAGGCGTCAGCGTTAAAGCGACAATACCGGAAATAACTCCGGCGACAGCTACTGTCACGGCAAACTGCTGGTACAACTCCCCTGCGATACCGCCAAGAAAAGCAACTGGGATAAAAACCGCAACCAAAACCATGGTCATCGCCACCACGGCACTGGATACCTGCTGCATCGCTTTGATGGCGGCATCAACCGGCGACAACTTCTCCTGCGACATCAGCCGTTCGATATTTTCCAGCACGACAATCGCATCATCGACCACAATGCCGATCGAAAGCACCATCGCAAACAGCGTCAACGTATTGATCGAGTAGCCCAGTAACCATAATCCGGCAAAGGTGCCAATCAAGGAAATCGGGATGGCAATAATCGGAATCAATGTCGCACGCCAGCTCTGTAGAAACAAATAAACCACCAGAACCACCAGCAGCATCGCTTCCCCCAGGGTTTTTACCACTTCCCAGATCGATTCTTTAACAAACACGCTGGTATCATAAGAGATAACGTATTCCATGCCTTCCGGAAAATATTGCTGCAGCTCAATCATCCTGGCTTTAACAGCGGCTGCTGTATCCAGCGCATTGGCACCCGAACGCAGAAAAATACCAATCCCTAATCCCGGTTTGCCGTTGAGCAAGGTACGTGTCGCATAATCTTGCGCACCCAGCTCAATCCGCGCCACATCTTTCAGATAGAGCACACCGCGCGGCCCATCCGAGCGCAGAATAATATTCTCAAACTGTTCCGGCTCTAATAACCGTCCTTTTGCGGTCACGGTATAAACCAATTGTTGATCCGCCAAGGCCGGTTCCTGACCTATTTTCCCGATGGCTTGCTGCGCATTCTGCGCCCGGATGGCACTTGCAATGTCAATGGTTGTAATACCCAACTGCGCCATCCGGTCAGGCCGCAACCAAATCCGCATGGAATAGTCTTGTGCGCCAAAAATCCGGGCTTCCCCCACACCGCTGGCACGTCTCATATCATCCAAGATATTGATCGTAATGAAATTACTCAAGAATAGCGGCGTATGCTTCGGATCTTTGGAAGTTATCGCAAAAACCAGCAACAGATCGTTCGAACGTTTCTGAATGGTAATGCCGGTGCGCCTCACTTCATCGGGCAAACGTGCCAAGGCGGTATTGACTTCATTGCTGACATTGAAAGTAGCCCGATCAATATCGGTTCCAATTTCAAAAGTAATGGTAATCGTCAGACGGCCGCTTGAATCAGCACTGGAATTAAAGTACAACAAGCCCTCAATTGCGCTGAGTTTCTCCTCGATCGGCGCAGCCACCGTTTTGATCATGGTCTCCGCACTTGCACCCGGAAATGTTGCCGTCACAATAACCGTTGGTGGTGTAATCCTCGGATACTGTTCGATGGGTAATTGCATAGCCGCAGCCAATCCTGCTAGAACGATAATAATCGACAGAACCGAAGCAAAAATTGGTCGTTCAATAAAAAATCTGGCCATGTGTGCAGTTGCTATTTAATTGGTAGATACCGCATTGGATTGAGCAGAAGTTAACGTATCCCGCAATTGAGGATCAACCACTTTGCCAGGTGCTAATTTGATCATATTGTCTATCACCACCCTATCCCCTGCATGCAATCCATCCAGAATGATCCAATCCTTTCCGATCCAATCCCCTGCAATGACAGGGCGCTGCATCACCGCATTGCTCTCATTGATGACATACACATATCGACCCAGATCCGAAGTCAGAACCGCAACCTGCGGCACCACATAAACAGCTCTGGATTCTCCCGCAGTAACCCGCACACGCACAAATTGACCGGGCAATATGCGCTGATCGCTATTCTCAAAGGTTGCGCGCAATTGTTGTGTGCCGAGTAACGGATCAATTTTACTGGCGGCAAAATTGAGCTTCCCTTCCTGCTGATACTCAGATCCGTCTGGCAAAATCATGCTGACACTGCGTACATTTTTGTCATTTAAATGTCCACCGAATCGTGCCACTTCATTATCTGAGAAACTAAACCGTACCCAAATCGGAGAGAGTTGGGTCAATGTCGTCAGCAAACTGGTATTGGCGGATACCAGCGCACCTTCGGAAAAAAGAGCACGGCCCGTCATTCCATTCACTGGCGCTTTGACGGCGGTATAGGAAAGATTGAGCTCCGCTTGCTGAACACGCACTTTCGCAGCCTGCAAAGCAGCTTCTGCAATCGCCAGATCTGCTTTTGCCACATCATAAGCGCGTTGACTGACAAAATTCTCAGCCAGCAATTGCCGCTGACGATTTTCTTCACTCCGGGCACGCATAACACGAACATTCTGCTCAAGAAACCCTGCTTTGGCTTCTGCCAAAGCATTCTGAAAAGGTTCTGGATCAATTAAAAACAAGGATTGACCGGCTTTAACTGCCATACCCTCAGTATATAAACGCTTAAGTAGCATCCCTCCGACTCGCGGACGGATTTCAATTTCTTTAGCGCCTTCGGTTTGTGCGATCGTTTCCAGGCTGACAGGCATGCTGACCGGCTCTGCAACCATCACTGTACCCGTGATCGTCTGATCCAAACGCGGTGCTTTTTGTGCTAATTCGTTATTTCCACATCCAATTAATAACAAACCCGCTAACCCGTAACCGATAAAAATAGCGCCCCCATTCTTAGTAAGCTGACACGGCGCATTATTCCGCCTAGAGGATTTCTGATTAAGTTGATCGCATTCATGGCTTGACAAGCTCACCCCGAATGCGATCACTAGATTACCGTTCACCCTGAGCCTACCGATGCGCCTAATCAGAGCGTCCTTCAATTTAGGAGCTAACATTTTCACGGTTTGCGGACATGCCAGGTGATTCAAGACTGTAAAAATAATTTTGTTCGTCACTCGGATAATTACTTCGTAAGTTAAAAATTTAAAATCTAATCCACGATGGAAAAACCACAAAAGCGTAATAGGGTTCTGTATAATAGATTAGATGATAGCTTGACGGATAATGTAGAAGTATTACATAGATGAAGATAAGATATTTCTCATAATTTTACCTACCTACAGATACACAATTAAATGTATTTTGTTCTTAACGATCTGTCATACCAGACAGATACTGGCTATTAAATCTGATACCGGTCATCAATAAATCACATGATCCAATCAGCCCTATTTGTTTTTACTATTAGATAAATTTTTAAGGTGTGTTGATATGCCTATCCATAATTTTATTGCCTTACTAACTTTCTTCCTGCTGACGTCAGCAACAATTGCTCAGGCATCTCTGAAATTACCTGAAACCATAAAAGTTGATCCGGCAGCGTTAACCGCTGAGCCGATGTGTGACCCGAAGATCTCCCCTGCGTGGCGGGAAGCCCAGGAAATTGACGGGGTCAAAATTGATGCATCGCCGGGTTGCAGTCCGGATAATCCGGCTTGGATTGCCGCTGCGGTTAAAGGAACCAACAACATTTCGATGGATACCCTGATGAAGACGGGTCTTTCACCTGATGCCATCATTAAAACCGATGATCTGGATGGTGACGGCGATCCCGACCGGATCATCATCAAACTGGAAATCATGGAATTAAACGGCAAATCACCCGATTTCCCCGGATTGGTTCCAACGTTTGATATTGCTCCCGGCATACAACCCGGCGCATGGGTTTTCGCGCCAAAGACCAGCGGCATGTCAACGGAAAATTTTGAAAGTGTACGCGCCAATCCGCTGCTGAGATTACCTTCGCCAGTTATTCGCGTTGAAGTAGGCGATATCGTTCAAATCGTATTGGAAAACACACACTATTTCCCGCACAGCATCCACCTGCACGGTGTTGATCACCCATTTTCACACGGTGAACACGGTGGTCAAGACGGCGTGCCGCAGACCAGCGAAATGGAACTGATGCCTGGCGAACGCCGTATTTATCAATTCCAGGCACGGCAACCGGGCACCATGTTTTACCACTGCCATGTGCAAACGCACACCCACTTGGCGATGGGCTTGGCTGGAATGATTGTCATTGAAGAAAACAAACCGAATAACTGGCTGCAAACTTTAAATATTGGCGCCGGGCATGTTCGCCACCCCTCCGTTGCCGTGCGCGAGCAATTCGATCAGGAATATGATCTGCATTATCACGCGATGGACAAGGAATTGAGCGGCATTATTCAGAAACACAACGATCCTCGACTCATCGCACGCGATATGAATCAACGTTATGACATTACTGACTCAACCGAGGATTACTTCACGCTGAACGGCTTGTCTTTCCCATACACACTCAGGGAATCACTGATCATTGTTGAGCCTGATCAAAAAATCAAACTGCGCTTGCTGAACAGTGGTGGTGAACTGATCGCCGTCCATACCCATGGCCACCACGCCACGATCACGCATTACGACGGCGTGGAGCACAACCCAGTTGCACAGATCATGCGTGACGTGTTTGACATGGCACCGGCACAACGGCTTGACCTGAAATTAGAAACCGTCAATGATGGCAAACACAGCTATGGCGAAGGTGATTGGCTGTTTCATGATCACCGGGAAAAGGGAATCACCACAAACGGTATGGCGGAAGGCGGCAGCATGAGTTCCATTGTTTACACCTCTTATTTGGGTGAACATGGCATGCCCAAGGTCAGTCATTTTGGTATTGATCTCAATAAGTATTTCACCAAGGAATATTTTGAGCGCAGACTTCCCGTGTGGCAAGACCTCGATGCATGGTCCAGCCTGGGATCGCCTGCCGGTCAAGCAGGTTTCGATACGTCAACACAAACCTCGTTGCTGAATGCGCTCTATGGTTTGTTGGCAGGACTTTTGATCTATCTGATTTTCGCCAAACGGGAACAAATCAAACAATACGCTGTTGCAGCGGTTTCACGTCTAAAAAGCCCAAAAGGGAGTAACCAATAATGGCTAAGACTACAACAATTATTTTCATACTTGCTGGTCTGCTTGCTTTCAGTGCACATGCCATGGCCCAGCAACCGGCCAAACCCAGCGAACACGACCATCAAGATCACAGCGGTCATGACATGAGTCAGAAAAATGCTACCCCAACAGATCATAGCCATGATCATGATGCCATGGATCACAGCGGCCACAACATGGAACCTGATCACTCGATCGATCACGGCGATCACAGTGACCATAGCGGTCACGCCATGAGTACGCAATCCACAGAACATGGCGATGCGCACCACCATCATCACATGGATCACGATCACATTATGGATCATGAAGGCACCATGATCATGGGGCAAAACCTGGACAAACTGCCCAGTAGCTGTAAAAGCATTTCAGAAGAAGTTGAAATTACCGTGCGGGCCGGCAGAAAATATGCCGCAAAATTCCCCGGAACGGCTTTCGCGTTTGATCAGCAGCAATGGCATGTAAAACCCTGCGCAAAAGTAACCTGGCACTTCATCAACGAAGACAATATCCGCCATCAATTCATGATGCACGGTCTGCCAAAATACCTCTATAAGTATGGGATGTTCCACCTCGAAGTTACCGGACCCAAAACGGTATCCGGAACGATTATCGTCCCGGGATCTGATGATACCTTCCTGGTGCACTGCGACATTTCCCATCACATGGAAAAAGGTATGAAAGCGCAATTGGTGGTTGGAAAAGGCGGGGAAAATATACCCAGCATCCCTGGGTTAACGCCATACAATATCAATGACACCTATGAAGCGGAAAACTTACCAAAAATTTCTGACAAAGCGGAACAAAGTGCAATGGTCAGACAAATCACGGCGTTCACCAACAATAATTTCCAAGATTATGGCATGATGCTGATAGGGCTTCTTATTGGTTTATTGTGTATTCCGCTATTTAAGAAAATCCCGTTTCGCAAAAGAAGTGATTAGCGCTTAATTATCGCTTAGCTTTTTCCCAGAGACCGGCCAAATGAATTCAAATTGGAATTTTTTTGGCCGGTTTTTCTATGGCGAAGAATGAATCAATTTTCCAATCGCATCAATACCTCACTGATGCAAGGCATTAATTTCATAAGAAAATTCAAAAATCTATAAATTCTTTTACCATCTCTATTGGGTAAAACTATTTCTCTGCACGCGACGGCAGTCGTCTATGCTCGGTTTTAGGGTGCTGGGTCAATTGACAAGCGCGGCGGAAAACCAGCAATGCTCTCTGCGCATACCCCAGAACAGTATCCGGCGAATAACCCATAGACCGGCTTTGTTCGGTGAGTCCCGCCGGGCAGCCGGTGAGCAATTCCAATCCCTGCGTGACATGTTCCATTGTATAAATCGCAAACAAGCCTTTTTCAACGGCCTCCATAATTTTGTAATCTAGCACCAAGTGTTGCCGGTTATGATGCGGAATCAGCACACCGTGTTCTCCGTTTAAGCCAATTTTTTCACACAATTTGAAATAACCTTCAATCTTGTCGTTAATCCCACCCACCGGCAGCACTTCACCGTATTGATTCAGCGCGCCGGTCACCGCAATACTTTGTTTCAGCGGCGCTTCCGCCAGCGATGACAGCAAAACGAAAAACTCAGCGCAGGAAGCGGAATCTCCTTCGATGCTGGAGTATTCCTGCTCAAAAACTATCGATGCACTGAGTGCAATCGGTGCAATATGCGTAAAGAGTCCGGTCAGGTAGTTTTGCAAAATGAACATGCCCTTATCATGGATCGGTCCGGACATATCCACTTCACGGGCAATATTGAGTATCCCGTCTTCCCCGGCAAAAGTGCGTGCAGTGACGCGTACCGGCGTACCAAAGCGATGATCGCCCAAATCGATCTGCGTCAATGCATTGAGCTGCCCTATTTCTGCGCCATGTAATGCAATGGCGATCTCGCCTTCCATAATGGATTCCTGCAAGCGCAAATCCGGATAATTATGGCGGAGTGTGCGCGCCTGAAGTGCTGCGAAAATATCCGCCACTTCCACGACACGCCCTTGACGGGCACTGCATAATGCAGCGCTCTCCAGCAGCAGCATTTCGGTTCGTGCAAAAATTGCGCTTTGGCGTTTTTGATCCTCCACTTCCCGGTGCGATTCTTCCAGTAACCGCGCGACTGCGGCGGCAGAAAAATGCGGTAACTTTGCCGCTTCGCAGGCGTGCGCGACAAAAACTGACGATGCCTGGTAGGTTTCCGCGCTGGCGATGAAGCTTCCGGAAAAATCCACTTTCACACGGAAGCGCCGCATGAACTCAGGATCAATTTCCTCCAATTCATAATATTCATCCCGTGACCCAATCAAGACGATCTTGACATTCACGTCCACCGCTTCCGGTTCGAGCGATACGGGCGTATTCGAGGTTAATGCCGAGCCGGGCTCTTCGATTTGTAATCGCTTACTGCGTAAGAATCGCCGTAGCTTTACCCATAACTTGCCATCCGTCAGCAAATCATCCAGGTGCAACATAATATATCCGCCGTGCGCCTTTAATAAACTGCCGGCCCGTATGCGCATGAAATTGGTTTTTAGTTTGCCGTCCTCAAATTGATAATCGATACTGCCAAACAATGCATACGCTGAGGGATTATCTTCAATAATGACCGGCGCGCCGTGCAAATCCGCATTGTCTACGACGAGATTGATCTGATAGCGCGAAAAAATCTGATGCAATGCCGTTTCCAGCTTCTCTTCATCGGTGTTATTCGTTTCAAACAGTGCCAGATTATCGAGAATATCCGATTCCATTTGCTCAAAATAAGTCTTCAGCCGTTCCTGTTTCTGCAACCCATCCTGGATTTTCTTCAACGCAAGATTCAACAAAGGTTGCGCACTGCGGCGTTGGAGTGCAGCCAACGTGACATTCTTGTCTTTCTCAATGCGCTGGAATTCTTCAAAATACGGCACAATCGCTTCATGTAGCGCTTGTTCGGCCTGCTCAATCTCAGTCCTCCGTGCCTTGGGCAGTTTTAATAAATTTTCTGCCGTGAGAATTTCGCCCTTTTCATCCAGCAAAGTAAAAACAATTTGTTCGTCTTCGCGGTGAATGGTGAAATGCAGTGATTCCGCAATCTTGTCCAGCTTGGCGTAAGCTTGAGCTGCTTCCGCTTTGAATTTCTTCTCAGCGCGATCACTTTTGAGCTTGAAGTCTTGCCCGCTCAAGCATTGCGCGATTTCCCCCGGCAGCGATTTTGCCAGTTGCAATAGCGACTGACGCAACATCCGCCCCTGCCCGGCAGGCAAGTGCAAAGCCAGCGGCTTCTCAGGCGCGATGAAATTGTACAAGTAGCACAAATCCGCTGGCGCTGGCTGGTCAGCCGCCGCGTCTATCATCGCTTGATGCAACAAGGAAGTGCGTCCCGATCCGGCTTCCCCCAACACAAACAAATGATAATCCGGCTGCATCATGCCAAGACCAAAACGCGCAGCCGCTTCCGCCCGCTCCTGCCCGATCCAGGATAACGGCCGTTGCAGTAATTCCGAAGTATCTGAAAACCCCAGTGAAGCCGGGTCGATGGTGATGCGTAATTGGGAAGAATCTAAAGATTGAGTCGACATGTTTGGGTTCGTAACCATAAAGCGAGAGTTCTCGCGAATTGCCGGTATTGTACCTATTTAGCGGCATTCGCGTCATTGAGTAATCCAACCAGTCAGGTATCAGTTATCTGGGATCACTGTATTTTGTGGATTTTAATGCGTTTGAGATCCTCATTTAGATTTAAGAACATAAAATTATTTGTAGGA
>ERZ1292630.3724-Hain-H41-02um-R3-3724-length-13204-cov-6_pt1 | contig 13204 bp, 2 predicted proteins | sample MGYA00564408_ERZ1292630 | MGnify/ENA primary metagenome ERZ1292630 (study PRJEB36523, sample SAMEA6512641) | groundwater metagenome | collected 2019-01-08 | study: AquaDiva: Metagenomics assemblies of 32 groundwater samples | reverse complement strand
CTCCTACAAAAGTCATCCAGGGTGCAGCGGAGAGAAGCGCCGGGCAAATGCCGGCTCTGCTGCTGCGATGTTCATTCAACTTGTTGACATGAAATCGTGTGCCGACAACCAGTCACCCGGCGCGGATGATTCAATGGGCGCCGGCGTCGATGGAAGATGGGGGAGATGGGAGGAAGCGACAAGTGTAAGACGAACGATGTCAGAGCCAACTGTGCTTGATCCAACAGATATCTTGCATCCCCCCTTTCCTGTCATGTCGTCGGAGGCGACGGAGGCTCCAATCGCTAATGCGGCGCGACCACGACCCCCCCGGGAGCCGCCTTCGGGCGCCACGCCGCGATCCCGCAGCCCTCAGGCGAACGTTTCAACGAGTCGATCGCCCGTCGGTGTTCATTCCGCGGACGCAGCGTCGTCGTCGTCACCTTCGCCACCGCCGCCCTGGGCGTCCAATACAGCAACGCATGATGAGGACAGTGACGCCGCGACCGATCGCCAGCGACGACGACACGTTGTTTTCCGCCGTCTTGACGTGGGCAACGCCGATGCGCTGAGCACCCTGGTCCGCGACGTTGAGGGCTTCTTTTTTACCGACACAGCCTTTCAGAGCGCCGTTGCGGCCTACGCCGATGCGCATGACGCTCGAGCGCGCCGTGCGATGCAAGAGGGGTTGCTGACCGCCGCCGGAAGCCATGGAGAACCCGCAAGGCAAGCACTGACACCTGAGGATGTGCGGGTGGCAAGCGTAACGAAGGCGTCCGCGCCAGTGTCGCTGTCGCATGACTTCAAGGCGTTGCATGAGGATTTGCTTTCCTCCATTGTGGAACCTTTCGTCGAGCGCTTTCTGATGGAAAAACATGTCGCCATTGGCGCCGTGTCGGAAGCAATACGGCTCGATCAGCTTGAGGAGCGTTGCGAAGGACAGCATTTTCACCGTTGCCTCGCTCGCATGGCGGACATCGAGGCCACCCTCGCTCTATTTTCGACTCCGCCGCGGCCATGTTTAGGCGCCGCCTCCTCCGCGTCGTGGTCGACATCGGCGGGCGTATCGTCGTGGCTCACGTACTTTGCTGACTTATCACGTGCCGCGAACGACGGGTTTCGACGCAAGGCCGTCTTGGTGCCACTCGTGCTGGACTGGGCCCCCGCGACGTTTTGCGAGCTGGATAGTGTCGTTAGCACTGTCGTGTCACAGCTTCTGCGGGAACCCGACCACAATGAAAGGCCGTCCACCACAACAACGACGGCACAAGAAGAGTCGGAGGACGACACGCTGCAGCTCGCAGGCCTAGCCAAGGAATATTTCTCTCGACCAAAGCTAAAAGCGATGAAAGTATGGAGTTTGCGTTTATCGGCTCCGCGCCTCGGCAGCAACGGCACCTATATCCACGTCGATCCCGTTTCCAACGCGTCGCCCACCCATTCCCCGACGGCCCCTGACGAGGATCGCTGGATCGACTACACTTGCCACTGGGTGGCGGGCATGCCGGAGACGCTATTTCGCAGCTTCCACCGCATACTGATGACAGAGATTCAGCGCAGGCGCAAATTGATTGCAATTTCGCCCGCTTCGGCGGTGGAGGAGGCGAACGTCGGCCGGGGAGTGTCCCAGGGCAACCAGTCTGTGGGCGAAAACAACACAATGACTGCCAATGCGTCGTGTGCAAATACAAGAAGCGATGGAAAAAACGACACTGCTGCGGCCGTCGGCCCCGATGCCGTCCCCTGTGAGAACGTAGCAGATTGGTTGGTCATGAACGTTCGTGGGCTTTTGCTGCATGTCTTCGCTACGTGCGATGTCCAGCACCGGGCCGCGGTCGATCTCGGGACAATCGCGCACCTCGTGCACCGTTCGACGACGTCCGTTGTCCATCGCGCGAGGTCGGCCGCAATCGCTGCAGCGATCGGTCCGCAAGCTGTTCGAACGAATGAGGCTGCCCCCAATCAGCTTCCCGACGCTTCCGGCAGCCCGGCCACGATGTGCGGTGACGAGGTTGACGATAAGGCGAAGGCCGCGGCCGCGGCTTTGGTTCAACTCATTCGCAAGTCAGGGGACAAAGCGGTCGTCAAATGGCGCCACACGCTGCGACACGATCGCCGCAACGCGCACCTTCAATTGGATAGCGTCCCGTCGATGGATGGTGCGGCGACCAACGGTGCCCATGCTATGTCATCGTCGTTATTCACCTTGGCGGACGGGGCTGTGGGCGATGCCATGTTGGATATGTCCGTTTCACAGTTTCTGAAGTTTGCATCCGAGTTGATCGCTGCGTGGACGGCCGCGATGGCGACAGTTGCCTTGCATATCGTGCCTTCATCGGCAACGGAGCAAGAACGTCGAAGCGATCAGGCCGCGTTGGCGTTGAGCCTGCTTACCGACGTTCAGGCCGCCGCCGAACACATATCTTGAGCGTTGCGTCTGCGAACGGAACGAGGGTCCCTTATTCATTGGCCACGGTGACAGGGGCTCTTCTGCTCATCGCATCACATCGTCTTTTTGACGTTTTTGTGTCGACACACATGCGCGGCCGCACGATTTGTAAAAATGCAGCAATGATCAACGGTTCGTTGTCTTTCGCGTCCAGTTTTGTAACACATACCCACAACGCACACATTTTTTCTATGAACGAACAAAAAGACCGGTGATGATACAAACACCGCCGACGATAGCGAAGGTCCGACGTTGCCTTGTTGGTGTCGTCGTCGTGGCAGTGGTCCTGTGGGCCGTCTGGGTGCATCACCGACAAGCGTCGTTCCATCGTCCTATCCTGGTCGGCCGCCGCCGCCGCGTGACGGACTTCTTTCAGTTTGGTCGTTTCGTTGATGCATCTTCCCCGAACCTGGTGTCTTGCGCCTTCTTGAATGGGCGCCCTGGTGAAAACTGCCCAGGTACGGTCCCTTGTGGAATCTCGGCGCCTGTTGTGATTCAGATGGCCGATGGTGCAAATGCGATCGAATTTCGCGACTGTGAGTTGCACCGGCCGCTGCTAAACCCGCTGGCCATTGTCGTCGAACCGGAGGATGGTAATACCTCATGGACAGTGCAGTTCGTCAACATCAACTTCACCAACGTCAACATTCTCGTGCGCTCTCCAAGGCAGGCCATTGTGAATTCGACCGTGGAAGTGCTCAATAGTTCGGTGAGCTGCCGTTCCGCCGCATTCGGCCCCTTCACGGGCGATACCTATCATCTCCACTGCCTCACGGTGGAAGTGACGGAAGTCGCCGTCGTCACTGGCTTGACGTTTCGGGTGGATGACGGTTCGACGATCATCGCGACCACTACGTTTGCAAACGAGATTGCAAACGGTTTGCTTTTGTTCGTCAATCGGAGTGGCGTGACGGAAGCCGTCGTGCGAAATGTGTCCTGGGTGATCGGGCCGGGTAGCCGCCTCACCATTCAGGGACATCTCAACGTTCGCGTGATGGCTCTTTGGTCAGTCGATGCCACGTTGGTTCCGAGCAACCTGTCCTTCGTTGTTGGTGCTGTTGGGCCCACGCAGCGGACTGCGTTCGTTAGCGCGTGGCGCTTGTCGGGTGGCGGTCTGGATGATTTCGGGGTGCTATGCTCGAGCAACGTTGATACCGTCAATGTGACCGCAACACTGGCAGCGACCACGGTCTGCGTCACCCGCATGCGACTTCTGTCATTCACGTATCTCGCCGGAGCAACGATTAGCATCGTGAAAACCCACTTCGAAATGTTTCCTGGGAGCGGCAGTTTGACGCGCGGCTCGTCGTTACTGCTCGCCCAAGATCGGAGTGACAAAGGCCCGCAGCTGTCGCTTTCCAACGTCGTCGTGCGCTTCGACGAGGTGCACTGCACCCAGCCTTTCATCGCCATTTTCGTATTCCGCACCGCCTTGCGCGCTGACTTCGTCGTGAATCATTCGTCCTTGTGGTCGGCATCGGTCGCCGCTCCGGCGCAGTATGTCATGGGACATTTTTTCACGACGTTCTTTGATTCCAGGTTCGTCAGCCTGACTATCGCAAACGGATCTCAAGTCGTTTCGCCGACTATTGTTACGTCCCTTCAAGGTGCATGTTCAAATTGCCGTTTTCTCATCTCGAGCCAATCGAACCTCGTCAGTGTAGGTGAGGACGACGGATTCGCGCAACCGCCGACAGTTTTTGGATTTACGCTATCCGCGAATGGGATGGTGAACACCAGTGTCGAGTTGCTCGATTCCAACCTGACGTTGCGATTGCCTTCCCCTCCGTCAGGTGCGGTGATCACGTCGGTGCGATTGCTTGACTTCGAAAGCGGGTCTTCGATTTCCCCGATGGCGCCGTCGTTTGAGGATCTCATCATCTCCGTGCGAGATTGTAATATCACCGCTTCAGCGACCATTGGTGCCACCCCCACCGTGCATGTGCTATCAGCCTCGAACGCCGGAACCATGATGCGCGTATCTATTTACATCAGCCGTACTTTGCTGATGTTGAACGCCAGTGGCACGTTGGGTTCGATCGCGAATTTCTTAAGTTTTCCCGGCCCTTTGTATGTGACGGGGACAACGATGCATTCCCTCAACGTGACAGTCGACAACTGCACAGTCATCGCACCCGGCGGAGGCACGACTCGTTTGGCTGTCATCGTCGCCGACGTCAAGAATGCCTCCATCGTGTGGCAGGACGCGGCAGTCCAATGCCGATTCAGCTCCTTGTCGTTCGGTGTTTTCTCGGGTACGACGATCAAAAACGCCTTATTGTCCCTAGCACGCGTCCATGTCGTTTCACAGTGGGATTCCCAAGCCTCGCCGCCTATCGCATTGGGTTATGCGTCGTGCGAGCCGGCGCCAAATTGTGTCGGTTTGCTGCGGGTGTCGTTGTTGTTTCAGAGTGTTTCATTTTCGTCGCCGCCCAGTCGAACAACGGATACTTTCCGCTGCTTGACCACATGGGGGTCTCAGAATGAAACAACCTTGTCCCTGTCGTCGAACAGCGTCATCGATGTCAGCCCCACATCGACCGCGGAGATCCTTTGCATACGCGTGAGCATCGCCACCGCCATTCACAGCAATCACGTCATCTCGATCAGCGATTCCTATATCAGCGTTGCTTCCGTCAACATCGTTTTCGCGGTGACGCTAACTCTCCCATTCAACGTTGGCATTTACACCACGTTGGTATCGGACTCGACGATCGTCGTGCAACGCTCCGTGGTGTTTCTCGGCGGCGGACTGGGATCGGCTTCGTCCATCGCTTACTTCGCTTCGCTCCCGTCGATGGATCTCTATGGGTCGAACCTCGTCGTGCACATTTCGGACAGCGTCATGACGTTCCAACAACATGAGACGAATTGCATTGCTGTCATGTCAGAGACACTAAGCTCGTTCGACGTAGCCATCCAACACTCGCGATTCGTGATTGAATCGGCCAGTGCCTATGTGGCGTCGTTTTTGACCTATGATGCGACGTTGACGGACATCTCAGCCGTCCTGAGGAATGTATCCGTCAAAGCTAACGTCGCCGATTCGACCATTTTCGCAGAGGATTTGCGGGTTCTGTCTTCCCGTGGATGGCTAATTGGGTCCCGGTTCGAAGTCCATGACGCATCCTCGTTTAATCTGACGGCCATTCAAGGGGCCGGACAACCAGTATCGTTTGCCAACTACGCATCTTCGAAAAGTCCTGAAAATCCGATCTGGATATTTCGGTCGTCGTCGCTGTTGTGTCTTGCGGATCGCGGTGTATTCGCGTGGACATATTTTCCTGCAACCGTCAAAAACGGTACGATCGCGATTATCGATGCTAACGTGACCACGACAACCATCGGCGACATTGGGAGCAGCTACGCGCTACGCTTCGCAGGTGCCTCCACCTTAAACGTTGTCCTCTCCGATTGCAACTTGACATTCGCAGCTTCCTCGTTGATCCCCAATGGCGCTCTGACGTTTGAAGCGAATGCGTGCGCTCAGATCGAAGTTTCGCTTTACAAGGTAGACTTGACCGTCATCGTGGGACAGCTTTCTTCCCTCATTAAGGTGTTAAACTTTGTTTCCGCCTCGGCCGTCCGCTCGACCTTGATTCGTCTATCTTTGACCCGCATCACCACTGTGAACAGTACGTTCCCCGCGGCGTACAACTCTCCACGGGCATTGCAAGTGGGATCCAGGCCAAGCTTCGACCGCAACGTGACCGTCAATATGTGCAACTCGACTGTCGCGGTGCGCAATGCGTCGACTGCCGTTGCTCATCCCTGCTTATTGGATTCAGAGGTCGGATTCGTCAATGTATCGTGCGGCAGCGAACCCGGCGGATGCTGGCGCCCAGTTTTTCCCACCGAAACGGCGACCGCAACGTCGACAGTCACGACGACAACGGACACGACCTCCACGGTGATGACAGCGACGGCAACGACGACCACCATCACGAGCGCCACTCCCACGACGACAACGGACACGACCTCCACGATGACGACAGGGACGGCAACGACGATCACCATCACGAGCGCCACTCCCACGACGACCTCGACGGGTACTGCGTCGTCGAGGACGAAAACGTCAACCGCCACGGCCACTTTATTTGGCACGTCTACGGGCACGCCTTCTGCCACCCCTACCCTCACCGGCACCCCTACCCTCACTGACAGTACAACGATGACGACATTGACTACCGCATCGGATGTGAACACCACCCTTGCCAGCGAAACGGCCATCATCTCACCGTTGCCGTCCAGCAGCACCCAAAACAGCTCAAACGCTACTGCAGCAGTTGTTCCGGGGGCGGCGGTTTTTACCGCGGAGACCGCGGTGACGGTCGCCGCGGTGGCTAGCTTCGTGGTCTCGCCACCCACAACGGTGACCTCATTGCAGCGAGCGCTTGCCGTCAACAGCGTGTTGCATTGCAGACTGCCTGACAGCGACGACGATGGGACAGCTTTGGATCCCCCACCGATGTCGCAATTTCCCTTGTCGAAGTGGATTTTGTTCGGAACCGAAGGACGCGCCGCCGAGGGTGCAGCGGCCGGCGGTGATGCCCTTTTAGGGCGAAACGATTCTTGGTTGCACGGTGCTGCCGCTATTCGTGCGCGCCTCGTGATTGTCATGCACATTGTAAGTGCCGTTGAGAATGCCGCGGTGCTCCTCCCTTTGGCCATGATCCTCCTCGCTGCCGCGTCCGCGGTGCGCTTCGCGATTCTTGGCCCACGCGAGGAAGGATGCGACTGCCGCGAAAGGGCCGCTTCGGACGAGGACTTGTCAGGCCGATTGGACGAAAACTCAGTGAATGATGACGATGACGATGGTGCAGCCCTGTCACACGCCCCGTCGTCCACGACCTATCGGCTGCTGCTACTTCAGTGGAACGACCGGACCACGATCAGTTCATTGGTCAAGGTAGCCGTACTGTGCCGCTTTCCTTCATCTGCGGTGCTGCCGGTGACGCTCTTCCTGCCCCGTGCGCTGGAATCTGCCACGATCGCGCTCACAGCCTCGCTGTGGTCAGCACCGGCGTTGGCCAATCGTGCGAGGGGACTTAGTGAAGGGGGGAGCGGTGACGAAGTGGGCGTTTCGTCGTCGCTGACAGTGGCCGCGGCGATGACGTTCTCAGCGACGATTATCTGCGCATTCGTGGTTGGGGGCCTCTTCTTGCACTGCACGACCGGGACACGCCTGAAAGCCGTCCAAGTCGACGTGGCGCCCGACCCATCTTCCCGAGTTCCGGCGTGGCTTCAGATGCTTGCGTCCGGGACCGTGACCTGGGTGCCACTCGTCACACCGCGCAGTCCTCGCGGAAAGCGTCGTCGGGTCGTCTCTTGGTTCCATTTCCGTTATCAGCAGCTCTATGATGCGTGTCGTTCATCTCGCGCGTGGTATGGTTGCGTTGACTGGCTCTTCGTGCTTCTTATGTCGATGGTCGGTGCGGTCCGGTTGAATCGCGACGCTGGTTGCGTGGCGATGACGGTGTTGATGCTGCTGCTCGCCGTTGCTAACTTAGTCTTGCTGCTCGTGCTGAATCCCTACGTGGCGCCGCCGGCGAAAGCGGTCGCAGTGGTGACCAGTTTTCTCACGGTGTTAGCCGCTGGGTTGGCCCTTTCGTCATCGACCGCGGACGCCGCCGAAGTGGTGGTCGCTGTGTGTGCCGTGCTAGGCTTAGGGAAAGTGCCCGTCGATGTGCTCGTGGTTTGCTGCGACGCCCTCGCGATATTGAAGCGGCCGACCAGGCGAGTGAGAAAGCCGCCGTCGATAGCGGCGTACCCCTCGCTTCTTGACGCCCCACCTCTTGCGTTACTGAGTGATGACGGTGACTTGGGGTTGCATCGCACGGCGAATGACGGCGACGTCGAAATGACTCATTGCACAGACCTGGATCACCACCAACGTCCGAAAAGCACATCGCATCCTGCGCAAGGAGGGAGAGTGAAGCGGCAAGTGTCTCACGCATCCGTGCTTCTTGCACCCATGCAGGAGTACGATGCCGCCGCGACCACCAGGGCAGGGTATCTCATGGGGCAAACGGAGGGTCTGGCGCGACTGGTTGATGAAGGAGGAGAAGGAAGAGGAGCCGACGGGACCGATAATCGTCGAAAAGGAATGCTGGACTGGCTGTTAGGTGATGGTGCAGATGCCTTTGTTGACGACCACACATGCGAACACGACTTGCAAGAGCCCAGAGGGCCGCTTCGAGATGATGGTGGATTGGATGCACTGCTCAACCCGCTCGCAGAGATCGACGACGGCGACGACACGTCCAAATTGTTCGTCAGCGGATTGACGCGGCGCCGAATGGTTCTCAATCGTCACGACGGCGGAGGGCAAAAAACCAACGTCGTTGGCGCGCTAGTCGACGGAACGCGGCGTATGTGATCATGCGGATGTTTTGCCACCTGGTTGAAGGAAGCAAGGAAAGTAGCTGTGGCGCGCCCGGCCCCGGCTGCGTGGGCGAGGGTGGGATTGCCTCGAGCTCACGCGGCGTGATTCACTGTTCCGATGTCGATGGCGATGTACTTTCCCATGACATCTTTTGACTTCCCAACCGACTCCGCGTTTTTTTTCTTTTCCTTGGGCCGGCGTGCATCGTACGGCGTGCTCCCTCCCCAGGTCGACGAAACACACGATCACGACGATGCTGTACGTCGCCTGACAGAAGAAGGACCCACGTTTTGTTGCTTTGTATTTCCGTTCAGAATCTGACAGATTGATGGTTTGCGTCAATGAAACGTGGAGTTCAGGTCGCTCACGCGGCGCTCCGAACCTGTGGTGTCGGTTCTTGATGTTGACGGCGACGACGACGATGCTGCTGTTGTGGTGTTGGTGCTGCCCGTCGTATGGGTATTCCCGGGTCACCGCAGCAGTGCATGCTTCACCACCCTCCTCGATGAAACAAACGACCCGCTCATCAGACTTGGGCGTCGTCGGTTCGCTCCTCGTTCGAAGCGTTCGCCACCGTCGGCGTGAACTGCTGCGCCTCGCCGTCTGTGGGATGACCTACTACGACTGCCTCCCCCTCCTCTTCGCCGATTCGCAGAGCACCTTGTGTGATGACATTCGCCTCGCGCCAGGCACGGACTGCACGGCGATGGCTCCTCCGTGCCTCGGGTCAGAGGGACAAAGCCTCGTGATTCCTATTCCGGATCAGTCAAATGTGATTATCAGCAACTGTTCGTTGCAACGATCCTCCGACTTTCCGTTAATCATCATCTTCAAAGCCATCGTGCCTGTCAATGATTGGGCTATCAACTTCGTCAACGTCACGCTTAGCTTCGTGAACCTCGTGGTGCACTTAGACGACGTGTCAACCAACGGCGTCATTTCGGTGGTGGACAGCGATCTGACGTGCAATGGCATTTACTACGACTACGTCGCCGCTGGTGTTGCGGAAAAGATTTCTTGCTTCTCAGTGAGCGCCCAACGCGAAGTCCATGGATTGACGTTTGCAAGTAGTCGGTCACGAGTGGCCGCCATCGCGCCGGTATCGGGTAGCGTCGCGGACGTCTTCGTCCTTACGACAGCGGCCGACCCACCGGATGTCCATGACGTTCGTTGGACGCTCGATTCGAGACGGGGCAACCACACATTCGTGGTATTCGCCGGTTCATACGCCCGGTTGGCCTACGTCGTGTTTCTCAAGGTGCCGACTCCGGTGTCAAACTTTGTTTTCAACATGACATCCTCGCTGCCGAGCCAGGTTAGCATTTTTGCGAACGACGCGCTGGGTGGTTCGTTCTGCGGCAGTGACGGGGCAGTGAATCAAGGCTCAGTGACAATTACAAACGTGTCCTTCTTTATCGAGGAAACGCGGCTGCTTGATTTCACGACGTTGTCGCAAATGCAAGTTGCCGTGTCGAATGTGATGTTCGATCGTCATCCAAACGGGGCTGGGAACGTCGCGACGTCGTTGTTTCTGTCACAAAAGACGGGCGGTGCGCTCGAAAAACGCCGCCTTGATCTCGATCGTGTGTCGGTCTGGATGAACAACACAAGGGTGTCAGGAGCTGGGGCTTTCAAAACACTACTGTCCTTCTTATCGGTCAGGTCCGCGACGCGTGCGGACATTAGCTTGATCGGCGTCCACATGTTCATTGACATGGTCGATGCGAACGTCGTGCTGGGATTTTTCTTGTACTTCGAGGAATACTCCGAAACCGTGTCGGTTGCCGTGTATAATTGCAACGTCACTGCGCCCTCGTTGTTCGTTGCGAAAAAAGCGTCTTCGCACAGCGCTTTCGAAGTGGCGGGTAATTCGGTCCTCGTCGCCGAGTCCGCGTCGCCCTCCATGCGTCCGAGCATGTTTGACCTCACGGCTCAGTCCACCGCCGCCGCGATGAACTTGACCTTCAACGTGAGCGATTCGTTTCTCTCTGTCATCGCCTTGGACGTTATCGCTTGCTTCCGCTTCACGGCGTCTCCGCCCACGGCTTGGGTTGCGTCACCAGGCTACAGCGATGTCATCATCGTCTTCCGCAACACGTCGTTCACACTACGGGCGCCAACTGGTATCCTCACGGTTCCGCAGTGGATCGTCTCACAAGCGTCGCTGGCGCGCTGGAGCATCGACGTCCTGAATTGTACTGTGCAAGTCGTCAGTGTCATGACGGCCGGCGTGGCCGCTTTGGAACTGCCCCTGAAAGGGTTCAACGCCGCCGCGATGGTCACGAACACGACGGTCACCGTCGCCGACTCCACGTTTCTCGTCAACCAGCCGACGAGCGAATTCAGGTTTGTCTATACTCAAGGATCGTTGTCCAACGTCACGTTTGATGTAGCGCGAAGCACATTCCGCGTGAACGCGCAAGGAACTTTCTACATGTGGTCGTTCACGAGTCAAACGCTACAGAATCTTCTCGTCAACTTGAACGATGTGGAAGTGACCACTAGTGGAACTGGGGCAGGAACGGTGACTATGGAAGTGGCGGTGGCCGCGGCGTCAATGCTTTCGCCGTCTTCATGCCATAACGTGTCACTCGCGTCGAACAATTTCCGGTGGGTGTCAAAAAATCTTCTCCACAGTCTCAAGGCGTTTGTTATCCAAGGTGCACAAAACTATTCTAGTTTACGAATCAGTTCGACGCAGATCGAGGGTGCCTCGCTTTCGACCACGACGCTAGCGACGTTATTTTTTTTAATGCCAGGAGGCGGTGCCCCGCCCATTGCGCATAGTATCGTGGTTTCCATCACCGACAGTTTCGTCAACATCACCTGCGGTGGCGCCGACGCACTTGTGTTTCAGAACGCGGCGGTTGAGCTTGTCAACAGCTCCGTGGCGCTGAACTCGACGACGCTCCGCGTGCGAACCTTGCCCGACGCATTGGTCTCGTTGCTCCGGTTTTCAAGCGTGATTCCGTCACTGGGTACGTTTGTGCGTGTCCACCTGGCCGATATTGGCATCGTCGCGGAGAGTTTCAACCTGCTGCAATGTACCTCTTTCGGCCTTCTGCATCTGGACGTGGGCATCACGGACACAGTTATGAACGTGTCGTCTAAAAAGGCTACCACTGTCGTCGCTTTTCACAGCGATGCTGGCCTGGGTACCGCCGTCCGGTTTCAAAACGTGTCGGTCGATGTTCGAACCACCGATGTCGGCACTGGCGAAGACGTTAAAGTATTCTACGCGCAGCTGATGCTAACGAGCGTGATCTTCTCCGTCGTGGATTGCACGTTTTTCCTCTCTGCGAATGACGGTAACGTGGGCCAGCCGATTTCGTTTGCGTCGGTGGCTCCGGCACTCGTCGATGGACTTCAATGGACCTTTCAGCATTCGTCGCTTCATTGCGAAGCTCAGCAGGGATTGAAGCTGTGGCAGTTCGAAGGGGACGCCACGAACACCAACATCAGCATCGTCACGGGATCTGACATTCACGCGTTGTTCTCTGGCACCACGACCGGAGGGTCATACATCCTGGTCTTCAAAAGAAGCTTTGGGGTGAATGTCCTATTGGCGGATGCGGTCGTCGTGCTGAATGCGGCTCAAAGCCGAGAATCGAAATTGCTCGTTCTCGGCTCAGAGAATACCGACGCACGCTTTTCCTCCATGGGCCTATTTCGTAGCGATGTCCAGTTGAATCTGCGGAGTCCTTTTGGAGGCGCGGAACATGCCTTTCTATCTACGACAGGCGCCAATACAAGAGAAAACTTGTCGATCAATCTGACGTTGTCCAATGTGTCGACGAACAACGCGTCCGCCGGGGAAGATCGCGCGATTCGCTTTTGTCGAGCTGCGAGCCCGGGTGGATCCAACATGGTCGCCACGATGTGCGGCGATAGTATCGTCTCCTATACGATCAATGGCACGGTCGACGCCGCGTCGTGCCCCATGGGAGAAATCGCACTGCTCGGATGCGGCAATCTCGAATGCCCTTTGGTACCCGCAGCGGAATGCTGGGTGCCATCGGGGCTGCCGACCGCGACTCCGACCGCGACGGTGACCACAACCACGCAGACAAGCACTGCGCCTACCACCGCCGAGCCGACCGTCACGCCGACCACTACGGCGACACCTACCACCGCCACGCCAACGACTGCAACGCCGACCACCGCTACGCCGACCACAACAACGTCGACGACAGGTACAAATACCACCACATCTTCCACGACGACGTCGCCAACCCTCGCGCCACCGTCGACTTTCACCGGTTCGACGACGACTTCCGCGACGTACACATCGCCATCAACAACAGTAGGAAGCCCCCCAACACTGACGAAGACAACGACGGCAACGATATCGACGACGGCAACGATATCGACGACAACGATATCTATCGATA
>ERZ1292630.3720-Hain-H41-02um-R3-3720-length-13212-cov-10_pt1 | contig 13212 bp, 18 predicted proteins | sample MGYA00564408_ERZ1292630 | MGnify/ENA primary metagenome ERZ1292630 (study PRJEB36523, sample SAMEA6512641) | groundwater metagenome | collected 2019-01-08 | study: AquaDiva: Metagenomics assemblies of 32 groundwater samples | reverse complement strand
GGCCACGCCGATACGTTCGGCGACAAGAAGGACGAGAAGAAGAAAGACGAGAAGGGCAAGTAATCCCTTTTCTTTGGCGAGACTAGCCGACTTAAGGGGTCTCCTGCCTAGGGCGGGAGACCCCTTGTGCATTCTTCCTACCTGGTACTGCTCCGAAGATACACCGCTTGTAATCCCACGATCGACTTCGCATCCCTGATCGCTCCGGTCTCAATCATCTTGATCGCTTCCGGTAGAGACATCTCGATCACATCGAGGACTTCATCGCGATCCAGTTGTTGCCGACCCGTCGTCAGCCCGGTAGCCGTGTAGATGTGGATTACTTCGTCGGTGAAGCCCGGCGCAGTAAAGATGCTGGAGAGGAGCTCAAGCTTGCCAGCTCGGTATCCGACTTCTTCCTCCAGTTCGCGCGCCGCGCAGACCGTGGGGTCTTCACCAGGATGAAGTTTCCCTGCAGGAATTTCGTAGATAAACCCTCCTGCCGCGTGGCGGAACTGCCGAATCAAGACGACCGTGCCATCGTCTTTTAGCGGCACCACCGCGGACGCTCCCGGATGGCGCACAACTTCCAAGTCGACTGTGAGGCCGTTAGGCAGCGTGACGGTGTCGACGTTCAAGTTCACGACGATGCCCGTATAGATGTGTTTGGTTTGCACTGACTAGGCCTTGCGCTTCTTATAGAACGGTGGCTTGACGATGATTGCAGGAACGCTCTTGCTACGGATTTCGATCAGAATGGAGGTGCCGGGCTCCGCATAGGGCAGAGGCACATAGCCCAACCCGATGCCTTTCTGTAGGAGCGGTGAGAGATTGCCGCTCGTGACGTCGCCGATGGGTTGCGAGGTTGCGGGGTCGAGTATTCTGAATCCGTGGCGAGGCACGGCTTTCTCGACGAGTTCGAAGGCGACGAACCGGCGAGCGACTCCGGCCTGTTTCTGTGCCAGGAGCGCCCGGCTACCGATGAACTCGCCCTTCTGGAAGCTGACGGTCCAGTCCGCATTGGCTTCGAGTGGCGTCGTTTCTTCGCCCATATCATTGCCATAGAGCAGGTAGCCCATTTCCAACCGGAGGAGATCCCTCGCGCCGAGGCCGGCTGGTTTGAGCCCACGCGCCTGCCCCTTGTCGACGAGCAGGTCCCAGAGGCGGCCAACTTTGTCTGCGTCGATATAAATCTCATAGCCCAGTTCACCGGTGTAGCCGGTCCGGGCCAGCAAGCAGGAAAGACCGCCGATCATGCCGTCGCACGTATGATGGAGCTTAAGTCCTTCGAGAGCCGTCCCCCCAAGACTCATGAGCAACTCTCGAGATTTAGGACCTTGAACGGCCACCTGCGCTAATTCGACCGACCGGTCTTCGAGACGAACCGTCTTGTCCTGGGCAAGCTGGGATTGCAGCCACGACAGGATCTTCTCGCGGTTCGAGGCATTCACGCACAACAGGAACTCATCTGAGGTGAGCCGATAGACGAAGACGTCGTCTTTGATGCCGCCGTTCTCGTTGCAGACCATAGAATACTGAGCTTGAGAGACGGCGAGTTTGCCGATATCGTTGGTAGTGACTCGTTGGAGGAAGGAGGCAGCACCAGATCCGGCGATCCGCACCCGGCCCATATGGCTCACATCGAAGAGCCCGACATGGGAACGGACGGTATGGTACTCGTCTACGACACCGCTGTATTGGATGGGCATCTCCCATCCTGCAAAATCGACGAGTTTGGCACCGCAGGCTTGGTGGTGGGTGATTAGTGGGGTGCGTTGCATGACGTGGCTCACAGGCCCAGGAGTTCGACGTCGAAGATCAACGTCGCGTGTGGAGGAATCAAGCCGCCCGCCCCCTGTGCGCCATACCCGAGCTTGGAAGGAATGGTCAACTTTCGCTTCCCTCCCACTTTCATGCCCTTGACGCCCTCGTCCCATCCTTTGATGACTCGTCCAGCGCCCAGGGGAAAAGAGAAGGGCTGGCCCCGGTCCACGGAACTGTCAAATTTCTTTCCATTCTCCAGCCAGCCTGTGTAATGCACGGTGACGGTCTGTCCCGCCTCTGCCGTCGCTCCGGTTCCGACCGTGAGATCGACATACTGCAATCCCGATGACGTCGTAACTTCATTCCCTTCGGCACCTGCTTCCTGAAACGGCATGTCTGCTCCTTTCCTGATCATCGGTCACCCAACCACGATGATGGACGATAAATAGAGTATAGAATTCCGGCGCACAGAATCTCCTGCCAACGTCCAGCCGGGTAATCCTGTTCGAGCGTTCAATGAACGGCTCTCACTGATGTTCCTTGCGGGATTCAGGCTCGGAGAAAATGACTACACTTGCCGTATAGCCGTGTAGAAAGTTGCGCCCTCCAACCGGACCGATTTCGCCTTGGGCAAAGAATCCCGCTGTCGGAATGGGGCCGAGCCGCTCTTGCACGACCCCGCTATCGTGATGGGGTTGGCCGAAGAGTCCCTCTCCACGTCCGCAACAGCTGAATAGGAGGGCCCCGAGTGGAGGGCTCTGATGCGTCGTTCGATCCGCAGCCAGGAGAAAATGTAAGTCGTCGCTTGCGGATTTTGCGTCGCGAAGGTGGAACTGCACGGTCTGGCCTTCCTGAACGACGTCTCCGATCGCGACAGCCCCGGCCTGTTGATCCGCTCCGATGAGGTTGCGAACGAGGAAATCGCCCCGCTCGAAATGACTCCGGTGCTCATCGATCACGATGCCCAGGTGTAACGCTCGATGGGCATCGCGGCGGTGGGCTCCTCCCAGTGATTCGAAGACGTCCTGAAGTCGTTTCAAGGCTGAGACCCCACCCAGCTCATAGATCAGATTGCCTTCCGCTCTGGTCACGACAAACCGTTCGCCGATCGGACGGCAGCCCTGGGAGGTTACGGTCCTCACCGCGATCGGTCCGGTGAGTTGCACCCCCACCACGCCTCCGTCGAAGACCTCATCGTTGAGGAGCAATCGATTCTGTCCTGCATCCTGGCCTCCACCGGCGAGGCCCCCGACAGCTTTGCCGAGAGGGTATCGATCGGTTATGAGGGACAGGACTTCCTGCATCGGCGTCGAAAATGGATCAGCGAGGAGGAGAAAGGTCGATTCCTCGAGCCCCGGCTCCGGCCACCCGGGCATGCGGATTTGGTCCTGTAGCTGAGACACGGATAGTTGGAGCGGAGTCAGTCTGACATCAGGTAGGCAGGCAGCCCAGATGGTCAGGGCTGCAGCGGTTTCAATTTCTTCGGCGCCGGCAATGACGCCTTCGCCGGAACAGCCCAGACAGACCTTCGCCCTCAGGTCCTTTTGTAGCATGGCCGAGATCATGGAGGCTTTGGCTACATGGTGGGCGGAGAAGAAGACGAAGGCCAGATCGATGGGGGCCGTGCCGATTTGCATCAGGATGGCATCCGCGAGATCGCGGACGGCGGCTTCCGTATCGGTCTTGCGCGAGAGTGCAGTCGCGAATTGAAGCGTGGATGGAATGGTCGTGCCTGTGGAAGGAATTGTCATGGTAGGAATGTTTCGCCTGTCGGCCCCCGATAGGTTAGACCCCTGGGTCCATCCGTTCCGGGCGGTCCTTGGCCAGCTTGTTATAGTAGCGCCACATGTAGGAATGGTAGTCGTCGAGTTGGGCCAGGAGATAGTGCAGTTCTGCGGGATCTTCTGTCTCCAACGCACGGACCATGCGGGTTTTCAAAAACTCGCCAAACGCCTCGGTTTTTTCTACCGCGGTTAAGAGACGTAACCCACCGCCGAGTTGATACTCACTCATACAAATCCTCCAGGCGCAAGAGAGTCACGAGAGGATAGCGAGGCACGAGAGGGAAATGCAAGCGAGAGAATCCTCCGGCATCGCGGGGGACTGATCCGCCGCAATTACTTGGCGTGGTGATTGAGGATAGCACGGAGTCTGGTGAGGGAAATGGCCTCGACGCGATGGCCATCGCGTCCCACGACGGTGGTGGCCATCATCAACGCGTTGAGGATCGCCTCCTCAGTCGCTTCAACTGTTGCGGTGATGAGCGGGTTTATGTGGGTATCGGCCAGCTGGGTCAATGGGTAGGTTCGGTCTTTCGGATAATGCGGAATGACGTTCGCAGTCGAAAAGGCCAGCATGAAGTCTCCGCTGCCATGCCGTGCGGTCGCTCCAGTTCGTGCGAGTCCCAACGACGCGCGTTTGGCCAGCCGCGTGAGCTGGCGGCCATCGAGTGGAGCATCGGTGGCGATGATGACGATGATCGAGCCCTCACTTTGTCCGGGTGAAAGGGTCTGAGCAACAGGAGGACTCGCCTCATAGAGCCGACCGACCGGCATTCCGCCGACGACAAGTTCTGGCCGTCGCCCATGGTTGGCATTAACGAGCACGCCGATCGTATAGCCGCCTTCGGTCTCTGGTAATCGCCGTGACGAGGTCCCGATGCCACCCTTGAACCCATAGGACACCATCCCTGTTCCGGCACCGACGGATCCTTCCTGCACGGCTCCGGGGGAAGCGCTGTCGAGCGCTTTCACAACATCCGTCTCAGAGACATGGCGCCCTTGAATGTCGTTCAGACGCCCATCGTCGCATTCGGCGACCACGGGTGTCAGGGTATCGTCGGTAATGCCGATCTCCGGATAGCGCGCGATCATCCAGTTCATGACCCCGTTGGCGACTCGGGGCACGTTGAGCGTGTTTGTGAGGGCAATCGGATACTCCAGAAATCCCGATTCGGCCACCCAAGCAAGCCCGGTCATCTCGCCGGTTCCATTGAGGACGAACGACCCGGCCGGCACTTTCTTATGCCAGACGTCGTCGCGGGGGATGACGATTGTCACACCAGTTCGGACTGGGCCAAGCCCAGGCTTGAGCTGTCCGTCGCCAGAGATGAGGGTGGTCTGGCCTACGGTGACGCCGGCCACGTCGGTGATCGCGTTGAGCGGTCCCGGGGCATAGGAGCCGACGACGATGCCAAGAGCACGAGCCCGCAATCGGGACTCTTCCGGCGCACTGGCTTGCGCAGACATGAACGGGGCTACGCAGATCACGATGGCCAGGATCAGTAGCGGGATTATCTGGCGGACGATGCCGTTAGATCTCATGGCTTGATCCGAAATGGGGGACCGTAACCTCGACTTGGGAATGTTCCGCCTGAATGGCAGCGCTCAGCGAGAGGGCCTGCTTTTCTTCACCATGGACGATGAAAACCTTGCTCGGCAATGGATTGATGGCTCGGACATAGGCCAGGAGATCGTTGCGGTCAGCGTGGGCCGAGAGCCCGTTGAACTTGACGATCTGTGCCCGGCGCGGAGTGGGTACGCCGAAAATCGGCACGACATCCCACCCTTCGACGAGTTTTCGTCCGAGGGTATGTTCGGCTTGAAAGCCGACGAAGACGATCACGTTCGCTTCGTCTTGAATCGCGTGCTTGAGATGGTGCACGACGCGGCCGCCTTCGCACATGCCGGAGGCGGAAATGATGACGCAGGGGCCCTTCATGCTGTTCAGGCGCTTGCTGTCTTCCGGCGACGAGACAAAATGGATATAGCGCGAGGCAAAGAGGTCGCCGGAGGACGTGAAGGTTCTGGTGGTTTCCTCATCGTAGCATTCCGGGTGGCGGCGAAAGACTTCTGTCGCCCGTGAGGCCAGTGGGGAATCGATATAGATCGGGATGGGATCGAGGCGGCCCTCACCGACGAGCTCTTTGATCCGCATGACCAGGTCCTGGGTCCGTCCGACAGCGAATGCCGGGACGATGATCTTGCTCTTGTGGGTTTTGGCATGGGTGAGGAGGTCCAGTGCCTGCTGTTTCATAATCGCCCGGTCGGCTTCGTGCAGGCGATCGCCGTAGGTTGACTCAAGAATCAACACGTCGCATGGCGGTGGTGGTTCAGGATCGCGAAGAATCGGCATGTTGGAGCGGCCAAGATCTCCGCTAAAGAGCACGGTGGTCGTATTGCCGCGTGCCGTGTATTTCACCCGGATGGCCGCCGACCCCAAGATATGGCCAGCGTCGTGAAAGGACACGGTCACGCGTGGGGCGATCTTGAGCATGTCTCCGTATCGTACGCCCTCGAATCGGCGGACAAGCTTACGGACGTCATCGGTATTGTAGAGTGGTCGGACGCAGGCCCTTCCCCTCCGCTGTTCCTTCTTGTTGACGTAGCTGCAGTCACTGATCTGGACATGAGCCGAATCTTCCAGCATGAGTTCTGTCAAGTCGGCGGTCGCTCTGGTGAGGTACACCTTTCCTGAGAATCCATGTTTCGGAAGCACCGGTAAGGCGCCGGAATGGTCGACATGGGCATGGGACAGCAAGACGGCTCCAATCGATTTTGGGTCAAATCCCAAATCATGATTCTGACGAAGCGCCTCCTCTCGGCGCCCTTGAAAGAGCCCGCAATCCAGCAACAGCCGGCATCCGGGCAGTTCAACCATGTGGCGACTTCCAGTAACAGATCGTGCTGCACCGTGAAAGGAGAGCTTCATCATGATGGTGTCACTCCGTGGTGGCGCCCGATCAGCTCCCAGGCCTCCTGGGCTGTTTCGGCGTAGTGAAAGAAACGCAGCTCCTCCTCTCCGATCAACCCCTCCTCGATGAGCATCTGCCAGTTGATCAAGCGTTCCCAAAATGCCCGTCCGACGAGGACAATGATCACGCTCTGGGCTTTGCCTGTTTGGACTAGCGTCAGCGTTTCAAACAGCTCATCGAGGGTGCCGAATCCTCCAGGAAACGCGACCAGCGCCTTGGCTCTGATCAAGAAATGCATCTTGCGGATGGCAAAATAGCGAAACTGGAAGCAGAGCTCAGGTGTAATGTAGGGATTTGGACGCTGTTCATGAGGCAAGGTGATGTTGAGGCCGATGGATTTGGCCTTCACGTCGGCGGCGCCGCGATTCGCGGCTTCCATGATTCCAGGGCCGCCTCCGGTGATTACGACATAGTCGCATTGCCCATCGGTTTGGCAGGTTGACGAGACGAGACGGCTGAATTCACGTGCGACGTCATAGTATTTCGAAAGGTCGAGTTGCCGTCTGGCAATGGCCGCTTGTTGCCGACATCGGTGGTCCGTTGGGGATCGGGCGGCCTCCTCCTCCCTCAGTCTCAGGGCTTCTCGAGCGGCGGTCGGCTCCTGGAGCCTGGCGCTGCCGAATACGACAATCGTCGACCGGATACCCTGTTCGCGCTGGATCAACTCGGGTTTGAGAAGTTCGAGCCCGATCCGGACTGAGCGAAGTTCTTCCCGTTGGAGAAACTCTGTGTCGCGATCGGCTGGAATGTAGGAGGAGCCTGGGTCGGTGTTGGTGGAATCTGGATCAGATGGACGAATCATGAGGGCGATTATAGCGGGCGCATAGACGTCCGGCAATTCATGATGTGAGGCGCTGGCCTAAAATGGCCAGAACCAAATGACTGGCTCATCCGTGGTTCGTCTGGAAAATCCGTAGGCGCGCACGGTCCACTGGGGATCGAACACCACCTGGAATTGTTCGGGTGTGATCCCGGTTTTGTTCAGGGTCATTGTCGGGGCATAGGGCAAGAATGGGCGGGCGACGGCGCCGAAGTCCAGGGCCGCAGACTTGGTATCGCTCCAATTATAAAGCGCCACGACTCCGAATTCAGATTCGGTGACCTCATCCGGGGCTCCGATGTGATCGGCCAGTTCGAGCATTGTCGTCTGTCCGACACGAATGAAATTGACCTGTTCCAAAGTCACAACGTCGTTGAAGACCACTCGGCGGACGCTACAGCCGGCACAGAAGAGGAGGATGCAGAGCGTGACAACGACCAAACTGATCGAGGAGAAGCGTGCTGCCACGTTAGTCACCAAATGGCCACAACCGGAATTGTGTATGACCAGTGCGTTTGCCGTAGACCACTTCTTCCACGATCCCATTCTTATTGAAAAACACATAGAGATTATCACTCTTGATGTCCATGCGAATGAAGTTCAGTAACAGGAGCAACAGTGCCGGCGATTTCGCGTCATAGTAATAGTAATGAAAGATCTCGCGATCATTGCCTCTGACAATTCGATCTGGCGCACCGATTGCCGACACAACTTCCGCCATGGTCGTCGTGCCCTTCTTGATGCGGGAGAGGGCGTCTTCTTGAATCGGCTCTCCGATCGTTCCCCTGCTCACCACGCAGCCTTGAGTCAAGACCAGGACAATGATGATGCCAGCCAGCTGCTTCACAAATAACACAAGCACTCCTTTTGCTAGGCTTCGTTCGGACGATCCTCTAAACCCTTGGGGCGTCCCAGAACAAAATCTGTTTCAAATATGGCATAGGAGGATGGAGTGAGTCCCATTCGATGGTACACTGCCCGCGCAGCGCGGTTGCGCTCTTCGACGTACAGACGAACCCCGCAGACGTTCGGATTTGCCTTGGCGGTGGCCATCACAGTGTCATGCATCCGACGAAAAACGCTCTGGCGACGCCAGGCGGGGTCAACATAGACACTTTGAATCCACCAAAAGACCCCGTTGCGCCAATCGCTCCATTCATAGGTAATCATGAGCTGCCCCAGCAGCTGGCGCTTGTCGGCCCGTTCCAGTTCGGCGACCATGAAAAAGCCACGATCGGGAGATTCAAGGAGGGCGATGGTTCCGTCATTCAGGCGGTCGAGATCAAGGCGGCGGTTTTCTGTTTCGAGAGCCATGGCTGCACTGAACGACGCGATCGTGGCCGCATCTTCCGGCTTGGCGAGTCTGATCTTGAGGTGCTCAAGTCCTGGCATATAAGGTTAGGCTCTGGTCTCCGGAGCTTGCAGCCATCCGGTTTTTGGCTTGTACAACCCTGCGGTAAACTCCATCTTCATGGCCTCTTCCGCGGGCAGATTGATCGGGCGTACCTGGTGGTGTGGGATAAACGCGAGGAAGCCGGTAAACGGATGGATGGCCGTGGGCACGAAAACCATGAGCAAGCTTGTTGCCGGTGCGACTTGCAGCGCTGGCGGTGCGGTCCCCATGACAAATCCGATCGCCCAGAGGCCATCTCGAGGAAACGAGAAAGCCACTACCGTGCTGCGCCCGAAGCGAGAACGGAAATTAAGAAGATCGGTCATCCCTTTGAGCGTGACATAAACACTGCGGACGAGGGGGATCTGCTCGATCCACCGTTCTGTCTGGATGATGACGCGGCGTCCGACCACGTGGGTAGCGATGGCGCCGATCGCAAAGACAAGGAGAAGAAACAGAATAAGGCTGAGTCCGGGCCTCTGTCGGGCCTCGATGGTCCACGGAAGATCGAGGATCAATTCGTTAAGCGCGTGAAGGAGCGTAAAAAGGATCAAGAATGTGGCCCAGGCCGGTACGAGTAGCAACAATCCAGCCGCGGAGTACTTCCACAAGTTTTTTGACATCGCCGCTTGTTTCCTTCCATACGATCGGGCGAGGCTTGTAGTGTAGCAGAAACCGCTAGGCGAAATAGAGCCTCACGCAGGGCTTGATCTCATCGGTATCGGCGATCTATTCTAGTTGTGTAGTATCGGGGGCTCACACGGAGGGGCATTATGGCAGATCGTATAGAAACTAGGCGTCCGGTCAATATCGACAAGGATCTCCTTGCGATTCTCTGTTGCCCAGATACCAAACAGGACGTGAGTTTGGCCGATGCGGCTTTGATTGCCAAGCTGAACGAGGCTGTGAGCCGTGGACAATTGAAAAATAAAGCGAGTAAACCGGTTACTGAACCCCTGGACGGAGGATTGATCAGAAACGACCGAAAGATGCTCTACCCCATCCGAGAAGATATCCCTGTCATGCTTATCGAAGAAGGCATTCCACTGGAAGGAATGAGCTGACAGGGCTGACTCACCCACCGTATTCTTCTGCACGTAGGCCGTTCGCACATTTCACCTACATGTTCTTCCCATGCGTGATGAGGGAAGAGATCCTCACAAGGTGCATTCAAGGTCCTAGCGCAACAGTTGGTGAAAGGCATGCGCGGGACTATGCCAGTTCAAGATTTTCCGGGGCCGATCATTGAGCATCACTTGTACCCGCTTGATCTCGGCGCGCGACAGCCGAGTGAACCGCGTCCCTTTGGGGAAGAACTGGCGCAGCAAGCCGTTGGTGTTCTCGTTGATGCCTCGCTCCCAGGGACAATGCGGATGCGCAACGTAGACGGGCATCTTCGTGTGCTGGGTCAAGAGGTGGTGCTCCCGCATTTCGGGTCCTTGGTCGTACGTCAGGGAACGGCGGAGCTGAGTCGGCAACGTCCGCAGTGCGCGCGCGAAGGCCTGCCGCACCGTGGCCGCGTCTTTGGCTTTCAGCGGCACCAGCAGCGTACACCGCGTGGTCCGCTCGACCAGCGTGCCGAGCGCCGACGCATTCGCATGGCCCACGAGCAAGTCGCCCTCCCAATGCCCCGGCACCGTGCGATCCGCGACCTCTGGTGGCCGCTCATCGATGCTGATCAAGTCCTGAATAGGCCGAGACGACAGCCGCACCTTGTGGGGCCGACGAAACGATGCCGGCGGCGCAGATGCTGGGCCAGCTCCCGCTTGAACGTGCCAGGGGCCAGCACATAGAGATACGTGTAGATGGCCTCATGCGAGATCCGCATCGTCGGTTCATGAGGAGACCGCTGCCGCAACCCGCGTACAATCTGTTCGGACGACCACCGTTGCGCAAGCAGACTGAAGACAGCGGTCCGCAAGCGGGACTGGACCGCGAGCTTCCGAGGCTTGCGTGGCTGGTGGACCCAGCGTTGGGCGCGTTGGTGCGCGGGCACCGCGCGAGAGGTGAGGGGCGAGGCCTGGTGGCGAGTGAGTTCACGGGAGAGGGTGCTCGGGGCTCGGCTCAGTGCCTGCCCGATGGCTCGGAGACTCGCCCCAGCGGCCAGCAGGCGACTCAACTCCTCACGTTCTATCAAACTCAAACGGTGATGCTGGGCCATGTGCAACTCCTTGGTTCCTGGTTCGACCAGGATACCGGTGTTGCACTAGGACCTTGAACCCAGACAACGTCGATCGTCGCCGACGAGTCGCGACAATGAATACAGTTATCTATTCATGGTCGGTCTTGGATCCGGTCGACGCTCCACAGTGCTGGCAGAGATATTCATACAGATTGCCAGTCGGGAGCACGAGGAGGAGTCGCTCACGTGTCGGGGTCGCCACTCGGCACTGAGGACAGTAGAGAAGGGACGCGTTAAGAGATCTGAATTGGCCCGCTTGTCCCGAGACACCAGGCCTGGACGATCCAGGCATCCTGGGAGAGAAACCTGGTGACCCTGCTGGGCCGGTTGGTTTACGCGGAGGTCCTTGCATGAAAGAATTGTATGCAGGTGAGCCCGTAGCGGTCAATGCCGAGAGTCTAGCCTCGTGGTGTTCGTCGGTTCACCATGAGGCGTTGGGTCCATTCTTCAACGGGAGCTTAGGAGAGGGCCTGAGTAACTTCCAGGCTCCCCGTCCTCCTTGCACCAGGCCGTACACAGCGATTCCGCTGAGCAAGCCATAGAACCAGGCCGTACTCCACGGCCAAAGGCCTGGGGCATGCAAGACGAAGCCGAGAGCAATATGGCCTCCGACTCCCATGCACAGTGCGAAAATGATCCATTCTCGCATCATCGTCATGATAGCCCGGACGTCATGGGAGGCGACGAGTGAAATTGGTACGGAAGACCCAAATTGGAACCGACAGCGTTATACCGCCGGCGTCTTGGCTGACTCAATCTCCGTTGCTGTAATCAGGCTTGACAGATAATCAGCAACAAAGTTGAGGGCCTCCTCTCGACCGTCTGCCCGACGTCCCTTTTCTCGGCGCTGGACCGACAATTCGTGATCTAGATCGGATTTGACTTCCGTGAGGACCCGCTGGAGGGATGAGGGGGTCAAATTCGCGTCCATGTCTTCGAGTTCTTGGCAGCGATCAAGCACCCAATTCAATCCTTCGATCCGTCCAGAATAATGTTCCTGCTCACCCGTGTCAATCCGTGACATCGTGGTGGCAAACGTCTGGGCCTCATAGATGAGATTGTAGAAGCTAGTCACGGCTCGCTGTAGGGTAGGATTCATTTCGCTCCTTTATGCAAGTTATTATCCAGTCGATTATACATGAGAATGCCCAAGCAACAAGGAAAAAGTTATGAAACTAGGTAAACAGGAGAGAATGAAACTCATTCATGAAGCCGTAGTAGAGCGGGGCAAAATCTTTGAGGCTCTCGGGGCTGGTTTCTTTGAGACGCTTGAAGAAGAAGACTTGTGCGCGCGAGTCTATCTGCTCCAGGAGATGGCTCAATTGAGCCATGGTGTAACTGCCGGTTGGGACACTGAGGACATAGTGTACGAGGCGCTCGACGAATTGCTGAGCGAGATACTCGCTGGCGAGGTAGCCCTCCGGGAGTTTTCCTGAAGCCAGAAACTCGTCGAACGGTATGGCCTGAGCGGAAAATGGAATTGATTGCTCTTGGCGAGAGGTCACGCTGAGGGTACCTCGTGGCTCATAGTGGAACTACGCAACATTTAACAACTTTACTTGACCACCTCCAGCGCGTCAAGTGTACAGAAGCAGCAGAGCACCTGAGCCGAAAGACGGATGAGGCCTCAAGGCTTGCCCAAACAGAAGGGGCGGAGTTACTTAGGGAACTCCGCCCCCCCCTGTGAAGCGATGGCCTAGCTGAAACTTACAGCCAGGTGACGCGCTCGGCCGGCCGAATGTAGATCGGCTCTTCGACCTGAATACGCGCCACTTCCTTGCCCGACTTGTTGAAGCCCAACACGGTATCGTTGTACATCTCGAAACGTTTCCCGTGGATCTGGGTCTCGAACACTTTCGGACCAGGAATAACATCGTACCGGAAGATGATCTGCTGGCTGGCTCTCCAGAGCTGGAGGACCGCCAACAGTTCACGGCTTGGCACGAGATACTTCTCGATGGCGTTGTCGACGCCCGGGCCAAACATCTGCCGCGCATAGCCACGAGGGCTGTGCCGAGGCGGAATGTAAAAGCCGTTGGGCTCGGTGCCCCACTGTGGATACAATGGAAGCGCCACCTGCTCCACGCGAATCGCGTAGTAGAGCGGGTGCCACCGATCTTCCGCCCACAGGCCGTCTTCGCCGATGCGCATCAGGCTCTGCATCCGGATCTTGCCGACGCACGCGGCCATACAACGCGTTTCCATCGGCTCGCCGCCCGTCAGCGGATCCTTCCCTTCGATGCGCGGATAACACGCGATACACTTCTCAGACACGCGTGTGGTTCCACGATACATCGGCTTCTTGAACGGGCACTGCTCCA
>ERZ1292630.3719-Hain-H41-02um-R3-3719-length-13215-cov-13_pt1 | contig 13215 bp, 13 predicted proteins | sample MGYA00564408_ERZ1292630 | MGnify/ENA primary metagenome ERZ1292630 (study PRJEB36523, sample SAMEA6512641) | groundwater metagenome | collected 2019-01-08 | study: AquaDiva: Metagenomics assemblies of 32 groundwater samples | reverse complement strand
AACTTATTAACCGTATTGATGAGCAGATAGTTTTTCAGCCTCTTGGTGAAGATAATGTAAGAGAGATTTTAAAGACAATGCTCAATGAGATTACTGAGGATGTTGGAAAGAGGTATAATATCAAAATAAAAGTTACTGAAAAAGCAGAACGGTTTATTTCTCAAAAGGGGTATAGCCCGGAATACGGCGTCAGAGAACTCCGGCGTACGGTTGAAAAACTTGTACAGATACCATTGAGCAATTTGATTTTGAGTGGGAAAATTAAGGAACAACGCGCGTTGGATGTTATTCTGAGAAATGAGGAAATTCAAATTGTTCCTATATCTGAAGAAACATAGAGAGGTAGAAAGTAAATGGACATGAGAAAATCAAAGATAGTCTGCACGATAGGCCCCGCATCCTGGAGCAGGGGGATGATATCTTCCCTTATAAAAAAAGGGATGGATGTTGCACGGCTTAATTTCTCGCATGGCGACTATGAATCTCACAGGAAGGTCATAGGTTTTATAAGGGAGGAATCTAAAAAACTTAAAAAACCTGTTGCCATACTGCAGGACCTTCAGGGTATTAAGATCAGGGTAGGACTTATCATTGGCGGCTCTGTTGAACTCAAAAAGGGCGCAGAGATATTTCTCCATGGCGGAAAAGATATAAGCAGCGCTGAACATATATTCATCTCTTACCCTGCACTTAAAAAAGATGCCAGGATAGGCGAGAGGATACTTTTTGATGATGGATTGATTCAGGCACTCATAACAGGAAAAACAAGGGACGGTCTGAGGGCGAAGATTATTGAAGGGGGTATATTAAAAGATAAAAAGGGAGTGAATCTTCCTCATACTAAGACAAGTCTGTCATCTTTTACCGGCAAAGACAGGCAAGACCTTGATTTTGGCCTTAAGATGGACATTGATTATGTTGCACTTTCATTTGTCAGGAGCGCGGGAGATATAAGAGTTGTAAAAGAATGGCTTAAAAAAAGGCACACGACATTGCCCATTATAGCAAAGATTGAAAAACCTGAGGCTCTTGATGACATTGATAATATACTCTCTGAGGTGGAAGGGATAATGGTTGCAAGAGGAGACCTTGGAGTTGAGATATCCCCTGAAGAAGTGCCCATGATCCAGAAGACCCTTATCCTCAGGGCGAATGAGAAAGGAAAGCTTGTGATAACAGCCACGCAGATGCTTGAATCAATGACAGAGCATACCAGGCCGACAAGGGCCGAGGCAACAGATGTGGCAAACGCCGTGCTTGACGGTACGGATGCCTTGATGCTTTCCGCTGAAACAGCAACCGGCAAACATCCTCTGGAAGCAGTCAGGATGATGGATAAGATTATAAGGTTTACAGAGTCTAAGTTTTCCGAATACCGGGGTCATCCTCTCGGAGAGTCGAGTCTACGACACATAGAAGGGCTTGATTCGCATTTTTCGGATTTTTCCAGTGCTGTTGCTGAGGCGGCATGTTCCGCAGCAGAAGAAATCAAGGCAAAGGCCATAATCGCATTCACTCAATCGGGGTTCACGGCAAGGCTTGTTTCCAAGTTTCGACCAAAAGTTCCTGTAATAGCGTTTACTCCTGACAGCAAGATAAAGCGCAGGATGTCTTTATACTGGGGAGTGACGCCGATGCTAATAAGGCATCTGGCAAGCACTGATGCTATGATAAAAGAGGTTGAAACATCTCTGATTTATTCTAAGATTGCCGGAAAAGGTGATAGTATTGTTATTACGGCTGGCTCACCCATGGGAACTCCAGGAAAAACAAATCTTATGAAATTGCATACGATTGGCGAATAGTGATATCCGGTCACTGTTTTATGAATAAAAATTCCAGGCAAATAAATTACGGGGTTTTTATGTCATAAGTCTTAATTTTGCGGTGAAGATTGCTTCTTTCTATATCCAGAATTTCTGCTGTCTTAGATATGTTCCAATTGTTTTCCCCGAGTTTTTTTATAATATAATCTTTTTCAAAGGCATCTCTTGCATCCTTGAGTGTTTTATATGTGAAATAGTTTAAGGTTTCATTTTCGCCCGGCATGAACAGATTCTTGCTGGTTATTATATTTGAAGGCGTCATTATGACAAGCCTTTCAATAACATTCTTTAATTCCCTTACATTGCCGGGCCAGTCGTATGACGTAAGGCTTTCCAGCGTCTCCGGTATTATCTTTTTGGCGTGCTTGCCGTATTCTGCTCCAAGGGACTCAAGAAAGTATTCAACGAGGAGCGGTATATCCTCTTTTCTTTCTCTTAATGGCGGGATGAATAAAGGTATGACGTTTAACCTGAAATAAAGGTCTTCCCTGAAGTTGCTTTTTTTGACCTCTTCCCTCAGGTCCTTATTTGTGGCGGCAATAATTCTGACATCAACAGTTATATTTTTATTGCCTCCAACCCTTTGAAATTCCTGGGTCTCTATAACCCGCAATACCTTTGCCTGAGTCTGCAATGACATATCGCCTATCTCATCGAGGTACAGGGTCCCTTTGTCTGCAAGCTCAAATTTTCCATTCTTTTTTTCAAAGGCCCCTGTAAAAGATCCCTTTTCGTGGCCGAACATCTCGCTCTCTATCAGTTCCTGGGGTATGGCAGCGCAATTTACTTCAATAAAAGGCTTCTCATTTCTTGTGCTTTTCTCATGCAGCAGCCGTGCAACAACTTCTTTGCCTGTGCCGCTTTCACCAAATATCAGGACACGGCTATTACTCCGGGCAGCCATCTCTACCTGTTCTTTTACTTCTTTTATTTTTTGCGATTCTCCGACAAGTTTCCATTTTTTTATCAGATTTTCTTTAAGCACTATGTTTTCCATCTCAAGAGTTCTTTTTTCGAGAGCCCTTTTGGCTACAAGCACTACCTTTTCAAGAGAGAGCGGTTTTTCCAGGAAATCATAGGCCCCCATCTTTGCTGCTTTTACTGCCAGTTCAATATTCCCGTGCCCTGATATCATGATTACAGGCACATCAGGGTTTATTGCCTTAATTTCCTGCAGGGTTTGAATTCCGTCCATGCCGGTAAGCCATATATCAAGGAAAACAAGGTCAGGAGAGGACTCCCCGATCATCTCGGTTGCGAGTCGCAACGACTTTATTGCTTCTTCTCCTGATTTTGCAGTCAATATATCATAGCCTTCGTCTTCTAATATGCCTGACAGGCTTTCTCTTATACCTTCTTCGTCATCTACAATAAGAACAACAGGCTTTAACACTTCAAATCTCCTTTATAGTTCGTAGCCTTTTATCGGTATTTCTATTGTAAAGATTGTGCCTTTGGGTGCATTATCTCTTAATCTGATGTAACCTCTGTGCTCTGTAACAATTTTATTTGCAATGGCAAGGCCAAGTCCTGTGCCTCCTTTTTTAGTAGAAAAATATGGAAGGAAGATTTTTTCCTTATCTTCTTCCTTCATGCCCGGCCCGTCATCTGCGATATCAATGAAAACCCTGTTTGATGTTTTGTCCGCATTCACTTTAAGCTCTATATTACCACTATTGCCCATGGCCTGGAATGCGTTGTCGAAAATATTAATCAGCACCCTCTTGAACTGCTCTCCATCCAGGTCTATAAGCGGTATATTATCAGGTAATAATACCTTAATGCCGAATCCTTTATAGTCCTTATAAAGTTCCAGAACTTCCTCTATTATAGCGGTAAGATTTGTCGGCGTCTTTTTTATCTCCGGCATTTTCCCAAGCCTTGAAACATCATCGACAAACCTCTTGAGGCTGTCGACCTGCTTTACTATTGTCTTTGTGGAAGGCTCAAATATCCGGTCAAAATCCTTATCTTTTTGTTCCCATTTTTTTAACAGCCTCTCTGCCGAAAGTTTAATTGGCGTAAGCGGATTTTTTATCTCATGGGCCATCCTTTTTGCAACCTCTTCCCATGCAAGCGCTTTTTGAGCCTTTATTGTATCCGTGAGGTCATTAAAGACTACCAGAAGGCCAATCGGCGCTGAGGTATCATCCCTCAGCGTGGTGACAAAGACCTTCAATATAAGGCTTTTTTCTCCAACTATTGCCCTTACCTCTTTGTTGTTAGTGCCGTGGAGGTCTTTAATTATTATTCCATTGATGAAGGCATGAAGTTCTTCTGATGTAATCCTTGCCATCAGCTCCCTGTAATTTTTGTCTTTGACTTCCACCGGATTTATATTCAGGATAGAGCATGCAGCATTATTTATGGTTAGTATCCTGCCTGTAACGTCAAGGAAAACAACGCCTGAGTTGATATTTGCGAGTATATTTTTCATCTCTACATAAGCCTTCTGGAGCGTTTCTTTCCCTCCTTTCAGCTCGGATACCATGTGGTTAAAGGAATTTATCAGGAGGCCTATCTCATCTTCTCTGTGGAGGTTGAGGTGAATATTCAGGTTCCCGGCTGCAACTTCTTCTGTCGCCTGTGCAAGACTCTGGATGGGGCTGGTGATGCCGTTTGCTATCTTTAGAGCTACCCATAGAGACATAAACACAACGATTAAAGTAAAGAAACCAAGTATTAAAAGGTAGTTCATTTTTAACGGCACTTTCCATGATTCCAGTTTTATATAATCCTCGTATGCGCTTTTTATTTTTTCAACATTAGTTACAATATCTTTTGGCAGGTGCGTTTCGATAACTACAATGCCTGTTAATTTTCTTCCGCTGTACTCCGGAATAACAGCCCTGATAGTATCTCCGTCTTCGCCGGATATGACCTCTGTCCCCTCTTTTCCATCAAATCCGGCCTTTATCGTCTCTGTTGGATTATCAGGACTTTTGCTCATGCGCACGATTTTGTATTCGGACGAGTGGTTTTCACCGGACAATAGTGCCTTTGCAAACCCCATGGTTTTTTGTCTTTCCATTTCATAAACTGCCTTTGCAACTTCGAGAGAGCTTGTGAGAGGTTGTCTGAACTGAGGGGTCAGCAGTTTATCTATATAATTCGTGACAAGGCCGCTTGCTACAAAGAATAGAATGGCTGCCGGTATGAATGTAAGTACAACAAACACGGCAACAATCTTTGTCTTGAATTTATATCCGAGGATCTTCTGTTTTCTCTCGAGGTATAAGTTAAAAAAATTTTTCCCTACAAAGAACATTAATGTCAGCAAGGCAATTATATTAAGGTTGAGAAGAACAAGGAGGAGGACTCTTGTCAGGATAGATACGGTTCCAAGCCTGATGTAGTGCAGCTCAATTATAAAGGCAGCAATTATAAGTATAAAAATGCTCAATGATATGAGTCCGTTCTTAAGATTTCTCATTTGACAGGTCCCACGCGGAAGCTTGAGGAGTCTTTTACAGTTGTAAACTCTTTCTCAGGCACGAAGAAGAACAAGTAGCCGATGACAGGAGGAAGCCTTCTTAATCTGGACTCGACTGTTATCCTGACAAAGTAATCATCAGGCTCAAGTTCCTTTATATTTGTGAGCTTCAGGTCGTTGATGTTTAAAGACCATTTTAATAATGAATCAAGCTCGTTGAACCTTTTTTCTGCGATAGTCATTCTATATAATGATGTTGCCACATATTCTTTTTTGACAGGATCGGCGCGCAGTGTTTTTACAAAGGTTTTCCCCAGGACAAATTCATCAGGCCACATATTCCATATCCTGAACAGGTCTATGTAAAACGTGATTTCTTTTACTATTCCATTTTTCAGGTCCTGCACCTGTTTTTCGTCAAGCAGAAGGCCGGCTGTAACATACAGCTCGTTATTTACGGTTTTTATTTCAGGCCCGACTATTTCTGTGCCGCTTGATAGAGAAGGGAAGAGCAACAGGCAACAAGTGAGAATAGAAAAACAGAAAATAAACTGCCATCTCTTATTTATCAATTTAGACTTGACATCTCCTCGGGAAAAATTTATTGTTCATTATACCATAACGAAGACCGTGAGCAGTGAAAAGTGACAGTGTCAGTAAAAAGAGAAGCTTGCATTGAAAACTGACACTAATGACTGGCACTGACACTAAGAAAAGGAGGATTTATGGATATTAAAACCGTAAAGATGGATATCCCTGAGAATTGTAATATAATACTGGGGCAGACACACTTTATAAAGACTGCGGAAGACCTTTATGAGGTTATAGTTACAACTGTTCCGCATGCGCGTTTTGGCATTGCATTTACAGAGGCGTCCGGCCCATGTCTGATAAGGACAGAAGGCAATGATAACGAGCTTGTTGATATATGTGTTAAAAACCTTCAGAAATTGGGAGCAGGCCATGTGTTTTGCATACTGGTGAAGGAGGCATATCCTATAAATGTTCTCAACCAGATAAAAAATTGTCAGGAGGTGTGCAGGATATTCTGTGCAACAGCAAATCCTGTTGAGGTTATCATAGCGGTTACGCCGCAGGGCAATGGGGTACTGGGGGTTGTTGACGGTTTTGCGCCTAAAGGAATAGAGACAGCAGAAGACAAGGCTCACAGGAAAGAATTTTTAAGGAAAATAGGATATAAACTATGAGAAGGGGCAGGGGCGGGGAACCTAAATGCCCTTTTTGCGGGCGACTGTTTGAAAGCCCTTGTGATATAAAGGGTGAATTAGGAAATATTTTCACCGGAGGTAAATGCGGTTGTGGGGCCGTATATGTCTTTGACCGCTCGGGCCATAATCTCGGAGAGGCATATGTTGATGGGCTTGTATTCGCCTGCAACGGCGATTGGGAAACAGCCTGGACATTGACCCCTGACGTAGATTACAGAGTAGAATCATTTAATTATGACAGGGAAAATCATCAACTGCTTGAAGGGGGCAAGAGGGCCGGCCGGTCAATGGAAAATCTTCTATTTATTACAGTAAAGAATAAAGAAGAAAGGCAATCGGCGACTGATAAATAAATATAATTTACTAATAAAATTTATTTATTTGACCGAAGCTATGTAGATGTATTAGTGTGTATAGCCTAATTTCAAAAATGATAAAAAGACCAGAAACCAAAAATAACAGGAAGATTATAATACAAAGTTTAGGTCTTGTCCAAAAAATAAGGCAATTGATGTTTGCTGGTTATGGGGAGATTTCTCCCTTAACAGAAAATTCTTAACAAAAGAAGGAGGGACGTAAAATGCCAATGATGGATTTTCAGGGAAAACAGATCGAGGTTGATGATGACGGATATATTATTAATCTTGATGACTGGACTAAAGAGCTTTCAGTTCATTTAGCAGGGATGGATGGTATAACACTTTCAGACTCTCATTGGGAGGTTATCAACTTCCTGAGAGATTATTACAAGCAGTATCAGATTGCTCCAATGATAAAGATTCTCGTTAAAGAGATTGGTAAGGCAATGGGGCCTGAGAAAGGCAACACAAAATATCTTTATGAGCTGTATCCAGGCGGACCTGCAAAGCAGGCATGTAAGTATGCAGGGCTTCCAAAACCAACTGGGTGCGTATAGTTTTTAATAATAAGGTTTAATGAATGACTGGCGCCCCTTTGATATTGATCACTGGGGTGCCTTCTTAAACTTTGGTTCCCTCGAAAAGTGAAGAGGGGTCTTTATCTTTGCTGCATGCGGTATTAGGTTTTCTTTACTTTGAATAATGTAAGGAGTGGCTTGGAAGATAAATGATACTGAAGAATCTCCTGTCAGAAAAGAGAGCCGCCATCCTGGAAAGGTGGTTCGAAATGGTATTAGACAGCTATCCCGTTGACACTTCAAGTTTTCTTAAACAGCAAAAAAACCAGTTCGCTAATCCTGTAGGCGCTGCTATCTCTCAAGGGATAAACGGTATTTTTGAAGAACTCCTGAGTGGTAAGGATTCCGATACAATCTCTACTTTTCTCGATAATATCATCAGGGTAAGGGCTGTTCAGGATTTTACCCCATCTCAGGCTGTTGCCTTTATTTTCCATCTTAAAAAAGTGATTCGGGAAGAACTGGAAAAAGAAATCTCAGAAAATCAGCTCTCTGATGAATTATTCGCAATCGAAGCCAGAATAGATAAAATGGCTATGCTCTCTTTTGATATATACGTGAAATGCAGGGAAAAGATTTATGACATTAAGGCAAATGAGCTGAGAAATATGACTTTCAGGCTTTTGCAAAGGGCAAATCTGATATGTGAGCTCTCTGAGCCGGAGCAGGCTCTGATTGACAGCAAGAATCTTAACGTAAAAAGAAAAGAGGTAACGAAATGAAAATCTTATTTCCCTTCTTTGCAGTTATAGCGCTTGTTCTGCTTGTTTTCGCCGGGGTGAATATGGCGGGTATGTATTTCTTGTTCGGGATTGTAATCCCGTACGCGGCATTGGTCGTATTTTTGATTGGGGTCCTTTATCGCGTTATGAAATGGGGAAGTTCTCCTGTTCCGTTCCATATTCCCACAACCTGCGGACAGCAGAAGTCTTTGCCGTGGATTAAGCAGAATAAGATCGAAAACCCATCGGGCTCTCTTGGGGTCATCGTCAGGATGGCGCTTGAGGTGCTTGTTTTCCGTTCCCTTTTCAGGAATTTGAAGACTGAATTAAAGGACGGGAAGGTCGTGTACGGCCTGGAGAAGTGGCTCTGGATGGCAGGCCTGGCATTTCACTGGTCTTTCCTTATAATCCTTGTCAGGCACCTCAGATTCTTTGCAGAAAATGTACCGCCGGTTATCAAACTTATTGAGAGCCTGGACAGTTTCCTGCAGGTAGGTGTGCCGCTGTTCTACATAACCGATGCTGTCATTCTGGTGGCTGTGACCTATCTTTTCTTCAGAAGGGTTTATATCCCGCAGATAAAATATATCTCCCTTGCAGCTGATCATTTCCCTCTCTTCCTGATACTTGGCATTGCCATATCCGGCGTGCTTATGAGGTATTTTTTCAAGGTGCATATTGTAGGCGTTAAACAGTTGGCTATGGGACTGGTCAGTTTTAAACCAAGTATTCCGGAAGGTATAGGAGTTTTATTTTATATACATATGTTCCTTATCAGTGTTTTATTTGCATATTTCCCGTTCAGTAAACTGATGCATATGGGGGGAGTTTTTATGAGCCCTACGAGAAATCTTGCGAATAACAGCAGAGAGGTCAGGCACATAAATCCATGGAATTACCCTGTCCATGTTCATACATATGAAGAATATGAAAACGATTTCAGGGATAAAATGAAAAAAGCTGGATTACCAGTAGAAAAGGAGTAGAGATGGCAAAACTTGAGAAACCGGAAGAACTCATAAAGATAGATTATACCCCTCACAAAAAAGACTGGATGGATACCCCTGTTGAATTTAAGGAAGGCATGTACTGCTGGGGTGCAAAAGGTAAAGACCTTAAGATCCTCGACTTTCCCAATGCACGGGACTGGTCGCCGAAGGAAGAAGACTGGAAACTGCCTGAAAACTGGAAAGATACAATATTGGAAGCAATGGCAGACCGTCTCAGCAAGTACCGTTCTTTCAGGCTTTTTATGGATATATGTGTGAGATGCGGCGCCTGTGCTGATAAGTGCCATTTCTTCATCGGGGGCGGAGATCCAAAGAATATGCCTGTTCTCAGGGCTGAACTTATGAGGTCTGTATACAGAAAGTATCACACAACAGGCGGCAAGATATTCGGCAAGACAGCCGGAGCCAGAGAACTTACGCTGGATGTGCTTAAGGAGTGGTGGTACTATTTCTATCAGTGCACTGAATGCCGCCGCTGCTCAGTTTTCTGCCCTTACGGCATTGATACTGCTGAAATTACCATGATGGGAAGGGAATTCATGAATCTGCTTGGCCTGAACACAGGCTGGATTTCAGGCCCTGTTGCCAATTGCTATATGAAAGGAAATCACCTTGGCCTTGAGCCCCACGCTATCATGAACAGCATCGAGGGCATGATCGACGACATAGAGACCATCACAGGTATCAGGATAAACCCTTCCTTCAACCGGAAGGGCGCAGAGATACTGTTTGTTACCCCATCCGGCGATCTCTTTGCTGATCCCGGCACCTTCACCTGCATGGGCTACCTGATGCTTTTCCACGAGCTTGGGATTGACTATACATGGAGCACCTATGCCTCTGAGGGAGGAAACTTCGGCTTCTTCACCTCCAACGAGACGGCGAAAAGGCTTAATTCAAAAATATACGCTGAAGCCAAGAGGCTGGGAGTGAAATGGATTATTGGCGGAGAATGCGGGCACATGTGGAGGGTGCTTAGCCAGTATATGGACACATGGAACGGGCCTGCTGATTTTCTTGAGGTGCCCAAATCTCCGATAACAGGAACTGTTTTTGACAATGCAAAATCCATGAAGATGGTTCACGTAGCTGAATTTACAGCTGATTTGATAAAGCACGGCAAAATTAAGCTTAACCCGGGCAGAAATGACAATCTGAAGGTCACATATCATGACTCCTGCAATACCGCCAGGGGTATGGGGCTTTTAGAGGAACCTCGTTATATTATAAATAATGTCTGCAACCATTTCTATGAGATGCCTGACAACACTATCAGGGAGCAGACCTTCTGCTGCGGTAGCGGTACAGGACTGAATGCATCAGAGAATATGGATTTGAGGATGAGGGGAGGCCTCCCGAGGGCAAATGCCGTGAAACATGTTCGCGACCAGCACGGCGTAAACATGCTGGCTAATATCTGCGCGATTGACAGGGCCACGCTTTCAGCCTCTATGGATTACTGGGTCCCTGGTGTAAAAGTTACCGGGGTTCACGAGCTTGTGGCCAATGCCCTGATAATGAAGGGGGAAAAGGATAGAGAGACTGACTTGCGGGGAGAACCCCTTCCAGGAAAGGAGGGTAAAGAGTAATGTATGACAGCGGAAAAATAATCGTCGGTCTTATTATCTTCATAGCACTGGTGACTTTTCCTTTTTATAACAACATAGGGAAGGTCAATGCCAAGCCTGAACTGAAGATTGATACCCCTGAAATCCAGAAACTGCCGGAGCTGGAAAGAAAATGCGTAGAACCTAAAGACTTTATGAGGGGTGGGCATATGCAGCTTCTGAATGACTGGAGAGATTCTGTTGTCCGCAACGGCAACAGGGTTTATAAAAATTCTGCCAACAAAGATTTTAATATGAGCCTTCAGAATGAATGCATGAGGTGCCATTCGAACAAAAAGGATTTTTGTGATAAATGCCACAATTATATGGCAGTAAAACCTTACTGCTGGGATTGCCATATCGCGCCGAAGGAGAAGAAGCCATGAGTATGAATAGAAGAGAATTTATAAAATTAGCAGGAATCTCCACTCTCGTTGGTGTTGGAGGCGTGTCTGTGTTTAATAAACTCCAGCAAAATGCACTGGAGGCATCTGAATTTACTGCCGGCACCGAGGCTCTGAATGCAAAACAATGGGCTATGGTAATTGACATGAGCAAATTCAAGACCCCTGAGGATTATAAAAGATGCATGGATGCATGCCATAGTACGCACAATGTCCCTGATTTCAGCAATCCAAAGGATGAGATAAAATGGATATGGCCGGAGACATTTGAACATGCATTCCCTGGCCAGGAACATAAGTATATGAACGAAGAGACAAAAGAGAAGTCTTTTCTGCTTCTTTGCAACCACTGCGCTAACCCTGCCTGTGTAAGGGTCTGTCCGACAAAGGCTACATTCAAGAGAAAAGACGGCGTCGTGATGCAGGATATGCACCGCTGCATCGGCTGCAGGTTCTGTATGGCTGCCTGTCCTTTTGGCGCAAGGAGCTTTAATTACAGAAGCTCCAGGGGTAAGGATGCGAATGGCCAGCCACTTATCAAAGAAGAGAATACAGCATATCCTACAAGGATGATTGGTGTTGTTGAAAAGTGCACTTTCTGCACAGAAAGGCTTGCTGTAGGCAAACTCCCGAAATGTGTGGAAGTTTCAGATGAGTTCTCAAAAGGGGCCCTGGTTTTTGGCGATCTGGCTGATGCTAACTCAGAGGTCAGGAAGATAATCAACACAAAATACACCATCCGCCGCAAACCGGAGCTTGGAACAGAACCAAGTGTTTTCTATGTGATAGGAGGTAATGACTATGCTATTGTCCCTGAGCTTTTATAATCATATAGTGCTCGGTATTTGCCGCATAACAGGAGGTAATGACTATGCTTGATAAGGCATTAAAGGGAAGTCGGGGATACTGGGGATGGCTGTTCTTTTTAACGGGCATTATGGGGGCAGGTTTTCTTGCCTATCTATACCAGTTTCAAAATGGTTTGGGAGTAACAGGCCTGAGCAGGGACGTCTCCTGGGGCTTGTACATCGGGCAGTTTACATTTCTTGTCGGAGTTGCCGCTTCTGCGGTAATGCTGGTCATACCTTACTATCTGCATGACTACAAGAAATTCGGAAAGATAGTTATATTGGGAGAATTTCTGGCTATTTCCGCAGTTACAATGTGCATCCTGTTCATCTTTGTGGATATGGGGCAGCCGATGAGAATCATGAATGTTGTGCTGCATCCGACCCTAAACTCGGTTATGTTCTGGGATTCTGTTGTTTTGAGCGGTTATCTTTTCCTTAATCTTGTAATCGGTTGGGTTACCCTTGAATCAGACAGCAAGGGGATAAAACCTCCGCAGTGGATAAAGCCTTTCATTTATCTCTCTGTGCCATGGGCAGTCAGCATTCACACTGTTACAGCCTTTCTTTATGCAGGTATTCCCGGAAGGCATTTCTGGCTGAGCGCCATAATGGCAGCCAGATTCCTTGCATCAGCATTTGCAGGCGGGCCTGCGCTGCTTATCATCCTGGCGCTGCTCGTAAGAAAGCTGACTAAATTCGATCCCGGCAAAGAGGCTATACAGACGCTTGGGAAGATTGTCACCTATGCAATGTTTGCCAATGTGTTTTTCCTCGGGCTTGAGTTCTTTACAGCCTTCTACAGCGGCATACCAGCACATCAGCACTCATTCCAGTATCTGTATGCGGGAATTGACGGCCACAACAATCTTGTTCCATTAATGTGGACCTCAAGCATTCTTGCAGTAATAGCGCTGTTCCTCCTGATATTCCCTTCATTCAGGAAAAAAGAGGGAGTGCTTGCCTTTGCCTGTGTATCATTATTTATTTCCTTATGGATAGACAAGGGCTTTGGCCTGATTATCGGCGGCTTTGTGCCGAATATGTTTGAGAGGGTAACAGAATACTGGCCGACGATTCCCGAAACGATTATAACACTTGCAGTCTGGGCAGCAGGGTTCTTTATCCTTACGGTCCTTTACAAGATTGCAGTTACAGTAAGAGAGGAAACAGCAGGGATTGAGATAGAACACTAAGAA
>ERZ1292630.3717-Hain-H41-02um-R3-3717-length-13216-cov-24_pt1 | contig 13216 bp, 10 predicted proteins | sample MGYA00564408_ERZ1292630 | MGnify/ENA primary metagenome ERZ1292630 (study PRJEB36523, sample SAMEA6512641) | groundwater metagenome | collected 2019-01-08 | study: AquaDiva: Metagenomics assemblies of 32 groundwater samples | reverse complement strand
TAGTATTGCCTTGGATTATTCCAATTGCAACGGCAATCTTATCTGTATTTAAAGACCCTGTATCGTTGAAATTCAGTTTCGCTTAATTATGACAGCATGGTATTGTCTGGATTTTACGCGAGCCCGTTAATGTGTTATAAAAAGGAAAACAAAAGAAAGGTCTATATGCAAAAAAACCCTAATTCTACAACCAAAAAAGGGTACATATCTTGTTCGGGAGAGGAAAATCCTTTGATTTTTAAATATGGTTTTCTTTCTATATGCGCTTTAGAAATAGGGTTTATTATATGGAGATTCCTTATTTCTCCGACAAGAAATTCTGAAACGTTTTTACTTACTTTTGTTATTGTCATAGCTATTTCTCTTCCCCCTGGGTTTGGTTTAGCGTTGAATATTTTTACGAAAAAGGAACTTTCTTTTTATTTTACTTTTGGATTGTGTATTGGGTATGGGTTAATAGGGGGAGTTTGGGTTTTAATGATTCGTTTATGCTGCCCATTAGAACCGTACATATATATTGGCGTTGTGTTTTTAATAGCAGGTTGCCTTTTGTTTCGAAAATGGGGAAAAATACAAACGCTTTTTAAACAAAATTCACTAAGCAATTGTTTAATAAATTTATTACCACCTCTTGCAGTATTGTTGTTTGCATTTATCGTGCTGTCTATGGTATGGATGAACAGCTCAGTAATGACTGATGTTGACTGTCAGTCAGATAGTTACAGTTCTTTAATGATTTTAAAGGAGGGCCGTTACCCTTTTGTCTCACCGTTTTTAGATGAAACGAAGTTACGGTTAAATATTGGTCCACTTTTCCACACCCTGACTGCGGTAATTACAAAATTAAAAAATGGAGTTTTAATAAAAGAAGTTATGGCGGTGGCGATTATTTCCGGATCTTTTTTTTGCATGGCGATTTATTTTCTTGCAAATTTTTTAGTTAAAAACAGGTATATGTTATTCTTGGCGGGTATTTTAACATTATCACGCGCTTATGTGTCATTTTTTAATGATGGGAATTTAACAGAAAACGTTGCATTCTATTATGCAGTGTTATTCATTGTTTTTCTTATGTACACAATGGAGAATGAAAAAATATTATTTGCGGTGCTTGCCGGGATTTGTTTGTCCCTGTGTATGTTTTCTCATCCAAGAGTGTTTATACACAATTTTCCAGCTTTCAGCCTTTTTTTCATTACGTATGTTGTGTCATCAGACAAGAAGTTGAAAAAAACATATAGATCTTTATTGATAACCATGGGCATTGTTCTTGTGTTAGTAATTCCACAATTGCTAAGGTTAAAAAACGAAGAACTACCAGCTAGTCTTTACAGAAATGATGCAACTACATTGATTGGAAGTATACCATATTGGAATGGATATTTAATTCCCGTTTTGGCATTAGTTGGTATTATTCAAATAGCAAGAAAAAGAAACTATGTTAACATATATGTTTGGTCATATTTTCTAATGGTTTTGGTTTTTGTGGAATACTGGCGAGTTTATCAAATATTTTCTCCTTCCTGGTTTGAACTTAAAGAGCTTACAACTCCTATATTTGGATCGCATTATTCGTATGAAAGTTTTTTAAGCTATCCAGAAAATTGGATGTCTGCATGGCATGCGGGAGTCATTATATGGCCTATCGCAGTCGTTTTTGCTGTTAATTACATGTATCATATTTTTTACTGCAATGTCAAGTTGCAAGTGCTTAAGAATTTTGCAATTATATTTTTTGTTATCCTGGTATTCTTGCTAATTGGTTATGAGTTTAAAAATGCGAAACGGTATCCAGAATTTATTCTCCAAAGCGATTATTCCGCCTTAGAATGGATAAGAAAAAATACTTCCTATGAGGATACATTCTTGTTCTCACCTTTTGATAATGCCGATGAAAATGCTGTTCCTAATTACGTAACTTCATTTTGGGTTCCAATAGTTTCTGAAAGAAAATCTCTTCCTTTTAGAAATTACGATATCCCCGGACAGTTCAGGTTTCTGCATATGGACAAACCCATTACTGAAAAAGTGCGTGAATTGCAAATGGCGGCGTATACCATAAATGATCCTGAGTCATTTAAAATATTTAAGGATATGAAAATCACTCATGTTTTTATCTCGGGCTTCCTATCAGGAAAGTTGTTGAATACTTATCAAAACTCTCCATATGTTGAGTTAATATATTACAATACTCAACCAAATTCTGGAACGGCAATGGTTTATAAATTAAAGTAATCGCGAAAAATAATTGATAATTGTGTTTTATGCTAAATATAAGGTTTGTTGAACAGTTTAAACAAGTTATATCTAACAAATATTAGCAAGTGTTATGGTACACAAAATACATTCAAATCAACGTCTTAACAAAATTTGAAGGTGGTTAACCAGTATTACAATTTTCAAAGGGCTAACGTACTTCATGAAATGGTAAATAAATGCGTATTACAATAAATGTCTTATATGCAGTGGCAGGAGGGAGCGTTACCTACCTGAATCAATTATTTAAATACATGTCAGAAATAGACAAAAAAAGGGAAAGAAATACTTCGTGCCGATTATAGGAATCTCTAGGTACGGTAGTTCAAAATCCCAAGCATTTCTGTTCTTTTTCGCCTTCTGTGGGAACAAGGGCATTTACGATATCTATTAAAAAATATAAGGTAAACGTTCTTTATTATTCAGCAAATATTGGTTTAATTTTTTACAAAGATCTCTATAAATGTGGAAAACATTATAGACTTAAAAAAGGTATTGATAATAACATTTAAAGGAAGTCTCCAATTATTGTGAATTGGAGACTTAAAAGAAGATGGGGTTAATAAAGTGAAATTAAAAAATCTGATTGTTTTTATTACGAACGCATGTAACTCAAAATGTATAATGTGCTTCAACATGGACTTGAACAAAGATGTAAAAGAATTAACTTTACAGGAATATAGTCAAATAGCGAGAAATATTGATTCTTTAGACGAGCTTCTTTTTTCGGGAGGCGAACCTTCTTTAAGGGAAGATTTACCACAGATATGTGAGCTCTTTTACAAAAATTGCAATATAAAGAAAATACGAATTCCCATGAATGGAATAAATACTGAAAAAATACTTGTGGCGGTAAGTGATGTATTGAAATTATGTCCAAATGCAAAAATATTTGTCACATTACCATTAGATGGTTTAGGGAAAGATCATGACAAACAACGAGGTATTGCAAATGCCTTTGATAGACTTATCGAAACATATAATAAATTAGAAGATTTAAGGTTAAAACATAAAAGATTAAATGTTGGTTTTGTTACGACAGTTACAAAAATTAATTACAGTAAAATAGAAGAATTAATAAAATATGCAGAAAATATTAAACCAAGACCATCTTACCATAATCTGATGGTGTGCAGGGCTCAGAGTAAAAGAGTTGCTGACGATCTTTTGATTACACCGCAAATGTATGAAAAGATCATTAAGATTGAAAATAAATATCAAAATAGATGGATAGAAAATCGTTATAATTGGTTTTTTGTCCCATTAGTAAAAAGTATGTATAAAATTATAAATAATATTTATTTGCATGCGTACAAAAATCAACAAATAATAAAGTGTAAAGCGGAAGAATTTATTAGGATAATAGAAGCAAATGGTGATGTGAGGATTTGCGAGATGACAGCAGCCATTGGCAACATTAAAGAACATCAGTATAATCTGGGAATGATAAAAACACCAAATAGCTTCAGATTAGGCGTAAAAAGTTGTTTCTGTACACATCCATGTTTTGTAATACCGAGTATAAGATATCCCTCAAATCTTGTACGTTATACAATGTTTATAATAAAAAAATGGTTTAGGGCTTAGAATATGAGGGAAATAGCAGTATGTATTACGACTTATAATTCTGCGGCTTATTTGGAAAGATGTATTAGCTCAGTGTTAGCTCAAACGTATAAGGATTTTAGACTCATAATAGTCGATGACGGTTCTACGGATAACACAAAAGATATTATTATTGGATTTTCTGATGAAAGAATATGTTATAAAAAAAACCCGAGAAATCTGGGAATTGCAGCTTCTCGTAATGAATGTATAAAACAATTGGAAGGTGAAGAATATGTTTTCTTTACAGATGCCGATTGTTACGTTGACAAAAAATGGCTTGAGAATGGCTTGAAAATTTACGAGCAAGGTCAAAAAACAATTTGTGTAAATGGAAAAACAGTTTACGTAAGTGAAGAATATTTCCCTCATATTTATGAAAACAGCCATATACAAACAGATAGTTGGTCAGAATCATACCAAACATGCAACATATCATACAAAAGGATCGTTTTTAATAAACTAAAATTTGACGAAACTAATTTTAACTTAGTAATGGAAGATATCGATTTTGCAATAATGGTAAAACATTTATTTCCAGACATGAAATTAGTTTCTACAGACACAATGAAAGTGACTCATCAAAAAAAGAAATGGACGATCTCTGGATTTTTTAAGGATACGCAAAAGGTAATGTATATTGTAAATTTTATAAAAAAACATGGAAAGAATAATAGGATGATGCCTTTGGCGTATAGGGGAAGTATTTTAAATAAAGAATACTTATTGCTTTCGATATTTCCTCTAGGAATAATTTATTATATTTTCAAAACAAGGAAAAGAGTTTCTTCTTGGTTAGATGTTATTTTCGTTTTTCTGTATGTTATAAAGTCTTATTACTATAGATTCCTGGTATGGAAATATGCAATTAAGAAAAAGATTTTCTTAATATAACATTTCAATTCTTTCTCATAGCATTCTAAATTGTGTTAAGCCTTATTTTTAGAGTAAAATATGTTCAAATTATTATGTCCTGCCCCCCATGATCAATATTCAGCTTATTGAGCGTTTTAAAAGAGTTAAATTATTTCGAAGGAAGATATTACAGAAAAAGATATCTTTTGATTTTCCTATACGCCTTAATATCGAACCTACAAATTACTGTAACCTTTCCTGTTCGATGTGTCCCAGAGAACTTAATAGACCTTTTGGTTATATGGAGTTTAATCTTTTTAAAAAAATCATTGATGAAAGTATTCTCTACGGCAAAAGACTTATAATAACTCTCACTAAAGATGGAGAACCATTGCTGCATCCAGAATTACCGCAAATGATTAAATATGCAAAAGATAAAAAAGCCGCATATAAGATTAATTTTTACACTAATGGAATATTGCTGACAGAAACTAAATCTGATGAAATAATAAAGTCAGGGCTTGATACAATGCATATAAGCATTGATGCCTTTACGAAAGAGACTTATAAAAAAGTCAAAAATAGTGAAAAGTTGGAAACTGTTGAGGGAAATGTTAAAAGGCTGGTTGCACTTAAAAAAAAATTACAATCAAAGACGCCTCTCGTTGTTGTTAAGATTATACAAACACTAGATACTCAAAATGAAATTAAACCATTTATTCATAAATGGAAAGGTATTGCTGATTTTATCGAAATAGGTGAGTATCATACTTGGGATGGAACCTTTAATGGTTCCAATTTACAGGAACAAACAGGAGCAATTCAAAAAATAAAAAGATATCCATGTACATTTTTATGGTACAACCCTGTAATTCTCTGGGATGGACGAGTGACCACATGCTGTGTGGACTACCAGGGAAAAGGAATTATTGGTAATATTAAGGAAGAATCTTTTGCAAAAATTTGGCAGAGCGATAGGTTGCAAAGAATAAGAAATGCCCATTTAGAAAATAACTATGAAAGTATTCCCCTGTGTTCAAATTGTCAATTCTGGAAATGCGAGGTAAATATCGAGAAGTGGTTAAGGAAGGTAAATTTTCCCAGAAAAGATAGAAATTCTGGTAAAGTACCAGCTTTGTGATCTTTTAATAACTGCTCATAACGGGGTTTATTTATGGTAAGAGTTCATCTCACCGCAGAGAACGCCGAGATCGCAGGGGCTGTTAGAGAAGAGACAGAAATACTATTATAAAAAATAGTAACGAAGAATCTCAATATTGAATTTCCAAGCATTAAACATAAATTATCAACTGTGAAATACCTCATTTAAATCCAACCCGAATCCTTTTAAAAGAGGAGAAATGAGTTTGTCTTCCATGAAATAAATACCAAAAGTCTCAAAGCCGGTTTCTTTTAGTACCATAACCTCAACTGCCCTCTTGTCAGGGTCAACTATCCAGAATTCCTTCACACCGTACTCCATATAAAGTCTCTTTTTGACCAGTTTGTCTCTTTCTTTAGTTGAGCTAGATAAAATCTCGATGGCTAAATCCGGCGCACCCCGTAAGTTTTTTTCCGTCATCAAAACCATTCGTTTTTTAGAAACAAAAATAATATCCGGCTGTACTACATCCGTTTCCGACAGGACTACATCGAAGGGCGCATAAAGTACAGTTCCTAAATTATTTTCTTTAACAAATTCTTTTAAAGGATGAGAAATATTCATTGAGATAGTTTGGTGATAAAAACCGGGCACCGGTACCATATACAATTCCCCCTCAATAAGTTCGTATCTTTTATCATCGTCCATGGCTGCATAGTCATCATAGGTGTATTTTGTTTTGGTTTTAAGCATGGTTAATATCCTGTAAATTATTTTTATAGATTACTTTTAAATTATATAACATTTCCATAACTGAAACAATGGATAAAAATTTGTGTAATAGTTCACCGCAAAGACGCAAAGGGCGCGAAGAAAAAACTTTAAAAAAAATGAGAAAAAACATCATAGAAGATTATCTTCTTTAACAAGATTACAAAGTTTTTCAAAAATTCTCAATCCTTCCCTTCTAAAAATACTACCTTTGCGAGCTTCGTGGTGAACTGAACTGTTACTCCGAAAGATTGTGCCTGCACAAGGTTAATGTATTGCAAAAAAGCTAAAAATCTGCCATAATCAAGGCGATTGCTTATTTGGATATTCCTGGTACTTTGTAATAACCGTTATGATATTTCAGATACGGAGATTATTATGACTATTATCAATACCCTCTATATTTACGAAGACTTAAAATCACAATTTAAAGAAGAAGAGGCACGCACTTTAACAAAGGCATTAGAAAAATCTCTAGAGGAATACCAAAAAAAGCAGGAAAGTTTTTTATCAACAAAGGATGATATCGCTAAACTCCGTATAGGAACAAAAGAAGGTATTACTAAACTTCGGGAAGAATTGAAAGGGGATATTGCCGGACTTCGTGGAGAGTTGAAAGAGGATATTAATAAAGTGAGAACTGATTTAGCTAATGCAAAGGCCGAGATTATCAAGTGGTTATTTATATTCCTGACAGGTCAGGGTGCAACAATCGTCAGCATTCTGAAATTTGTAAAATAAAACAAATGAGAACTATTTCTAAAAACATATCTAACTATTGCGAAAAAATAATAATTGGCTTATTGTTATCCGCAATCATCGCCATTCCACTCTTCTTTGACATACGTCTTTACAGCGTCTTCGATTTGAGTAAGGTGACAGCCTTATATCTGATAACAATATCTATTTTGGTTGTATGGCTGATTTTGCTGGCCTTTAGACATGATTTAAAATTTTCTCATATACCAATAAATATCCCCATCCTTGCTTATATCACTATCTTTGTCATTTCCTCTATCATTTCAATAAATCCCATTATGAGCCTTTTTGGCACCTACAAGCGATTTGAGGGCTTGACTGCGACTTTGTGCTATATACTTCTTTTTTATGCTACGGTAAATTTTATAACTACAACAAAAAGAGTTTATTTGCTTACGATATCAATTGTAAGCTGTGCAACCATTTCGTCAATTTATGGTATTATCCAGCACTTTGGATTGGATGTATTTAAATGGAGTAGTGAGGGACCACGCATATTTTCTACTTTTGGGAACCCTGTGTTCTTTTCAGCACAGCTTGTTATAACTTTACCATTAGCTGTCGCCCTATTTTTTAGTAACTCCTCGCAACTAAAAGAACCCCAAATTACCACCCATTCTAAAGGGGGGGATGAGTATTTGTTAAAAGAAGGGGTTTTTATAGGTAATCGTCATATCTTATGGGTATTTTTTATATTGTCAGCAATTATATATACCACATTCTGGCTCACAAATACCCGTGCGTGTTTTGTGGCACTCCTTGGAGGTTTAACTCCACTTCTCTTTTTCATTTTCAAAAAACAATCTGCAGAAAGATATAAATTTGTGGTACTGACTATCTCATTTGTTCTCATTGGAGTATTTTTCAATGTAAGACATGAAACATCGGTTATTAAACACTTTGCTGGTGATGTTAGAACAACCGCAGCTTCAACTGAAAAATTAATTTTTAACAAGATATCACCTCGCAAAAGACCATGGATTGCCAATAAATTTTCTGTTGCCGGTTCCTCTTTTTCCCGCATTTTTCAGTATTTAGCTGCAACAAGGATTATTAAAGACTATCCTGCATTGGGTATCGGTCCCGATACCATAGGTATTGTTTATCAGAAAAATTTAGCAAAGGTATTTTCTTCAATTGAAAGTGATAAAGGTTTTCCATTTCCCAGACAGGATAGAATTCATAATGATATACTGGATACGGCTACCACTCGTGGTATTTTTGGCTTGGGAACTTATATTTGGATATTGACCGCCTTCGGTATGTATGTGGGTAGAAATTACAAGAAGTTAAGTAATCAAAATAAAATACTCATATTAGGACTTTTGTCAGGAATACTGTGCTACCTCATACAAAGTGAATTCAGTTTTGGGAATACGCCTATTGCAACACTTTTCTGGGTAATGATGGGACTTTGTATTTCTATTATAAAAATAAATGAAGCAGAAAGATCGTTAAGTACCGAGGGAGTATCTAAGATTAAGGGATGTTGTGAGGATAAGAAGTTGAGAGGTTGGGAAAGTGGGAAGAGGGGATCTGCTCAACTTCCCAAGTTTCCATCTTCCCAAATTCCTGTCTTTTGCAAATGGATAGGTTGCGGGATCGTGTTAACGGCATTGGGCTTTGTTTCTATCTTTGTCATTCGATTCTACAGGGCAGATGCCTATTTTGAATATGGAAGGAGGATTTTAGATTACGAAAAGGAAAATTTACCTGCTATAACAGAAAAGGGTTTGTTTTTCATGAAACATGCTATACGCCTTAACCCATATGAGACCTTCTATCGTGATGAACTCTGCAGAACATATATACAGATGGCATTCAAAACAAAAGATGAGGCCTGGATACAGAAGGCATATGTAGAGGCCAATAATTCTTTAAAATTGATTCCTCAGCATTATATGGGTTTTTTCCATCTGGGTATGATTCAACAATTTTTGGCAGAACAGTTTGGACGAAACACGGCAGATAGTGCTATTAATTATTATAAAAAAGCCATTGAATCAGACCCATTCCAGGCCCCTTTTCATAGTAATCTTGCCTCTTTATATATTAATAAGGGGAATCTGGATCAGGCGATTGAAGAACTCTCTCAGGCATATCTTATTCGACCTGAGGAGTTAAATCATGCAGATCGTTTAGCCAATGCCTATTTACAAAAAGGTGACTTGGATAAGGCACTTGTTTTTTCAAGAAAGACCGTCGAACTCAAGCCTTCTGAATCTGGTTATTACAATAATCTAGGGGCCATACTAAGTAAAAAAGGTATGTATGAGGAAGCAATTAATACATTCAAAAAGGCGATAGAAATAAACCCCAAAGAACCCATATATGTGGATAATTTAACAAAGCTCTATCTATCGTTAGAAAAGTATGATGAATTAATACCTTACTACAAAAAACTAATCGAACTTAATCCTTTGGATGCAGACAGCCTTAACAATCTTGGTGCCGTTTATAAAAGGAAAAAACAACCAGAGGATGCTTTTCAATCATTTCAGAAGGCTGTAACGCTAAAACCCGATAATCCGATCTATACTCATAATTTAGCCAGTGCATACATTGACTTGGGGGATTCCACCAGTGCAAGGAATATACTTCAGGCATTTAACCAGGCGTATCCGAATCATCATTACTTAAATATTCATTTACTTCTGGCTGATATATATTCAAGGAGTGCCGATTGGGAAAAGGTTGTTTCAGAATGTAACCAAGCGATTAAACTTGATGAAAAATCCATTGCAGCTTACAAGATGCTTGGTATTGCATATTATAGCATGCATTATTATGAACTTGCAGAAAAGACATTAAATAAAACTTTGGCGCTAGATCCCAATGATCAAGGGACAAAAGATCTGCTCGCAAAGATTTCAAATAAAATAAAAAAGGACTTATAATGGCCAATTACTAGAGTAAAGATATAGTCTTCGCCAAAATCATTTTATAGATGGTACATAGCAGCATGTCAAAATTACATGGAAACTTTTTTTAATCCCTCCTCGGTTGCCATCATAGGCGCCACAGAAAAAGCCGGTAGTCTGCCCGGTATTATCCTGAAAAACCTCCTCGACATGGGATTCAAAGGTAAAATGTATCCTGTAAACCCAAAATACCGTGATGTTTTTGGCCTGAAATGTTTTCCCTCAATACTTGATATTCCGGACGAAATCGCATTGACCGTGATTGCCATACCCGCCCCGTTGGTATTGGATGTGTTGAAACAACAAGCACAAAAACGAATCCGACATTCCATAATTATCAGCGCCGGTTTCAGAGAGATGGGTCCGGAAGGTATTGAAATGGAAGAAAAGATCAAACAGGTTGCAATGGAAAATAATATCCGAATCCTTGGCCCTAACTGCCTGGGAGTGTTGGATAATTATGCGAATTTTACCACTTCCTTTTTGCCATGGGAAAGGGTAAGCAAACCTAAAAAAGGGGCATTATCGATCCTCTCTCAAAGTGGTGCCTTTGCCATTGCATTGTTAGACCTGGCAGCACAGGAAGGTCTCGGCATAGCAAAGATGGTAAATTATGGAAATAGAATTGATGTAGGAGAATCTACCCTTTTGCCGTTTTTAATGGATGATGTTCATACAAAGGTTATTGCGATATATATGGAGTCGGTTGATCACGGGCGAAGGTTTATCGAGGCGGCTAAGGCCTGTTCAAAGAAGAAACCTATTGTAGCGCTAAAGGTTGGAAAAGGTGCGGCTGGTATTGCCGCAGCCAAATCCCACACAGGCGCCATCGCAGGAAAATATGAAATCTACAAGGCTGCATTTTTAAAATCGGGCATAATTGAAGCCAATGGTCTGGAGGAATTCATCGATGGTGTTAAAGTTCTTTCCATGCAAAATCCACCAAAAGGGAATCGAATCTTGATTGTTACCAATGGCGGAGGCCTTGGCGTTATTGTAGCCGATTATTGTTCAGGAAATGACTTAGAGGTTCCACCCCCATCTCCTTTGCTAAAAGAAAAGTTAAGAAGCAAATTCTCAAGGTTCTACGTAGTTAACAATCCTGTTGATTTAACGGGAAGTGCATGCGATGAAGACTATCGAATTGCCTTAAATACATGCATGATCGAAAGCGACGAATACGATGCCGCTATTATCATTCCGCTTATGGCCCCCCAGGGCATGACAGAGAAAATAGTTGACATCATCGTGGATACGATGAAATTATCGGGGAAGCCGGCAGTTATCTGTACCGTGGGTGGAACATTTACCACGAAGATCAAGCAATTATTTGAAGATCGTATGTTTCCTGTCTATCCCTCTCCTGAACGAAGCGCAAGGGCTATGTCTATGCTGTTGAAAAGGAAAATATTGCAGGGCGGAACCGTGCATCCGATACTATAGAAATTACTTGCATTTACCCAAAATGCCGTTATAGTAGTCCTTTAAAAGTATTCACGTCATCCATTAGATAAACTCCTTTTTGGAGAAAAGATGAGCGTAAGATGCATCTTAAAAAAGGTGATACAGGTTCTGGTTTATGACAGTTTAGTAATGGGCATTTCATCCATCTCAATTTTTTTTATCCTTACCCCTCAAAGAAGTTATAGTCAGGAAGCAAGTAAAATAGTTGAGGCCACCAGCAATGTGCAGCAACAAAACACGCTTGTCGAAAATCATAATAAACAGTATGCCACAGATTCCATTCCTTCCGCCATTTCTCAAAGTGTCAGAAAGATTACAAAAAAAAGAGGTTTTAAAAAAGCACTATCATCGGCTCCTGTAATAGACAAAAATGGTAACATTTATCTTGCCTCCTGCGATGGCAAACTCTCTGCCATTGATCCTGCCGGGAACACAAAATGGTTTATTCAATTGGCAGATAATATTAACGTAGGTTGTACGATTAGTTCTGACGACACCTTATATTTTAGTTCAGAAAAAACGCTTTATGCTATTGGTTCAGACGGTGTCCTCAAATGGCTATTTAATGCAGACAATACAATAGATTTTCCGTCTGTTTTAGATAATCATGGAAACGTCTATATTGTAACTAAAAAGGATGACTTTTTATATGCCATCAAGCCTGATGGGCGTTTATACTGGAAGTCTCATATAATAAATGGGCATATTTCCACGCCACCTTCCATATCGACAGACGGTAATATTTATATTACAACACACAACAATACACTTTATGCTATAAATGCCGATGGAACGCTACGATGGCGACGTGAAATTCATCGTAGACAGACAGACCCACCCGCCTCTGCAGCAAAAACAGCCAGTATTGTCGGATTCGGTTCTGCGCTGCAATCCGGAGCAAAACCTATTTATGAATCCCAGGCACAGACCTCACCGCAAGCACTGCTAATCGCTCACGCAAAGCCCGAAGAAATACAAGCTTCTTCTGATGAGACCGATAGACCTGCAAGCACTTCTTTTACAGCATCAACAGTAGCAGGCTCTTCACCGTTAACGGTAAGATTTTCTGATAACTCTACGGGTAAAATTATCAGCAGATTCTGGGATTTCGGTGACGGGACGCCGATAAAGTCAGAACAGTATCCTGTTCATACGTATACAATACCAGGGGATTATAATGTGCGTCTTATCATAAGGCGACCGGATAATACTTCAACTATCATCAGGCAAAGTTATATTACCGTAATAAATGTTTCAAACAGCAGTAAAGAAAGTATGACAAACATACAGGGGGAAAACAATAATTTGCCATCGGCACTTACCTCAGGTTCAAATATTCCTAAAGATACGAAGTTGTCGGATAGTGAAACCCGTGTCTCCATTGCAAACAGCAAAGAGCCATAATTTTTAAATTTTCATTCACAAACCGCCTATTTTTTGGTAAAAGTAATAAAGCGTTGGTGTCGGGGAAAAGCCTTGGTAG
>ERZ1292630.3716-Hain-H41-02um-R3-3716-length-13223-cov-7_pt1 | contig 13223 bp, 14 predicted proteins | sample MGYA00564408_ERZ1292630 | MGnify/ENA primary metagenome ERZ1292630 (study PRJEB36523, sample SAMEA6512641) | groundwater metagenome | collected 2019-01-08 | study: AquaDiva: Metagenomics assemblies of 32 groundwater samples | reverse complement strand
TTATGCAGGCTGTTTTGTCTTGGGTTAATCCACATAGCCCGTTAGCGCCGTTACTGGATAGTTTTACCCGTCCGTTCCTGGCCGTTTTTCGTAAGCGTATTCCGCCGATTGCGAATGTTGATTTGTCTCCGTTGTTTGTGTTGATCTTAATTCAAGTACTGCTGATGCTAGTAGCTGGCGTGCATAAGGAAATCATTACCCTTCTCCTTTAGGGTATTAAGGCGATCATGAGCTGGTATCGGTATGATGATGCAGATAATCTTGTATTAACATTGCATATTCAAACAGGTGCAAAAAATACCGAAGCGGCAGGATTACATGGAGATGCGCTGAGGATAAAGCTTGCGGCCGCACCGGTGGAAGGTAAAGCAAATGCCGCGCTACTGAAATTTCTTGCCAAGCATTTTGATGTGCCTCTTAGCCAAGTGATATTGAGGCAAGGTGATAAATCACGACATAAAGTGATAATAATTCAGCAGCCTGGTTGTAGCCCGGATGTATTATATAGCAAATTGCAAAATTGATTATCAATGTACTTCTCTATTAAAGAAATGCGATGGAATTAATTCTGTGGCGTCATGCTGAGGCTGAAGTTGGTTTTCCTGATGCAGCCCGTAAGCTAACTGCGAAAGGACTAGACCAGGCAAAACGCATGTCTGATTGGTTGAGATTGAAATTGCCGGAAAATACGCTGGTGATAGCCAGTCCAGCGCGGCGTACTCAACAAACCGCGATGGCATTGAGATCTGATTTTGTAACCAGTAATGAAATAGGTCCCGGTGCTAGTGTAAAGAGTATTCTTACAGCTGCCAACTGGCCTAATGCACAAGGCGCTGTTTTAATAGTTGGCCATCAACCTACCTTGGGAGAAGTTGCCAGTTTCCTGGTCCCGGTTATTCCTCGTGGATTACGTGTTAAGAAAGGCTCTGTGTGGTGGATTCGATATCAAGAAAAAGACGGTAATATTGAACCAGTACTTCATTTTGTGATCTATCCTGAAATGCTATGAGTTTTGATTGGACTTACTTTTTGATTACAATCAGGCGCTATGCCTCGACTAATTTTGTTTAATAAACCCTATGGTGTGATTTGCCAATTTACACCGGAAAGCGGTCATCAATCATTAAAAGACTTTATTCCATTACCGGGCTTTTATCCGGCGGGTAGACTGGATGCTGATAGTGAGGGCTTGGTTCTATTAACAGATGATGGAAAATTGCAGAATAGGATTAGTAATCCAGAATTTAAACTCCCTAAAACATATTGGGTGCAGGTTGAAGGTAAACCCGATGAGATTGCATTAAATAAGTTACGCCAAGGTGTAGTTTTGAATCATTTCAGAACACGGCCTGCACAAGCATTTCTGATGGATGAGCCCAGCCATCTTTGGCAGCGGACGCCGCCCGTTCGTTACCGCAAGCATATCGCAACAGCTTGGATGTCTTTGGTTCTCAGTGAGGGTAAAAATCGTCAAGTAAGACGGATGACGGCAGCGGTTTTATTTCCTACTTTGCGATTGATTCGTTATGCAATCGGTAAATACACCCTGCAGGGAATTGCTCCCGGAGAGTGGCACATACTCAATAACTTCGCTTTGGAGAGATGAAAGATTATCAATTCTTCTCAGGATTCCGTCTGGAAAATGAAGTTTGATTTTACTAAAACCATTTATATTAAACAGATAATTGATACAGATTAATATTTCTTTTCAATAAAGTGCTAATATAAAAAATTATGTAAAGAAGTGGAAAAGAGTAAATACTTCATGTACAGTAAATGAAAAAGTGACGTTAATGATTTTTTACTCTATAAGTTGAGTGAAATGCAATGGTTTGGAGGGTGTTTGTTTTTTATTTATCAGGTCTGCGCCTCGGTAGGCCATTAAAAGGATGGTAACTCTATGATTTCTGATTTTCTTACTTTAATCTCTGGTGTGATTGATATGCCGTGGTGGGGGTATGTCGTCGTTACCTTGGTTTTTACGCATATTACAATTGCGGGTATTACAATTTATCTTCACCGCCATTCAGCGCATAGAGCGCTGGAGTTGCACGCGATACCGAGTCATTTCTTCCGCTTCTGGTTGTGGTTAACTACCGGAATGGTTACGAAAGAGTGGACGGCAGTGCATCGTAAGCACCATGCAAAATGTGAAACCAAGGATGATCCACATAGTCCTGTTGTTGTCGGTATCAAGAAAGTGTTAAGCGAAGGCTCGGAGCTCTATCGAGCAGAAGCGAAGAATCAGGAAACCCTGGAAAGATATGGGTATGGTACACCTGATGATTGGATAGAACGTAACATTTATACTAGGCATAGTGCAAAAGGTGTTGCATTAATGTTGATTATTAATGTAATCCTGTTTGGCCCGATTGGCATTACGATGTGGGCGGTTCAAATGTTGTGGGCTCCTATTTTTGCTGCAGGTATTATCAACGGTGTTGGGCATTATTGGGGGTACCGGAATTTTCAGGCGGAAGATGCCAGCAGGAATATCGTTCCGTGGGGTATTTTAATTGGTGGTGAAGAATTACATAATAATCACCATGCTTATGCAACATCGGCAAGACTATCCAATAAATGGTATGAGTTTGATATTGGTTGGATGTATATTCGTATTTTGGAGATGATGGGGCTTGCAAAGGTCAAGAAAGTCGCGCCTAAATTGCGTTTTAATAAGGAAAAAACCCAATGCGATTCAGATACATTGCAAGCAGTTATTTCTCATCGTTATGAGGTTCTTGCCAAATACACGAAATCATTGAAAGAAACTTTTGCAAAAGAAATGATTCACTTGAAAGAAGCAACAGCACATTATGGTGTGGATAATTCTACTCTGAAGCGTTGGATCCTGGCTGATTCAAAAACTTTGCAAGAGCATGAGCGCGAGAAATTAAGCCAAGTTCTCAGTAATGCTAAAACACTTGATAAAGTGTATACCATGCGTGAGGAATTAGCTGAAATCTGGCAACGTTCTACTGCCTCAACTGAAGAATTGGTCAAGCAGTTGGAAGACTGGTGTCGGCGTGCGGAGGAAAGTGGTATCGAAGTGCTGCAAGCTTTCTCTCAGAGATTACGCTGCTATGCATAATAATTATGACGGACCTGAGAAAGTTTAGCTAATAAAAAACCCCGCTTCGGCGGGTTTTTTATTTGCTATTGCAGCTGATTCCAAATTTACTTAAGCTTTGTTTCTTTATATTTAACGTGCTTTCGTGCGACGGGATCAAACTTCATTAATTCCAATTTCTCGGGTTTTGCACGTTTATTTTTTGTGGTTGTATAGAAATGACCTGTTCCAGCTGAGGATTCAAGTTTTATTTTTTCACGCATTGTAATGACTCCTTAACTTACGTCGATTAGTTTCTTAAACGCTTTTGCCTTCTGAGCGCATTTTGGCGATTACTGAATCTATGCCATTCTTATCGATTGTGCGTAATGCAGCATTAGATAATCGTAAGTTAATCCAGCGATTTTCGCTTTCAACCCAGAATTTTCGGCGTTGCAGATTAGGCAAGAAACGTCTCTTGGTTTTATTGTTCGCGTGAGAAACATTGTTGCCAGACATCGGCTTCTTGCCGGTTACTTCACATACTCGTGCCATAATAGCGCATTCCAAGAATTCTTTAAAAAAGAGATTATATCCTGATTTAAGGTATTTACTCAAATGTAACTGCTTAAATATTCATGAATGATGCGAGTATTTATGAAAAGCAGATATAAATTTACAATATTTTCTAAATCCAACACCTTATTCTCGAGATTTTTGTTCAAATTAAATCATGCTCGGCAAATGATAGGGTAGTGCCGTTACCAACAATAAAGTGATCCAATACTTTAACATCAATCATAGCCAATGCTTGTTTCAGGGATTGGGTAAGTACTTTGTCTGCATGACTAGGTTCGGCCACGCCAGAAGGGTGATTGTGTGCAAAAATGATGGCTGCTGCATTGTGATATAACGCACGCTTGATGACTTCCCGAGGATAAACACTGGCTTGTGTCAATGTGCCGCTAAATAACTCCTCGGTAGCAATGGTATGATTTTTTGCATCAAGAAAAATGCCGAGAAAAACTTCGTGTTGTTTATTTGCCAGACTCAAGCGTAGAAAATCTCGAACCAACTGCGGTGAATTCATCGCATTTCCGCTCTTGAGCTCCTCATTTAGTGTACGGCGCGCCATTTCTAACACGGCTTGTAGTTGTGTATATTTTGCAATTCCCATACCGGGTAATTGGCAGAAACTAGTTTGATTGGCAGAAAATATATTGGTTAGGCTGCCGAAATGTAAAAGTAATTCTCTTGCGAGATCTACGGCGCTTTTCCCGGTTATACCGGTACGTAGAAATATGGCCAGCAGCTCTGTATCGGAAAGGGCAGCGACGCCTTTCTGCAATAGCTTTTCTCGTGGTCGCTCAGATATAGGCCAATTTGGAATTGCCATAAAGTATAGTTGATAGCTAAGTCATGTAAAATAAGATAGCTTGCAAGTACGTCACCATCAGTTGTTGAGATAACCAGCATTGCTATTTTATTTTACTGATAGCGGCATGTAACGAGGCCATATTGAGTAGAATGAGCGAGCAGGTGCTTGTTTTTTATTAATGACTACTTTATTAATACCAACTTAATGCGGGCAGTTTATACAGAGAAATCTCCTAATATGACAACATGTTTATCTTCTCTATCTAAGAAACGCCTGTTACTTGGCATAACAGGTGGTGTGGCTGCTTACAAAGCAGCGGAATTGGCGCGTCTGCTAACACAAGAGGGTATTGAGGTGCAGGCGGTAATGACACAGTCTGCTTGTCATTTTGTTGGACCAGTCACTTTCCAGTCATTGACAGGTAATCCGGTTTATACCGATTTATGGGTGACCAATGCTGTAAATAATATGGCGCATATCAACCTATCCCGTAATGTCGACATGATTTTGGTGGCGCCTGCCAGTGCTGATTTTATTGCAAGACTTGCCGGTGGTTTGGCGGATGATCTATTGGCGACATTATGTTTGGCGCGTGATTGTCCGCTCATAATAGCACCCGCTATGAATCGGCAAATGTGGGAGAATCCCGCGACACAACGTAATTTGTCTTTGTTGCAACATGATGGTGTCAGAATAATTGGTCCGGCGAGTGGTGAACAGGCTTGTGGTGAAATAGGCATGGGGCGAATGCTGGAAGCCAGCGAGCTGGCAGAAATGGTGCGAGTTGCGTTTCAAACAGGTGGCTTATTACAAGGCAAAAAAGTTCTGGTGACAGCCGGGCCGACGTTTGAAGCGATTGATGCCGTGCGGGGTATCACCAACAAAAGTTCCGGGAAAATGGGGTATGCTGTTGCCCGGGCTGCAGTGGAAGCGGGTGCAACGGTTACCCTTGTTTCTGGACCCACATGTTTGGTGCCGCCAGTAGTAGATAAACTCATTCAAGTGGTGAGTGCAGAGGATATGTTACATGCCGTGCAGGCAGAAATATCGCAGACCGATATTTTTATCAGTGTTGCCGCTGTCTCTGACTACCGTATGGCAAGAGTCAGTCAGCAGAAGATAAAAAAGTCTGATAAAAAGCTATCAATTGAACTGATTCCCAATCTAGATATTCTGATGACGGTTTCCAGTTTACCCGAACCGCCTTTCTGCGTTGGTTTTGCAGCAGAAACAGAAGATCTTGAGAAAAATGCAGAAAGGAAGCGGCGCAAAAAAAACTTGCCCTTATTGGTTGCCAATTTAGCTCAAAATGCCATCGGTTCTGACGAGAGTGAATTGATTTTGCTGGACGATGCCGGTAAGTATGTACTTCCGAAAGCATCAAAAATGGAACAGGCGCGGCATTTGATAAAACATATCAATTCGCTTTACCAGCAATAAATGAAAAATACTAATACTGAAGCGTATGAAAAAAATTGATATTAAAATTCTTGATGAACGTTTAAATGAACAGCTTCCTGCCTATGCCACACCGGGTTCAGCCGGTCTGGATTTGCGCGCTTGTATTGAGCAACCTGTCACGATCAATCCGGGAGAAACCAGCCTGATTCCAACAGGAATCGCATTGCATTTAGCCGATACGGGGTTGGCCGCATTGGTATTGCCACGTTCTGGATTAGGTCATAAACATGGGATTGTATTGGGAAATCTGGTGGGTTTGATTGATTCGGATTATCAGGGACAGATTTTTGTATCCTGCTGGAATCGTGGACAGACTTCATTTCACCTTAACCCATTGGATCGTATCGCACAGCTTGTCGTGGTTCCCGTTGTGCAGGTTGAATTCAACAAAGTGGATAGTTTTGACCAGAGCCATCGGGGTGAAGATGGTTTTGGCAGTACAGGTAAGCATTGACGCGCGTTTGCCAGAAACTGTTCTTGCTTTGCTGGGAATAGTTTCTGTGAATGCCAATTCCTTGGGAGTAAAGTGGCTACCCCATTGGAAATGGAAGATATGCTACATAAATATGGGTTGTTTTTCGGCAAGAAGAAAGCTGCAGGTACTCAAGTTGTTGTGCTAGAGAAAGCACCCGCAGCCAATTGATAAGCTAGTGCAGGCGAGGGAGCATCCCTTTTAATCCACGCATCATCTTGGACATTCCGCCTTTACTCATCATTTTCATCATTTTTTTGGCTTGCTCGAATTGTGCCAGTAAACGGTTCACTTCTTGTACAGAAACACCTGCTCCTGCGGCGATTCGTCGTTTACGTGAAGCTTTCAGTATTTCAGGTTTAGTACGCTCTTGTTTTGTCATGGAATTAATAATGCCTTCCGTCCGGCTGATTATTTTGTCGTCCACTTTTACATTTTGTGCGGCCTGACTTAATTGCGCAGGCAATTTGTCCATCAGGGCGCTCATCCCGCCCATATTGCGCATTTGTTGAAATTGTGCCTTGAAATCGTCTAAGTCAAATGCCTTGCCCGATTTCATTTTCTTCATCAACTTCTCAGCTTCTTGCTGATCAGCGTTACGGTGTGCTTCTTCAATCAATCCAAGCACATCTCCCATGCCCAGAATACGCGATGCCATCCGGTCAGGATAAAACGCTTCCAATCCAGTTAATTTTTCCGCAACGCCGGTAAATTTGATGGGTTTTCCGGTAATGTGTTTGACCGATAGCGCTGCACCACCACGCGCATCACCGTCCAATTTAGTGAGTATGACGCCGGTTAAGGGAAGTGCATCGGAAAATGCTTTGGCTGTATTAACCGCATCTTGTCCTTGCATCGCATCGACAACAAACAAAGTTTCAATCGGTTTTAACAATGCTTCAAGTTCACTGATTTCCTGCATCATGGCTTCATCAATACCTAATCGGCCAGCAGTATCCACGATCATTACATCATGATGATGCCTGCGTGCATAATCCAACGCAGCGGCACCAATTTCGCCAGGTTTTTGTCCATCCTTAACGGGGAAAAAATCAGCACCGGTTTGGCCAGCTAGAATTTCCAGTTGATGAATAGCAGCCGGACGGTAGATATCACAGGAAACCAATAACACTTTCTTTTTCTTTTGTTCTATTAGCCACTTGGCTAGCTTGCCACTGCTGGTAGTTTTGCCGGCACCTTGCAATCCCGCCATAAGAATAACGGCGGGCGGTACTGTGGAGAGATTTAGATCAACTTTTTCTCCACCCATAATCGTAATTAACTCCTGGTGAACCACCTCAACGAGCGCTTGTCCAGGTGTGAGGCTGCTCATGACTTCATGCCCCACGGCTTTTTCTTTAACGCGCGCAATGAAATCTTTGACTACCGGTAAAGCCACATCAGCTTCCAGTAATGCCATGCGGACTTCGCGTAAAGCTTCCTGGATATTGCTTTCTGTAAGCCTTGCTTCGCCACGTAATGTTTTAATGACACCGGTCAGGCGACTGGTCAGATTGTCAAACATACTTAAACCTCACAAAAAACGATGGTTATAGAACAAAGTGATTATTCAAATTTAAATAAATATCCGGATTGGCTCTTTGAATTTGTTAAAGTGCCATGTAGACTAAACAATTATTCCGGCCTATTAATATTTGTACTATCAATGACCAACATTTTAACTTATCTCGCAGCCTTTTTGCTTTATATACTAATCGGTTGGTTTTTTTGGCGCAATACTTGGGATCAAGTATCATCGAAAGCTGATGATCATGTGCTGATAACTAATACCTGGGCACATTATGCCATGCTTGTCCCTTTGGTATTGCATGCGATGACGTTGTATCAATCGATGTTTGTTGGTGCAGGCCTCAGTTTTGGTTTGAGTAATGCGATTTCAACCATTGTCTGGCTAACTGCATTCATTTACTGGTCCTCGGGGTTTTTTAAGCGGTTACAAGGATTGCAAACCTTGGTTGCACCCGTTGCAGCAGCAGCGGCCATAGCGGTGTTATTGCCATTGTTTTTTCCATCGCTACGTCCACTTGATAACACTGAATTACCTGCATTTAAAGCGCACTTATTGGTTGCGATGATGGCCTACAGTCTCTTGACGATAGCGGCGTTACACGCATTATTGATGACCGTAGTCGAGCGCCATTTACATCACCCTGCCACTCGTTCGATACTGACAAATCTGCCGCCACTGCTGGCGATGGAAAAGCTGTTGTTCCATATTATCTGGGTTGGATTTATTTTACTTACCTTGACGCTCTTGAGTGGCGTAGTGTTCTCAAAAGAAGTATTCGGCCAGCCACTTACATTCTCACACAAAACTTTGTTTGGTTTTATCTCCTGGGGAGTATTCGCAGCATTGTTAGCCGGCAGACAACTCTACGGCTGGCGGGGGCGGATAGCCATTCGCTGGACCCTGGTGGGATTTGTTACACTATTGCTCGCCTATATCGGCAGCAAGTTTGTGTTGGAGATCATATTAAATCGCTAATCTGTTGATAATTAGTGTCTTTTTACTTATGATCCGAACCCCGGAATTTTGTATTTCCTTACAAAAGACTGACAAATTAGCTTCTCGTGCGATGAACCCGAACCACTTCTTTGAGATGTCGTAGGCCACGGATAACCTGTGCAAGATGAGACCTATTGTTGATTTGCAGGATAAAACGCATATGCATGAAATCGTTCTCGTTTTCCATGGCGATATCGTCAATATTTGATTCGGCTTTGGCTATTTCTGCAGCGACTCGCGCTAGTACGCCTTGTTTATTTACTGTTGTAACTTTGATACCGGATTCAAACGTTCTAGTAATATCTTTACCCCAGGCGACATCCAGATAGTTTTCCGAGTGCTTTTGACTGCTGGTGACATTGGTGCAATTATGCGTATGGATGATCAGTCCGGAATCTTTCTTGATTACGCCAATAATGGCATCCCCGGGAATAGGGCGGCAGCATTTGGCAAACTGAACAGTCAATCCTTCTGTCCCCAATATGGTAATTGGCCCAGCTGTCTGTTCACTGGAGATGGACTCCAGTGGAGACGCCAGCCTTTTTGCCACGACAGCCGGAAGTTGTTTGCCCAGAGCCATTTCAGTGAGCAATTCTTCTTTGGATTTGACGCCACTGTCGCGTACTAATTTTTCCCATTGCGTATCATTAATTGTGTCCGGATTAATATTAAAAGACAGTAGCGCCTGATTTAACATGCGTTCACCCAATTTGACCGATTCGTCATATTGAATTGTTTTGAGAAAGTGACGGATGTGCGAGCGCGCTCTTCCGGTTGCCACATAACTGAGCCAGGAAGGATTCGGCTTAGCATACGGTGCTGTGACGATTTCTACGCGATCACCACTTTTTAGTTTGGCGCGCAGCGGTGCATTTTCACCATTAATCTTGACAGCTACACAACAATTTCCTACATCGGAATGGACTGCATAAGCGAAATCGACGGCGGTCGATCCTCGCGGGAGCGTTAAAATCTTTCCTTGTGGAGTGAAAACAAAAACATCACCTGGAAACAAATCAATTTTAAGATGCTCCAGAAACTCCAGAGAATCTGTAGAGCCGCTGAGTGTTTCCAGTAAATTCTGCAACCACCGGCTGGTTTGCAGATGCAGATCATTAAAGTCCGCATCTGAGCTTTTGTAGAGCCAGTGCGAAGCAACACCATTTTCGGCGATCCGGTGCATTTCTGCGGTGCGAATTTGTATTTCTATCGGAATGCCAAACGGGCCCAATAAAGTGTTGTGTAACGATTGATAACCATTGGTTTTGGGGATTGCAATGTAATCCTTGAATTTACCAGGGATTGGTTTATACAAGCTATGTAACATTCCTAGTGCCACATAGCACGAAGGAATATCTTTAACAATAACACGGAAGCCATATATATCCAGTACTTCAGAAAAGGACAAATGTTTCTCGACCATCTTCATATAAATGCTATAGAGATGCTTCTCGCGTCCAGTGACTTCCGCATTCAGTCCCGATTCTTTTAACTTCTGATCAATGGCTTCTAGAATCTTTCCAACGATTTCACGACGATTGCCGCGCGCTGCTTTGGTTGCTTTGACCAGCACTTTATAACGCATGGGATATGAATAGCGAAAACCCAGCTCTTGTAATTCCTGGTAGATATTATTGAGTCCCAGCCGATGCGCGATCGGTGCATAAATTTCGAGGGTTTCTCTTGCAATGCTTCGCTGTTTAGCAGGGAGCATGGCTTCTAGTGTTCGCATATTGTGCAGCCGATCAGCCAGTTTGATGAGTATGACACGTACATCTCGAGCCATCGCCAGCAGCATCTTGCGGAAATTCTCGGCTTGTGCTTCTTCCTGTGTCTGAAATTCAATTTTAGTGAGTTTAGACACACCATCGACCAGTTCTGCTACCGGTTCGCCAAATCTTTCACTGATTTCAGTTTTGGAGATATCCGTGTCTTCTACGACATCATGCAATAAGGCGGCTGTCAACGTAGGTGCATCGAGATGCAATGTACAGAGGATCCTGGCTACTGCAACTGGATGAGAAATATAGGGTTCTCCTGATTTTCGGAATTGTCCGGAATGAGCACCTTGGCCAAATGAATAAGCATTTCTAAGTTGATTAATATCTTCTGGTTTAAGATATTGGGAAGTTTCAGAAAATAAAAGTTCTGCTTCAGGCATGGAATTCGATTAGTTTGACGTGCATCAGGTAAGTTATTTTAACTTCGTTCAAATAACTTTAACTTGGATTGATTGTCTTCGGCAAGCCGCTTTGTGCTATTACAGTTTTTAAAATACTTAAATTAATCTTTGGTGCAATTATGTGCAAAATTTTATTTGGCTGATGATTGCCAAGTGCTACAAAGATATTATCACTGCTTGACAGCATCTTCATAGCATTGAATCGGTACTACATGTTTTTGGGATTGAGGATATCCAAGCCTATTTTGCCTTGCGCCAGCTCGCGCAGTGCAATGACGGTCGGTTTATCGCGTCCAGGATCCACCATGGGCGCGGAGCCTATGGCCAATTGCCTGGCGCGTACTGTAGCAACTAAAGTCATATCAAATCTGTTGGGAATTTGCTTTATACAATCATCAACGGTAATTCGTGCCATGGTATTTATCTCGGTTATTTATGGAGTTACAAATAGATTTTGAAATTTTTTTAAAAAACTATGCCATTTATAGGAACTGGCTATGACAATTGGGCGATCAATGCATGATATTTTATCAGCTGCCGCGTCTTTTTTAAGTGCTCAGCCCTGACAACGCAGATCAGATCATTAAGCGCATCTTCCAGCTTGTCGTTGATAATAACATAATCAAACTCAGTAATATGACCGACTTCTTCGCGCGCCGCAATTAGTCTTTTCTCAATGATCCCCGGGTTATCTTGGGCCCTTCTTACTAGTCGTGTTGCCAGAGTGTCTGCCGAGGGCGGAAGTATAAAGATGCCGATGGATTCGGGGAGAATTTGCTGTATCTGTTTTGCTCCCTGACAATCAATCTCGAGTAAGATATCCTGACCTGAAGCGATAGCACTGTCAATCCATTTTTGCGAGGTACCATAAAGATTGCCATAAACTTCCGCACTTTCTACGAACTCTCCATTTCGGAGCATTTGTCTGAATGTTACTTCATCGACAAAATGATAGTCACGACCATTGACTTCTCCGGAACGCGGCGAGCGTGTAGTATGTGAAATAGACAGACTCAGATTTATGTCTGATTGGAGCAATGCTCTGACCAAACTGGTTTTTCCGGTGCCAGAGGGTGCGCTGATAATAAATAAGCAACCTGTCATTTTTGTCATCTTGTACCTATTATTTATTTATCTGTGTGATCAGATATTTTATCTCGAGTTAAAAGCTGTCAGTGCTTGACCTTTTAATGTTCTGATCAGCCTTGTTTCTTCAGCAGTAATTCCTTCAGGTGCATCCAATGCACGGTCTGCATAAAATAGGCCAATGGGTTTTTCGTTTGCTACCAAAGGGAGTACAATAAAACTGCGTGCATCGGGTAATAGATCCACATGCCATTGGGGTATTAATTTGCGAATTTTGGGGATGTAGGCGTCTGAAATTAGCAAATCTACATTCTTCTTCAGGGCAAGATGAAACAGATTATTAGACGGTGCAGTTGGGAAGTTAAATGCTTTTTGATACTCCATATTATTACTGCCCAGAGAACTGCGTGCACGAAACAGATTTATTTTTTGGTCTCTAAGGCAAAGCGTGATGAAACGAAAACCTAGGCTATTATAATAAGTTTCCAGAACTAACATGATTAAATCCTCAAGCCTATACTTGCCAGATGACATAATTTCGGTAACGTCTTGCACACCAGCTAATAATAATGCGGATGCATTATAAGGTTTTCCACTGGGGTAACACTGAGTAATTCCTGGGCTATTGTTTTCATCATCGCTTAACAACAGCTCATTAAGTGAATCTTCTAAAGAAGTATCAAATTCTGCCTGTGTCGTGTGCGGATTGATTTTGCTACTTTTGTCAGCGATGAGTAAATTTGCATTGATTAAGTAAGTCCGGGTTTCCGCGGAAGCACTCAGTATCAATTGATCCAATTTATATTTATCCAGATGAAGTGCTCTGCCAAAACGGTTGAGTAGCTTATTTTTAAGCTCGGAATCTTCCGGTTCGGTGGTTGCCAAAATAAGCGATGTAGCTTTTTCACTAAATTCTGCTGCTTGCTGCATCCACTCTTGTTTATTCTTTGCAGCGTTCAGAATGCCTGGAGGCTTGTTTTTAAGTGATTGAATGATGCTGGTGGGGATATTCCATTTTTCCAGAATAGTCTCGGTCAGTGTATCCAGATTGAAATCCAATACTGTTTG
>ERZ1292630.3143-Hain-H41-02um-R3-3143-length-14761-cov-5_pt2 | contig 13232 bp, 11 predicted proteins | sample MGYA00564408_ERZ1292630 | MGnify/ENA primary metagenome ERZ1292630 (study PRJEB36523, sample SAMEA6512641) | groundwater metagenome | collected 2019-01-08 | study: AquaDiva: Metagenomics assemblies of 32 groundwater samples | reverse complement strand
CCCGACTTCGACACCCCACAGTTCATCCTCGACGCCACGAAGGCGGCTCTCGATGCCGGCGCCACGCACTACACGGCGGTCGAGGGGATACTTCCGCTGCGTGAGGCGATTGCCGCCGCCGCGACATGCCGGCGCGCGGGACGCGGCGAAGTGGCGGTCACGGCGGGGGAGATCGTCGTTTCGAGCGGGTCCAAGCAGTCGCTGCACAATGCCACGTACTCGCTGTTCGGGCCCGGGGACGACGTCCTGCTTCCCGTGCCCAGCTGGGTCAGCTACTTCGAGATGGTCGGGCTGGCCCGTGCGCGCGCCGTGGGGGTGCCCGGCGACCCGAAGCACAACCTCAAGGTCACTCCCGCGCTGCTGCGCAAGTACGCGACGCCGCAGACCAGGGGCCTGATGCTCAACTCGCCGTCGAACCCGACGGGCGCCATCTACGACGCGGCGGAACTGGGGGCGATCCTCGAGGTCGCCGCCGAGCGCGGATGGTGGGTGATCAGCGACGAGATCTACGGGCGCATCACCTACACCGGCGCAGAGGCGCCGTCGGTGCTCGACGTCGCGGCGTCGCGCGACCAGCTGGTGGTGGTGAATGGCGTCGCCAAGGCATACGCGATGACCGGGTTCCGGATTGGATGGACGGTGGCGCCTCGGTCGGTCTCGCAGGCGATGACCGCTCTGCAGTCGCACACGACTTCCAACGCCTCGACGCCCGCGCAGCATGCCACGCTGGCCGCGCTCACGCGCACGGCCGACGCCGATGCCGCCGTGGCGGCGATGGTCGCCGAGTTCCACGCGCGCCGCGATGCCGCACTCGCCATTCTGCGGGGGGGGATCGCCCACTTCGAGCTCGTCGAGCCGCAGGGCGCGTTCTACCTGTTCTTCAGGGCGCCGGGGGGCGACGGCACGCACTTCGCCAACCAGCTGCTCGAGAAGGAGGGAGTGGCGGTCGTTCCCGGCGCGGCCTTCGGCACTCCGGAGTGGGTGCGCGTGTCGTATGCCGCGGCGCGCAAGGACGTCGAGGCGGCGATGCACGCCATCGTGCGCACCTGGACCGCGTGACCCCGCGCCGTTGGTGCGTTAGCTTCGTGGAAGGCCGGTCCGTGCCCCTTCCCCTGCACTGGTGCTGAGATGATCACGACCATCGTTCTCGTGAAGGCCGAGCCGCGACTCATTCCCAAGTGCGCGGCGACGCTCGCCGGCATCGAGGGTGTCACCGACGTCTATTCCGTGTCCGGGGAATGGGACCTCGTCTGCATCATCAAGGTGCCGGAGTTCGAACAGATCGCCCAGGTGGTGACGGAGGAGTTTCCCAAGGTGCCTGGGCTGCTGCGGACGACGACGCTGACGGCGTTCCGGGCCTACTCCAAGCAGGATCTCGAGCAGGCGTGGGATATTGGGGTAGAGTAAGACAGAGTTCGACAGAATACGACAGAGTACGACAGAGTACGACAGAGTACGACAGAATGAGGGTGGCGCGCGACTGGCGGCCACCCTCTGTCGATTTCTGTCGTACTCTGTCGTACTCTGTCGTCATCTCTCCTTCACACACCACTCCTGCCGCACCCGCAGCATTTCCTGCCACCTGCCGTTCGATCGCGTCAGCACCACGAGATCGTTGTTGCTGGCGTAGCGCCACGACTCGACGAATACCTCGTCCGTGCCGTCGCCGGTGATGTCCAGGTGGTCGAGCAACCGCTGGAACTCCACCGTCCTGGCCTCGCCACTCTGCAGGTGCCGGTACGTCACCTGGTAGCCTGTGCCGTCGGGGTCGTCTCCGAGCACGAGAAAGGTCGTCGCATGCCCCGCGCCGGGACCGGCGTCGCCGGCGTTCGCGTTGACCTGGTTCGCCACGAGCGTCGGCTTCGCGGCGCCGGCCACGTGAATGGCGCGTGCGCTGAACGACGCGGTGTCGATATCGGCGGAGTCGAGCTGCTGGGCACGCAGCGCACTGAGGGTCAATGCGCGGACCGCTTCGGCGAGGTCGCGAGGCGCGGCTACCGCAGGCGGAGCGCTGGCGCGCGGCACGCTCACCGACAGGAACTCGAACGCCGCGTCGAGCGGCACGGACGTGGCAAGGGCCACCGCCGCCATCGGGCGCACGGCCCGGCAGCCCGGGAGTTCGTACAGCGGCTCGCTGTCGGGTTCCCACATCCGGCGCGTCACGGTAATGGTGCCGGCGGGCTGCCCGTCGCGATACACGGGGTACTCCGTGCCGGCCTGGAAGTACAGCGAGTCGAGCCGGCGCCAGTCGGCTCCGGGCAGCACGATGGGCTTCACCTGACCATCGGTGATGAACGCGATCGGGACCAGTCGCGTGGAGTCCCTGGTCCCGAAGACCTGGAAAACGAGCGCCGGCTTGGTGGCGACGTCAAAGGAAGGCGGTTGGTCCTGCTCGGACGACTGCTTTGACTTGTCGCATCCCGACGTGACGGCTAGGATGCTCAGGATGAGTGCGGAGCGACGCATAGCGCCAACGTACCCCCCGCCCGAGGGGGCCGCAAGCGTGCGCGACGCCCTCCGCGCGCTTCGGAGTGCCGGGGCATCCGTCGCGCACTCCGAGCAGGCGCTCGAGACGCGACCCACGGCCAGCGAGCCTCCCCGTCTCCAGCGCGCCGAGCCCATCGAGGGCGACGAAGTGCGCGTGCGGCGCGTCGAAGGCGAGCCCACGGTGGGCGTGGCGGCCTTTCTCGACGGCATCCAGGAGAGCCGGGTACTGGCGCACTGGCCGGGCGGCATTCCGCTGGTGCACGGCACGGTGGCGGCGACGATTCGACGTCGGGTCGGTCGCGCGCTCGCCACCTGGCGCGCTGACGCCACGCGAGTGGAACGGGCGCTCTTCGTACCTCGTGCCGCGCTTGGCGATCCGGCGTGGCGTGCCATTGCGGAAGGATGCGCCGTGCGCGACACGCTCGAGCCGGGCGAGGGAGGCCCCTGGCATCCGCAGGCACTCACCGCGCGCGCGCTGAGTGCGGTGCAGCGCCGCCGCGAGGCGGCCGAGACCGCCTGCGCCGAGCTGTGGTGCGCCGAGGGTGACGGGCCCCTGTTCGTGGACGGGGGCATTGCCTCGGCCGGCAGCGCGGCGCAGTCAGCGCTCGCCATCGGCGTGGTGAAGTCGCACCGCACCCTGTACGTGGATGCCGACGCGCTGCAGCGCGTGCTGGGGCTCGCCGCCGGCGAGCGCACAACCGCGTTCACCGTGGCATCGCCACGTCGCACGGCGGTGGCCAGCTGGTACCTGCGGTTGCGCGACCCCGCGGCGCGCGATGCCCTGTGGGGGCTGGTGCGCGTCGAGGTGGCGGTGGCCGGGGCAACGCCCGAGCGCTGTGACCTGGTGTCGCGCTGGTTGCTGGCCGAGCGGTCGCCGGTGTCGCTCCCCGACCCGCGGTGGGGGGCGATGGCGTACGGCATTAGGTTGACTGAGGAGTATCTGCGGGCGCTCACGCGGTAGGTGGCCAGGTTCCGGTTCCCATTCCGCATTCCGTTTCGCTTTCCGTCTTCGAATTCCCATTCCGTCATCCGAATTCCGGTTCCGAATGTCGATAGGCAGAGTCGTCGCCACCGAGCGGCGCCCCAACACGCCCCACGAGTTCCACTTTTGGACCGCCCTCGGCGCGCCGGTGGGCATCGGGACGATCGTGCGCGTCGAGGGGCCACCCACCGGCGACGGCCAGATGGTGAGCGTCTACGGGGTGGTCGTCGAGGGATTCTCGTACACCGACCTGCAAACCCCGCTGCACGATGTCATCGGCGCCGACGGCGACCCGGCGAGTGCGGTGCGCGCGCCGACTGATCGAACGGAAATCCGGCTGTACACGGCGCACTCGTTGCGCCACGTCCCCGACGAGCCGCTGCAGCCGGTACCCATGGGCATCGTGCACCTCGCCACCGAAGCCGATGTGGCGGTGGCACTGCGCATGGACGGCTACCTGAAGGAAGGGCAGAACACCGGCATCCCCATCGGAGTCTACCGGTCGGGCCTCATGCAGAGCGCCGTGTATCTCGACGCCGACTTCCTGCTCGGCCCCGAGGCGGCGCACCTCAACATCTCGGGCGTGTCGGGGCTCGCCACCAAGACCAGTGCGGTCGAGTGGCTGCTCGCGTCGATCTTTGCCCATTTCCCCGCGCAGAAGGGAAGCGTGGCGGCCGTCTGCTTCAACGTGAAGGGGCCCGACCTCTGCTTCCTCGACCAGCCGGCCGCGCGCCTCGACGACGCCGACCGCGCGTTGTACGACGCGGTCAGCGTGCCGGCCGAGCCCTTCCAGCACGTCGAATACTTTGCCCCGTACACCGCGCGCGGCTACTCGCTGGCCACGCTCCGGTCGAACGAGGCACTGTCGCACAACGTGCACCCGCTGTCGTGGGGGCTGCGCGAGGTGCTCCAGTACGCGGAGGTCCTGCTCAACAAGGACGACGTCGACGCCAAGGCCGATGCGCTCATCGATTTCATTCGCGAGCGTGTGGTGAACGTCGAGTTCAGCGACTCGATGCTCGAACGCGCGCACACCGTGCGCTCGTTCACCGATCTCGAGCAGTGGTTTCGCGACGTCCTGCGCGCCATGGAGTCGCGGAACGCCGAGAGCTGGCGCACGCACCACGTGGCCACCATTCGCAAGGTGCGCAACCGGCTCACCAACATCTCCACGCGCTGCCGGGGGCTGGTCACCGACGACGGCACCTCGCACGACCTGCCATTCGGCAATTTCCGCGACCGCGCGGTCTACGTCATCGATGTCGCATCGTCGGAGGAGGATGCGCAGGACCTCATCTTTGCGCGCGTCGTGTCGCAGCTGCGCGAGCAACTCGAGCGCCGGACCCTCGGCGTCGACCACGTCGTCGTCTTCGTCGACGAGCTCAACAAGTACGCGCCGAGCGACGGCCCCGACACGTACGTGCGCAAGATGCTGCTCGACATCGCCGAGCGGGGCCGCTATCTCGGGCTCGTGCTGTTCGCCGCGCAGCAGTTCCGCTCGCAGGTGCATCGCCGCGTGGTGGGCAACTGCGGCACGGCGCTCTTTGGCCGCATGGACATGGACGAACTGGCGACACCCGGGTACGCCACGCTGGCGCCGGCCACTCGCGTCAAGCTGTCCACGCTCGACAAGGGGCAGTTGATGGTGCGCCATCCGCATTTTGCTCAGCCGGTGTTCGTGCGCTTTCCGCGCCCGGCGGTGCTCAGCGGGCGCGAAGGGGTGGAGAAGTTCCCCGCCGAGCCCGAGCCCTCGCTCGAGGTGGCGGTGACGCGCGCGCTCCGAAAGCTCGACCCGTCGGTGACGCTCGACTGGGTGAAACAGGCCATCGTGGCGGCGCCCGAGGACGACGTGCTGCGCGCGCGCAACCGCACGTTGCAGGCGAAGCCCGAGGACGTGAAGGCGTACTTCAAGGCGCAGTTCCGTGGCCGGGTCCGGTCGGAGCCTGTCGCCGAGCGTCCCGCCTCGCTTCCGCTGGCCGGATCGAGCGGAGACGACCCGTACGGATTCTAGGGCGCACGCCGGATCCTCCGCTCCTGCGGAGGGGCGCGTTGCCACGTAGATTTCTACAAATCCGCGTCCACGCCCCGTGCGCCTAGTCCACCTCTCCGACCTCCATCTCGGCTTCCGGCAGTTTCAGCGCGTCACCCCCGCTGGCATCAACCAGCGGGAGGCGGACGTGGCCGGGTCGTTTGCGCGCGCCATCGACAAGGTGATCGCGCTCGCACCCGACCTGGTGCTGATCGCCGGCGACGTGTTCCACACCGTGCGGCCAACCAACACGGCGATCCTGCAGTCGTTCCAGCAGTTCTCGCGGCTGCGGCTGGCGCTGCCCAGCACGCGCGTGGTCATCGTGGCCGGCAATCATGACATGCCGCGCTCCAGCGAGACCACATGCATCCTGCGGCTCTTCAAGCCACTGGCATTCGACATCGTGGACGTCGAGCCGCGCCGGTTGAGCTTCCCCGAGTGGGACTTGTCCGTCCTGGCCGTGCCCGACCTTCCACCGGGCAGCGTCGAGCTGATGCCCGACCTCGCCGTGAAGTACAACGTGCTCCTGTTGCACGGCGAGGTGGAGGGGGCGCTGCCGGCCGGGGCGCGCGAGGACTAGCGCGCGTCCATGCCCATCCCGGCCTCTGCCGTGGCGCACGAGCGCTGGGACTACGTGGCCCTCGGCCACTACCACGTGTACTGCAAGGTGGGGCCCAACGCCTACTACAGCGGCTCGCTCGACTACACGAGCACCAACGCGTGGGGCGAACTCGCCGAGGAGAAGGCCGCCAGGCTGCCCGGCAAGGGGATGATCGAGCGTGATCTCTCCACCGGCAAGCAGACCTTCCACCCGCTTGCCGTCAGCCGGAAGATCGTCGACTTGCCACCGATCAATGCACGCGGCATGTCGGCGGTCGACCTCGACGCCGGGATCGCCGCCAGCGTTGGCAAATGCCCCGACGGGATAGACGGCAAGGTGGTGCGCCTCGTCGTGAAGGACGTGCCGCGGCACGTCGCGCGGGAGATCGACCACCAGAAGCTGCGCGAGTACCAGCGGCAGGCGCTGCACTTCGTGCTCGACACGCGGCGCCCCGACGTGGTGCGCCCCTCGACCGCCGCCAGTGGCGCACCCGGGCGCCGCCCGTCGCTGTCCGACACCCTGCGCGAGGCGCTGCGCAGCCGCGTGCTCACCAGCGACATCGACCGCGACCGGCTGGTGGAGCTGGGCGCGCACTACCTGCGCGAGGCCGCACACCAGATGGCGTCGCGTGGCATCGGCGAGTCGGAGGACGCGTGAGACTGTCGCGACTCCGCCTGGTGAACTTTCGCCAGCACGCCGACAACACGATGCTGTTCGACAGCGGGCTGACGGGCATCATCGGCCCCAACGGCGTGGGCAAGACGACGATCCTCGAGGCCATCAAGTGGGCGCTGTATGGCGGCGATGCCACGCGCGGCACGGTGGACTCGATTCGATTTGCCCGCGCGTCGGCGCGCGCGCCCGTGCGCATCGAGCTCGATTTCGACCTCGGCGGCCACCGCTATCGCCTGGTGCGCGCGCTCACCACGGCCGACCTGTACCTCGACGGCGGCGAGCGTCCCATCGCCACCGGGGCGTCGGCGGTCACCGAGCTCGTGCGTCGCCGGCTCGGCATGACGCTCGAGGAATTCGACAACACCTACTTCACCGCCCAGAAGCAGCTGGCGGTGATGGCCACGCTCACCGCCGCGGCCCGCGCGCAGTTCCTGTCGCGCGTGCTCGGTTACGAGAAGCTGCGCGCCGCGCAGGACCTCTGCGACGAGCGCCGCAAGGCGCTGCGCAACGAGAGCAATGGCATGCGCTCCGGCATGCCCGACGCCGACGCGCTCTCGCGGCAGTTGTCCGCCGCCGAGGAGCGGTCGCGCGAGGCCCACACGCAGGCCGCCGCCGCGGCCGTCGAAAAGGAGCAGGCCCAGCGTGAGCTCGACGCGCTGCAGACGCGATGGGTGGCGGCCCAGCGCGCGCGCGAGGAACTGCAGGGGCTCGACGCCGAGCGCCGCGTCCTCGACGCCGAACTCATGGGGCTGGCGCGCACGGTCGAGCGTGCGGAGAGCGAACTCAAGAACGTCGCCGAGGCGCGCGCCTTGCTGGTCCCGCTCGCCGACGCCCTGGTGCCGTTTCATCAGGTTGGCGAGGAACTGGCCCGGCAGCGCGAGCTGGCCGTCTCCGACGGTCGCCGGCAGGCGCTGCAGGAGGCGGCCCTCGAACTCTCGGCCGAGTTGCAGCGCCTGCGCGAGGGGCGTTCGCGCGTGGAGACCGCCCCGGCGCTCGAAGAGCAGGTGACCGAGGAGGCGGAGCAGAAACGGCGTCGCCTCGAGGAGTTGCAGGGACGCCTCGAGCTGCGCCGCACCGAGTGGGTGCGTGACCGGCAGGAGGCCGAGACGCGACGCAACGCGTTGCGTACCCAGTACCAGGAGCTGCGCGAGCAGCGCGACAAGCTGCTGGCGGCCGGCGTGGAGGGCGCGTGCCCCACGTGCAGCCGTCCCCTCGGCGACCACTATCACAAGGTCACGGAGTTTCTCGAGGCCCAGATCGAGACGGTCAGTGCCGACGGCTCGTATTTCCGCCAGCGCCTCGAGCAGCTCGAGGGCATGCCCGACGACATCGTGGCGCTCGACGAGGAGCGGCGGCAGGCCATGCAGGAAGCCAGCGCGCTGGAGAAGAAGCTGGCCCGCATCCAGGTGGCGGTCGGCCAGCTCGAGCAGCTGGGCCGTGAGTTGGCGCAGAAGGAGCAGCGCTACGCGGCGCTCTCGGCCGATCTCGCGTCCATTCCAGGCGGTTACGACCGCGCGCATCATCAGGCGCTCGAGGCCCGGTTCGAGAAGCTCGCCGAACTCAGCACGCAGGCCAACCGCCTCACCACGCAGGTGGAACGCGAACCGCCGCTGCGGCGCGAACTCGAGTCGGCCCAGCGGGCCATCGCCGCGGCAGTCGGCAAGCGCACGCAGATCGCCGACCGGCTGGTCAGCATCGCGCACTCCGAGGAGGAGTACGCCGCGATGGGCGGCGCGCACGCGCGCGCCAGCAGCGGCGTGCACACCGCGGCGATCACCGTGCTGAATGCCGAGGCCGAGATGCGGCTGGCCGCCGCCGATCGCGAACGCGTGCTCGCGTCGCAGAGGGAACTCGCCGACCGCCAGGTGCGCCTCGAACAGATCGAGGACGACCGGCGGCTGCACGACGAGCTGTACCGCGCCTACTCCGACCTGCGCACCGACCTCAACTTCCAGATGCGCCCGGAGATCTCGGAACTGGCGAGCGGCTTTCTCTCCTCGCTCACCGACGCGCGGTACACCGAGTTCGACCTCGACGAGAAGTACCGCATCTCGATCCTCGAGGATGGCGTGCCGCTGCCCGTGATCTCGGGGGGTGAGGAGGACCTCGCCAACCTGGTGCTGCGGCTCGCCATCTCGCAGATGATCGCCGAGCGCTCGGGGCAGCCGTTCTCGCTGCTGATCCTCGACGAGGTGTTCGGGTCGCTCGACGAGACGCGCCGGCAGAACGTCATCGGGTTGCTGCGCGCGCTGCGCGTCCGGTTCGACCAGGTGATCGTGATCACGCACATCGACGACGTGCGCGATGGCCTGGACCAGGTCTTCGTGGTCGTGAATGACTAGAAGTCCGGTGCCTCGCGCGTGGTGCGCGGTGACGAGGGCGGCGCACCCGCGCTGGACGAGGTGCTGGCCGTATCGGCGGCGACGGCCGGATGACGGCGGCCAGCGACCTGCGGCCGCGCGGCATCCACACGCGGCAGCTGACGGCGGCCGACATCGGCCCGCTCAACCTGATGTTCTCCGACGCCTTCTCCGACCGGTACCGACGCGATGGCCTGGCGGGCGTGCACGTTCCGCCGCTGAACCCGGCCATCTGGCGCTACGCCATCGACGGCGCGGGCGAGGGCGCCAGCTGTTGGGTGGACGAGCGCGACGAGCTGCTGGCCTTCAACGTCGCGCACCAGTCGGGCACCGAGGGGTGGATGGGCCCGCTTGCCGTGCGCCCCGACCTGCAGGGGAGCGGACTGGGCAAGGAAGTCGTCACCCGCGGCATCGAGTATCTGCGGCAGCGCGGCTGCACGGTGATCGGGATCGAGACGATGCCGCGCACGCTGGACAACATCGGGTTCTACGGGCGGCTGGGCTTCGTGCCCTCGCGGCTGACGGTGACGTTCACGGTGGAGGCGCACCGTGCGCGCTGCGTGCTGCTGTCGCAGCTTGGCGTCGCCGAGGCCGAAGGGGCGCTGCGGGAATGTGCCGCGCTCATGCAGCGGCTGCAGCCGGGCGTAGACTTCACGCGCGAGATCCTGCTCACGCGGGCACTGGGAGTCGGCGACACCGTGCTGCTCACCGGGCGCGACGGCATCAGGGGATTCGCGCTGTGTCACGCCGCCCCGCTCATCGAGGGGCGCACGCGCGATGAGCTGCGCGTGCTGAAGCTTTCGGTGGGCGACGCGATGGAGTTCGGGCCGCTGCTCACGGCGATTGGCGGCTACGCTCGCATCGCCGGGACGTCGCGGGCGGCGCTGCGCGTGCAGGGCGACTATCCCGACGCGTACCGGCACCTGGCGGCGAGTGGCGCGCGGGTGCGCTGGACGGACCTGCGCATGACGCTCACCGGATACGCGGAGCACGTGAGCGAGCGGGGTATCGTGTTTTCGAACTGGGAGATCTGAGCGCGGCGCGTGTCGTTGCGCCGCCGGCGATGGTCAGCGCGTCTTGGCCGGTTCGGTGCGTGAGACGATGCCGTACACCCAGAGCGCAACGCCGCCGGTGAGGAGCAGGTGGATCCAGCCCGGCGCGTCGAACAGGAAGGTGCCGGCGGTCCAGACGAGCAGCAGGGCGACGGCGGACACGGTGTAGATCATGGGTTCAATAGTAGTCGATGGGCTCGGTCGGGAAAAGAAGCCGTCAGCTGTAGGCTCTACGCCGTAAGCAGTACGAGAACGGACGGCTTATGGCGTACAGCGTAGAGCGTAGAGCTTCCCTTCCTCCACTTTCCTTTCCGCGCAACGGACGCTATCGTAGGGTCCGTTGGGGCGAAGCGGACTTCCTTTTTGAGCCAACAAGTCCTCCGAGTGGCATCCAATATTCTGGTTGACGTCATGCCCCGACGCGGGGAAGGCGGAAGGCCGGGTGAGGGGCTCATCATTCGACAGGGCTTCAAAATCCCCGCTTCGTTCCGCTCGATCACGGCGCCCTGCTTACTTCGGTGAGCGGGGCGTCGTGCGTTGGGGATCACACCGGCCCGAGCGATTCCTCGAACAGCGCGGGGAGATCGATGTCGAGTGGCGCCGGTGCGCCGGGTGGATCCCAGCGAAGCGTCTCGCTGAGAATTTCCGGGCGCTCGTCGCTGGGGCGCCAGCGCTCGATGGTGCGGGCGTCTGTGTCGACCAGCCAGTACTCCGGAATCCCGGCCCGCTGATACAGCGCGCGCTTGACGATCCGGTCGCGGCGCGCCGTGGAAGGCGAGAGGATCTCGATGACCAGCAGGAGCGCCTCCATCGCCGTACGCTGCTGCAGAGGCGACGTCGATCCGATCACGAAGAGATCAGGCTCCACCAGGTGGCGTTTCTCGAACGTCACATCGGCGGGGGCCGAGACCACACGTCCCACTCCGGAGCCCCGCAAGTACCCGTGCAGCAGATAGGCCAGCGGTATCACCACCGACTGGTGCGGCCCGTTGGGCGACGGCGTCACCAGCAGCACTCCGTCGATGCACTCGTACCGATTTCCGTCCTCTGGAAGGGTGTCGAGGTCGTCAGGGAGCCAGTATCTGGACTCGGTCGCGATGGCCATACCCATACGGTACGCTCGGCGGGAAAGAGAAGGCAAGTGGGAGTCACGCCCCATGATGCGCACGGACTCCCCGGCGAGCGTCATCGCTTCAGTGCGGGCTGTGGCTGACGGTTGCGGTCGGCGGGGCAGGCGATTGCCCGGAGTCGGCGTTCAGTCGCCGAGCGCGTCGTTGAAGAGCGCCATCAAGTCGATCACCAGCGCGTCGCTCGCGCCGGTTGGTTGCCACACCAGCGATTCCGTGATGACCTCCGGCCGCTCGTCGTCAGGGCGCCAGCGCTCCACCAGATGACTGTTGGCGTCCACCACCCAGTACTCGCCAACCATCGACCGCTGGTAGTACCGCCGCTTCAGCGTGCGGTCGTAGCGTGCGGTGGACGGCGAGAGCACTTCGACGGCAAGCAGCAGGGCGTGCACATCGGTCCATTCGCGCCCCGTGCGCCCATCGGCATCCGCCGGAACGACGAACAGGTCGGGCTGGACGAGGTTGCCGACGTTCAGGCAAATGTCCGCCGGAGAGAACATGGCCACGCCGAGCCGCTGAGCCGCGACGAACGGCGCAACGAGCAGGTGCAGGCGTGCGAGCACGAGCTGATGAGTCAACCGTGGCGACGGCGTCACCAGCAGCGCTCCGTCGATGCACTCGTACCGGTTGCCGTCGTCCGGCAACGCCCAGACGTCTTCCGGGGTCCAGTACCGGGTGTCGGTTGGAGCTGGCATGCCCATACGGTACGCTCGGCGGGAAAGAGAAGGCAAGTGGGAGTCACGCCCCATGATGCGCACGGACTCCCCGGCGAGCGTCATCGCTTCAGTGCGGGCTGTGGCTGACGGTTGCGGAGCGTGTTGGAGGCTTGAGTCGGGCCGGGCGGCATTGTCGCAGGAATCACACGGCTGATTACGGTCCAGTCGATGTCGCCCGGCACGCCTTCGGTGATCGTTACGGGCCCGAGCAGCATGCGCGTCCTCCACGAATTACCATACGTGACGAGCCGCAGAGGTACTTGATCCTCGAGCCGGTCGTTCGATACGAACAGCGCGGCGCCGTTGACCGCCATCCCGCAACGACCGTCGGGGAAGACCTGTAGTCTCACGCGATAGGGCTCGCCATTCGAGATGCGCAGCGCTTGGCGCGGCGTATCGCTCCTTGGCGCCGACAGTGGGATGATTGTCATGAGGCCGTCGAGGCCCTCCCGTCCGGGGAAGCTGAAGATGCACGACGCTCCGGAGGACCGTGCGATGGTCGGCATGAAGCCGGTGCGGTGATCCCAAGTTCGGAGGACCTGATCGTTATCCGATCCCCGCAAGTCAAGATCGAGAGTCTGCCATTGCAGCTCGGTCACGGGCGTGCTGAGCACCGCGTCCACTGCCAGTCCCGATGTCCATCGAAATCGGTCTTGGGAGTATGCCCCACTGAAATACGAACCGTCGCCGCTGTTCAGGAGCGCATCGCCGAGCCGAGGATCATGAACGATCACGGGGACGGGATCGCCAAACGTTTTCCAGGCCCTCAGTCCACTCGTCCAGTTCTCCGCCTTGACCAAGTGGGATGCTGCCGGCACGGCCACGACGCGGGTCGACGTCGCTCGCCAGCCGCCCGCTGAGGCGACGACGACGATCGTCCCCGGTCGACGGGCGATGAGGGTGCCCAGCGAGTCGATGTCGCCGTCACCTCTGGCGCCGAGTCGCCAACGGACACGCGGCGGCGGAGCGTCGGAGCTGTCACTCCACCTGGCTGAAATGTCGAACCGATGTGGCACGCCGATGACCACGCTGTCGGTGGGCGATGTGATGGTGATGCGCTCGATATACGGAGCGGATTCACCCTTCACGCCCCAGGTGAGCAGCGTCGGCGGCCGGTCGCCATGAGCCCACCACACCCGTCGGGCGAGGGCCGGTGCGTTTGAAGGCGCAATGAACGCGGTGCCCGGCGCCGACGCCGCGAGC
>ERZ1292630.3708-Hain-H41-02um-R3-3708-length-13239-cov-4_pt1 | contig 13239 bp, 11 predicted proteins | sample MGYA00564408_ERZ1292630 | MGnify/ENA primary metagenome ERZ1292630 (study PRJEB36523, sample SAMEA6512641) | groundwater metagenome | collected 2019-01-08 | study: AquaDiva: Metagenomics assemblies of 32 groundwater samples | reverse complement strand
GATTATTTTTTTTCATACATATAAATTACACTGTAATTTATATGTAAGTCAATAGCCTACTTATTTAATTATTAAATTTTTATCTATTTTGAAGCTGGCTTCAGGTTCGGCGGGGAATTCATGATTTATTTGCCTATCCTGGTAGTTGGCTAAACCTCTTTCCTGTGGGCTGGTTGAGCAGTTTTGGAATAAGACCAGAACAAATGGATTAGCGATTAAAAGTACTGCCAAAAAATAACTGCTCCTTGTAGCCATGCGTGCCCTCCAGACCTAAGGTCTAGTTATCTTTTCGGCAGGATGGGAAAAAACATGAGGACTTTTTTTGATACTTATGATCAACTTCCCAAAATGAGTCAGTTACTGTGTTTTCTTTTATTACTTTGGGCTTCAGCTTCTTTTGCAGAGTCTCTCACTTTGAAACAGAGTTGTATTAATTCCTTAAAAAATTATAAAAGTTATTTTAAAGAAGAGGTTCTAGATCAAGCCTGTGATCAGGTTGCAGTCTACGAGAGCTGCTACAGTGCGGATGCTGAGCCTATCTTTCATAAAGACTTCGACAGTAAAAGAGAGAATCCTAAAAAAATATTAGTGCTCAGTTTGATACATGGGGATGAGAAACAGGCCGGTGAATTAGGTCGTTTTTGGCTAGAAAGACTTAGCAAGATTGAAGCCCGTAATAGTTGGAGAATTATTCCGATTGCGAACCCTGATGGCGTTAAAAAGAATACGCGCACCAATACGAATGGTGTTGATTTAAACAGAAATTTTCCAACAAACAGCTGGTCCGCAGAAGCCGTTAAATATTGGGAGAAATACGCAAAAAAATCACCAAGAAGATTTCCCGGAGCCTCCCCGGGCTCAGAGCCCGAAACCCAATGTTTTTTGAAGCACTTTTCAGATTATAAGCCGGACTTTGTTGTTTCTATTCATACGCCCTTAAATGTGCTGGATTTCGATGGTCCAAAGCTTAAAACAAAACCGGCCTTTGAGTATCTTCCATGGAAGAGTCTGGGTACTTTCCCTGGCAGTCTGGGTAGATATCTTTGGGCGGAAAGAGCAACACCTGTTTTGACAACAGAACTCAAAAGTCAGCTACCAGCGAAATCCACGGCATTTGAGCAACTTCAAGATTTAATTGGGACATTGGTTAAAACAGATTTTAAGTAGAATTACCTAATGTATTTGCGTATTATCGCTGGCCTCTTTTATGGCTTTAATACGATCTTGGGGGCTTTCCACTTCATCGCGAATTTCTATTAAGCGTTCCAAGAGTTTTTCTTTTGCTAATCTAATGGCCTCAAAAACGTCGTCATGAAAAGCTTCGGACTCTATTGAGGAATCTCCCTCTTTTAAGATGACAGCAATACGATACTTATGGGCAGCTTGAGCGGGGGTTGGCTCCTCGGTTGTAAGGCTAACTGACTCATCTGAGCTCTCTGCATTTGGTTCTGTGGCTTCGGCTGCATAAGAAGCAGTAGGGTCGCGCGCAATGACCATAACCAAGGTGTCAGGCGTTACAAAGAGGCTGAAATCATGTAATTGCTGATATATATAGGATTTCACTTCTGAATCGCTTTCAAGCAAATCAAGAGTGTTTTTCAGAAAGTTTGAATTTTGTGACATTTTGAACCACCTTTCTGTATCTAAGATAGTATAACATTGAGACGAAATATAAAAAAGTCCATAAGACCATATTGTTTTAATTCATTTTAGACTCAGCAAATAATCGGATGTGTCTCAACTTAAGTCAGTGTATTAAATTAACCGATGATACAGTTTAAATTGTCTAAGGGCTGGCTTAAATTTTTAAAAAATGAGCTTGAAACCGAGTATATGAAAGAGCTGAAGTCCTTTTTAGCGTCTCAATATGAGACAGGAAAAATTATCTATCCAGATAAACAAAATTATTTTAAAGCCCTTGATTTGGTGGAGCCTGAAAAAGTTAAAGTTGTTATTTTAGGTCAAGACCCCTACCATGGCGAGAATCAAGCGCACGGTCTTAGTTTTTCAGTGCCAGAGGGTGTTAAGTTCCCACCATCTTTGCAGAATATTTTTAAAGAGTTAAAATCAGACTTAAATATTGATACGCCAGTGAGTGGGGATCTGACCTCTTGGGCAGAACAAGGGGTGTTATTGCTAAACAGCGTACTCAGTGTTGAAAAAGATAAAGCAGCCTCTCACCAAAAACTCGGCTGGGAAAAATTCACCGATAAGGTTATTTCGGTTATTAATGAAAACTGCGAGCACGTGGTGTTTATTTTGTGGGGATCCTATGCGCTAAAAAAAGCGGAACTGGTAGATCGCAAAAAACACCTGATTTTAAAAAGTGTGCATCCATCGCCCTTGTCCTCTTATCGCGGTTTTTTCGACTCGAAGCCGTTTTCGAAAGCAAACACCTGGCTGAAAGAAAAAGGAAAAAAAGAAATAAAATGGTAGGCGCCGAGTGAAAAAAGATGTTTAATATAGTCTATATGAAATCAACGCTAGAAAAAATTATATTTATTTTAAGTTTTTTTGTGGTCAGCGCAGCCCAAGCGGATATGTTTAGATCTACCTTATTTTCGCTTAACACTATTTATTTAGATCGAGATTATGATGACAATGGAGTAAAGACTCAATCGAAGGCAACGGATACCGATTTAAGATTGATGCGAATTGAAAAACATTGGTCTTATGGCGGCATTTATTCTTTATCATCAAGTGATGCCTCTATTTCAAGTCGCACCAGTATTGGTTTATCCGCGGGCTATTATTCTGAAAGAGATTTTTACATGAATTTTCACTATTATTTTTCTAGCAAATACTCTTTTGGCGGTGGTTCTGAATACACTAAAGGCGGTGGCTACGAGTTTGATGTAGGTTTTCTGAATAAAATAACTTCAAGTTTTTACGCGGGTATTATGCTCGCTATTAAAAATTTTACGTATACAGAGCTCACAGTTGGTGGAGTTAAGTCGGGAACGAGTGCAAGCCACAAAGAAGTTATTCCGATGTTTACATTTGCTGTTAATTTAATGTAGTTAATTATTTAAAAGCTTAAGGTCTTTTTCTTTTTGTTCAAGATTTTCCATATGAGTCAGCAAAATTTCTTCTGTTTCCGTAATTTGTCTAGTTAGCTTAGCGGTATTAATGGCGATTTGCTGCGCCTCTTGACCTTGTGCTTGAAGCAGCTTCGTATTGAGTTCAGTCGTATTTTCGTTCAGGTTAAATAGAATTTCTTCAGTCTTAAGAATTTTACGCTGCAATTCTTTTATTTCAGACGAGATTTTTTTTTGAGTTTCTTTGTGATTGAATTTCGTCTCTTTAGGTTCTTCCTTTACCACCGTTGACCTTATAATCTCAGCGTTGACGGCAAATCTTTCTTTCAGGGCACCTTTTTTTAAACTCCACAAGTAGTCTTCATAGGTTCCAGGGTAAACCTCAACAAAGCCATCGCGAATTTCAATTATTTTGTTTGCGACTTTGTTAATAAAACTTCGGTCGTGACTGACAACAAAAAGGGTTCCTTTAAATTGTGTAAGGGCTTCTGCTAGAGCCTGCACCGTATCAAAATCCAAATGGTTGGTGGGCTCATCCATCAATAGTAGTGGTTTTTTTTGTAAAAGAATTTGTCCCAGTGCAACTCTAGTTTTTTCGCCGCCAGAAAGTACTTTTATTTTTTTGTGGATGTCATCACCGGAAAAAAGCAAAGAACCCGCAATACTCAGAACTTCCTGTGCGGTGGTGTCTTTGTAGGCTTTTCGGTAAAGCGAATCTATAACTGAATCCTCAAGTAATAGATCCTCAGTTAAATGTTGAGCAAAATACGACATCTCCACATTATAACCGAATTTTTTTTCACCCGAAATCATAGGTAGTCTACCGGCGATTGATTTGAGCAGGGTGGACTTGCCCGCACCGTTATAACCCACAATACCAAGCCGACTGCCTCTTTCAAAAACGAGATCAATATTTTTTAATATGATATTATTATCGTAACCTAAACAGGCTTTTGAAAGTGATAAGACTTCTTTGCCTGTCTGAATTGGTTCGGGAAGCTTGATTCGGCTTCGCACGGGTAAGGCTTTAATTTCGATGGTTTGCATTTTATCTATTTGCTTCATTCGACTTTGTGCTTGTTTAGCTTTGGTAGCTTTAGCTCTGAATCTATCGACAAAATCTTGAAGATGCTTGCGTTTGGTTTCTAGATTTGCAGCTTTTTGCAGTTGTAAGCGCTGTAGCTCTTCTTTTTGTTCAAAATAGTCATCAATATGACCTGGGAATTTAATGATGTCTCCGGCTTCGACTTCAAGAGTGAATTCAGTTGTGCGGCGTAAGAACTCACGGTCATGGGAGATTAATAAAAAGGCGCCCTTGTAGTCTTGTAAAAATGTCTCAAGCGCCAAAATACTTTCTAAATCTAAAAAGTTGGTGGGCTCATCGAGCAGCATAAGATCAGGCTCTAACCCGATTAGATAAACCAGCTTCATCCTCATGCGGTAACCGCCACTGAGCTCCGATAGCGGCCGCTTAAAGTGATCCTCTGTTAAACCAATACCCTTGCCAATCTGCTTCAAATCCCAAGTGGGCTTTATGCATTTTTCACTTAAGTAATCTTCGGCGATCTGAGTCAGAGACCAATCGGATTCTTGCTCAAGGTAGCCTATTCGCAGTTTATTAGCTTTGGTGATTTCACCGGAGTCTAAACTTTCCTCGCCTGCCAATATTTTAAATAAAGTAGTCTTTCCGGCGCCATTGGGGCCAATTACGCCTATATGGTCATTTTCGTTAACTGAAAACTGGGCACGATCAAATAAAACTTTTGACCCATATTGTTTAGTTGCGTTGTAAAGTTGTAGTAGGTTCATTTTAAATTACCGGATTTTTTCACAACGCCATCAGCCATAGCGTAAAGTTAAAGTTGGAGGCCATGAAAGAAGTGGTCATAATTGATGAACTTACTGAAATAAGTGCTAAACGTCCATCGTAAAAAACTTCAAGAGCACAAGTCTCTGCACTTAATAATACAGAATTGATAATTAGAACTTAGTCCTATGAAATAGGCTGGTTTTTAAAGACTTTTAGGGCTATAAACTTATACTCGCAGGGGTGCAAATGAAAACCGATATGCAAACAATTTCATGGGATAACTCTAATATCTATCAAAACTTTCAAGATTTGAAAATAAACCAGGATATTAAAAAAATTGAAGACAATACTTTTTATCTTAAAAGTAAAGCCAATATTTTTGAAAAACTTGTATCTCAGTTGGACAGCAAAAAATTAGCAGAACTCGAAGAAAGCATACCCTTGGCGCGCGAATGTTATCGGTTAATATTAGATACCAATATTATGATTTATACATTGAAGACATACGCTCATACGGCAATTTCAGTTAACTCTTTAAATTACGAAGCTAAAGATTTATCAAGCAAAATACAGAAATTGTTTGCAGATATTAGTATGGTCGCTAAGCCATTAAAGTTATTATTGTTGCGAGCCCCTCTGGCCTATTTAGATAATTTTTTAAATGACGAGAGTGTAAGTGAAGCCAAGTTTGATTTAAACTATGCTAGAAAAGTACAACATTTTTTACTTGGAGTTTCGGAAGAAGTACTTTTAGAGGGTCACAGTGTTGATGGCTATCATGCGTGGGGAAAACTTTATACAGAACTTTCAGGTAATATGAAGGTTAACGTTGAGGGCCAGCAAATGGGACTAGCTGATGCCTCCAATATTTTATTTAATGTTAATAGGGAAAAAAGACAAACCGCATACCGCGCTATTAATGATTCATGGAACCAAAATGGCATTAGCGCTGCAGCCGTATTAAATGCGTTAAGTGGCTGGAGGCTCGAAAACAATCGAGCACGTTCTCAAAAAATTGAACTGCATTATTTAGATAAATCTTGTCATAGCGAAAAAATCACCCGTGAAACCTTAAATACTTTAATGCAAACCACTTACGAGCAACGTCATATTGGTCAGGATGCCTTACGATTAATGGCTCAAGAAATGAAGATTGAAAAACTTGGTCCCTGGGATATTCTGGCTCCTCTTCCAGTTCAAACTGATCATAAAATTCCATTTCCTGAAGCTATGAAAACTATTTACGACGCTTTTGAAGCATTTAGTCCTGAAATGGCTGAATTTTCTCAAATGATGGAGGATAAAAAATGGATTGATGCCACGCCTTCTGAAAACCGAGCTTCAGGTGCCCATTGTACCGGGTTTGCAGGCGCTCGCGAGCCGCGTGTGTTCATGACCTATGATGGCAGCATGAAAAGCATCATCACCTTGGCTCACGAGATAGGTCATGCTTACCATAGCTGGGTTATGCGCGATTTAAAATTTTCTGAAACTTCTTATTCTTCAAGTTTGGCTGAGACGGCCTCTATTTTTGCTGAAACCTTAGTGCGCGATTATTTGTTAAAAATCGCTAAGTCTAATCAAGATAAAAAAGCCATTCTCTGGCAAGAAATACAATCTGCGGCAACTTTCTTAGTTAATATTCCAGCCCGTTTTGAGTTTGAAAAACAAATGTTGGAGCTACGCAAAATCAAGGCTATCAGCATTCCTGAATTTAAAGAACTCAATAAAAAAGCATGGCAAAGCTGGTATGGTGATACATTAACCGAATATAACGAGATGTTCTGGGCCAGCAAAATGCATTTTTCGTTTTCGTATACTAGCTTTTATAACTATCCGTATCTGTTTGGCTATTTATTTAGCTTGGGTATTTATGCCAAAAAAGACGAATACGGCGATAAATTTAAAGTACTTTACGTCGATATTTTACGTGACACAGGTACGATGACTGCCGAAAATTTGATTAAAAAATATTTTAATGAGGATATTTCTAAAAGTAATTTTTGGCTGAAATCAATTAAAATTGTTGAAAACGCTATTAATGAATTTAAAAAGCTTTCATAAGTGTTAATTGCTCGGTGGGCTATAGCTTTGTTGAAAAGTTGTAGCAGGCTCATTCTTGTGTCATTCTACTTCAGAACCTTAACCTACAAAGGATTTTATATGAAAACTTTATTAATTTTTTTAGCCGTTATTGCAGTTATTATTTCGACTAATAAATCTTTAGCTGCTCAAAACTTTGTCTTTTGCATGGAAGGCTCGCCCTCTTCATTTAATCCCCAATTAGTTACGGATGGAGTGAGTATGAACTCCAGCGCTCAAACTGTGTTTAATCGACTTATTGATTTTAAACATGGTTCAACTGAAATTACTCCGGGATTAGCAGAATCTTGGACCGTTTCGAAAGATAAAAAAACTTTTACATTTAAATTACGAAAAAACGTGGCCTTTCATTCGAATGCTTTTTTTACTCCAACAAGAATGTTTAATGCCGATGACGTGATTTACACATTTAAATCTCAATTAGACACAAAACATCCATTATCTATTCCTGCTGCAAATTACGAATATTTTAAGGCCATGGAATTAGATCAGCTGATTGCAGATGTTAAAAAGATTGATGAATACACAGTGGCTTTTATCTTAAATAGACCTGAGGCTCCTTTTTTAGCTAACTTAGCAATGGATTTTGCGAGCATTTTATCTGTGGAGTATGCTCAGTCGTTGATAAAATCAGGTAAGGGTTTAAAAACTCTAGAGACGGCACCAATCGGTACAGGTCCATTTGTATTTAAATCTTATCAAAAAGATTCAACAGTGCGATTTAAAGCTTTTGATCAACACTATAAGGGTAAGCCAAAAATTGAAAATTTAGTTTATGTCATCGTAACAGATTCAACTGTGCGTTTACAAAAAATGAAGGCTGGTGAGTGCCACGTGATGAGCGAGCCGCAACCACAGGACTTGGATCAAATTAAAACTTTTGCTAACGCTAAATTGATGTCAACTGAAGGATTAAACGTAAGTTACATCGCATTTAATACTGAAAAGAAGCCATTTAATAACATTAAAGTTCGCGAAGCTATTTCAATGGCTTTAAATCAAAAATCTTATATTGATTTAATATATAGATCACAAGGAACTGCAGCAAAAAATCCGATTCCGCCGACAATGTGGTCTTATAGCAATGCAACCGCAGCTCATACCTACCATGTTGAAAATGCTAAAAAATTATTGGCAGAAGCTGGTTTTCCAGATGGTTTTGAAACGGATCTTTGGACACTACCTGTTTCAAGACCCTACTTACCAAATGGAAAAAAACTGGGTGAGCTTGTTCAAGCTGACTTAGCAAAAATTGGAGTTAAAGTTAAGCTCATCACTTTTGACTGGCCAATTTACTTAGAGAAGTCGCGTAAAGGTGAGCATCAAATGATCCAGATGGGCTGGACTGGAGACAATGGTGATCCAGATAACTTTATGAATGTGCTTTTGGGTTGTTCTGCAATTAAGGCGGGAAGTAATTTGGCTCGATGGTGTGATAAAGATTTTGATACTCTTATGCAACAAGCAAAAGAAAATTCGAATCAAAAAATACGAACCGATTTTTATTTAAAAGCTCAGTTGGTATTTAATAAACAGAAGCCTTGGTATCCTGTGGCTCATGCTAAATTAAATAAGGTTATTTCTGACAAAGTAACTGGCTATAAGATAGACCCATTTGGGCACGAAAATTTCTCGAGTGTCGATCTTAAGTAAGTTTTTAAAGATATTTTTATCTTTATTATTTATTAGTTTGATGAGCTTTTCGGTCATCAGATTGATTCCGGGCGATCCGATTATGCATATAATCGGCGAGCGCGGGGCTTCAGAAGAGCAGATCGCTACAATAAAAAAAAATCTAGGTCTGGATAAATCTGTAGTTGAGCAGTATTTTATTTTTACTAAAAAGGCCCTAGTCGGTGATTTTGGTGAGTCTATCGTCTCCAAACAACCTATCATAAGTGAATTCAAAGTTTTGTGGCCGGCAACTTTTGAGTTGGCTCTATTTGCCATTTTTTGGTCCTCAATTGTTGGAATTATTTTAGGAATGTTGGCTGCGACCAAAAGAAATTCTATTTGGGATTACGGTGCTGTCAGTTTGTCGACTATAGGTTTTGCGATGCCAATATTCTGGTGGGCTTTGCTGGTTATATTTTTCTTTGCAGTGCAGTTGGGCTGGTTTCCGGTGTCAGGACGGGTGGGGGTGGAGTTTGAAATTCCATATCGTACAGGTCTTTATCTGATTGATAGCTTGCTGTCGGAAAATAAAGAATCTTTTTTTTCTGTTTTAAAACACTTGATGTTGCCGGCTTTTGTATTAGGCACAGTCTCGTTAGCATTAATTGTTAGGGTTACTCGATCGGCTTTTATTGATATTCAAAAAGAAGATTATATTCGCACCGCGAGAGCCAAGGGATTAAGACCTCTACAAGTGATTTTTAAACATATTTTTAAAAACGCACTTCCTCAAATATTAACGGCTTTAGGCTTGGCTTTTGGGCAACTATTAACTGGTGCTATTATGACTGAAACTATTTTTTCTTGGCCGGGATTAGGACGCTGGATTATTAAAAGCATCGAAGCCCGCGATTACCCTGCCGTGCAAGCGGGAATTTTTTATTCTATGCTCATTATTATTTTAGTTAATTTTTTTACTGATGAACTAATTAAAATTTTTAACCCAAAGTTAAAAGAAAGCTAAAATTATGTTAAAAAATAAAAGTTTTTTAATAGGTATAATTTTATTTTCGGCTTTTATATTGTTAGCACTGCTGGCGTTTGTTTGGACTCCTTACAGCTACCGTGAAGTTTTTGAAAACGCGGCGCTGCTGCCGGCTTCAACAAAATATTGGTTGGGCACTGATGATTTGGGTCGCGATATTCTAAGCCGTTTGCTAGTTGGATCGCAATTATCTTTAGGTATAGGTATTTTTGTAGGTGGCATATCAGTTGTTATTGGAGCTACGCTGGGCGTGGTGTCTGGGTACTTTGGTGGGAAGGTCGATCAATTTTTGGTACAGATCATGAACGCAATTCAGGCCCTACCCAGTTTACTTTTAGCTTTATTCGTAGTGGCGATTCTTGGTGGCGGCGTGATCAACACTATTTTAAGTGTTACTTTGGTTTCGATTCCCTTGATGTTTCGTATGGTTCGAAGTGCAGCGCTTGTAGAGTCCAGCAAAGAGTACGTGATTTCGGCAAGGGCGTTAGGAGCCTCAGATTTTAGGATTATTAAATCTCACATTTTTCCTAACTGCACCACTCCCATTTTGGTGCAAACGGCGGTTTGTTGCAGCGATGCTATTTTAAATACGGCGGCGCTGGGTTTTTTGGGTTTAGGAATTCCAGCACCCTATCCTGAGTGGGGAACAATGCTCAGTGACTCAAAAACTTTTATTGAAACCGCGCCAAGGCTCATGACAATGCCGGGCTTGTGTTTGCTTCTCTTGATTCTTTCTACACAGCTTATCAGCGATGGCCTGCGCGATCAGCTGGATCCTAAGTTGCGGGGAAGATAAGGTGTGTCATAAGGTGCCAGCTACCTTAACGCGCTTTTAAATAATCAATTATTATATTTTTGAATACACGACTTTCAGGAAATGGCTTTTCGAGAAATATAAAAGGTTTGAATGGATTAAGAGAGCCAGTTAAGTTTTTACCAAAATGGCCGCTAATAAAGATAAGTTTTGTACGTGGGTGCTTCATTCTTAGATGTGCAGCTAGCTGTTGTCCGGTAACTAAAGGCATATTTAGATCGGTGATAACCAAATCAAAGTCTTCTTTATCTATAAGCTGCAGAGCCTCTGGCGATACACTGGTAGTTGTAACGGCGTAACTGTCTGACATCAGTTCTTGAAAATAATCGCAAATGTCCTCCTCATCATCCACAACCAGGATTTTTTTCTGAAATGCCGATAGATTGCTCTTTTTCTTACCCGCGCTTTTATCAACAGGAACAGATTTCACGCCTGATTGAGTGGCCTCAATATCAATAAACTTTGCGCCTGATTGAGTGGCCTCAATATCAATAAACTTTGCGCCTGATTGAGTTGTTTCATTTGCCAATGGTAATATGATTTCAAAATGAGTTCCAACATTTTCAACTGTTCTTACATTGATGCTGCCGCGATGCTCTTCAATAATCTGCTTTGAAATTGATAAACCAAGGCCTGTACCAACACCGATATCTTTTGTAGTAAAAAACGGGTCAAAAATTTTATTAATGACATCATTCGAAATTCCACCCGCATTGTCTTTGTAAAAAATAGATATATTTTTATTATCTAAGTGTTTTTTAATGCTTATTTCAATGTGCTGATCAGCACTCTTAGTTTTTTTGGCAATAAATGCATCGCGACTATTTGTAAAGAGGTTCTGAAAAATACTTATAAGTGCATTTTCGTTTCCATAGATAAAGTTGTCATTATCCGTATAATTAAGACGTATTTGTATATTATCACTTTCAAATTGAGACCTTAAAAGATCCAAACTTTCGTTAATCGGTTTGCCGATTTCAATCAGTGTGTTTTTTTCACCGGTCCCCTGGTGTGACAATTTAAGTAGATGTTTTATTATTCCGGCCATTCGGTGACTGACCTTAATAATTTTTTCAACGGCCACTTTGTCTTTTTCATTCAAGTTTGACGACTGAAGTAAAATTTCAGCATAACTCAGAATAATAGCCAGTGGATTATTGAGTTCATGTGCCACGCCGGAGGCCAAGGTTCCCAGCGAGGCCATTTTTCCGGCCTGTATCAGCTGCAGGCTCATTTCCTGACGGCGATTGATTTCATCGCGCATTTCAGTAGATGAAATCTCTAAGGACCTTTCAAGCAGGTACCGATCTTCGTCGTATTGATTATAACTTAATGAAACAGAACTAATAATTTTATCCCACTGCTCTTTTGTTTCAGGCATTTTTTCGCTGTCTAAACCAAGCTTTGCCAATTGTCTTAAAAGTGTTTTGTGCATAAGCTCCTAATATCTTCTATTTACGCTGAGCCTTTTGCGGTTTGGTTTAGGTTTTCTATTAGAGAAATAACAGTCATAGATTGATTGTGTAAATCACTAGCCCCTCCAGTTAGAGTAGCGCCGATTTCACCATATGAGTAAAATCCGGTAAGCAAAGATTTTTCTGGCAAAGTCGTCATAAGTGCTTCCAGCTCTTCCTCTGCTCGTTCTCCCAAAACAAGTCTCCGCCCTACACAACTGATAGCCAAGGTAAGCTTTGAACTTGTAGCTTGAGAATTTTCTATATTTGATTTTTTTATAACTTCACCGGCCTCGTTAGCGGCCTCAATTACGCGTTCAAAATTAGCTTTCATCAACTGTGCAATATGGCCTTCAGGAACATCTCCTGCAAAAGTGATACTTTTTTGTTCTTCATTGATTGCTAAAATAGTTCTTATCAGACGGTTTTCGTCTACCTTAGAAGAGCGAATCTGTAAGGGAAAAAACAAACCACTTGCGGGTAGTTCTTTTGACTTTTCACCAAGATATTCTTTATAAAGATCAAGCGCGGGCCTATTGTCAATTTCAAAAAGAATGTTGCCACTGCTCTTGGTGATGACTCGTTCAGGACCAAACTTATCCCATCCTGCGCGTGAGGCATTTGTAATGTTAAGACTTTTGCCATATAAACCTACAGCTATAATCGTATTACTTTTTATTTTATTCTCATGCAGAACCCACGTATGCGAAAAATTCGCGCCGTCTCCTGCTAACCCGCCAGCGATTACGATGTCTTTACTAATTATTGAATTAATTCCAGCGACCAGTTTGCTGCCATTAGTACTTAATCCATCAGAAAATATAAAAATACCTTTAAGATCGGGTGCGCTCAGTTGATCAGCAAGTTGCCTTCCGATCTGCTCAGATTGGTGTGAATTATCAATTTGTAATGCGGCAACCTTAAATGTTCCCTGCTCAAATTTTAAAGCAACCAGTGACAGACTTAAATCATGTATTTCGAGCCCCAAGATCTCACCAGAAGTGGAGCATCCAACAACCGAAGAATGAGGAAATTTTTCTTTTAACTTTTTAAAAACCTCTTCATTATCCCGAAAACTCGGGGCGCAAAAAGCTAAAATGAGGGTCTGGTTCGAGTCAAGCAATACAGCTTCTTCGAGATTTTTCCAACCTTGTTGAGTACTATAAGAAAACTGCCGTGTTTTCATTTAAACTCCTATTTCCAAAAACGTACCACTGTATATTACTTTAAACGATATTTAATGTTAGCAATATATAAAGGAACCAACTAGCAAAATAGTTTTTGCACTAAATTATATCTCAAATTAAAACATATTTGCTAGTTATTTGTTCATTTTAATTAAAATTTATTGAATAAAAAAA
>ERZ1292630.3707-Hain-H41-02um-R3-3707-length-13239-cov-4_pt1 | contig 13239 bp, 11 predicted proteins | sample MGYA00564408_ERZ1292630 | MGnify/ENA primary metagenome ERZ1292630 (study PRJEB36523, sample SAMEA6512641) | groundwater metagenome | collected 2019-01-08 | study: AquaDiva: Metagenomics assemblies of 32 groundwater samples | reverse complement strand
CGACGGGGGTTCCACCGATGGCACCATCGAGTGGGCCAGGGAGCAGGGATACGAAGTGTATGTACAAAAACGCCCTGGTTTCCGGCACGCCTACAACGAAGTGCTTCCCTACGTGACGGGTGACGTCATCATCACCTTCAGTCCCGACGGTAATTCCATTCCGGAGCTGATTCCTGCGCTCATTGAAAAAATGAAGGAAGGGTATGACATGGTGATCGTCTCCCGGTATCTGGGCAGCGCGAAGAGTGAGGACGACGACGTTGTTACCGGTTTCGGCAACTGGCTATTTACGAAGACCGTCAATCTGCTGCACGGCGGCCATTATACTGACGCGATGGTGATCTACCGGGCCTATAAAAAACAGATCGTGTACGATCTCGAACTGAACCATGACGAAGGCTACGCGTTGGCCGAAAAACTGTTCCGGACCCGGATCAGCTGGGAGCCCTTGCTGTCCGTGCGCGCCGCCAAGAGAAAGCTCAAGATAGCCGAGATTCCGGGAGATGAACCGCCGCGGATCGGTGGAGAGCGGAAACTGAAGATATTAAAATGGGGCGCGGCATATTATTTTCAGTTTTTGCGGGAAGTATTCTGTTGGCGTTAGCCCTGCTTTCGAAAATAATGGGCGCGTAAGGGCTTGGAATAGACAAGAGAATCAGGGAGAAATTTGTGGCAGGCAAAAAAGACGTTGATGTGCTGTTTGTCAATCCCGGCAGCCGGTCGGCCGTTTATCAGGAATTGGGCGACACTTTCTCGGCGATCGAGCCTCCTTCGCTGGCCGGTATGTTTGCGACATATATAAGGAATAAAGGACTGTCCGTCGGCATCATTGATGCCCCCGCGCATAACCTGAGTCCGCAGGGGGTTGCCCGGTTCGTCGCGGAGAATTACAAGCCCGTGCTGGTCGTGATGGTGGTCTACGGTTTCCAGCCTTCCGCTTCCACGCAGAACATGCCGGCCGCGGGCGAGACCTGTGCGGCACTCAAGGAATTGAACGGAAACTGCAAGATCATGATGACCGGCACCCATCCCGCGGCGTTGCCGGAGCGGACCATGCGAGAGGAGAGCATCGATTACGTTTGCGACCGGGAAGGACCGCAAACCATTCTGCAAACCGCGCTCGCGTTGAAATCATCGAGCCCGGATTTCAGCGGCATACCCAGCCTGTGGTACCGCGACGACGGGCGCATCGTCTCTAACCCACCCGGTGAATTGATGGACGATATTGACCGGGAAATGCCCGAGGTGGCCTGGGACTTGCTGCCGATGGAAAAATACCGTGCGCACAATTGGCATTGCTTCGAGCGTATCCACGAACGTTCACCTTATGTCTCGATTCATACCAGTCTCGGCTGCCCTTACAAGTGCTCGTTCTGCTGCATCAATGCGCCGTTTGGAAAATCCTCGTACCGCATGTGGTCGCCAGACACGGTCATTAAAGAGATCGACGTTCTGGTCAACAAGTACGGCGTGCGCAACATCAAGTTTGTCGATGAAATGTTTGTGCTCAACCGAAATCATGTCATCGGCATCTGCGACCGGATCATCGAGCGCGGCTACGATCTCAATATCTGGGCTTATGCCCGCGTCGACACGGTCAAGGATGAATTCCTGGAAAAACTGAGGCGCGCCGGTTTCCGCTGGCTCGCGCTGGGTATCGAGTCGGGCAGCAAGCATGTGCGCGACGGCGTGGAGAAGGGTCGTTTCGGGACGTCGCAGATTCTGGAAGTGGTCAAGAAAATCCAGGATGCCGACATTTACGTCATCGGGAATTACATATTCGGTCTGCCGGATGACACACACGAGTCCATGCAGGATACGCTGGAGCTGGCGATCGAGGCCAATTGCGAGTTCGCCAACTTCTACTCTGCCATGGCCTATCCGGGTTCCCAGCTCTACCGCATGGCGGTGGAAAAGGGCTGGGAGCTGCCCGATTCATGGATAGGCTATTCCCAGCACAGTTATGAAACCAAACCGCTGCGAACCGAGGTCTTGGGCGCGGCGGAGGTGCTGAAATTCAGGGACGAGGCGTTCATGAGATATTTCAGCAACCCGAAATATCTGGACATGGTCCGGAAAAAATTCGGTGCGGACGTTGTGCAGCATGTTAAGGATATGACCCAGATCAAACTCAAAAGAAAGCTTTATTCATAAGACAAAAGGTCGGGAGGATGACGTGATTATAAGCAGGACACCTTTTCGCATTTCCTTTTTCGGTGGCGGCACGGATTATCCGGCCTGGTTTCGCGAAAACGGTGGCGCGGTGCTTTCCACGGCCATCGACAAGTATTGCTATATCAGCTGCCGTTACCTCCCGCAATTCTTCGAGCATAAATACAGAATCGTATATTCCAAAATTGAAAACACCAAAGTAGTCCAGGAAATCGAACATCCTGCTGTTCGTGCCGTTCTGACATGGCTGAAATGCGACAAGGGCCTGGAAATACACCACGATGGCGATTTGCCGGCCAGATCCGGTCTCGGATCCAGTTCGTCATTTACCGTCGGTTTGATCAACGCAGTCATGGCGCTGAACGGGAAATATATCTCGAGCGCCGAGCTGGCGGATTGTGCCATTCATATTGAGCAGAACATACTGAAGGAAAATGTCGGTTCGCAAGATCAGATAGCTGTCGCTTACGGTGGATTTAACCGCATTGAATTCAAGACCGATGGCACCTATGACGTGACCTCCATTATCCTGCCGTCGGAAAGAAGGCAGATGCTGGAATCGCATCTCATGTTGTTTTTTACCGGTTTATCGAGGTTTTCCTCGGATGTCGAAAAGACAAAAATCGACAATTACAAGAATCGCGAAGTCGAATTACGAAAGATGGCGGAAATGGTGAACGAGGCGATGGACATATTGAACGGTCCGGAGCGCTACTTGCTGGAATTCGGGAAACTGCTGGATGAGGGCTGGAGGTATAAGAAAAGCCTCTCCGACAAAGTTTCCATGCCTGTTATCGACCAGATCTACGATGCCGCCCTGAAGGCTGGTGCCATCGGAGGAAAAATACTGGGCGCCGGTGGAGGTGGATTTCTTCTGTTGTTTGCTCCTCCCGAAAATCAGCCGAGAGTGAAGGAGCAGCTGAAGGATCTTATTTATGTCCCCATTCGTTTTGAGGGCGCAGGCAGCAAAATTGTCCTGTACCAGCCAAACGGCCTTAATTGATCGAGGCGGATTCGCCCTGCACTATTTGTGAGATTTTATTGATCACATGTGAGCAGACGTTCAGTTAACGGTTAACAGGAAATTCACGCAACTATGTTTGCCTCTCTCGCAAAACCGTCGGCAACCGGAAAAAGTATGAAAGTACTTTTTATTTTTCTCGTGCTTCTGTATGCGGCGCTTCTGCTTATCCATCCCCAACTGGGCCCGAACGATGAATTTGCCTTTCTGCCCACACTCCAAAGCGGGAAACTCTTCCCCATGTACTGGATGAAAGATTTTCCCTATTACAACGACATTAGTGGCGGCCGGTTCGGACCGCTCGGTGGGCAGGAATACAATGTTGTCGCTCTGTTTTCGCATTTACCTGTGGCGTATTTTGCATTCAATGCGGTGGAATTGCTGTTGTTTGCGGCCATCTTCGTCTGGATTCTTCGTGAATATTCCACGAGCAAGGCACTGATTTATCTTGCGGGCACGCTTGTTCTCCTGACTCCCGGGTTCACACTTGCCTTTTTCAAGCTGTTTCATGTTGAAAAGAACGTCCTGTTCTTTCTTTCTCTGTTCTTTGCATCTTATCTGCTTTTTCAGAAACGCCAGCAGACGATTTATTTTATTTCTGCACTATTGTGCGTCAACGTGGCGATTTATTACAAGGAACCGGTTTTCATGGCAGTGGCGATATTCGCGGCCGGCCATCTTTTGCTCTCCTGGAAGACATCGAATAGAAAGGCCAAGCTGCTGGATGGACTGCTGATCGGCAGCGCGGCGCTTTATATTGGTATTTATCTGATCATGGTAATGCCAAGCCTTGAGCCGGCTACCTATCTATCGGCTGCGACCGACAACAATATCCTGGCTTTATTGAAAACTGTTTCGAATTACGCGCTTTTCTCGGACCCGTTACCCACTCTGGTGTTGATCCCGCTGTTGCTGTGGCGCATGTTTCGCGTGTTCGTAAGAAAAGACCAGGCACATCCTGTGCTTGATCCGATGGCCGCGGCAGGGGTTGCTTATATGAGCGTATTTTTTATCCTCAAATTGTACAGTCCGTATTACCTGTTGCCTGTTTATCTTTTTGCACTGCCGCCCATTTTTTATTTTCTTCAAAAGGGTGCGCTGCGCGGTGTATTCTGGACAGCGAGTTTTTCCATTACCGCATTTGTTCTGGTGATGAATGCCATTCCGCTCGCGGTTCACTATGTTGCTTACTACAAATATGTGCCGATCAACTTTAATAAAACCATGGATTTCCTTGTTGAGGATATTAATCGCCGGTACGCCGGTCAGCGCTTGAATATATTCTTTTACGGCGTGGACCGCGGATCTCACGCTTATTTCATTGCCGGCGAGTACCTCAGGTTCAAAGGCCTCTCGATCAGGAAATTCGATTTAAAATCCGACATGGAAGCGCGCAATCCCGGACCTCCGGTTTGGAAGGCGTCACCGTTTGACAGACCGGAAGATATTGCTGCGGTGGATCCGCAGCACACGTACAAATATCCCCAACTGCCTCTTTCCGTATACCAGCCCGGTCCGTTGTTTTCAATTCAACGCGGAGATTATCTTGTCGTGTCGCCGGAGAGCCTCAGGAATTATGACAGGGAATACATCGAGAATCTTAAGAAGGATTACGATCTGGTTTTTTATACCCAAAGCCCGCTTTCTATACCTCTCGTTGGACTGAAAACGTTTGTTAAGTATCTCCTGTCGCAGGAATTGTCGCCCACGCAAAAAGCATCTGGCGTCATCCTTAATGAAAATCTTTTGCACTGGCCGGATTATTACGTATTTGTCAGGAAATAAGGTGGCCTATTAACACCGTATAACAACTAGGCCGCAGACCATGAATCACAAGGTTAAAGTTCTTCACGTTGTGCCCACTTTTTATCCTGCTACTTACTTTGGCGGAACCATTTTTGTGCTGCTCGAACTTTGCAATGTCCTGGCGCGCCCGGGAGGTGTGGAGCTTTGCGTTTTGACGACGGACAGCAATGGTCCCCGGCGGCAGGACCGTCTGGAAATCCTGAGTCTGCCGGTGCACCGGCCCGAAGGTTATGACGTTTATTACTGCCGGAAGTGGTGGGGTAAGGAGTTTTCCGGACAACTGCTGTCCATGCTGTATCCCATGATCCGTTGGGCCGATGTAGTACATCTCACCAGCGTATATTCTTTCTCAACTATACCCACTCTTTTTCTGTGCAAGCTACTCAGCAAGCCGGTTGTCTGGTCACCACACGGCGCATTGCAGCGGTGGGAGGGCTCAACCAGGCCGCTTCTGAAAAGGATATGGGAGCTGATTTGTAATGGATTATTACATCCGGATCGTTGCGTACTGCACGTTACGTGCAGGGATGAGGCCGAGGAAAGCCGCCGTCGTATCACGCGCGCGCGGATTGAAATTGTTGAAAACGGCGTTGATATTCCTTCCGCCATTCCCGTCCGTAAATGGACGCCTGATGGTGTCTTGAGGCTTTTTTTCATCGGCCGGCTTCATCCCAAGAAGGGGATAGAAAATCTGCTCCAGGCGCTGAAATCTCTTGACGAGAGAACCAGCCTTACCGTTTGTGGGGTGGGTGAACCTGCTTATGAATCGTCGCTGCGAATGCTCGTGAACGATCTAGGGCTTTCCCGCCGCGTGCATTTTTCCGGCCAAGTCGAGGGCGAGGCAAAATCTCTTGCGTTCTGGAATGCGGATATCTGTGTGGTACCTTCCCATACTGAGAATTTCGCCATGGTGGTCGCCGAGGCCCTAGCCCATGGGGTTCCCGTGATCGCCAGCCGGGGCACGCCCTGGAAAGAACTGGTGGAGCGCCAATGCGGTCTGTGGGTGGAAAACGACCCGTCCTCTCTGATGAAGGCCATCACCGAAATGCGGAGCCGGAATCTGAGCCAGATGGGGAGGAGCGGGCGTCAGTGGATGGAGGAAAGCTTTTCCTGGGAGGCTGTTGCCGGGCGTATGTCCACCGTTTACAGCAGCCTCATAGCCGGTACGGCGAAGTGAATTCATGAAGGTGTGCATTGTCTCCTCCTGCGGCGGCCATCTGACGGAAGTGCGCCGGCTGAAACCGGCATACGAAAAATACGCGCATTTTTACGTGCTGAACGACAAGGCCATTCTGCCGGCGGATATGCACGGTAGAACGTATTTCATCGCCCATTCGGAACGCGACTGGAAGTTTCTTCTAAACCTGCGGGAGGCATTTCAGATTCTACGCAAGGAACGACCGCGGGTGATTCTGAGCACCGGGGCTGGGCCGGCCGTTCCCTTTGCCATCGTCGGACGTTTGTTCTTCGGCGCAAAAGTGGTTTCCATTGAAACCATTACTAGCGTTCACTCCGCGTCGCTGACGGGCAGAATCATGCATCGTCTTGCGCACCGGTTTTTCTATCAATGGAAATCCCTATCGGATGTTTTTCCGAGGGGTGAGTACGGCGGACCTCTGATTTGAGCACCTTTGTTTCACTGGGCAACGCGCTGCAGCCGTTCGCGCGCCTTCTGGAGGGAATTGGCCGCCTGGCGGCCCGGCTTCCCCAGCCCGTTATTGTCCAGCATGGCCATACTCCATTCCGTGACGGTGCTTGCCGGCCCGCGCCGTTTCTTGGCATGGATGAATTTATCGAGCATATCCACAACGCCGACCTGCTGATCATGCACGCCGGCGCCGGGTCCATCATGCACGCTGTTGAGGCCGGGAAGGTCCCCGTCGTCATGCCGCGTCGCGCTGCCCTCGGAGAGCATGTGAACGATCATCAGATGGAGTTCGCGCAGGCGCTGGCCGAAGCGGGAAAAGTGGTGCTGGCGAATACCCCGGATGATCTCGCGCACGCGGTGGAAGAAGCGATGGCCCGGCAGAAACTTGCGCAGGCAAAGCACGGCAGCGCGGGCGAAGACTCGATGCCGCCTTTGACCTTGATGATTGAACGTGTGTTAAGCGACTATGCGCGGCAATTTTCATCTGAATCGTAAAATGAAATATACGGAGAGCCACGCGTGATTATCCTGGGCATCAACGCCTACCACGGCGATTCTTCCGCATGCCTGATCCGGGACGGCCGCCTCGTGGCGGCGGCGGAAGAGGAAAGGTTCCGGCGCATCAAGCACTGGGCCGGCTTCCCCTCCGAGTCCATCCGCTATTGCCTCGCCGAGGCCGGCGTTGACCTCGCCGCCGTCGAACAGGTGGCCATCAATAGCGACCCCGGTGCCAACTTCTGGAGAAAGGCCTGGTTTGCCGTGACCCATCGGCCGGATCCGCGGCTGATTCTTAATCGTCTCGCCAATCGCCGCCGCCGATTGTCCGTCGAGGATTTGTTGCAAAAGGAATTCCCGCAACAACGTTTTGCCGGGCATGTGCACCGGATCGAGCATCATCTGGCGCATCTCGCCTCGGCATTCCTGGTTGCGCCGTTTGACGAAGCGCTTGCCGTTTCCGTCGACGGCTTCGGGGATTTCGCGAGCGCCGCCTGGGGTGTCGGACGCGGAACGCGGATCGATATAGAAGGGAAAGTCTATTTTCCCCATTCGTTGGGGATTTTCTATCAGGGGATGACCCAGTACCTGGGATTCCCGCACTACGGCGATGAATACAAGGTGATGGGACTCGCGCCCTACGGCGAACCGCGTTATCTGGACCAGATGCGTCGCATTGTGATCCTGCAGGACGACGGGACTTTTCGTCTGAACCTCTCTTACTTTCGGCATCACAGCGAAAAGGTTGAATATACCTGGGACAATGGGTCGCCGGTGGTCGGACGCTTGTATACCCGGGCCCTGGAAGATCTACTCGGTCCGGCGCGCACCGGTGAAGAACCGTTGGCCCAGAAGCATAAAGATATAGCCCGGTCGGTACAGGCGATGTATGAAGAGGCGTTTTTTCACTTGCTCAACAGTCTCCACGCGCGCCATGGGATCGGCTCGCTGGCGCTGGCCGGCGGTTGCGCCATGAATTCGGTGGCCAACGGAAAAATCTATCGTCAGACGCCGATTCGCCGCGTCTATATCCAGTCGGCCGCGGGCGACGCCGGGGGCGCTATCGGCGCCGCCATGGCCTTATGGAACCAACTGCAAGCCGGGCAGAGAGGTCCAGTGATGAATCACGCCTACTGGGGGCCGCAGTACAGCGACGCATACATCAGTGAGGTGTTGGGAGTCAGAGGCGAGGAGATCAAAAAACAGGGATGCCATATGGAAAACATGGCTGATGAAGGTGCGTTATGCCGACGCACGGCCTCTGCGATCGCGGAAGGCAAGGTGGTCGGGTGGTTTCAGGGCCGGATGGAATGGGGACCGCGGGCGCTGGGCAACCGTTCGATCCTGGGCGACCCGCGCCGCGCCGACATGAAGGACATTCTTAATCTCAAAATCAAACGGCGCGAATCGTTCCGACCGTTCGCGCCGTCAATCCTGCGCGAGGCCGTACCGGAGTGGTTCGAGACCGATGATGATGTGCCATTCATGATGGAGGTTTTTCAGATCCGCGAGGAAAAGCGCGCATTCGTCCCCGCAGTGACACACGTGGATGGCTCAGGCCGCTTGCAGACGGTGCATCGCCACACCAATCCGCGTTACCATCGGCTGATCGAAACTTTCGCGGCAATGACCGGCGTGCCCATGGTGTTGAACACCTCTTTCAACGAAAACGAGCCGGTGGTGTGCCGTCCCGAAGAGGCGCTCGACTGTTTTCTGCGTACGCGCATGGATGTGCTGGTGTTAGGCGATTCAATCATTGTCCGCGAAAATGCCCATACCTGATCCGAAAATCTCGGTCATCACCGTCGTCCGTAATGGTGTCGCGACCATTGAGGATACCATACGTTCCGTCGCCTCCCAGGATTATCCGCGCATCGAACATATCGTCATCGACGGCGCTTCGACCGACGGCACGCTGGACATCGTTCGCCGGCATCGCGACAAAATCGCCGCGTTCAAATCGGAACCCGACCGCGGCATGTACGACGCCATGAACAAGGGGTTGACGCTGGCGACCGGCGAGATCATCGGATTTCTGAATGCCGACGATATTTACACGGATTCCCGCGTGCTACGCGAAATCGCGGACACCCTTTGGGCATCAGAGGTGGATGCCTGTTATGGCGATCTCGTTTATGTGAGCAGGACAGACGCCCACAAGGTGGTGCGCTACTGGAAATCGCGGCCCTACCGCGACGGCCTGTTTGAAAAAGGTTGGATGCCGGCGCATCCGACGTTTTATGCCAAGCGGCGGATATACGATAAGTACGGCGGTTACGATCTGATGTACCGGCGCCAATCGGATTTTGAGCTCACTATGCGGTTTCTGGCCGTGCACCACGTAAGGTCCGTCTACATCCCGCGAGTGCTGGTGCGGATGCGCAGCGGCGGGGCCTCGCGCGAGTTGTGGCATATCCTCGCGGGCAACCTTGAGGCCTATCGAGCGTGCCGGAAGCATTCGCTCGGCGTCACGCCGTTTTTCATCGTGCGTAAAATCCTGTCGCGGATTCCGCAGTTTTTTCATCGCTACCGCTCCGTGGCGTCGTCCTGAATCGCGGCCGCTGAGTACCGTGATGGGCATATCGCGCCAAGCGGTCGGATTTATCGTTGAATTCAAGTCATTCATGTGTATGATTTGCCGTTTCGATCAACCCTCACAATAAACAACGGACACCAGATCCGCATGGACGATAACGAAAAACGTGCACAGGGTGACAGGGAGGCTCATGTCGAGCTCGGGCGGGTGATCGCAATCGTGGTCCCGGTATATCGCGAGGCCGGGAATCTGCCGCACCTCTACGAACGGCTGGAAACCGTCATACGCCAGCTTTCTCAATACGGCTGGGAGTACATCTTTGTCAATGATGGCAGCTCGGACGACTCCATGCAGGTGCTGCGTGGCTTGGCGCGGCTAGATAAAAGAATCAAGGTAATCGACTTCTCGCGCAACTTCGGCAAGGAGATCGCGCTGACCGCCGGGGTTCAGGCCACGTACGCCGACGCGGTGATTACCATGGACGCGGACTTGCAGCATCCGCCCGAATTGATTCCGCGACTGGTTTCCGAATGGGAAAAGGGCGCCGAAGTGGTCGCCACCATCCGGAACTCCATCCAGCGGCAGCCGCTGCTCCGGCGCATAGGGTCGTATCTATATTACTGGCTGATGGCGCGCATTTCCGGCCTGGACATGGCGTCCCAGACCACCGATTTCCGTCTGCTCGACCAGCGGGTCGTCGAGGCCTTCCGCGATGTGACGGAACGGCAACGGATGTTCCGCGGCGTCATCGACTGGATGGGATTCAGGAAGGTTTACGTCGAGTTCGACGCCCCCGCGCGCGCGGAGGGCTCGGCGGGCTACTCCTACGGCAAGCTGTGGCAGCTGGCGTTAAACAGCATAACCGCGTTTTCTCTCTTGCCCCTGCGGCTTACCGGTTATCTGGGGCTCGCCATCACCGCCGGCAGTGGATTGTTGCTGGCGTGGATGCTTATCGCCAATTATATTCTGGGCCTGCGAATGTTTACCCCGCTCGCTATCGTTGTAGTGATCAATACCTTCCTCATCGGCATCGTGCTCATGGCCATTGGTTTGGTGGCGCTGTATATCGGCACCATCCATACCGAGGTGACCAATCGGCCCTTATATGTCATTCGGGAAAAAATAAACTTCGACGACCCCAGTCTCCGGTAATTCAGCCCCACTTTCATGTCCCTCGCGAGTTCCATGCGCAACACAATCCTCGGCAAAGCCGCCGTGGCCGGCCTTTTCACCAGCAAGCTCGCCAAGGCGAGCGGTCTGATGTTCGTTTCCACCGTGGCCGGGGGCGTGTTGGGCTACGTTTTCCAGGTGCTCATGGGAAGGTTGCTGAGTGTCGCCGATTACGGCTTGTTCGTCACTCTGATGGCGCTGCTCGCCGTGATCGGCGTTCCCCTCGGCGCCTTGAATATGGTGATGTCGCGCAAGGCATCCGCGTATCGTGCGAATAATCAGCCCGAACAGATCGCGGCGATGTTTTGGTGGGTAAACAAGCGTCTCTTCTGGACGGCGGTTGCTGTGGCCGTGTGCGTGTTGCCTTTTACTCCTATGGTGCAAGACTACTTCCGCCTCGGCTCGCTTGTGCCGGTCTGGGTTTTTCTGCTCATGGTCTTTGCAATGCTGTTTAGTCCCGTGAATATAGCCTTGCTGCAAGCGCAGCAGAATTTCCGTTGGCTCGCCGTGAACGGCGTGGCGGGCCAAGGCTTCAAGATCGTCTTCTGTGTCGCCTTGGTGCTTGCCGGCTTCGCGTTGAACGGCGCACTTATGGGCATGGCGCTGGCGCTGCTCGCTGCTTGGCTGATGACTTTCCTTCCACTTCGGCACGTAGTCGCGTTGCCCACCGGCGCGAGTCAAGCGGGCGAACATCTTTCCTTCAAAAGCGCGATGCCCGTCTTGATCGCCAACTTGGCTTTTACCGTCATGACCCAGCTCGACATGGTGCTGGTCAATCATTACTTCGATTCGCAGCAGGCCGGTATTTACGCGGCCGCCTCCATCCTCGGCAAGGCGGTCATGTATCTGCCCGGCGCCATCGTCATGGCCATGTTTCCGATGGTGGCGGAGAACGACTCGCGCGACGAGAGCAGCGTCCATCTATTGTTTAATGCTTTGGCGCTTACGGCGGGCCTCGCTACCGCCGGTGCTCTGTTCTACTATTTTTTCGCGGATGGGATCATGCCCTTGCTCTACGGACAGAAATATCAACCCGCCGCCGAGTTGCTCAGGTACTATGGGTTCGCCATGCTGCCGATGACGCTGGTGATGGTGGCGGAGCATTTTCTGATCGCCAAGGGTCGGGTTATCTTTGCCTATGTCATGATGCTGGCTATCCCCTTCGTGCTCCTGGCGGCGCATGCCTATCACGATCGGCTGATTGACATGGTTTACATTCTTGGCGCCTGCGGCTGGGGACTGGCGCTGGTGGGATTCGGAGTGATCGGGATGCAATATTGGCAGGGCAGGAGACCGGGACGCTCGCGGGCATGAGTTCAATTGCTTTGAGGTATGCAAACGTATGAGCAGCAAGGCTGTTCCGGCTATCGGTGCCGGATTCATCGGCTCACATCTGCGCGGGAGAAGCTCAAACGGTTTCCGCTACAATAGGAGGACATGCTGATGTCCAGCCTGTACAAAGTGCTCGAGGTGGAACATCTCAGCCCGCATGTATTCCGCTTGCGCACGGAGCGTCCGGCGGTTCCCATCCGCGCCGGCCAGTGCTTCAGCGTGGGGCCGAAAGGCCTCGGCGTTAACCGCGAGTATTCCATGTATTCCGGCGCCGAGGACCCTTACCTTGATTTCCTCATCCGCCGCATTGAACACGGCGTGGTGAGCACGGCCCTACAAAATGTGCGGGTGGGCGACGCAGTGGAGATCGGCGGGCCTTACGGGGAGTTCTGTCTGCCGGAGTCAGTTTTGAACAACCGCTATCTGTTTGTCGCGACCGGAACGGGCATTGCGCCCTTCCATTCTTATGTCAAGACATTTCCGGGTCTTGACTATAGAATCCTTCATGGGATACGGCTGCGGAACGAAACTTACCATGCGGCTCATTACGAATCCGGGCGGTACCTGGCCTGTGTATCTCGCTCCAACGGTATCGGTTCCGGTGAACGGGTAACCGATCGGCTGGCGCGGGAGGGCGTAGCGGGCAATGAAAAAATTTACCTCTGCGGCAACCGCGCCATGATCGTGGACGTTGTCGAAATTCTGCGCGCCAAGGGCGTATCCGGCGATAACATCTTTATGGAAGTATTTTTTTAATATCAAGGAAGCCAACATGAAGATCGCCATTTCCTATCCGCCCATCGTCAACAAATACGGCCAGAAGGCGATGGTGTCGCAGAACCGCAATGTCCAGTACTTCAAGGCGCCGACTTACCTGCTACCCGTGGTCCATGCCCAGGCCGCCACCTGGCTCAAGCAACTCGGGCATGACGTTCGCTGGGACGATGGTAACGCGCAGCTGAAGGCCTATGACCGATGGTTCGAGGAACTGATCGCATGGCGACCGGAAATGATAATCCTGGAGAGCACCACGCCGGTCATGAAGTTCTACTGGCGTAC
>ERZ1292630.2105-Hain-H41-02um-R3-2105-length-18783-cov-4_pt2 | contig 13242 bp, 17 predicted proteins | sample MGYA00564408_ERZ1292630 | MGnify/ENA primary metagenome ERZ1292630 (study PRJEB36523, sample SAMEA6512641) | groundwater metagenome | collected 2019-01-08 | study: AquaDiva: Metagenomics assemblies of 32 groundwater samples | reverse complement strand
CTTTCGGAAGGGAGCGTGGCGGGGCCAGGGCCAGAGTGCTCCTCCCAAAGTTGGGTGAGGCGCTGGCGATATTCAGCTCTGATTCGCACGATGTTGTCTTCGGCCCGTCGTAGCGTCCTTCGAAGTCGTTCTGTCCGTCGCTCCAGCCGCTCAAGGGCCTGGGACTGCTCCGAGGCCAATTTTGCGACACTGTCTGTAAATCTCGTTTCGTCCATAATGCCTGAAATTATCGTTGCTTTCCAAACATTTGTCAACATAGCGGTGGACTTGAGAAGCGTTCTGATAAAAGACGAAATCTGTAAACATATGAGCAGCAGCGGCTTATCGACCATCCTGCGAGTGACGCCCCAAGATTACCAGCCTTACTGTGAACTGCGGTATTCCAACCACTGGCGATAGAGGCTCACCTTGCGCTTTGGAGTGGGCAGGAAGGCAGGAATCAGGCGGCATACAGTCCGTGCGATCGTCGCGAGTTACAGCGAGATTCGGCCGGTAGGGCTGAGAATCGCTGTGACTGCTGCTGCGATGGTGCCAGCCGCCGAGTAACCCATTTTCTTCCGAGAGCTTGGCAGGCAGCTGGCACCCAACCGCCGGTTCGGCCGAGCGAATTCTGGGCGCTGGGCCGCAGATCTCACGGCAACTTGGATCTTCCCTTCTTAACTAGTAATGCGTAGGGCTCATGAGCGCTTCGAGCGAGGGCGTTGAGCTTGCTCACGGCTGGCCAATACTCGCCATAGCGAGGATGCTCTTCGTTGAGCCACTCATTCGGGACTCCAATGCGGTGCTCAGCGTTTCCTGGCCAGATATTGCCATGTGCACCGTCCAAGAACTGAATGAGATTCTTGGTCATCCGGCACCGAATAGTCTCGAGCTGTGAGTCGAGGAATCGGCATTCAGGACTGTCTGCAAAACTGAGGTAGGCATGAATGCCCGCCCACTCCCTAGTGTCAAAGTGACCCGCAAAGTTCTGATGCTGGAGAAAACGCCCTACGGGTTCATATGGGAGCAGTCTCAAGATCCGTTCAAACAGCACAACATCGGTCGCTCTAAGTGAGGATGGCGGAATGACGGAGGTCGGCGTGAACTTCTTCCTGAGCCACGCATCGATCTTGTCCCGGAAGAACCAAATCGCCGAAAGGCCGCCCAGGGTCGTGAAGATCGCAATCGCGACCTGCACCCATCCATTTCCTAGAAACTCCAAGGCGCTTGCTTCCGGCGGCTAAGGAAGCACGAGCTTAGCGGCAAACGGACGCAGCCCGGCCCACTGGAGCGAGTTGTCAGCCCTACCGGGCATAGGCTCCGCCAATCGGAAAAACGCGAACTGGAGGAACGCCAGAAATCAGCGACAACAGCGGCATGACGGCGGAATCCAAGAGCACTGGTGTCGCCTCATCAAACTCTCTGACGATCGTGGCAGCGTCCTCCCTGTGAGCAGTCTTCTTGAGCTTGTTAGACAGGAATGCCTCGGCGAGCAGTACTGGCTCGTGAAGAAGTGGCGCGAGCTGAGAGAGGAACCGCTGGGCAGCCAATGCCGAGACGGCTCCGGGGCCCCAGTACCATCCGCGTCCCGTCTCGAACGTTCCTCGAATTGCAGGATCTCCGCTGGAATTGTGAAGCGAACTGAGCACCGCCTCCAGCACGAGAAGTGGCCGCGTCTGGTCGTTGAGTCGAGAGGCTACTTCAGAAACCGCAGCACCAAAGCGGAGTTGAATTGGTTTGGAACAGCCAGACCATGCAAGGCCGCAGGATCTATTCTTCTCTGAGTAGCCCAGGTCAACGGCGATTAGGTGCGCCGACTCCCGTTGAGACTCGAGAGCTTGAAAGAAGAAAAGGGGCGACATCAATTGAACGGCCGGTATCGAGTCATGAGTCAAGCGCCAAGCGCGCCGAGCCCGCTTGCCCGCGCGACCGAAATTTTGAGCGCCCTACCGTGAGTTCTCATCGTAGGCGCGCCTAAGAAGATCGCGTATCAAGGCATCGTGCTTCCTGATGTCACCCTTCGCGAGCCTGATTCGGTAGCGGCCCCAACGAGCGTCGTAATCCATGACGTCGACGCCTGCGCCCTCCAGTTTCTCCTGAATCTCTGGCGAGGTCTCCACTCGAGGTTCGAAGCGCAGCCAGTCCTTCTTAGGCCTGAAGAGAATGAAATTGCTGGGGTGCCCGGTCTTGTCGGCGAGCCCCACATAGAACTTGTTGTACTTCGGCGAAAGATTGGGATCGAAGCCACGAATGATCGAGATCATTTCGTCCATCATTTCAAGCGACGCTTTGTTTGCTCGCTTCTCCCAGTACGACCGATCGGTTGCTTCCTGTGTCGCCTCATCCTCTTCTACCAGTCCGAGGCGAACCTGATCGAGAACCTTTGTGAAGATCAAGGAAACCTGGTCTCCAAGCTGTACGGCCTGCATCTGAATTGCAACAAGTGGAATGAAGCCATTGAAGAGGCTAATGACATTGAGGAACCGACCAGTGATGTCTTCAGCGACAATTACTGCAGTGTGCTCGTACTGGGGATAGCGCTTACGCTCGAGATCCCAATACTCAATTGTCCTCACGACGTGCGATTCGTCAGTCTTGCCGAGTTGAACCTCGATCTCGTAGCGACGATTTGAGTCCGCGTCCTGGCAGAGTAGGTCAAGTCGCCCAGCTTGGGGCTGCAATCTCTCCTTGTCCTTCAAGACGAGATCACCAAGTCCAAGCAGTGACGTGTCCTCGGCGATTCGTTCTTGCACCCACCTTTCGCTAAGGACGGGGTGCGAAGAGATCCAGACTCGCTCAGGCTTCACGTACCTCATTGGAACCTCCTCACTGGTTGAAAGGTCGCCAATAGGATGGTGAGCTCAGTGGCAGCACGGCGCAGCCCTGCAGCCCGCTGGAGCGAATTGCTTGACTGCCGGCCGCTACGGCTTGGGAAGTAGCTCATCCAAGTACTCTGCGGGCAAGTGATCATGGAGGTCGACCTTAAGCTCGTCTCGGCAAAACCTGTCAATAAACAAGATTGCCTGGTTGACGTGAAAAGCTGCATCCTCAGCACTTGGGTTTGAATACTTGTGCTGAATGTTGTTGCGCTCTTCGTGCAGGAGCTCCAGGTCAGGCTTTTCTGGGATTGTGCAGGCCAAGTCATTTTCCAGGATCGTATAGGCACTCCAGATATTGATCGTTTCCTTCGGGTTCTTATAGATCGACTTGCCGCCTCGGCGAACTCTCTCCTTCAAGAGAAGCTCAATCGCCTGATCCACGTGAAGAAGTGCGAACTTCATGTCAATCGAGGTATCACTTCGAAAGAAGTGCCAGATTCCGTGCTCAAGCACCTCCAAAGCCGATCGAAAGAGGGGCGAGAGTACGCTCCCGGTCTTTCGCTTCGGTGGACTCTTTCCCGCCGCGCTAGCTTTCTTCGCCATAGCGAATGGAGCTAGGCGTTATTGTCCCGAATAACTTCTTCTACCTTCTGCTCTCCGGAGCGAGTAAGGGTGTAGCTTCGCTTCCCTTTCTTGCCCTGATCCTTTGCCTCCATCGCAAGACCACGCTTGATGTTGTTAATAAGCATTTGGCTGGAATTGGAACTCTCCAGCTTTGCCTCGTAGTAGCAAGTGTTGATGTCGGCGGCGGTAAAGGATGTGAGGCCCGCCATCTTCTCGAGGTAATAGCCGAAGGCGAGAACCACGTCTACATGCCGCTTGAACGCGGTGGTGCGAACAAACTCTCCTACAGATTGCTTCTTGGAACTCACATCTGGGAGCTCGTGGTGGGTTGGCTCGGCGCGGCCGCCAACTGCCTTCTCTCTCGGGGCCGGGGTGTTCTCCCCGAGAAACTTCGCAATCATCTCTTGAATGAACTTCCGATCTCCCTCTGCCTCGAAGTCCAAACCAGAGCGTGAGATTCGTATTCGGAAGCGATCGCCTGCCATCTCTACCTCCTAATTGGAAGTCAGACCTAGAAACAAGAAGAGTAGTGCGCCACCGCGGTCTAACTGGCAATTACGCGACAGCGGCTTTTCATCTGCCTTGTTTCCTTGAGTTTATATGACGGCGGTACGGTTCCCGCGAGCCCTATTTTAATAGGCGAACGGCGAGAAAGGTCCTGATGACTCTCTTCACCGCCGAGGGGCTGATCCGCGCCGCCGTGCGGTGGGAGTCGTGCGGCATCTGTCATCCGCCTTCGGTCGTGCATCACGCCTACTTGCGGTGGCTCGCGACGCAGGGCGAGGGGTCCCGTGGCGAGAGTGAGCTCGACGGCTGGCTCGTCGGCGAGCGGTTCCTCCACGCGCGTCGCGCGCCGGGGAACAGCTGCCTCGCGGCGCTCGAGGCCCATGCTGCCCATGCCTCCGATACTCGGTTCGGCGAGCCGGCGGTGAACGACTCCAAGGACTGCGGCGGCGTCATGCGCGCCGCGCCGGTCTGGTTTCTCGCCGGGAGGAGCGCCACGGAGATCTTCAAGCTCGGCGTCGAGACGGCCGCGCTCACCCATGGGCACGTCACCGGACAGCTTCCCGCCGGAGTGCTGGCCACGGCGGTGCACGCGATCGTGGACGAAGAGTTGGATCTGACACCGGCGCTCGATCAAGCGACACAGGAGCTTCGCGGCTGGGCGGGACATCAAGAGACCCTGATCGCTCTCCGAGCCTCGCGACGTGAGCGCCGCGCTCGTCCTCGCTGCCAATCAGTCCGGCGACAGCGATTCGACGGTCGCGATCTGCGGCAACCTGATCGGAGCCCTCCGCGGGGAGTCGGCGCTCCCGGGCGACTGGCTCCGAGAGCTCGAGGGGCGCTCGGTCATCGAACGAAGTGTCATCTGGGTGATGACTTCGTGCTCCAGATTCGCGGCCAAGCCCTGAAGCTCGGCGAGGCGCACCGCCCACTCCCGAAGCGGATGCGTGGTTCGAACGGTATCCGGGGTGGTGAGGATGAGGACGGGCGGGGCGCGACGCCGGTGCTACACTGATCGCGAGGAATTCTATGGCGACAAGCGCGCAGTTCACCGCGATCATCGAGCGCGATGGCGACGGTTACGCCGCGCTCTGTCCGGAGCTCGACGTCGCCAGCCAGTGCGATTCGGTCGAGGAGGCACGCGCGAATCTGACCGAAGCCGTGGAGCTGCTTCTCGAAACCGCCGATCGGGAGGAGATCGAGTCGAGGCTCCACCGGGAAGTGTTCGTCACCCGGCTCGAGGTAGCGCTTGGGTAAGCTCCGCGTCCTATCCGGCGCGGAAGTCGTGGAGATTCTCTAACAGCACGGATACCAGGTTGCCAGGCAGAAAGGGAGCCACGTCTCCCTGCAGCGGCGCGACGCCACCGGCTCGCGGACGGTTGTGGTACCTCTGCACCGTGAGCTGCGCGCTGGTACCCTCGCATCGATCCTGAGACAGTCTAGTTTGGAGCGCAAGGCGTTCGAGGTGGGCTGAGGCGTGCTGCGCTCGTCCTCGCCGCCAATCACTCCGGCGACAGCGACTCGACGGCCGCGATCTGCGGCAACCTGATCGGAGCCCTCCGGGGGGAGTCGGCGCTCCCGGGCGACTGGCTCGGAGAGCTCGAGGGGCGCGCGGTCATCGAACGGAGTGTCATCCGGGTGATGACTTCGTGCTCCAGATTCGCGGCCAGGCCTCCGAGGAGGCTTTTTTCCTTTCAATGCCCCCGTTGCGCAAGTTCTCGAGCTGGAACGGCGTCTTTAGTAGTTGTGACCGGGAAAGCAAGGTTCGGCCGGCGGCGCTGGAGCTTGGCGCCGGCATATCGAAGTAGGTATACTTCGTTTTGAGGGGGTCGCAGCCACCAGGCGAACGGCCTCTTCATTGGGTCGGTTCAGCGAAAAAGGACCTGCTCTCGTTTCCGGAGAAGGTCGTGGATGAATTCGGCTACGCCCTTAGAGTCGTTCAGCGTGGAGGCGTCCCGCCCCAGGCGAAAGCCTGGAAGGGAGCAGGCTCAGGCATCCTTGAGCTGCGCGAAGATGATCGAGGGAACACCTATCGGGTCGTTTATGCCGTCCGTTTCGAGCGCGCTGTCTACGTGATTCATTGCTTTCAGAAGAAGTCCCATGTTGGGATTCGAACCGCGATGAGGGATGTCGAGCTCATCCTGACGCGGATCAAGTCCGCCGAGAAGGACCACTTGGAGCGATATGCGCCGTAAACAGGAAGTGATCGAAGTGGGCAGTGGAAACGTATTCCGGGATCTCGGCCTTTCCGAGCCGTACGAGAGGGAGCTGCGCACTCGTCTCGCGATGCAGCTCAACGAGCTGATCGCCGAGCGCGGCCTCACGCAGGCGAAAGCTTCTGAAATCCTGGGCATTCCGCAACCGCACATCTCCGAGCTCAAGCACTACAAGCTTCGTCGCTTTTCGTCCGAGCGGCTGCTGCGCTTCCTGACTCTCATGGACCGGGACGTGGAGATCGTCATTCGGCCGAAGTCGAGTCGGCGGAAATCGGGAGCGCTTTCGGTGTCGGTCGCTTGACGACGGTGCTTTCCCGCCGGGAGTGGGCGCGAGGGCGCGTCAGGAAGGACTCCTTTGCCGTAGGCATCGGCAACCGCCCCAGAATTCTCCTGATCGGGGCCGAGAGTGCCGCGGCCTGAGCTCGACAACAGCCGCAACGCTCCGGGCGGCGGCGATCGGCGTGGAATTCGGGGTGAAGCCGCGGAGGCGGTTATGACGCTTGGCGAGCGCATCGAAATCAACCCGGCGGTCATGGTGGGAAAGCCGGTTATTCGCGGGACTCGGATCTCGGTGGAGCTCGTGCTGCGCAAGCTGTCCGAAGGTACGACGGAAGCGGAGCTGATGGACGCCTATCCGCGGTTGACCGTCGCTGATATCCGCGCGGCGCTGGCCTATGCCGCCGAGACCATCGCTCTCGAAGAGCACCTTGCCCCCGCCAGCTCCAACTCTTGACCGGGCGGCTGGCCTTCCCAAGTCGGGTGTGATCGTCCCCGAAATGGGTACGGAGCTTTCACCGGCTCTTCGTCCGCTTCGCTCTCGAAGTCGAGCCCTTCGCGCGATAGCGCCTTCGCGGTTCCCGGATCTCGGAGGCCGCCGGCTTGGCCTTCGATTTCTCGGGAAGCGCGTCACCCGGCGCGGCGGGGCGATTCGGAACGCGGTCGAGGAGGCGCGCGAAGGCCGGGAGGTCCGCGGCGCGGGCGCGGGCCTCGAGATAGTCGAGGGTCAGGATCGATGCCACTTTCTCGGCTGCGGCCAGGGTCACCAGCTGGTTGATCGAGATGCCGTCGCGAGCGGCGAGGGCGCGCAGCCGCACGTGCAGCGAGTCGGGGAGGCGGAGGGAGAGGGTGCTCATCGAAGTTCCTCCAGAAGTTGGCGCGGGGTGAGCGCTCGGCGTTCCGACAACCGTCGCAGAAGCTCGTGCGACGCGCCGCGACGCGAGCGGAGCCCGGCGATGACGACGTTCGTATCGAGGACCACCCGCATCGAGTGGTATCGTCTGTGATACCGCAACGTGATGTCAATCCGCAGAGCCGCCCGGCGGAATAGCGTTCAGCCGGCTTCAGGTCTAGCGTTCAGCCGCCAGGTTCCGGCCGAACCTGCTCTTCGACGTCATGTGAGCCAAGCCGGCACGCCAGCGATCGGCGCGTGGACACGATGGGCCTGGTCGGGCGACTGCTGTTCGTAGCTGACGAAAGCTGCGACTTCCGCGCTGATGCTCTCCAAATCCCGCTACCTCGCCGGCCGGCAGTGCGCGAAAAGGCTCTGGATCGAGCTCCATCGGCGCGAGCTGGTGCCGCCGGTCAATGAGGAAACGCAGGCGATCTTCGATCAGGGGCACGAAGTGGGCCGCCTCGCGCAGCAGCTCTTTCCGGGGGGAATCGAGATCGTCCGCGAGCGCTTCGACTGGGCGGGGGCGGTCGCGGCGACACGGGAGGCGCTCGCGCGGCGCCTGCCGATCTACGAAGCGGCGTTCGTGCACGGCGGCGCCGGCTGTCGTGTCGACATCCTCGCGCCGGCGGGCGACGGCTCAGGCGAAAGCGAAGGCAGAAGCGAAGGCGAAAGTGAAGGCGCCTGGGATCTCTACGAGGTGAAGAGCGGAACGTCGCCGAAGGACGAGAACTTCGAAGACGTCGCGCTGCAGGCCTGGATCGTCCGCGAGGCCGGGCTCGCGCTGCGCAAGACCTTTCTCGTGCACCTGGACTCGAGCTATGTCCGGCGTGGCGAGCTCGAGCTCGACAGGCTCCTGCGAAGGGTCGATGTCGGCGGGGAGGTCGAAGCGCGGGCTCCGCTGATGCCGGGCCGCGTCGCCGAGCTGCTCCGGGTCGCGGCGAGAGAGACGGAACCCGATATCGCGATCGGGCCGCACTGCCGGTCGCCGCGCCCCTGCCCGCTCGTTCCGCACTGCTGGCGTGAACTTCCAGCCGAGAACGTGCTCGATCTGCGTCACGGAGGGCAGAAGGCGTGGCGCCTGTTGGGAGAGGGAATCACCGAGCTCAAGTCGATTCCGGACACGGTCGAGCTGAGCTCCCGGCAGCGGATCCAGGTCGCGGCCGCGCGCTCGGGCGAGGCGCACGTCGATCGCGCGGCGGTCGGTTCCTTTCTGGGGCGGCTCGACTATCCGCGTTACTTTCTCGACTTCGAGACCTACGCTCCGGCCGCTCCGCCGTTCGACGACACGCGCGCCTACGGGCAGATTCCGTTCCAGTTCTCCCTCCACGTCGTGGAGAAAGCCGGAGCGGCGCCGCGAGCCTCGGCCTGGCTCGCTCCGGACGGCGCCGACCCGCGACGCGGCTTTCTCGAAGCGCTGCGGAGGGAGCTCGGCGAGATGGAGGCGCCGGGATCGATCGTGGCGTACAACGTCAAGTTCGAGCGCGACTGCCTGGCGGAGTGCGCGGCGCTCTTTCCCGGGCACGGGGAGTGGGCGGCTCGGGCAGGTGGTCGCTTCGTCGATCTGCTGCAGCCGTTCGAGAGCTTCGCGTACCACCACCCGGCGCAGCGCGGGAGCGCCTCGCTCAAGGCGGTGCTGCCGGTGCTCGGGGAGCGCGGCTACGACCACCTCGCGATCCAGGACGGGCGGGCGGCGGCGCGGGCCTTTCAGCGCTCGAACCTGGCGTCGACGCCGCCCGAAGCGCGCGCCTCCATCCGGCAGGGGCTTCTCGACTACTGCGGCCGTGACACCGAAGGGATGGTCGAGATCGTCGCCGCGTTGGAGCGGCTGGCCGGGGCTTGAGGCGGCTTCGCTCGGCGGTGCGGCCGGCCACCACGCACACGCGGCCTCCCATCGGCAAGCTTGCCGATGGTGACCCCCGAAGCCGGAATTCCGCGTACTAAGATCTGAACCCATCTACCGGAGGAGCTCGATGCGCAACGCCGTCCTTTTCTTCCTCGTCGTCGCCGCCGTCGCCTGTCAGTCGAAGACCGAAACCGCGGCGCCATCAGCGGCATCAGAGCCATCGGCGCCCGCCGCGGCGGCCAAAGCGCCTGCGGCGAGCCCGACTCCCGCCGCCGCCCCGGGCGAGATCGGCGTCGCGGAGTGCGACGACTACCTGCGCAAGTGGGACGCCTGCCTCGCGACCAAGATCACCGGCGCGGCGCAGGAGCAGGTGAAGGTGGCGCTTGATGCCACGCGCGAGAGCTGGAAGCGCGCGACCGCGACTCCCGAAGGGAAGGCCGGTCTCGCCGCGGCCTGTCGGGATGCGGCCGAGCTCGCCAGCATGCAAGTCGCGTCGTACGGCTGCACCTGGTAGCGCCCGAACGCCCGTTCCGCCTTCAGAACGTCCCCTCCCGCACCTGATCCTTCTTCAGGTCCTTGCGGAGCAGCACTACCTTCTGGTTCGTCACTGGCTCGTTCTCGGGCAACGGCTGCTTGCCAGTCTTCTTGCCAAGCGTCGCGATGCTGTCGATGCCGGCGAGGATCGCGGAGCCCGGGACGGCCGGACCGTCGGAGTAGTAGTCAAACCAGGGTAGGCCGGCGTGGCTGTAGGCGGCGGCGGTCGGCGGTTCGGTCGGCGGCGCCTGGCCAGTGATGGCCCGCCAGGTCTGGGCGTGGGTCAGGTGGACGAAACAGCGGAGCGAGTGCGAGCGGTCCCAGTCGTCGAAGCGGAACGGATCTTCTGAAATCTCCTGGCGCATCCGGCCGCCCGCGCCGAGGCCCATGGCGGGGCTCTCGTGCAGGGCCATCGAGTAAGCCGGCCTGCAGGGGAAGTGGGACGCACGGTCCTGGAGCTCCGGAATCGGGAACCGCCGCTCAAAAACCTCACGCTTCATTGGGAAGATCTCGATCTGGATGCCGCCGTGCTCGGCTTCGCCGGTGATCTGCTCTTCGGCGGTGTAGCCCTCGCCGAGCGGCATCGCGACGAACTGGCGGATGGTGCCTTTCTCGACGCAGAAGCCGTCGAGCCAGGGCTGCTCCGGGATCACGACGTAGTCCTGGGGTTTCCGGTGCAGGCCGGGCGACCAGAGCTGGCCGGTGACGGCGTTCACCTTGCCGGCGGCGATGCGCACCGCGAAGGGGTAGTCCGCTTCGCGCTGGCTGTCCTCGTGCGCCTCGAAGCGGAGCCACATCGCCTCCGCCGTGTGCATCGGCAGCATCACGCCGCCGTGCTCGATCCAGGCGGCCGGGACATTCGCGGCGAAGTCGTCGACGTGGCGGAGCGGGAAGGTGCCGAGCCCGGGCGGCAGCGGGTGGTCGCGGCCATCGTCCGGGATGCGCAGCGTGCGTTGGAACTCGATCGCCAGGCGGGCGCTCGGGTGGACTTTGGGGAAAGAGAACAGCAGTTGGTCCTTCTTCAGCTCGATCATGCGTGCGCTCCTCTGGGCCTGGCTGCGGTGAAAGCTATCCAAGGCGATGCCTGCGTTCGCGAGCGGCGGGAAGTCGCCGCTCACCATTTTCCGTCCCGCACTTCGCGCACCACGCGCAGGACCGCGCGGTCGGGCAGCTTCTTCAGGTCGCGGATCAGCTGCGCGAACAGCTGCGGCCGCTTGCGGATGGCGTCCTGGAGGTCGCTCGAGACCTTGCCGGCGAGGGCGAGGAGGATGTCCTTGTCCTCGCCGAGCTCGCGCGCGATCGCGGCGATCGTCGCCTCCGACGGTGGAGGCTGCTCGCCGCGCTCGATCTTCGACAGGTACGACGGCTCGATCCCCACCCGCTGGGCGAGCTTGCGCAGCGAAAAGGCGGCCTCGCCCTCGCGCTTCGCCTCGCGCGCCTGGCGGATGTAGTCGCCGAACGGGTTCGTTGTGGTCGCCATGTGTAGTAGATACTACACACTACACACAGCCTGTCAAGAACTTTTTTTGGATGGGAGGCGTGAGATGCCGCAGCTCTCAAAACTATACGCAAGTTACGTATAATCACAGTGAAGGCACTCAAGGAACCAGGTGCGGAGGAAGCGATGAAACCGATCAAGAGCGCCCGAGGCGCGGCGCGCAAGCGTGATCTCTTCGCGGAGCTGAAGGATGGGTTTCAGGCTCTTGCCGAGGAGCGCCAGGGAAAGCGGACTCTTCGCAGCCATGCCGTAGAAGTGCGAGATGCGCCGACGATCTCTCCCCGGGAGCTGATTCGTCTGCGTGAAGGCCTGTGCCTGTCGCGAGCGCTCTTCGCCGTCTACCTCAGGGCCAACGTCCGAACGCTCGAGAACTGGGAGCAGGGGCGCGCCAAGCCGAACGCGCAGGCGGCGCTACTGATTCGCCTCGGCGAGCGATACCCCGACACCATGCAACGCCCCGCGACTGTGTAGGACCCGCTCGATTGGTGTTCGAGGCCGTCGATGAAGGTCAGGGCGTTGTCGAGACGTACCTCGCGGCGGCAACTGGTTTCGACTTGACTGTTTCACGGTAACCGTGTCAACATGCAATGCGGTGATCGACTCGTTCGGGGATCCGGCGACGGAAGATCTCTTTCATGGGCGAGCGACGGCGCGAGTGCGGCGATTCCCGGCCGCCGTGGTGCGTTCGGCCGTTCGAAGGCTCGACGCCCTCAACGGCGCGACTGGATTGGAAGACCTGCGGTCGCCTCCGGGCAATCGGCTCGAGGCGCTCCGTGGGGAGCTGCGTGGTTTCTACAGTATTCGCGTCAACGATCAGTGGCGAATTGTCTTCCGGTTCGCAGAGCAGAAGGCGAGCGAGGTTCGATTGACGGACTATCACTCCTGAAGGAGAAACGCGATGCTTCCTGAGAATCGAATTCCGACCCATCCCGGAGAAATCCTGAGCGAAGAGTTCTTGAAGCCATTGGGAATCTCACAGGTCGCGCTGGCCGACCATCTCGGGATCCCCGTTCAGCGAATCAACGAGATCGTGCGCGGCAAGCGCGGCGTCACGCCGGACACCGCCTGGAAGCTGGCGCAGGCGTTCGAGACCACCCCGGGCTTCTGGATCAATCTGCAGAGCAACCACGATCTGGTCAGAAACCGACCCGGTGGAAAGGTAAAGAGCCTTCTCCGGCGAGCGAGCTGAGCGGAGCTCCAACCGGCATTCGATCTGCCGTCCCTCCGCTATTCGCCCCCCGAGCTACCGCCGCTACTTCGCCAGCTCGTACAGGTACTCGACGTACGACATCGCGGCGCCGTCGAAGCCCTGGATCGCCGGGTTCGTGGAGTCGATGACGAAGTACTCGTCCGGCGCGTGCGCGCCGCTGCCGTGGCCGAGGCCGAAGTGTCCGGAGGGGAGCGAAAGCGGCGGGTTGGTGAAAATGTACCCGGGATAAGAGCCCGCGTTGCGCGGCCAGATCAACGGATCGAGGCCGGCGCGCGTGAGCACCGCGACCTGGGCCTGGATGAGCGGCGCCGAGAAGCCCGTCGCGGTCGGGTCGTAGCCGCCCGTCACGTTCAGTTCGATGTCGCCGAAGCCGCGCTTCGCGAGGTGATTTTTGAGCGCGGCGACGGCGTCGTCCTTCTTCATCTCCGGCACCAGGCGCAGGTCGATCTTCGCCACCGCGCGGTGGGGGAGGATCGTCTTCCCGCCCGGACCGGTGTAGCCGCCGACCAGACCCTGGATGTTCACCGTCGGCTGCGACACCAGGCGCTCGTTCGCCTGAAGCCAGGGGAGGTCGTCGATCCAGACCTTGACGCCGAACTGCTGCTTCGCCTTCGCCTCGTTCCTGCGGCGCGAGGCGATGGCGATCATCTCCCTCTCCTCCTTCGAGAGAGGTCGCGGCTTCGGATAGTCGTCGATCGTGATCGTGTTGCCGTCCGCCGAGACCAGCGTGTCGAGCCGCCGGTACAGCGGATTTCGCGACCTGTCCCCCGACTCGGATTTCCCGTGGGAGCCGAACGTCGGGACGGCCGAGCGCGTCGGCATGTCGGAACTGTCCGAGTGGTTT
>ERZ1292630.3218-Hain-H41-02um-R3-3218-length-14542-cov-5_pt2 | contig 13244 bp, 13 predicted proteins | sample MGYA00564408_ERZ1292630 | MGnify/ENA primary metagenome ERZ1292630 (study PRJEB36523, sample SAMEA6512641) | groundwater metagenome | collected 2019-01-08 | study: AquaDiva: Metagenomics assemblies of 32 groundwater samples | reverse complement strand
CAACTTTTTGGGTTGGTGTTTGGCCTGGTATTACAAAAGAAAATTTAGATTATATTATAACTACTTTTAATGACTATGAATTTTTAAAATAATTAAAAATAACTTATATTTTTTAGTACCTTTATTATTTTTAATAAATCTGTCATAATTACTTAGAAGTTTATTTTAATTATTTACAGGCTTTTATGTTAAAAAATTTAATTTTAAAAAATAAAATGTTCATATGAAAGTTGTTTTACTTGCTGGTGGATTAGGAAGCCGAATTTCAGAGGAATCTGTAATAAGACCAAAGCCAATGATAGAAATAGGTAATAAGCCTATTATTTGGCATATAATGAAACTTTATTCTTATTATGGTTTTAATGATTTTATTATATGTTTAGGATATAAAGGTTATATTATAAAAGAATATTTTATTAATTATTTCTATCATCAATCTGATTTAACAATAGATATGAAAAATAACTCAATAAAAATTCATTCTAATCACTCTGAACCATGGATTATAACTCTTGTTGATACAGGAATGGAAACAATGACTGGTGGAAGAATAAAAAGAATAAAAGATTATGTAGATAATAAAACATTTATGCTTACTTATGGCGATGGATTATCTAATATAAATATTAAAGATCTTTATAACTCACATAAAAAATCTAAGAAAATGGCAACTCTTACAGCCGTAAAACTTGATAATAGATTTGGAGTAGTAAAAATAGATGAAAATAATATAGTTGAAAGATTTAAAGAAAAACCAAAAGAAAGTAATGATTGGATAAATGCAGGTTTTTTTGTTCTAGAACCAGAAATTTTTAATTTTATAGAGAATGATCTATCTGTTTGGGAAAAAGAACCTTTGGAAAATATTTCAAATATTAAAGAACTTAATTCATATAAACATGAAGGCTTTTGGAAACCAATGGATACTCTTAGAGATAAAAATGAATTACAAGATTTATGGAATTTAAATAAAGCTCAATGGAAAATATGGGATAATTAAACCTTAATTATTTTTTATAGAAAATTATGATAGAAAACAAAATTGTATTAAATGACATAACTAATATAATCGAAGAAAAAATTGATTGGATTTATTTTAAAAATAAAACAATAATGATAACAGGTATGTCAGGTTTTATCATTTCCTATTTTTTACATACTTTAGTTTTATTAAATTTAAAAAAAAATCTAAACATAGCAATAATAGGTATAGTCCGAAACAAAAAAAAATTTTACGAAAAATACCCTTTTTATGAAAAATATAATTTTATTGAAATTATTGAACAAGATGTTTCTGAAAATATAGAAACTAGTAAAAGCATTGACATTATTATTCATGCGGCAAGCCAAGCAAGTCCTAAATATTATGGAAACGATCCTGTTGGAACATTATCACCAAATGTTATAGGAACATATAATTTATTAAAAGATTTTGGAAATAATCTAGAATCTTTTATTTTTATTAGTAGTGGTGAAGTTTATGGAACTGTTAATGAAAATGAAATACCAACAGAAGAAAATATTGTCGGAAAAATTAATCATTTTGATATTAGATCTTGCTATGCTGAGAGTAAAAAAATGGGTGAAAATATATGTTTATCATGGAATAAACAATTTGGAGTACCTGTAAAAATAATTAGACCTTTCCATACTTTTGGACCAGGAATGCCATTAGATGATGGTAGAGTTCATTGTGACTTTGTAAAAGCTATTTTAGAAAATAATAATATTATTTTGAATAGTGATGGAAAAGCAATAAGAGCTTTTTGTTACCTTTCTGATTTTACATTAGGTTTAATTTATGTTCTTATTTATGGAAAAAATAAAGAAGCCTATAATATAGGCAATCCTTATAATGAAACTAACATAATTGACTTAGCGAATAGAATTACTTCTATTTTTCCAGATAAATGTTTATCAGTAGAAATTAATAAAGCCATAATTTCTGATGGATATATAAAAAGTCCTATATTAAAGAATTCACCTTCAATTGATAAAATTAAATTATTAGGTTGGTTTCCTAAGATTTCTTTAGATATTGGTTTCAAGAAAACTATATCTAGTTATTTAAATTTAGATTATAACTAATGCTTTTCAACTCTATACAATTTATATTTTTTTTTATCATAGTTTCTATTCTATATTTTGAATTACCTTATAAATTGAGATGGATATTATTACTTTCATCCAGTTGTTATTTTTACATGATTTTCAAACCTATATATATATTTATACTTGGTTTTACTATTTTTATAGATTATTTTGCTGGTATTTTTATTGAAAATTCTTTTGGGTATAAAAAGAAATTCTATTTATTCGCGTCTTTATTTGCTAATATTTTTATTTTAATTATTTTTAAATATTGTAATTTTTTAAATACTAATCTGACACAAATACTAAATATTTTTGAAGTTGAAAATAATGTACCATTTTTACATATTTTACTTCCTATTGGATTATCTTTTCATACCTTTCAAGCTATGAGTTATACAATCGAAGTTTATAGAGGAAATAAAAAAGCTGAAAAACATTTTGGTATTTATAGTTTATATGTTATGTTTTTTCCTCAATTGGTTGCAGGTCCAATAGAAAGACCCCAAAATTTATTACATCAATTTTATGAAAAACATAATTTTAATTTTGAAAAATTTAAGGCGGGAATTCATCTAATTCTTTGGGGATTTTTCAAAAAAGTTGTAATTGCAGATAGATTAGCCATTTTTGTTAATGAAGCATATGGAAATGTTAATACACAAAATTCTAGTAATTTACTTTTAGCTATATTATTCTTTTCATTTCAGATTTATTGTGATTTTTCAGGTTATTCAGATATTGCAATAGGAATAGCAAAAATTCTTGGATTTGATTTAATGAAAAACTTTGATAGACCTTATTTTTCACAAAATATAACTGAATTTTGGAGAAGATGGCATATTTCACTTTCAACTTGGTTTAAAGATTATTTATATATACCTCTTGGTGGTAATAGAGTTACAAAACATAGATCATATTTAAATATTTTGATAGTTTTCATAATAAGTGGTATTTGGCATGGAGCAAATTGGACATTTATTTTTTGGGGGTTTTTGCATGGATTATACCTAATATTTGATTCAATAAAAATAGTTAATAAAATTATTTTTCCGAAATCAATTAAAATAATCATTACATTTATTTTGGTTTCTTTTGCATGGATTTTTTTTAGAGCTGAAAATATTGATATTGCATTTACTATAATAAAAAAATTATTTTCTTTTGAATCTTATTCAAATATCAAATCACTTAAAATGAATAATAATGAAATATATTTTTCACTCTTATTGATAGTTATTCTTATAATGAAAGAATATTTTATTAATAATATAATAATTATTGATAGAAAAATATTTTATATATTCTCAGCTTTTTTTATATTTATAATATACTTATTTGGGGTTTTTAATGAAGCTCAATTTATATATTTTCAATTTTGATATTATGAAAATTAATTTTATTCCTATATTTTTAAAAATCTTAAAAAGAATATTTATATTTTTTTTAATACTGTTTTTTCTATTTTTACATTCTCCATATTTAGTAAATAATTATATTATGTTTTTTATTGGAAAAATGTCTATTTATGGTGATTTATATAAAATGAGTAATTTAGCTAAATTCAAAATAGAAATTAAAGCGTGTGGAAATAATTTTTTAAATAAAGACTTAGAAGGTGGAAATAATTTATTTTTATTAGGAGATAGTTTTTTGGGAAGAATTATGGGGTACGGTATGATACAAAATGGTAATTCTTCTGATTTTAAAAATATTAATAATATTAATTACGTTAATTGGAAAGATAAAATAATAATACCTAAATTAAATAAAAAATCAAGAAATATTTTAATAATTGAAACAGTAGAAAGATATTCTTTATCACCTAGAGAGTTTAATAATATTGAAATTGATAATAATTTGAAAAAAGTTCATATAATTAATAATTTTAATAATTTAGGTATAAATAAATTATTATCATTAAAAGCAGAAAGTCTAATTAAACAAATTTTATTTTTCGATCCTTTTTCTATGTATATAAAAGATATAAAAGCAGAATTAAATTATAATTTATTTGATAAATTAAATGATGAAATAGTAATTAGTGATGATAAAGAGTATTTATTTTATAATCAAACAATAAATTCCTTAAACTCATCTTTTAATGATATAAATATTAACAAAATTGATAATATTGTAGAGAACTATAATCTACTTTATTCATATTATAAAAATATAGGTTTTGATGAAGTTTATATTACTATTATTCCGAATAAAGTTAGTATCGTTTCACCAAATTTCAACGGAAAAACATACAATCATTTAATTGAAAAAATAAGAGATTCTAAAAAAATAAAATTTCCCTTTATTGATATGTACACAGAACTAAAAAAAGTTAATAAAGTTACTCCTGTCTATTATAATAATGATACTCATTGGAATTGTAAAGGAATGAATACTTTTATTGAATATGTTAATAAATATATAATTAAAAACTAAAAATATTTTCTATTTGTTTTTTATGTTTTTTATTATGAAGAAAAAAGAAATTAGTAGGGATTGTATTTTCATTAATAAGAAATATTTCTTCTACTTTATTATTTTCATTAGCAAAACACTTGTATCCAATATCTTTTAATAATTCAATTATTTCATTTGGATGATAATTAAATTCTGCAGACCATTTTCTTAGCATTTCAACCATAATGAAAGGTCTATTTTTTTCAATAGTTTTAATTCCTCCTTTTATTACAAATAATTCAGAACCTTCAGTATCTATTTTTATGAACTCAATATTTTTATCTAAATTATTAGCAAATTCATCTAATAATTCAACATTACATCTAATTAATTCAGAATTTGTGTTTTTAGTTATATTCTTCATTGAAGCACTACTAGTAAAATTTTTATCATAATAAAAATCTAAAAAACCCTTTTTATCAGAAAAGCCTAAGTTAAATGATTTTATTTTTTTTTCTAGTTTATTTATTTTTATATTTTCTTGAAGTGTATTATATGTATATTGGATAGGCTCAATTGCTAAAGATTCTATATTTTTAAATTTTGATGAAATATTTAAAGAATACCAACCGATATTACCTCCTATATCAATAAAAAAACATTTTTTAATTTTTAAACTATTATAAATATACGTTATAATTTTTATAAAAAAATTATAATCAGTTTTTTCATAGTTTTCAAAGTTAAGTATTTCATAAGGAACTGCTCTTTTATCAAATACATTTTGTTTTAATAATATTTTTTCAGATTTAAATTCAAAGATAATAAATCCATCAAGTATTTTTATAGATTTTATATCAGTATTATTTATATATTTTGAGTACTCATGAAGTAATAAATGAACATTAGACATATTATCTATGTATATATGTTTTTCTAATATATTTTCCTTATAATTTTTATTTATCTCAAATAGGGTCATAATTATTTATTACCTTTAAAATATTTATATTTAATAATAATGTGTATTTTATTATATTTAATTATAAAATTTACACAAAAAATCAGTTCTTATTCGATAAAAAAGACAAAATAAAATCGAATGCGTTATTTTTAAATTTATTCATTGCATATTCTTTTGTCATAACTATATTTATATCATTATGATCAAAACCTAAGTTTTTTACTACTTTTTTATTATTAAATAATTCTAATATTTTACTTCCAAAACCACCATTTTTCAACGAATCTTCAATTGTTATGATTAAATTATTTTCATTTTCTATTTTATCTATAAAATTATTTGGTATTTCACTTATGAATGGAATAGAATAAACATTAGGGAAAATATTTATATCATTTAATCTATCATTTATATATTTTATTTCATCAAAAACATTCCCTGAAAATAATATACATAAACTTGTTCCATTGAATATTTTTATGGGTAAATCAATACTATTTTCAATATATTTTTTTTCTGTAAAATTTTGATTTTGATTTCCTAATCTTATATAAAATGGACCTTTATTTTTAGAAGTATATTCGATTGATAATTTTGTTTGATACGTATCTGATGGAGAAATAATTTTTATATTAGGAAGATTATTCATAATAGAAACATCTTCTATGGCATGATGAGTATAACCATGAACTCCATAAGAATATCCTGCACCAACACCAATAATTGTTATATCAAGATTATGATAACATATATCATTTCTTATTTGCTCAAGACATCTAAATGTTACAAAATTAGCTATAGAATAAACAAAAACTTTTTTTCCAGATAAAGCTAAGCCTGATGCTATTCCTATCATATTTTGTTCTGCTATTCCAACATTTATAAATCTTTCCGGAAAATTACTTATGAATGGTTCTAAAATAGAAAAACCTAAGTCAGCACATAAAAGCCATATGTTACTATTATTTTTTGCCTCAAAAACAAGTGATTCTATAAAAGTTTTTCTCATAATTTATATTTTAATTTTCTATCTCATAAATTGCTTTTTCATAAAGTTCTTTAGATAATGAACGATAATGCCATTCAAGTTTATTTTCCATAAAAGTAACACCTTTTCCTTTTATAGTATCAGCTATTATAATTTTAGGTTTACCATTTTTTTTATTTTCAGATAAAGCATTATCTAGCTCATAAAAATTATGACCATTAATCCTAAAAACATCTAGTCCAAAAGATTCAAACTTATTTTCTAACGATTCCATATTTATTACATCTTTAGAAAATCCAAAGCTTTGGATTTTATTATTATCAATAATTATAGTTATATTATCTAATTTATGATGAGATGAAAACATTATTCCTTCCCATATACTTCCTTCATTAAGTTCACCATCACTAAGAATTACATAGCATCTTGAACTTCTATTTTCTCTTTTTGCACAAATTGAAATACCTAATGCTACAGATAAACCATGTCCTAAAGAACCTGTTGAAAATTCAACCCCATTAACTTTATAGTTAACATGACCAGTCATAAAAGAACCATTTTGGGAATAATTATCTAAGTCTTTTTTACTTATATAGTCAAATTCGTATAAGATGGAATAAACAACAGCCGCCGCGTGACCTTTACTTATTATTAAAGAATTACGTTCAGAAATATTCATATCAAAGGAATCTTTATTCAGCTTTTCTGAGTATAAATAAACTAATATTTCCACAAGGCTCATTGAAGATCCGATATGAGAAGATGATGCTTTATATGTTATATTAAGCAAATTTTTTCTTACGTTTTTTGATATATTAGTATACTTTATTTTATCCATTTTAATTAATATATTAAATACAAATCAATATTATTTTATCATGTTTTTAATATTAAGTAAAAAAGTAATTTTATATATTTTTTGATATAATTAAAAAATATAATTAAAAAGGTTTTTAATTAATATTGCTAAAAATAAAAAATAAGAATATAAATCCTGTTTTGTTTGTATTAATAAATCAATTATTTAAAATTATTACAGGCCCTTTAATGTTGCTTTTAATTCCTCTTTATCTTTCTAAAGAAGAACAAGGTATTTGGTATTTATTTTCCAGCTTGTTAGCATTATCTATTTTTGCAGATTTAGGTTTTTCAACTATAGTTTTACAATTTTCAGCACATGAATTTTCAAAATTAAAAATAGATGAAAATTTTATTTTATCAGGTGATGAAGAAAATATAAAAAAAATATCTTCGTTTTTTATTTTTATATGTAATTGGGTTACTAGAATGATACTAATTGTTTTTCCAATTATTTTTTTAATTGGGTTTTATATATTGTACTCAAAAATGCCTATTAATTTATGGTTAATTCCTTGGATATTATATGTTTTAATATCTGCAATTTCATTTTTTTTAAATAACTTATTATCTTTTTTTCAAGGGTTTAATATTGTTGCACAGATAGAAAAAATTAAATTTTATATTTCCCTATTAACCTCTTTTTCAACAATAATTTCACTTTATTTGGATTTAAAAATATATTCGATTTGTTTATCATCAATACTTGGATTATTTTTATTACTATATTTTTTAAATTTAATTTTTAAAAAAACTATACTACAATTAATTAATAATTCAAAAGAATTTAGTTATGATTGGTTTGATGAAATTTATCAACTTTTATGGAAATCAGGATTAAGTTTTGCTAGCGGTTATTTTATATTTCAAATATATACACCTCTCATGTTTATATATAAAGGTCCTATTGAAGCAGGAAAAGTTGGATTAAGTATTTCTTTATGGGTATCTATTTTTGGTATTTCAAATTCATTTATTGCATCAATAATACCTAAAGTAAATATAGAAATATCAAATAAAAATTGGATAATTTTAGATAAAATTTTTAATAAAAATTTGTTTTTTTCATTGATTACATATTTTTTATTTTTTATTTCATTTTTTATAATTTATAAATATTTTGGAAAAAATTTAGTTATAAAAGAGAGAAATATATTAGAAAGATTTTTATCACCTTTTTCAATGTTTATATTAGGTATAACTTGGTTTAGTCAGTTGTATATAAATGCAATAGCAACTTATGTTCGTTCGCATAAAAAAGAACCATTTGCATTACTTTCAGTTGTATATGCTTTATATATACCATCTTCAACATTTATTTTAGCTAAATATTTTCATTCAGATTATTTTTTTATTGGATTTTTAAGTAGTACTTTAGTAGCTCTACCTTATATAATGTATATATATTTTAAAGAGAAAAAAGGACATTTATCTATATGATAAATACAAATTTATCAATTTGCATTCCAACATATAATAGAGCGAATTTTATAGAAACAACACTTTGTTCTTTGATTATACAAGCAAAAAAATATAATATTCCAATCTATATTTCAGATAATTCCTCTACAGATAATACATTAGAAATTTTGAGTAGATATAAAAATGAAATATATGAATATATTTTTTATAGAACTAATTCTCATAATATAGGTTTTGATAAAAATTTAATAGAAGTTACTAATATGTCTAGTAGTAATTTTTGTTGGTTATTTGGTGATGACGATATTATAGAAGATAATTCTATTGAAATAATATTAAATAAAATAGAAAATAATGAATATAAATTATTTATCTTGAATTATTCTACTTATGATAAGAATTTATTAAAAAAAGTAGAAGATAGACATATACCTATTTTAAAAGATAAAATATATTTTGAGAATGACTATAATCAACTACTTTTAGATTTATTTATTTATTCTACATTTATAGGAAGTCTTATTGTAGATAGAGAAAAATGGCTAATTGAAGCTAAAAAATATTCAGGTAAAAATTTTATACAAAATACATCTGTTTTTAACTATATAATTGGTTATAAAGCATTATTTTTATCTTCGCCTTTAGTAAGAAATAGATTAGGAAATACAACTTGGGTTAATAATAGTTTTAGAGTTTGGTATTCTGAATGGCAAGACAATTTAAAACAATTGAATGATAATTATTCTAAATCTATTAATAAATTTAAAAAAGATATAAACGAGATATCGATAAGAAATATTTTTTTACAGAGAGCAAAAAAGGAATATAATTATTCTGTTTATAATGAATATATAAAGAATAATAATAAAATGAGTAAAAATAGAAAAAATATATTTTTAATAATAAGCCTAATTCCTGTTGTAATTTTAAAGTATTTTTATATAATCAATTTAAATATAAAAAAACCTCAAGATTATAAATTTTTATTGTATAGCTTAAAGTAAATTTTTATCAATTGCTTTTTTCATACCCTCAAGATATGAAAATTCATATTTTTCATCGGGTTCAAGATAAGTTCCTTCAGACCATTCATTCCACGCATTAATAAAAATAAACTCTGAATTATATTCTTCTTTAGATCTTTTTATTTGCTCATATAAATATTTATAAAATTTTTTTGGTGTTGCCCCATAAAAAATAGTTGCAAATTCTTTTTTTCTTGGTGAATTATCCCAATCTACAAAAGCTCCTAAAAAAGTTTTTTTTGTATTGCTTCTTTTTCTGTTTATTATATTTTTCCAAATTAAATCATAATTATAAAACTTTCCAAGAAAAGGATTTGATTTGATTTTTTTTATAACTTTATGTCTGAATGAGTATGTTATTTTATTAAATATTTTATAGTAATTAGGTAAACAATGAGATAGTGTGTACATAGGCTCAAACTCTATTTGTGCATTAAATCTTTTTGATTTATTATCATGCTCATATCCTGTAAGCATATTTATAAAATAGATACCATCTAAATTATTTTCTTTTGCTAAATTATTCCATAAACCAATAATTTCATCAGAAAAATTTATACTAGATGATTTATATATTATAAAAATAGGTTTATTATCTATTCTTATATATCTTGAATCTAAAAAAAAGTCTAACAAATAATAGAAATGTTTTTCCCAGTCATTATTATCACCATAATCCTGCTCAAGCAAAATTTCATTATTATTCCCATACCAAGTTCTTGACCACGTCTCATTTGCCCATGCAAAACAAAAAGGAAAATCAATTGATTTATTTTCTAATAAAAGCTCAGCTGGTTTTTCTAAAAGCATTTTACCTTTAAACCAATAATGATAATAAACAAAACCAGATAAACCATATTTTTTAGCTATATTAATTTGCCATAATCTATCGTTATCATTTAGTAAATTATAATATTTTTCATTATCAGGTATTCTTGGCTGATAATGATTTTTAAATAAAGGTTTAGATTTTTTTGTATTTGTCCACTCTGTAAAACCATCACCCCACCATTTATTATTTTCAAGAATTTCATGGAACTGAGGTAGATAAAAAGCAAGAACTTTTACTTCTTTCATAAAAAATTAAGCCAAAAAAAAATTTATATACTGAATTATACGAAAAAAAAATTTATTATCAAATTTTTTTGTGTAAAATATAATTATAAAAAATTTTATGAAACGATATTTTAATGATTAATTATTACAAACATGAAAGAAATGAAATAATAGATTCAATTCCATTTCCAATAAAAAGAGTATTGGATATTGGATGTGGAGAAGGTTTTTTTGCAGAAAAAATTAAAAATAAGTTTAATGCTGAAGTTTGGGGAATAGAAATAAATGAAAAATCATCTATAATTTCAGCAAAAAAAATAGATAAGGTTTTATTTGGTGATATTAATGATATGATAGATAAACTTCCAAAAAATTATTTTGACTGTATTTTTTTTAATGATGTTCTTGAACATTTAGTAGATCCTTATTCTATTTTGTTAAAAATTAAAGAAAATCTTTATGATAAAAAATCAATTATTATATCCTCTATACCTAATTTAAGGCATTATTATGTTTTGAAGAATCTTGTGATAAATAAAAATTTTGATTATGTTAGTGATGGTATTCTTGATAAAACACATTTACGATTTTTTACAAAAAATTCAATCATAAAAATGTTCGAAGAGTTAGATTATAAAATAATAAAAATACAAGGTATAAATCCTTTAAGGTCAAGAAAATTTGAACTTTTAAATTTTCTTTTATTTAATTTTATAGATGATACTAGATATTTACAATTTTTATCTATAGTTTCAAAAAATGACTATTAATAAAATTCAAATCCTAATGGCTACATACAATGGCGAAAAATACCTTGAGGAACAATTAGACTCAATATTAAATCAAACTTATATAAATTGGGAACTATTGATAAGGGACGATTGTTCAACAGATAAAACTTTGGAAATTTTAAATACTTATTCCAATAAATATCCAGAAAAAATATTTATTATAAAAGATAATTTAAATAAATTAGGGGCTTGTTACAATTTTTTGAATCTTGTAAAATTATCTACTAGTGATTATATTATGTTTTCAGATCAAGATGATTTTTGGTTGGAAAATAAAATAGAATTAACCTTAAATAAAATGTTAATTGAAGAAAAAAATAACCTAAATATACCAATATCTATTCATACAGACTTAAAAGTAGTTGATTATAAAAAAGAAACTATTCATAATTCATACTATAAAAGTATAAACTTATCACCATCTAAACAGAATAAATTAGGTCAAATATTGATTCATTCATCTGGTGCTGGATGTACAATGATGATAAATAAAAAATTAAGAGATTTTATAGTAAAATATCCAAATAAAGGTGTCTTTATGCATGATCTCTGGGTAACACTTCTGGTAAATATATTTGGTAAAAGTTTTTTTATTAATGAACAAACTATCCTATATAGAATTCATGAAAATAATACAATAGGAATTAGTAAAAATGATAAATTTAATAAAAATTTTTTTATTTTTTTATTAAATTTTAAAGAAAAAAGAAAATTATTTTTAAAAGATAGCAAAATGAAACATGAACAAGTAAAATTAATATTAGATTCATTTGACAATATTGATAATAAAAAGAAAATTATTTTAATTAATTTTGCAAATTTTTATAATTATAATTTTATAAAAAAAAGAATACTAATGTTAAAACATTGCTTTTTTACTCAATCTCTAATTATAAATATTCGAAATTTTATTTACTACTAAAAAAATTATTTATTCTCTCAAAAAATAATTAACATTTTAGAACTATTTATTGAGAGTATTTAACCATTGGTGCGGGTCTAAATTTATAAGAGTTTGAAAATAATCAAAAAATAAAGTATTCTCCAAAATATATTAAAAATAAAATTGGAGAAAAAACATGAATACAGAAAATTTTATCATAGAATTGTACTATATAGTAGATAATAATTTACCAATTAAAATATTAAATAAATCACATAAACAAAGGAGTTTAAGCCACTCAGAGATAATAACAATAGGTTTATTATTTTCAATAAAAGGATTTAAGGGAAGAGCATTTTATAGATGGTTATCAAATAATTACAAGAAGTTTTTTCCGAAAATACCAGATAGAACAAATTTATTTAGGTTAATGAATACATTCAGTGATTTGATGAAAGAATTTATGTCAATAGAAACAATATTTGGAGTAGCAGATAGCTATGTACTAGAATTGATTCATCCCAGAAGAGAAAATAGAACAAAAAATCAAATAGGTAAAAAGGGGAAATCAAATCATAGATGGGTAGTAGGAGTAAAAGTATGTCCAATATTAAATAAATTTGGATTAATAGTCGATTATGATATAAAAACAGCAAACGTTTGTGATAACTCATTTCAACCTTTAATCTAAAGAATTCCTCGGTACTTCAGTCCGAGGTCGCAGGGGTTGTTAAGGGGGTGCTAAACCCCTAGGGTGATTTAAAAG
>ERZ1292630.3706-Hain-H41-02um-R3-3706-length-13247-cov-8_pt1 | contig 13247 bp, 4 predicted proteins | sample MGYA00564408_ERZ1292630 | MGnify/ENA primary metagenome ERZ1292630 (study PRJEB36523, sample SAMEA6512641) | groundwater metagenome | collected 2019-01-08 | study: AquaDiva: Metagenomics assemblies of 32 groundwater samples | reverse complement strand
ATGCCGGCGTAGATGCCGTAGACGGGCGGCAACCCCGCGAGCGTGCCATACGCCAAACTCTGAGGTACAAGCATAACGAGAATCACCAACGCGCTGATCACATCGGATCCCAACTTCGCAAGGGAGTAGCTAGGCACCCAGTTCGTGGGGCCGATGAGCCGCAGCGAGAAGCTGCCTGCCCGCGCGGCAACCTCCCCGATTGGGAATTCGTACCACCGCTTCACCGGCCGGTGATCGCCATACATGGCCACTGCGAGCTCTTCGACATCGTCGCCGTCATCATAGGCCCCACCGTCACAGTGCCCCGCGTCGGACGCGGCGTTGCGGCCGTTTAGAATGCGAAAGGATGGCATGGAGGGCTCGGGGGTCACCACCACCTGCGGCTTCGACTGTGCGGTGTCGGAAGGAGGCGGTTGAGTATCCGCGGCGACGCTATCCACGGTGGTTGGTCCCTGTGGCGGCGGCAACGTTGATGTGGGCGTGAGGGAGCTCATCACCGAATTAAGAAACGTGCGCGTATATTTGGAAAGAAGAAGTTAAAATCAAAACGGGAGGTAGGGTTAAAACGGAATGCTGCTACGTAAGACGTCGTTTGTGTGATTTCAATTTACGGGCGGCAAAGGTTGTTTCCCCCCTCCTTAGCGTGGTATGTAGATGGCCAACGAATTTCTTTTCGGCTTGAACTGTTGTCAGGTGAAACGGTAGTACACACCCCATTGGGACACCAGGGTTCAGGACGTAACATATCGATTTTCGGCCACAATCTTTCTTTTCCAGGAAGAACGGCGTGCAATCATCACTTCCCTTTATTCGGTGTGTCCCGCACATACTTGCACGTCGGGTGAACGGATGCGAGCTTCACATGCACTCGCCTGAGTGCCCGCGGCATACCCCCCTCAGTCTCCGAGGGGAGGGCGGCGGCGACGGTCATCGGAAATGAGGAGAGACCCCTCTTCGCGCCGTCGGTTTTCTTCGCAGCAGAGGCGGAGGAGGAGGAGGGTGTGACCGACCACGACACGAACGCTGAGCTACCGTCGTCATCACCATCGCCATCGTCGTCGTCGCCCCCACCGTCGTCGTGGGCGTCCTTACCCCCCCGCCGGCACCGCTGGTCGGTGCCAGTGTTGACGACCTCCGGAGTCGATGAGGTCCTCCTGCGACTAAGCCGCTCGCGTTCATCGGCGAGAAGCTGCGTCGTAGACGTGTTGGTCGCATGAACTGTCGCGTTCGGCATGGACGATGACGACGTGCCTCCGACGCCACCACGAGCGCCGCCGGGTGGCCACAGAGGCCCCAGAACCGTCGGTAATCCCATGCAGTGGCTAATGCAGGGTTGGGTAGGCGGCGGTCGACTGCCCACCGATGCTGGCACCGACACATGTGCAGAGGAGGAGGGAGGAGGAGGCGTTTGGGCATCCTTTTTGACGGCGCCCCCCACGACCAGCGGGGCGAAGTCGTCCGGCACCTCGCTGCGGCGCCAGTGGTACGGCGCCGCCAGTGGTACTGGTAGTACCGAAGGTCCCATGGTACCGGATAAATGAGATCCTCGTCGTAGCGACCGGCGATCAATGGCACGCAGCCCTTCACCGGTCGCCGCTTTGGGCGATTCGATCGCCGGCGAAACAGATGTGTTGCGGTTGTTGTTGCCGATGGTGGGCGGTGGGGACAGCGACCCTCCTGGCAGTGACGGTCCCTCTGCCGTTCGCGTTGGCGCGTCGATGCCCCGGGGCGTGTGTCGCTGGTGTTGCACGATCAACGCCGTGTCGCACTCGTCGTTTCCGCTCATGCCTGCCTGCTTCACCAGGGCAGGGACGCTGCCTTGCGCAGTGGGATCCAGCATGACGGGGGCGAGGGACAAGGCACGGGCATCGGAGGGCACCACAGCGACAACCAAATGTTGGGTCGCCGCCGTGTTGGCCTCGTGGTCGACTGTTTTCTCTCGTTGGTAGCCTGCAGCCTCTTCACCACCACCACCACCGCCGCCGTCGCCGCCGCCGTCGTCGCCGTCGTGTCCATCCTCAGGTAGCTGATGATGATGACTCACTTCCGCGGTCGCGACACCAATATCGGCCGCGCGTTGTCGAATGTGCTGCTGCGAGAGGTGATCGCCACGGTTGCGAACCGTCGACATGGTGGTGGCTTGGGGCGCGAGCAACAGCGACCTGGCGTTGGAGGTGGTCATCGTCGTGGCGGCATCAGACCCCGCCGCCCCGAGCGAAACGTATGACGATTGCTGTTGGCGCCGCCGCGACGATGACCCACGCGTCGCGGGTAACAAAGAAAGCGTCGGCTTCGCCGCAGCTCCTTCCGAGGCAGCGGCCGTTGGCGAAGTCAGTTGACTCGTGTGACTTCCCACTATCAACGCCGGCGGGATTGCCTTGCTCGCCTCGGCCGCATCAAACTGCTCCAACCATTTGGGGGTCTTTGGACAAAACATCGTCGTCGGCTGCCCCGGGGTGTTGCTAACAGGCGACCCCCCTTGCCTCGGGGCCAGCTTTGCAAGGGATATGGCATTGTGGGCGTTGCTGTCCTTGCCCCAGAGCTCGCCGAGCTTCTCCCCGTCTAAACTCCAAGCCGCCAGCGTGTGATCGTTGTTCAGCGCGGAGGCGAATACCACGTCATTGTCGTCCACGGCAAGACCCGCCAACGGATTGGCCGAGGCGCCGTGTGCTGAAGACGTCGCCGTGGAGCGCACCGAGTGCATTCGTCCCAGGACGCCAGCACCCGCAGTGGCTGTGGGGCCGTCGTCGAAGGAGGCTGCATTGGTTTGTTGCCCCATCATGTCGTAGCCCATGTCGTGGCCTCCTCGGGTATTTGTCGTAGGAAATCGGCACAAGATGCGAAGCGGTTGCTTTCGGAGACACTGCACGACCGAGATGCAGCCCATATTGTCCGCGACGAGAAAACAGTGTCCTGCGATGAATGTGATGGCGTGCGAGATGTACAGGTCCGCCTCGTGGCTTGCCATGTTGGCCAGCAATGCCGCACTTGGATCGTACATGCCTCGGAAGGGGCTTGGCGGGATGTCCGGGGTCATGATGGACATCGGCGTGGCGGGGTGCATCATCATCATGCCGCCCGCGACGACGGTCCCACCGCCTGACAGAGGAGGACCAAGAGGCAGCAAGTGGCTGGCTTGAGGCGATGCGTTGGCGCTTTGTGTATGGCCGGCGTCGATGGTCAGCTGTGCCGCGGCGGCTGCGATGGCCTTGGGCGACGGAGATGCGGTTGAGGTACCGTTGTAGTGTTGTTGTTGCTGTTCTCTGAGCACAAAGGATGCTTGCTGCACAATGCCCGGAAGTTGTAGCCAGCCCCCACCACCGCCTCCCACCGGTGCGTCGAGCATCAGCGCCCCTTTTTTCATGGATGAATGGCTGCCGAGAGAGAGGCTGGGAAAGGCAGCGGGCGACGGCTGTGAGTTGGGCGTTCGGTGTCCCCCATGGCTGTCGCCGGCGGCCGTGGGGCCAAAGGGGGGAGGAGGAGGCATGCCGCCGGAGGACCGGAAGGACATCGACGACGCCTGGAAATGATGCCGCGACACCATGTCGGCCCAGCGAGCCACGAAGACCACCTTCAAGGTGCGGAGCAGAAACACGGCAATCGTGCCGCCGCTATCACACGCGATCAAGCTGTGGTCGGAGTAGCAGAGCGCCACGATGTGCTCCCCGCGGCCCACGCTTCCACCCGCGGCGGAAGGGGACTCCGCGGTCACCGGCGTCGCCGTGTCGTTGTCCGCCGCTCGGGTGGTGTCGCGGCCCGTCGCAGCCGCAGCCGGAGGGGGCGTTGTGCGAGGATCCCCCCGGCCACCACCTCGACCCACCGCGAGTGTCTGTGGCAATTGCGAGACGGCCATGGATGGACTGCACGATGGCATGTCGAGTGTCAGGACATCGGCCACGACATGGCGGGACTTGTTGACCAAAAAATGTAGCCGATTGTCGGAAGTGCCAACGAAGTAGGTGATCTGACCGGAGTCGATTTTACCTACGGCAACGCAGGCGCAACTTGCACTACGGCCGCCAGTGAGTGCCACCTTGATCGGCGCCTGACTCGTGACGCGCTCGTCGGGGAGGTTCGTGTTGGAGCCCTCGTCGGCCGCCGCCGCGTTGTCATGTCCTCCTCCTCGAACTAGCTTGAGACCCACGAACGTCGGCAACGGCGGCTTTCTCGACGATGAACGCGGCGACGACGACGTTCCGTCTTCCGCAACGATCGCTGCCGCTTTGCTGACGCCTCCTCCTCCGTCACTCGTACCCCCCACGACGCGAATGGCGCTCGAGGGGAGCACCCACACGAGGTGGTCGACAGTGATGACCACGAGGCGGTGGGTCACTTTGCAGAAGGTCATCCCCAGAGGTTCGCTCTCGAGCGTTCGCTTATCCCATGCGCACAACCGCTTCGTGGTCGCGGAACTGTGCGCGGACAGCTCGCCTTGGTTGGAGAGGACGTACAGGATGCTGGCGTCCGTGGAGTAGGCCAGCGCCATGATTTCGCCCCGCGGCAGGACGTTGCGGTGGTGCACGAGGCGGCGGCCGTTTCGGCTGTTGAACTCGACGATGTCACGGGCGACCGCCCCGGTGACGATGCCTCCCCGTGGATGCACCGTCAGGCCTCGGACGGGGCACTCTCGGTAGTCGTCGTCGATTTTGTACAAAATCAACTGCCGCTGAAGCACGATGACCAACAATTGCCCATCGAAGAACATCGCCACAAAATCCGTTTCCGCGGACAGCGTGACCCGGAGGGTTTGGGTTGGCTGCAAGGTATCGAAATTCCACAACTTCAAAATTCCATGTCCGTCGATTGAGGCAATGACGGGGGCAATGGCGTCAATCACGAGCCCGATGACATGGCAGGCGTGCGGAAAGCCCGGATCATCAAGAATCGTCGGTTGCTGGTTCGGCGAGTTCCGCGGCTGCCAGGCCAACAGAAACGTCGCTTCGCCCCCAACGACGGCGAAGTCCGAAGCGTGACTCACGCGCAGCGAGCTGGACAGCGACATGCCGTAGTGAGCCCCGCTCAGCACCGACAGCACGACACCTTGAACGTGGTGGTACACCGCGACGTGGCACTTGGACGTGAGCAGCAGCGCTACTCCTGGGATGGTGCCAATCCCCATCGCCACAATCGGCTCCGCCGCCTGCAGCGCGTCGGATATGACCGTGGTGGCTTTGACGATCTTCGGGCCCCGCCACTGCCCCGTGCGCTGCACCCAGGTTGGCGGTTGCACGATCCAAAGCCGCCCGGTGAGACCACCGACGAATAACGCGCTTTGTGCCTCCCACCACATTGCGGACGACGGGGCGTCGCCTAAGTCGTCGATCGAGAGTTGACCCACGACATCGCGACAGAGGCGCTTCTCGACGAAGAACACGCTGAGCTCCGCGAGGCAGCAATAACATGGACTGGAACCGCCGCCCCCCAGGGTCACCACGGCCTTCACCATATACGGCCAGAAGGCTCTCGACGAGACGGTGCAGTCAGGGAGATCTACGATGATGGCCTCTGGCAGCGAGGCGGGGTTATTTTGCTGCACGATCAACATCCGTCCTGCGCTCACCAACGTTGCAAACCGGCACGCGACGCTAAACTTGGTCGTGTGGTGCAAGACGTAGAAGCGAGATTCCATTGACATCGCAGACGAGGCGGCGGTCGTCGCGCCGCCGCTCCCCCCCTCCTCCTGGTGCGACGACCCGCCCGAAATGGCCTCATCGACCATGAAGGCGCAGAATGCATCCCACGACAAGGGAAAGGTGCGCATGCCCAACGACGCACCGTGGCGCACGCGACGGCGAACGCTGCGCCGCCCGCTGGCACTACCTTCGGAAGCAACCGAGCGCGTGCTTTCGCCGCGTTGTAGTTGCATGAGTCGCGCGCGAAGCGGACTACCGGATATGAATCGCGACGACGATGATCTCTGGCTCGGTGACGCCTTGCCGCTCGAATCTCCGGAGTCGTCATTCTCGTCTTCGCCGTCGACATCGTCACCGTCGCCTTCGAGTCTTTCCCCATCCACGTCGCCCCCTCCATCTTCGACGTCCCCTCCGGTTTCCTCCAATTTTCGCATTCGCGCCTCACGGGCGTGCCGAAGCGCACATTGCAACAGCACGGCGGCCACGGCTTCGGCGTGGTGGAGAACCGCCGAGGGATTTGCCCAAGCGATCGTGGGGGGCACCGTCGGCGCTCCGGCTGCGGATGAGGACGACGCCCGAGCGTCGTAAGAGTCGATGGTCACCCGAGAAGGTCGCTGTGAGGAGTGATTGAACGGTGCATTCGCCTTGGTCTCACCTGTGCGATCCAAGGGAGGGGCCATCGCCGCGGCTGCTTCTGCAGCCACATGACCGGCAAAATGGCGAGCCGCATGCGTCACCGATTCCTGTTCCAGCATCGCTGGGACCGGGCCAAGGGTCGTCAAGCGGGGGTGGTGGTGCGCGCCGCCCCCTCCCCGGCGTTCGCTCAGCGTGGCGCTCAGTGCCGGACTCAATCTCGACAAGAAGGCCTGTTCGGTAATCTTGCTTCCATTCCAACGCAATTGGCTCGTGGAGCGATCGAGAAAGGGCAGCAGCGCGGTGCACAGATGAGGCAACAGGGTGCGCGTCTGCGTGCTTGCGGCGATGGCCATCGCGGTGGGCATGTCAAGCCGCTGCGGCGTCGAAGACGACGGAGAGGCTGCCGCCGCCGACGACGACACGGCACTGCCCGTAGCTTCCCTGCGAAGCGCCGTGGAGAACGACATGGCCTCCGTAGTATGTTTTGGTGGAGCGTCGGGAGGCGGGAACAGAAGGGTCTCCTCTGTTCTCTCTTTCCAATACAAGGACGGGAGAACAGTCTAAGACATTTCTGGGCCCAGAGGAACCGGGGCCCAACGTGGTGAAGAGGGTGGAAGGAGGAGGTGAGAGTGTGTGCATACCATTTCATTCTCCAGCTGGTGGTGCACACAGTTGCGTCCGAAGTTAAACTCTGTGTTTCTACAAAAAATAACCGAAAATGGTAAACCGGTTGATCAAACACCGGTCGGTAACGTCGTCATCGCAGCGTACATTTGTTGGATCGAGTAAGCCAGAAACGTGGGCGAGAACACCACAACGATCGCGGCAGCGTGGCGACCGCCGGTTGATGGCGAGGCCGTTGCCCCTACCTGCGGAACGGTCACGGCGGCGAAACGGCGGGAACCCCCCTTGCTGCCGCCGTCACCGTCGTCGCTACCGCTGCTGTTCGTCGGGGAGAAGTAGCAGAGCTCCTCCGGCACCCGGACGGCGGCGACTCCGTCACCGCAAGGTGCCCCCCTCACGTGGCCCGGTGGGTACGCCACGATCGCCGGGGATGCCGCCGAATGGAGTGATCTACTACTTGCGCGATCGACGCGGGTCGGTAGAGAAGGGTCAACCTTTTGACTCGAACTAAGGTGCTGGGGCACCGCTTCGTCGCAGAAGTGATCCATCCCCAATGCCCACGGCGGCAAGCGGCGCTCTACGTGCACTGACACCGGGTGCACCGTACTGGCCTGCTGCTCGGATGACGTTTCACTCACATGCGCCGCCGGGTAGCTGTTGAAGGCGCAGCTAAACCTTAGCGTCGCGAGAACCTCCGTTGGTAACGTGCGGGAAAGCATCGCCAGCGCCGCCGCTGCCATGCGACGCTGGGCCGCCACCGTCGTGGTTGCGCATCGCGCGACCTCCGTGGAACTCCAAATTCCAGGATCGTTGACCGCGAAGGAAATTAGGCAGTCCAGGCGAATGGTAGATGGCTCTTGCAGGATGAGGCGAGTGGACAGGGCGGGCCAACGAGGCCGCACCACGAACCCAAGCCGCACGCCGCCGTGCACGGAACCCGGATACAGGTGCTTTTTCGTCCCAACACCCGTTCCATGCCGGGTGTCGTCCTCAGAGAACGACGAGGAAGGTGCCCGGTCGTTGACTCTTGGCTGGCCGATGGCCCGCTGTAGCTCGGTGCTAAGCTCCTCAGGGCGGTCCATTTTGACATGCTGCTGCTCGATCGCCTGCGCCACAGTGGAAAGCTGTGCCAGCGCTGGAATCCGCAACACGTCGAGGATCACCAAGGACGGAACCGAGGGCCGCGGATCGCGGGCCGATTCGGATGATGGTGAATGCAGCTGAACCGCCTGCCAGGTGGCGTGGCACCGACGTTCGAGGAGAGTCGCGGCCGCCTGGCATACCTCGACTGTCAAACGGAACGGGGCCACGCGAACGGCCACACTATCGAAAAACAGCGCCTTGTGGTCGCGGCGGAGTAAGCGGCAGAATAGGGCGCTCACCGTAGCCGTCATCGCGCCGCTGCTGCCGCCGTTGGCCGCCTTGCGCTGGAGCTGGCAACCTCCTAGGCGTAAATCGACGAAGAACGTAACGGTCGCCGTGTTGGTCACGGCCGCGCCGCGTGGGGGCACTGCCCACGGCTGACCGAGGTTGACGGGGCGCACCCATGACACCACCGGGAAGGAGGCAGCGGCGATATCTGTGAGGCGATCGTTCACGTTTGCGGCCGACCACCCTTCGGTTTTGATGAGGTCGTCCAGTGACGCGTTCACGGCGTTGCAGAAACCCTCACACGACAGGCACGTCGCAACGAAGTACCAGTGCCTCTGGGTCGCGACGGCTGATGAGTCTTGTCCCCCATCCTCAACCTCGACATCGCCACATCGCACGCTGTCGATGACGGGTCGGTCGTCCAGCGCGCCGAAGACGCCTCGGTGGCAACGGTCGTTCATTTGCTCACGCATGGCACGGCGTAGCTCCTGCTCAATGGCCGCGGGCTCGGGAAGCGGCGCTTCGTGGTCGTTGTCGTTGTCGTCGGGGACCACCACCGCCATCTGAGCTTCCACCGCGCAGGGAGTCATGGCCCAGGTGCGAAGAAGCGAATCAGCTACTACGGTGTCGACTGGCGGGTGCGCTTGGCCGCCCTCGTAGGTGCCCCGTTTCACATGGCTTGCGGCCGATTGCGCCCAAGACGGCCACCGTGTATGATCCCAGACGACTTCGAACACGCCTGAGGGATGCCGATGGGGAAGCGCCACGGCGGCGGTCGCGGACGGGGAAGGCGAAGATGGGCAAAGTAGCGACACCATGGTCGCACGCACGCGCTCGACCGGCCACGGCAAACCCAGGAAGCCACGGCTGCTCCAGTTGCCTTGGATCATCCCGTCATTGTCCGAGGTGGACGCTGCGGTGGTAGGTCGCGAGCACTGCCGAAGCCAGTCCTGGCGGCAGCGCAGGACCTTGCGAGCGCGACTTATCCATTCATTCTGATGCCCTTCTTCCTTGACCACCCCGACGGGTGACGAGGCCGCGGAATGGAACAGCAACATGTCGTCGGCCATGTGCGGCAGGAGCGGAGCGTCGTCCTCTACGCTCGAAGCCATCAGCTCGCACACGAGGAGAAACGTTTGGGCCATCGACCCATGAAAACACGGACTGGCCGCCCAGCAGCAGGTGGTCGTCGACACCGCTGCTGCTGCGTGGGGTTCGCCTGTTGTCGCGGGAGAGCTGGCCGCATTCGTGGTCAACGTTGGCGCTGTCGTTGACGTCGTGGTGGTCGTGGGCATGCTCGACCCGTACCGAATTGCGACCGGGCCCCACGGCGATGTCGCGTGACTCGCCACTGGGTCGTCCCAAGGCCGACAGGGGATGAAAACGCCGTACCCGTCGCGGTGCTGAACCACTGTGGAGGGGAAACTGTCTCGGGTGGCCGCCGCCGCCGCCGTCGTCGTCGTCGTGGTCGACACGCTTGCCCCCACCACATCAACCAACAAAGAAACGCGGAGAGTCTCGTGATTAGACGATTTGATAAAGGTGTTCACGAGGTCGTTCAAGTCCAGCCGCGCGCCTCCGATGACGAGGCCTCGCTTCTGTGCGGCTGGTGCTTTGCGTTGACCATGATCGTCGTCATGACCTTCCGCGTCATCGTACCCGTGCCAGCCAACATACTCCTTGCCCTGGTCATGGTCGGCCTCAATCACCACGCGGCCGCCCACGACGAGCAATGCCTCACACTCACCACTGAGCTGGGACGCCACACTGTAAATCACCGCCGCAATCGCGCGCGTGGCATCCTCGCGCGCCGCCGATGTCGCACTTCTTGCGTCGGTCCCTCCTTGTCCCTCTGGATGGTGGCGGCTTCCCTTGTTGCCGCTCGCGGCGGCGGCGTCCGCCATGAAAATCGTTCGCAGCGAAAGCCGGCAAGCCAGCGCATCCACGGCAGAAAGCGCGCTTGGCGGATCGTGCTGCTGCTGCGCCACACGGTCGCCGGGCATATCCTTAGCGGCACGAGGAGGAGGAAGGTGTGGCGTGGGCCTCTCCGGTGGTGAGCCCTCGTCGACGATGATGGCCGTCACATACACGGTCGGGCTCGCGAGCAGCAGCGCCTGGGACAAACGCCAAACATATGATGCACTTGGATGCACGATCACCACATGCTGAGCAATGACGGGGGGCCGCGGACCATGCGATGTGGCTACCACCACGGGGCGCGATCGCTCTAAGAACGGCTGCGGGGGGCACTGGCTGGTGGAGAACGCACCATCGAGGGGTGCTCTCCTCTCAGGGCTCATCGTAATAGCCGCCCGCGCGGCAGCGGTAAAGTGCGCAGACGCCAGGGCTTTGGCACCCATGTGTCCCATCACGGCTTCCGTGCGAATGCACAGCTCTCCCCATGGAATCGCCCCCCGACCGACGCCGGTGGTTAGGACGTTCGATGATGGCTTTTTCTTGTCACCCCCTTCTGATTGGCCACCGCGTCCTCTTCCGACCTTCTGCGGAGCAACAACTCTCTTTTCGGTCTCGCGAAACATCGCGGAGACGGTAAAGGTCTCATGCATGAGTGCGGCAAGTCGTCGTTCCAGTGCTTTTTCGATGGCCACCCTCGTACGTCCGGTGGTGGCGGAGACCGCGCGGCCCGCGCCGACGACAGCTTGGCGCGATTCAGCAGATCTTGTGGCCTTCCGTCGCACCTCGTCTTGTAAGTCGGTGACGTGGGACAATTGCTCGGCGATGCTCCGGGCATCCTGAGCGACGGCAGAGGTCAACTCCGCCGTCGCCTCTCGCAGCACCACCTGCCGACTGTCGCTCTTAGCAGAGTGAGACGCGCGAGTGCGACTGACCCGAGTCAGCATGACCTCCTCCGTCTCCTTTTCTTCCAGTCGGCGCGAAAGGAAACGGCGCGCGAAGGCGAGCTTCGTTTGCAGTAGGATCCGTTCTCTCATCCAGTCATCTTGCTGAGACTCTAGCGCGGCAATCGCCTCGGCAAGTAACTGCGCCTTGTTCGGCTTTTTCGCCTTCGGTGGCATTTCCAAACGATAGAAAGCCGGTGTGATGGCAGAGATGGACGTCAACGGCACTGTAGAGTGATGAGCAGTAGGAGAATGGCCTATCTCTCTTTAGTGCGCGTCGGTGTGTGTGGGATGTTCTTTTTTTGTGGGGGATTGCATTGATGGCGACAAGAAATACACGTTGTGGGCACAGTTCTGTTGGACTCATGTTTTTCCCCAAGTTTTGTTGTGTGTAATACCGTTCTTGTCTTCCAGCCCTCTATTCGAGTCGAAACCGTAAATCGAGCAACTGGACGACACGGACCGCGCCCACTGGCCGCTTTAGGAGTTTTAGAGGCTTGCTGCGTTCGACATATGAATGCCGGCCCCGTCCAGGCGTCGAATCAGCGCGTCCCCTACGGTGAACGCCGGCGTCAGCACTCCACTCGGACGGCCCGTCGCCCCGACGACCCCGGCGGTGTAGGCGACATCAGCATTGAACTCGCCCAAGGCGATGGCGATGGCGGCCTCCGAGACCATCACCGCCGTTCCTTCATAGCCCTCCAGGCCGCGGTCACTCTTCAGCGTTGCTTTGAGTGGGCTCAGCTGGGCGGCTGACGACGCCGCCGCGATGGAACCAAAGCCAACGACGGTGAAGCAACCCTTGGAGGTCTGCTCGCTCGAAGGGCCGCCCCGGGCGGGAGGCAGCCAGCGCGTGACGAGGCGGCGCACAAAGGGTATCATGAGCAAGCCGCTCACATACACAAACGTCGTGACGAGCAGGCACGTCCAAAATCCCCCAAGCATCGCTTCAGCATAAGCCGCGCGTCGAGACATGAGAAAATTCGACCGTCGGACAACCTTCTCGTTGATGCCCGCCATCAGGAACGGGCACGTCCACGATTTCATTAAGCTCGCGTAGCTCACTCCGATCGCGGACGTCGCCTTCGGAATCCCGCCGCGTTGGTCGCGCGGGACGAGGGCCAATGGGTGCAGATCCTCCTTCGTGATCGTTTCGAAAATGTTCAAAATGGAGTCCATCGTACCACGGCTGAACCCACCGCGAACGGAGAAGTACGTCTTGACATCCACGAGCCGTTGGCCCTTCGCCTCCGCAAGCCGGTGGAGGCGCCAGTTTACCAAGTCGCTCGGCATTGAGTCGAAACCACAGCATGGGACCACGCAGACACCTGCCACCACGGCAGCGTCGTGCAACTTTTCGACCAACGTGCGGACGTACGGGAACTCACCGGTGATGTCAACATAGTGGGTGCCGTTGCGCACGCAGGCGGCCGCCACGGGGAAGCCAACATTGGCAAACGGCCCCGCGCAGGCAATGATCACTCGCGCCTTCTTGCACATCTCATCCAACGTGTGAGGAGCGTTAATGTCCGCGACGAGCACCTCTGGAACGGACCCGGCGGGTATGCCGCTTTCGCAAAGCGCCGCTCGAACTCTGGCAGCGTCACGGCCCGCGGCTGCCCACCGAATGGGGGTCGACGACCCATTTGCGGCAGGCCGTGTGACGCCGAGGTACTTTGCGACCTTCCTGCCGGTGAACCCGTTCGCCCCCCACACGACGATATCGTACGGTCGGCTCATGTCGCAGATGTGGGATGACCAAAATCTACGCGTGTTACGACTCTTTCTTTGCAAATGACAAACATGCATACCGTGGCACCGGTTTGAGGGACCAAGTCTTGAGAAACCGAAGGGAGCTTTCGGATCGCGTCACGTCCTCGTCGTCGTCGTCGTCGTCGTGTTCGAGTTGACTGTCATGGGCGTCAAAATAATTTCACTCGCGAGCGTTGGCGGGGGGAAAAGACGGTCAGTAGTGCAGGCCCGCAATCCGCCCCCCGAAGAGGTCACCTTGATCAGCAGGTGACAACTTCCGCGGTGCCGCCAAAGTCGCACGACGGCCAGTCAGGCTGGCACTTGTATCCTTGGTAGTAGACGTTGAAGGCCCAGCTCGCATGCGCTTGCGTGG